>Ga0182030_10001719_pt1 | contig 45656 bp, 39 predicted proteins | sample 812S3MmetaG_FD_121299 | JGI IMG/M metagenome (GOLD analysis project Ga0182030, IMG submission 121299) | Permafrost microbial communities from Stordalen Mire, Sweden - 812S3M metaG (Illumina Assembly) | ecosystem: Environmental > Terrestrial > Soil > Wetlands > Permafrost | place: Sweden...
CTGCTGCAGATCCATTCGACCGATCAGCCGGAAGTTCATGACGTGATCGCGGAGCTCCGCCGCATCGTCGAAGAGTTCGACGACCGTGTGCTGATCGGCGAGATCTATCTGCCGATCGACAGGCTCGTCGCCTATTATGGCGAGGGCCTCAAAGGCGCGCATCTGCCGTTCAACTTCCAACTGCTGCAAACCGCGTGGAGCGCGCCGCGCATCGCCGAATTGATCCGGGACTATGAGGCGGCGCTGCCCGAAGGCGGGTGGCCGAACTGGGTGCTCGGCAATCACGATCGCCCGCGCATCGCCGCGCGAGTCGGGCAGGCGCAGGCGCGCGTCGCCGCCATGCTGCTCCTGACCTTGCGAGGGACGCCGACGCTCTATTATGGCGACGAGCTTGGCGTCGGTCCTGTCGAGATCGCGCCGGATCAGATCCGTGATCCCTGGGCGAAGCGCGAGCCGGGCCTTGGCGTCGGCCGCGACCCGGTGCGCACGCCAATGCAATGGGACGCGACCGGCTTCGCCGGGTTCTCGACGCATGAACCCTGGCTGCCGCTGACGCACGACCATAATACGCGCAATGTCGCCGTCATGCGCGGCGAGCCCGCGTCGATCCTGTCGCTGGCGCGCGGCCTTCTCCATTATCGCCGCCAGCATGCGTCGCTTTCCGGGGGGTCTTGGCGGCTTCTCGACTGCCGCGACGAGCTACTCGCCTATGAGCGCCGCGAGGGAGACGATCGCACGCTCGTCGCGCTCAATTTTGGTTCGGCCCCTCAAGACTGGACTCCGCCGCCGGGAACGCCAGCCCTCAAAATCGCGATCTCGACCTATTGCGACCGCCAAGGCGAAGCCGTCGGATCTATCTTGAGCCTGCGACCCGCCGAGGGCGTGCTCCTCGCGCCGGGCTGACGGGAGCCGCCCGCCCTAATGGGACTGGAAACGCCAGCGCAATCCTTGCTAGACAAAGGTTTGACCAGGTGCGGAAACCAGAATGAACAAGGAAGGCGCCGTCGGCCATTCGACGAATCTCGTGGGCCTGCCCACACATTTTTTGGCGAGTTGCGATTTCAACGAACAACCCATGCCGATCCATATAGCGGCGGTGCGCGAGATGAACGCGAACCTGTTCGAGATGCTGAGCCAAGCCGCTGATTTGCAGGAGGCCGGAGAGGCGTTCATCTGCTACATGAATGCGATGTTTGGCCTCGATCCGGAGCAGCGCGAGGAGCTCGGCCGGGCCGCATCTGGGCGACGGCGCTACCGCTCGTCCTTTTTGCGCCTAATCAAGGGCTGGGGATATGACAGCAACGGTCCAGAAGGCGCCGTTTTCAAGGGCTGGGTCGAAAGCCGCTTCGGCATATTTCCAACCTACCACAAGGGACCGATCCGGCGCATTTCAAGCGGCAATTGGACAAGCTATGTGGAAGAGAAAATGTCGAGCCGCTTTCACAACAACGCCATCTACGCGCAGCTCGATCTGGTCTATGAATTCTGCCAATGGGCGTTGGCGCATCTTGTCTCGCCCAAAGAAACCCATGTCACGCTGTATCGCGGCGTCAACTCCTTCGACGAGCATCAGATCCAGGAGCGGTGCGACAAGCAAACATTTGTGATGCGGCTCAATAATCTCGCCTCCTTCTCCGCCGACCGCGAGGTCGCCTGCTGTTTCGGCGACATCATCCTCACCGCCCGCGTGCCGCTCGCCAAATTGGTCTTCTTCAACACCTTGCTGTCCAGGCACGCCCTGAACGGCGAAGCCGAATATCTGGTCATTGGCGGCGACTATCGCGTCGCCGCAAGCAGCCTCTGAGAGCGGGCCGGGCAATGATCGCTCCCGCTCTGGAGGACCGGGCTCTCGCCGCCTTTCTCGGCTTGGCGATTGGCGATGCGCTCGGCGCGACGGTCGAATTCCTCAGCCGGGACGAAATCATCGCAAGGCACGGTCGGCATAAGAAAATCATCGGCGGCGGCTGGCTCCGTCTGGCGCCGGGGCAAGTCACCGACGACACCGAGCTGTCTCTGGCGCTCGGCCGCTCGCTGGCGCGGCAAGGCGGTTTCGACTGCCGCGACATTTGCGAGGAATTCGCAGCATGGCTGAAGGCTGGGCCTGTCGATGTCGGCAATACCTGCCGCCGCGGCATTCGCCGTTTCATCACGCAGGGGACTCTTGCCGGCCCCCCACGCGAGTCCGACGCCGGCAATGGCGCCGCCATGCGCGTCTTGCCGGTGGCGCTCGCGACGCTCGGCCGCCCAGTAGAGGCCAAGGCGTGGACCCTCGCCCAGTGTCATATCACCCATCATCATCCGATCTCCGACGCGGCTTCGCTTGCGCTCGTCGACATGACGCAGGCGCTTCTCGGCGGCCTCGGCATGTTGGCCGCCCGCGCCAAAGCCGACGCCTTGACGGGCGCCCATCCCGAGCTCAGTTTCGAGCCCTATCAAGGCAAATGCTCGGCCTATGTGGTCGAGACGATGCAGACAGTTCTGCATTTCTATTTCGCGACCAAGTCTTTCGGCGAATGCCTGATCGAAACCGTGAACCAGGGCGGCGACGCCGACACGACCGGAGCCTTGGCTGGAATGCTCGCAGGCGCAACCTACGGACTTGCGGCCATTCCGCCAGACTGGCTCGCGCGGCTCGACCGCAAGGCGGCGGCCGAGATCCGGCGCCAGGTTCCGCAATTGCTCGCGCTTTCCGGGCGCCTCGCCGGATAGGTTTCTCGACTTCGCTTCGAGCTTTGTTTGACACTGAAAATCGCGCCGAGTACTAGGTCGGAAACGCGACATTCATTCGCGCGCATCGAGGAGGACGCCTCTTGCTGATCGACTGGACCGAAGCTCCGTCGGAGTTCAGGCGCGCGCTCGGCGATGTTGGCGCGCGGCGTTGATGATTGCCCGCACGTCCACGACAAGGCGCAATTTTCTGGCCGGCGGCGCGTGCCTTTGCTGTCTTCCCAGCGCGCGGCGCGCCTCCGCCGCCCCCGGCCCTTTCGCGACGGCGGAAATCGCCGAAGGAATCCACATTCGGCGTGGCCTCGATGAAGACGCGACGCAAGAGAATGATGACGCGATCGCCAATATTGGCTTCATCATAGGCCGCGACGCGGTGCTCGTCACCGATCCGGGCGGGAGCCTCGCGGATGGCGAGAATCTGCGCGCAACGATCAGCCACGCGACGAACCTGCCGATCAAATATGTGGTGATGAGCCATGTTCATCCCGACCATATTTTCGGCGCGGGCGCGTTCCGGCGCGACGATCCGATTTACGTCGGCCATATCCGCCTCGCCGAGGCGCTGCAGCAGCGCGGCGACTACTATAGCAGCGCTCTCGCCAAGGTGCTCGGGCCCAAAAGCGTCGGCGCACCCGTCGCGCCGACCATGGAAGTGCGCGAGACGGCCGAGATCGATCTCGGCGATCGCATCATCGAGGCGACGGCTCATCCGACCGCCCATACGATGACCGACTTGAGCTTGCTCGACAAGAAAACCGGCGTGCTGCTCCCGGCCGATTTGGTTTTCGTCGGCCGCGTTCCTTCGCTCGACGGCAGCTTGCAGGGCTGGATCAAGGAGCTCGCGAAGCTGAAGCGGCTCGGGGCGTCGCGCATCGTCCCCGGCCATGGGCCGGTCTCCGTCGAATGGCCGGCGGGAGCCGCGGATATCGAACTTTATCTGACGACGCTGGAACGCGAGACGCGACAGGCGATCGCAAAGGGAATCGACATCGAAGCCGCCATCTCGACGGTCGCTCAATCCGAGCGCGGCAAATGGAAGCTCTTCGACGATTACAACGGCCGCAATGTCACCGAAGCTTACAAGGAGCTGGAATGGCAGTGACGGCGCTTCTCACAAGGAGTTCGGCATGAGCAGATCCGCCATCGGTTTGGGCCTCGCGCTCGCTCTTCTCTTCGCTTCGGCCGCCGCGGCGCAGGACGACGACGCGGCGCGCGCAAGCCGCTGGACGGATTTGCGGCAGACTCTCTTCGGCGACCGCCAAGTGCAAAACGGCGACGGCAAGATCGCGCTCGAAGCGCCCGATCGCGCGCTCGCCGCCGCATTGGTCCCCGTGACGATCACCGTCCAGAACCCAAAAGACGTGAAGGCGCTCTATCTCGTGATCGACGACAATCCTGCGCCGGTCGCCGCACATGTGACCTACGGTCCGGCGGGAGACCCGCGAAGCCTGAAGCTGCGGGTCAGGATCAATCAATACACGAACATGCACGCCGTCGAAGAGACCACGCAAGGCGAGCTTTATGAGATAAGTCGCTTCATCAAGGCTTCCGGCGGCTGCTCCGCTCCAGCGGGCTCCTATGACGCGGCCGCGCTGGCGGACATCGGCCAGATGAAGCTTCGCCAGATCGGCGACGCAGCGACCGATTCCTTCGAGGCGCAGATTCTCATTCGCCATCCGAATTTCAACGGCATGCAGATGGATCAGGTCACGCGGCTCTATACGCCTGCCCGTTTCTTGAAGACCATCGCGATCAGCCGCGACGGCGAAACAGTGCTTCAACTCGAAAGCGACATTTCGCTTGCGACCGATCCGGCGATCACATTCGCCATCAAAGGGCAAAAGAAAGGAAAATTGGCGATCACTGCGAAAGACAGCGAGAACGCGGTTTTCGAACATACGTTCGATCTTGATCAGCAGGGAAGCTGAAATGCTCCTTTCACGACTCTCCCTTCTCGGCGGCTTGCTGCTTCTCGCTCTTGTTAGCGTAGCGAAAGCCGAGGCGCCGGAGCCGCCGGACTATTGGACGGGGCCGATGCAAGGCGACGTTCCGGCGACTCTTGCAGGCGGCCGCGTCCTCCACACCGAATCCCTGGCTGATGTCCTGCGCGGCGGCGGCGTTGTTCTGATCGATGTCGCCGAGCCGCCGCGTCGTCCCGCCAATCTGGCCGCCGACGCAATCTGGAAGCCCTCGCATCAAAATATCGCCGGAAGCGTCTGGATGCCCGGCGTCGGGGCGGGAAAGCTCGAAGACTCTTTGAGCGATTTCTTTCGCGAAAGGCTGAAGACGCTTTCCGGCGGCGCCGTCCAGCATCCGCTCGTCTTCTATTGCCACCAAAACTGCTGGGGGAGCTGGAATGCGGCGAAGCGCGCGATCAGCTTCGGCTACCGGAACGTCTCTTGGTATCCCGACGGAGTAGAAGGCTGGCAAGACGCCGGCCGCCCGCTCGCCACGGCGCAACCCGAAACGCCTTCGCAGGCCGCCCGGTAATTCCGAGGGCGCGCGGATCCTTCCACATTCTTAATGTCCGGGCGTTATCATCGCGCCCTCATGGTTCGCAACGCGCGCAATGGTCGCCGATGACGCGCATCGCGAGCGTGGCGCTTCGCCGCGGCGCGCGATAGACGCTGAAGCGCAGCAAGGGCGTGGAACCAGACCACGATGTAGAGTGTTGCCTTGACTGTAGAATCCGATTCAACCGATCGACGCATTGCGCCGTCAATGCGCGCTTCGTTGCGCGATTGCGCCCGCGAATTGGTCATGACGCATTCGAGCCGGGGCGAATGACGGGAGGGGCGGCGATGGGCCAACAGGCGATCGATTTCTCGAAAGCTCCCATCGCGGAGGTTTTGGCGGCGCTTGACGCCAATCCAAAGCGCGGGCTCCCCACTGCGGAAGCCAAGAGCCGGCTTGCGAAATATGGTCCCAACGCATTGGAAGAAAAGAGAACGAGCCAATGGGCCGTCCTCTTCGGCTTCTTCTGGGGGCCGATTCCCTGGATGATCGAAGCCGCCGCGCTCATGGCGGCGATCGTCCGCGATTGGGGCGACTTCACCATCATCCTGGCGCTGCTGGCGTTCAACGCAGGCCTCGGCTTCATTGAAGAGCACCAGGCTTCGAACGCGCTGGCCGCATTGAAGAATGCGCTAGCGCTGAAGGCCAAGGCGTTGCGCGGCGGGGCCTGGAGCGAGATCGCGGCGCAAGACATTGTGCCGGGCGACATTATCGAGATCCGGCTCGGCGACATCGCGCCGGCCGACGCCCGGCTCCTCTCGGGCGCCTATTTGAGCGTCGATCAAGCCGCCTTGACCGGCGAATCCCTGCCCGTTTCAAAGAAAGCGGGCGACGTCGTCTATTCCGGCTCGATCGCCAAGCAGGGCGAGATGGAGGCTGTTGTCATAGCCACCGGGGCGGCGACTTTTTTTGGCCGCACCGCGAAGCTCGTTCAGAAAGCCGGCGCCGCATCGCATTTCCAAGCCGCCGTCATGCGCATCGGCGATTTCCTGATCGCGATCGCGGCCGCGCTCGCCGTCGTCCTGATCGCCGTTCAGCTTTCGCGCGACGTGAGCATCTTGCGGCTCGCCGAATTCGTCCTGATCCTGCTCGTCGCCTCCGTTCCGGTCGCAATGCCGGCCGTGCTGTCGATGACCATGGCGCTGGGCGCGAAGATGCTCGCGCGCGAGAAGGCGATCGTCTCGCGTCTCGAGTCGATCGAAGAAATGGCCGGCATGGAGGTGCTCTGCTCGGACAAGACCGGAACGTTGACGCAGAACAAGCTCACGCTCGGCGAGGTCAGCCCATGGGGGCGGACGGACCCGCAGGCGGTGCTGCTCGCCGCCGCGCTCGCCTCCAAGGCGGAAGACGAGGACCCGATCGATCTCGCGGTGCTCGCGGGCCAGCGCGATCGGGCCGCGCTCGCCTCGTTTAAGCCCAAAGACTATCAGCCTTTCGATCCGGTGACGAAGCGGACTGAAGCGACCGTCGAGGGCGCGGACGGCAAGGCCATCCGCGTCGCCAAAGGCGCGCCGCAGGTGATCCTCGATCTCGCCAAAATGACGGGCGCCGAGCGCGAAGCCGCGGACAAGCGCGTCGACGAGTTCGCCGCCAAAGGTTTCCGAACCCTGGGGGTGGCCCGCGCCGAGGCGGGCGAGGCTTGGAGTTTCCTCGGCTTCCTCCCGCTCTACGATCCGCCGCGCGTCGACTCGAAAGAGACGATCAGCCGCGCCGAGGCCTATGGCGTCAGGATTAAGATGGTCACCGGCGACGATGTGGCGATCGCCCGGCAGATCGCCGGCGAACTCGGGCTCGGCGTCAATATTCAGCCGGCGACGGACCTTTTCGCCGGCGACGCGGCCAAGGGCGTCATCGCGCCTGACATCGCGGCGAAAATCGAGGCGGCGGACGGTTTCGCCCGCGTCTTTCCGGAGCATAAATATGCGATCGTCAAGGCGTTGCAGGAGCGCGGCCTCATCGTCGGCATGACCGGCGACGGCGTCAACGACGCGCCGGCGCTGAAGCAGGCCGATATAGGGATCGCCGTATCCGGCGCGACCGACGCCGCGCGCGCGGCCGCGGCCCTCATCCTGACCGCGCCCGGCCTCGCCACAATCATCAAAGGCATCGAGGAGGCGCGGCGGATCTTTGAGCGGATGATGAGCTATACGCTCTACCGCATCGCCATGACGCTCGACATCATGGTCTTCATCGTGCTCGCCACCATCGTCTATGGCTTTTTCCCGCTGACGCCGGTGATGATCATCATGCTGGCGCTGTTGGACGACATCCCGATCATGACCATCGCATTCGACCGGGCCGACGTCCCGCAGCGGCCGGTGCGCTGGGACATGAGCCGCGTGCTCGTCATCTCCTCCTTGCTCGGCGCGGTGGCGGTCGTGCAGAGTTTCGGGCTGCTCTATATTGGGCAGAGCGTCCTCAAGCTCGACGCCGCGCATCTGCAGACGTTCCTCTTTCTGCAGCTCGTCGTCGGCGGCCACCTGATGCTCTTCGTCACGCGGACGAAAGGCGCGGCCTGGGAGCCGCCCAAGCCCGCCCCCGCTTTGTTCTGGGCGATTGCAGCGACGCAGATCGTCGCGGCCCTGCTCTGCTTCTACGGTGTGCTTGTCCCACCGCTCTCCCTTGGCCTGATCGGCCTGGTGTGGATCTACAATCTCGCCTGGATGATTGTGCAGGATATCGCCAAGCGGGCCGCCTATCGGGAACTCGATAACAGAGCCAACCGCACGACCGTCTTGCTGTCGAGACTGAAGACGCCGTTGCATGGGAGCGCGGCGGTAGGCCCGGTCAAATAATTCGGCGCTGGAGGCGAACATGGACTACCGTAAGGAATTTGTTGTCGCTCACGGGCAAAAGCTCCGGCTGGCGGACCTCGATCCGGCCTACAAGGGGTCCTATGAGTCGCATGAAACGGCTGCGCCGGAAATGGAGCGTTACCGTCAGAAGCTCGGCCAGATGCAGACCCTGCTCTATGCCGGGAGGAAGCACTCCATTCTGATCGTCCTGCAGGCGCTCGACGCCGGCGGCAAGGATGGAACCGTCAACCATGTGTTCGCCGCGTTCAACGCGCAAGGCGCTTCGGTGACCGGCTTCAAAGAGCCGACCCCATTGGAGCTCGCGCATGATTTCCTCTGGCGGGTGCATCCGCACGCCCCACCCAAGGGATGGATCTCGATCTTCAACCGCTCCCATTACGAGGATGTGCTGATCACGCGGGTCCATAAGTTGATCGATAAAGCGACCTGGACCGCACGCTATGATCAGATTCGCGACTTCGAGGCCGAACTTTTCGAGAGCGGAACAACGATCTTGAAATTCTTCCTGCATATCAGCAAGGAGGAGCAGCTTGCGCGGTTCGAGAAGCGGCTCGACGATCCCGCGCGCAACTGGAAAATCAGCGAGTCGGATTATTCCGAGCGCGAGCTTTGGGACGACTATATCCTCGCTTTCGAGGACGCCCTGAGCGCGACCAGCACGCATCACGCGCCTTGGTATGTGATCCCGTCAAACCATAAGTGGTTTCGCGATCTCACGGTGTCGCAGATCGTCGCCGACACGATGGAGGATCTCAAAATGTCCTTCCCGAAGCCGACGGTCGACCTGGCCGATATACGGCGCAAATATCATGCGGCGGTCTTGGAGCAGAAGAAGACTGGAAAGGGGTAAAGGCGGCCGCGGCGCGGCATTTCGCTTCGTTGCCAGGGGTCTCGCCCGACGCCGCGTTGCAGGTTCAGGCGCGGCAAGCTAGGCAAGCTGCTTGCTGTGAGAGGAACGGATGCTTAAACCTGCTCCTGTCGAAAGCGGATCAAGGTCCGTCGAACGGAAGCAGGCCGAAATGACGCAGAGCCTTCTCGAGCGCCGCCGCATCGAAGCTGAATTCGTCAAGGGACTTTTCGATGCGCTCGCCGAGGACCTTGGCCGCGAACGCGCCGTCGCGATCCTTACGAAAGCGGTCATCCGGCTCGCCGAGACGGCCGGAGAAAAATTCGCTGCGCAAACACGCGGCGCGGCGCAAGAGGACCGCCCGGACCTGTTGGCCTATGCTGAAATATTGCCCATCTGGCAGCAAGGCGACGCCTTGGCGATCGATCTCAGAGTGCGCGAAGCGGACCGCCTTGAATTTGACGTCGTCCGCTGCCGCTACGCCGAAATGTATCGCGAACTGGGCGTTCCCGAACTCGGCGCGGTTTTATCCTGCAATCGCGACAAAGCCTTTTGCATCGGCTTCAATCCAGACATCCGTTTGACGAGAACCAAGACGATCATGGAAGGCGCCGATCACTGCGATTTTCGCTACGCGGTTCGAAAGGAAGCCGAGCCTTGAGCCGCTGGGACTGGCGTGGCGCATATTTTGCGGCCGCCGCATCTGCGCCGCATCGCCAATAAGGCCGCGATCGACAAATTGATTTTGTCTATTAAATTTATAGGGTAAGCTAAGCCCTGTTCAGGGGCCCTCGCCGCGCTCGACCCGCCGACATCTGATTGGGCCGGCGATGAGCGCGCATCCGGGCCTTTGCGCAAGGCGCGCTGGCGAGGTCGAGGCGCGTCCTCAATGAGGAGTTCGCGCCCATGAGCCGACGGACAATCGGGAAGATGACGCTGATAGCCAATCCGGAACCGCTTGAAGCGGCCCAGACGGAATTCACAGCCTCCAAAGCTCTATGGACGCGGCTGCGCCAGGAAGCCGAAGACGCGTTTTCTCGTGAACGCGTCCTTGCGCCTCTCTTCGTGAATTCAATTCTGAACCGCTCGAGCTTCGAGGACGCGGTCGTTCACCGCATCGCGGCGCGGCTCGGCAATGAGGCGGTTCCAGCCTATTTGATCAGCGATGTTTTCAGCCAGGCGCTCGCCGACGATCCCGAGATCGGGGCGGCGTTCCGGGCCGACATAGTGGCGGTCCTCGACAGGGACCCGGCCTGCGAACGCTTGATCGAGCCCTTCCTTTATTTCAAAGGGTTCCACGCCATTCAGACGCATCGGCTCGCGCATTGGCTGTGGCTCAATAACCGCAATGATTTCGCGCTTTATTTGCAGAGCCGCTCGTCCGACGTGTTCCAGACCGACATCAATCCGGCGGCGCGCTTCGGCAAAGGCATTTTTCTCGATCATGCGACCGGCCTTGTCGTCGGCGCGACGAGCGTCATCGACGACAATGTCTCGATCCTGCAGAATGTGACGCTCGGCGGCACCGGGAAAGAAGTCGGCGACCGGCACCCGAAAGTCCGGCGCGGCGTGATGATCGGCGCGGGCGCCAAGATTCTCGGCAATATTGAAATTGGCGCCTGCTCGCTCATCGCCGCCGGTTCGGTCGTCTTGCATCCGGTGCCGCCCAATACCACTATGGCTGGCGTTCCGGCCCGCGCGGTCGGAGCCGCCGGCTGCGCCGAGCCGGCGAGAAACATGAATCAGATCTTGAGCCAGCTCGCCTACGATTCCTTTACTTATACAATCTGACGCCTATCCGATCCGAGGCCTCGGCGCGAGCGATCCGATAGCGCGGCAGCCTTGTCTTCGGTTCATCGTCCGACCCAAAAATCTCGAGGAGAACAACCATGGCGTGGCAATCAAAAAGGCCGGAAACACTCGCGCTGCACGCAGGCTGGCGCGCCGACCCGGCGACGGGCGCCGTCGCCGTGCCGATCTATCAGACGACATCCTACCAGTTTCGCGACACGCAGCACGCCGCCGATCTTTTCGCCCTGAAAGAGTTGGGCAATATCTATACCCGCATCGGCAATCCGACCGTCGACGTGCTTGAGCAGCGCGTGGCCGCGCTCGAAGGCGGCGTGGCGGCGCTCGCGCTGGCCTCCGGCCAGGCGGCCTCGGCCTTCGCCGTGCAAAATCTCGCGCGGGTCGGCGACAATATCGTCAGCTCGACGGATCTCTATGGCGGCACTTGGAATCTCTTCGCCAATACGCTGAAAGATCAGGGGATCGAGGTCCGCTTTGTCGATCCGAGCGATCCCGAGAATTTTCGCCGCGCGACTGACGGCCGCACCCGCGCCTATTACGCCGAGACGCTTCCTAATCCGAAGCTCGTAGTCTTTCCGATTGCCGAAGTCGCCGCGATCGGCCGTGAATTCGGCGTCCCTCTCATTGTTGACAATACCGCCGCGCCGGTTCTTTCGCGCCCGCTCGAGCATGGCGCCGCGATTGTCGTCTATTCGGCCACGAAATATCTCGGCGGCCACGGAAATTCAATCGGCGGCCTGATCGTCGACGGCGGCAATTTCGACTGGGAGCAATTCAAGGAGCGCCAGCCCGCCTTGAACACGCCCGATCCGAGCTATCACGGCGCGATCTGGACCGAAGCCGTGAAGCCGCTCGGACCCGTCGCCTATATCATCAAGGCGCGCACGACGTTGCTGCGCGATCTCGGCGCCCCGCTCTCTCCCTTCAACGCTTTTCTCATTCTACAGGGCATCGAGTCGCTTGCGCTGAGGATTGAGCGCCACGCGGAGAACGCCAAGGCCGTAGCGAATTATTTGCTAAAAAAGCCGGAGGTTGCGAAAGTGATCTATCCTTCGCTACAGACGGGCGCGGCGCGGGAGCGGGCCGACAAATATCTCTCGGGCGGCTATGGCGGCCTCGTCGGGTTCGAACTCCAGGGCGGAGCCGAAGCGGGGCGCAAATTTATTGATCATCTCGAACTCTTCTACCATGTCGCCAATATTGGCGACTCGCGCAGCCTCGCCATTCACCCCGCGACCACGACGCATTCGCAGCTTACCTCCGAGGAACAGCTGGCCACCGGCGTTTCAGAAGGCTATGTCCGCCTTTCGGTCGGCATCGAGCATATCGACGACATCCTCGCCGATCTCGACAAGGGCTTGGCCGCGGCCGGCGGCCTCGCCCGCGCCGCCTGAGTCCCGCAAAAACAATGGACAAGCGATAAGGCGCCGTCCCGTTACATAGAATCATTCTAGGCGCCGCGTTTTGTTTGTTGACATAAAGGCTAGACTTTATACTCTCGTTGACGGAGCGTCTGGTCTCATCAAAAAATGGGCTGACGCGGCATGCCGGGCGCAGATGAGTTCAGGCGTAAACCGTTCAGCAGGACAATTTCGGAGTAACTGAGATGGCACTTCAACTTGGCGACATCGCCCCCGATTTCGAAGCCGATACGACCGAAGGGCATATCCATTTTCACGACTGGATCGGGGATTCTTGGGCGGTCTTGTTTTCGCATCCGAAGAACTTCACCCCGATCTGCACGACGGAGCTTGGCTATACCGCGAAGCTGAAACCTGAATTCGACAAGCGCAATGTCAAGGTTATCGGCCTCAGCGTCGATCAGCTCGCCAGTCATGAGCAATGGGCGAACGACATCAAGGAAACCCAAGGGCACGCGCTCAATTTCCCCTTGATCGCCGATCCTGACCGCAAGGTCGCCAACCTCTATGGCATGATCCATCCGAATGCGAGCGACACGCTGACCGTGCGTTCGGTCTTCATCATCGGCCCGGACAAGAAGATCAAGCTGACGCTGACCTATCCCGCGAGCACCGGCCGCAACTTCGACGAAGTGCTTCGCGTGATCGACTCCCTGCAGCTCACCTCGAAGCATCAGGTCGCGACGCCGGTCAATTGGAAGAATGGCGAAGACGTGATCATCGTCCCGTCGGTGTCGGACGAGGATGCGAAGAAGAAATTCCCGAATGGTTGGACCGCGCTGCGCCCCTATCTGCGGATTGTTCCTCAGCCGCAAGGTTGATTCATTCACCTTCCGAGCCGGAGGCGGACTCCAAAGTCAGCGCTTGAGGCCGTCGCTCAGTGATGGCCTCAAAGCGTTAAGCTCGCTAGCGAATGCGCTCTTGCCGTTGGCCCCGCGCCCCAAGACATTCCACTGACGCCCGCGCATGCCGAGCTTGATCGGATCGCGACACCAGGCGATATAAGTTCACCACACTTTCGAAGCGCTGAGGACTATTCTTCTCGGCGCCGGGAGCCATCCAATATACGATGCTCTCTCGCTCATTCGAGCTAACTCATTTGGAGCAAGGACCAATGGCGCAGACCGCCGCAAAGAAGGCAGCAAGCCCTATTCCCGCGCAGGCGCCAGGACGCGGCCGCATCTATGATTCGATCATCGACACGATCGGCAACACGCCTCTCGTTCGACTGCAAAAGCTCGCCAAGGAAAAGGGCGTCAAGGCCAATCTCCTTGCGAAGCTCGAATTCTTCAATCCGATCGCCAGCGTGAAGGACCGCATCGGGGTCCATATGATCTCGGTCATGGAAGCGGCCGGCAAGATCACGCCCGGCAAGACCACGCTGATCGAGCCGACATCCGGCAACACAGGCATTGCCCTGGCCTTCGTCGCCGCCGCCCGCGGCTACAAGCTCATTCTCGTCATGCCGGAATCGATGTCGCTTGAACGCCGCAAGATGCTGGCTCTTCTCGGCGCGGAGCTCGTCCTCACGCCGGCGCCGCAGGGGATGAAAGGCGCGATCGCACGGGCGCAGGAACTCGCCGAGTCGACGCCGGGCTCCGTCATTCCGAAACAGTTCGAAAATCCGGCCAATCCGGAAATCCATCGGCTTACCACGGCCGAAGAAATCTGGAACGACACCGAAGGCGAAATCGACGCCTTTGTGTCCGGAGTTGGCACCGGCGGGACAATCACCGGCGTCGCGCAGGTCTTGAAGCCGCGCCGGCCCAGCCTGAAGATCATCGCCGTCGAGCCGGAAGATTCACCGGTTCTCTCGGGCGGGCAGCCGGGACCGCATAAGATTCAAGGCATAGGCGCAGGCTTCGTGCCGGCGATCTTGGACCGTTCGCTGATCGACGAAGTGGTCACTGTCGGCAACCAGACGTCCTTCGACACCGCCCGCCTCGTGGCGCGCACCGAGGGAATTCCGGTCGGCATTTCCTCCGGCGCAGCCATCGCCGCCGCCATCGAAGTGGGGCTGCGGCCGGAATTCGAAGGCAAGAACATTGTTCTTATCATCCCGTCCTTCGCCGAGCGCTATTTGTCGACGGCGCTGTTCGACGGGCTCTGAGCGGCTTCGCTGGAACGCGTCTTGGAAAAAAGCTAGCGCAACGTTCTAAACGACCCGGAACCGGCGATCGAGCAATCGGCCGGTTTCAAACTTGTGCTGTTTTTGACACAATCGCCGAAATTATGCGCCTCCCGCGCAGTTGTGCGAGCACCGACGGGCGCGGCTTGCGCTATGCCTACCGCAGGCTATGAACCCAATCGCAATCATGCGCGTCCTGATCGTTTTTTCCGCCGCCAGTAGCGTAAGCCTGTGCGCTGAGCCTGGTTTCCTTTGCGACGCCGTCGCTGCTGACGCAACGCAACGCGAAGCCATGGGCCCAGCCGCAGACGCAGTCGGACGCGGCGACTCGCCTGCAAACCCGGGCCAGGCGTCTGAATCCTGGCGGCGCGTCCACGGTCCCGGTTCGAATGGCGGGACAGAGGCTGCGGCAATCTTGCACACGGCCGACTTCGAACGTTCCGACCCCCGTCTGGCGGGCCTGATGCTGCGTTGCAGCGAGTATGGCGTCGAGGTCATCATCGTCGTCGTCGAACCGTTTCCACCACATGTGCGACCGAAAATCACCTTGCGTGTGGCGGCACAAGAGTCATACTTTGAAGGTGTTGTCATCCCAACAGGCGCCGGCGTTCGCGTGCCGGTGGACGCTTGGAAACTGGCGACCGGTTCGCAGCTTGGATCAAAAGAATTGGGAATCAAAATTTCCGATGGCGAGTCAACAATCGACGGCGTCGTCGCCTTGTCAGGTTTGACGCCCGCGCTCGAATCGCTCAGCGCTGATTGCGCTCGGAAATGACGCTTTACAAAAACCAGCATTTGCGCTGAACTCTAACAAAAAGAAAAAGCGCCAAGTAAGAAGAATAAGACAAGATAAGTCATCTGGGAGGCATCGACATGGGTATTCTATTCATCGGAGGAATGCTGTTCGGGACGATCCTTGGACGGCTCTTCAAAGTCTTGATTCTCGTTCCGACCTGCGGCGTCGCAATCGTTTTGGTTCTCGCCAAACCCGTCGTCGCGGAGCACAGCGCGGCGCAATCAATTCTCGAAATCATTCTCTTGGTGACAGGCCTTCAATTCGGTTATGCGGTTGGGCTGATCTCAAGCAATACGTCCGCCGTGTTGCGCAGCTTTCGGAAGGCTTTTGCTTCCTCCACGCATTCGGCCGGGTCGCGCTCCCTGCATGTCAGGTAGCCAGCGAAGTCGAACGCAACGCATCTACCCAGAAATGCTTCGCCTGAACGACGCGGCAACGAGGCGAAGACTTTCTGGGGGGCGGAGTTCGTCGAAACTTCAGACGGAATGCTCTGCTCAAGTCCAGCTCCTGATCTGGGATTCTGCGATCGTTTTTTGCGACGGGGCTTTCGGACGACGGCGAAAGACTCCTTAGCGCGCTTTTGCGTCGTTTTCTTTGCTATGTTGCATTTTTGCCCAATAATCCGTTTCCTTCCCCAATGAAAATCATTCGGCTCATGAATCGAATGAATATTTTTTAATAAAATCAATAATTTACTGATCTATCCCGTTCTCGGGTCGCATTTCGGCGAATGAAGAAGGCCAGCCTGTCGGGACGACATATTGACCGGCGCAAACGCGCCATGTCCCCGCGTTGACGAAACAGGCCTGAGTTTCCCAACCGCACCGCTCTAGACCTTCCTTAAGATTCAGTTTACCTGTCGGAGCTTGTGACGAAGTCCGGCTGGACCCCAGCGCCGCACTGCGGCCAGGCGCGTCTAGGGAGGTTTTGCGAAATAGAAGTCCCGGCTCGGAATCGGCCGGAGAAAGATTGCAGCTTCCAAGCATCAAAGAGGCGAGACAGAATGGTTCGATCGGTCTACTTGCGTGGATCTTGCTGCGGATCTCGGGCGGGTCTCGCCAAACTCGCTTTCATTTTTGCATCTGCGGGATTTCTTGCCGGCTGCGTTGAATCCGCGGCCTCGCTTCCTCCGCAAGCCGAGGCGCCGCAAGCGCCCTTGCGCCGGGATGGCGTCAGCCCGCGCGGCGCCAGCGTCGCCTTGGCGAGCCTGAGCGGCGTTCCCGAGCCCGTGGCCGACCGGATGAAGACCGCCTTCGTGCAGGAAGCCGCCCAGCGCGACATCACGCTGGCCGACGCGAAGAACGCCGATTACCTCGTGCGCGGCTATCTGAACGCCGCTCCGACGGAAGCCGGCACTTCAATTACAGTCGTCTTCGATATTTTTGACGCCGCGAAGAAGCGCGCCCTCAGGCTCGAAGACGCCCTTTTCGTCAAGGGCGCTTCGGCGGCGTCCGACCCATGGTCCGCCGTCGATATTGCCGCAATCGGCGACGTCGCAGCGAAAAGCGCCGACAATCTCGCGGCCTTTCTCACCAATACGCCCGAAGCAAACGGCGCGACTAAGACGAGGCACGCGATGGCCGCGAGCAAAGCCGCGACCGTTTCCGCCCGATCGGACGACGGTCGAACGACCCTCCAAAGAACGCAGCCGAAGCTTTCGTCTTCCACGGCGACGGCGAACGATCTGAACCTCGCCGCTTTGCGCTGAGCCCCGAGGTTAACTTCGCCAAAAGCATTTCCAACCTAAACCTCGACATCAAATCGCCCGCCGCTATGATCCTGGCCGGCGGATCTGGCTATATTGAAAGACACTCGGAGGAACCATGAAACGTCGACTGATCCTGAGCGCGATCGCCTTCGCAGCGTTTAGCGTTAGCCAAGCGCACGCCGATCCCATCGGCGAATGGAGAGTCGCCGACGGCAATGCGACCGTGCAAATACGCAAATGCGGCGGAGGTTTCTGCGGCTTTGTCGCGTCGACGCGAACGGCGCCCGGACGGGACGAAAAAAACCCCGACCCCTCCAAACGCAGCCGCTCTGTGCTCGGCATCGAAGTCTTGATCAATCTGCGGCCGGCGGGAAACAATCTCTGGACCGGCACAACCTATAACGCCGAGGATGGCCAATACTATAGCGCTACAGTGTCGATGCAGAGCGAGCGCGCTCTGCAAATTAAGGGCTGCGTGCCGAACGGCGGGCTCTGCGGCAACGAAACCTGGGTTCGGGTGAAATGACCAGATTGTGATTCGCTCTTTGCCGTCCGACTGTTGATCGCCGCTTTGGCGGCCTCATGCGTCTTCGAATGATCCGGAGCGAGCGTGGAATCTAGCAAAGCCATTGCCGCGGCATCGCCGCCCGGCCCAAACCGGCTGCTTCAACGCCAGCAACATCCTGAAAGCTTGGCGGCGGCCGCAAGATGCGGCGCTCAGCGCTGGCGACGCAGACGCGATGGCGATCCGCCAAAGCATCTGGCGTCCGTGATTTTGCTTAGGCTAAACTATTGACCCTTTTGTCGAAAAATGCTCCAGAAAAATTGCGCAACTCAACTTCGCATGCCGAAGCTTGAGAATTTGCGCGAGACTGGAATCAATAACAGCGGCACTTGCGCTTTTACGTCCGATGACCCGAACTGACAGGCGCGCGCCGCGCCCGCGCTCCCGCGAACTATTTCGCTGCCGCATGATTGTCCTGTTCAAGCGCCGTGGTTAAAGGTGAACGCCACAATAGGAGTGGCGAGTGGGTATGGGCGCGATGAAGATCCTGGCAGGCAACTCCAATCGCGCTCTTACAGAAGCAATCGCAGCCTATCTCGGCGTGCCATTGACCAAATGCCAGGTGCGCCGTTTCGCCGACATGGAAATCTTCGTCGAAATCCAGGAGAATGTTCGCGGCCAGGACGCTTTCATCGTCCAATCAACGTCCTATCCGGCCAACGATCACTTGATGGAGATGCTTATCATGATCGACGCGCTGAGGCGCGCGTCGGCAAGGCGAATCACCGCAGTCATTCCCTATTTCGGCTACGCTCGGCAGGATCGCAAACCCGGTCCGCGCACGCCTATTTCGGCAAAGCTCGTCGCTAATCTCATCACGCGCGCCGGCGCCGATCGGGTGCTCACGGTCGATCTCCATGCCGGCCAGATTCAAGGCTTTTTCGATATCCCGACCGACAATTTGTTTTCCGCTCCGGTTTTTGTGCGCGAAATTCGGGAACGGCTGGAGCTCAACCATATCATGGTTGTTTCGCCCGACGTCGGCGGCGTGATACGGGCTCGCGCCTTGGCCAAGCGCATCGACGCGCCCCTCGCCATCGTCGACAAGCGGCGCGAGCGCGCCGGCGAATCTGAAGTGATGAACATCATTGGCGACGTTGCCGGCAAGGCCTGCATCCTGATCGACGACATCGTCGATTCCGGCGGCACATTATGCAATGCCGCCGATGCTTTGCTGCGGGAGGGCGCGCGAGAAGTTTACGCCTATATCACCCATGGCGTTCTTTCCGGCGGCGCCGTTGCGCGAATCGCCGCCTCGCGGCTGAAAGAGCTCGTCATCACCGACACAATCCAGTCGACAGAAGCGATCCGCGTTTCAAACAACATTCGAACCGTTTCAATCGCGCCGCTGATCGGGGAAGCCATCGCCCGGATCGCCAAAGAGGAAAGCGTTTCGAGCCTGTTCGATTGATCGCCCCCCTGCCTCGCCTAAAAAAGCTAAAGCTAAACTAAAGCCGGAGTTGGCGGCCCGCAAGCATGGCGTAAGCGTGACGCGTCAGCTTGGCTCCAGCAAAAAACCCTATGGCAGCCCTTTCCATGTCGTCAAAACGCCCGGCTGCGCGTTTTATTCTCCAGACAATCGAATGCTGCCTAATGAATAGACGCGCTTTCCCGTCTTGACGGATTAATATATTAAGTTTATAGACTAAGCATACAATTACCGCGCGAAATGCGCCGCAGCTTGAAAGCGACTTCCATGGCAGACGCCTATGTCATCCAAGTGAGCGGCCGCACTGCCGGCATTGTCGCTCGCGATTCGCGCGATCGCAGCTTCAATTTTTTTGCTGCGACGCAGCCATTCAACGCCATGGAAGGGCGCCCGTTCGCCGATCCTCTCGCGGCCGAACGAGCCGCGCGGCATCTGGCCAAACATGGAAACCTGCCGCGACGGCTCGACCAAAACTCCCTGCCCTCGGCATCCACCCCAATCAACGAAAAGTGACTGAGCGCCCAAGCCTGATTTTCCTTCGAGCAGGCTCCGAAAGACTGAGGCGACGATTCTATCGATAAAGAACCCGCGCCAGAAGCCGCGCATTCAAGGGGTTTCCGTCCGAGCGGCTATGATACGCATCCTTGAGCCGGGCGCGGAGCCTGCCTGCGCCATCAGCGGCCGCAAAAGCCGGGCGACGCAAAGAATGACGCCAGCCCCGAGAACGAACCAGCAAGGCCGCACGGAATAGGAAAAATCGAGATTTGCGCCGAGCATCAGCAGCAATGGCGCGCGAATCGAGAAAGCGTACCAGAGCGCCTCCGCAAGCGCGGTCGCGAAAGCCGTGGCCGCTGCAAGGCTCGCGACCTGCCAAGGCGAAAGATCGCCAAACAATCGCTGCGCGATCCGACAGCCGAACAAGAGCGAAAATAGTCCAGCCATCATGATCGGCTCGCTCACGTCGAGCTTCGATTGCATGAAGAAATGAACGGTCGCCAGCACGGCGATCGGATAGGCCAATTGCTGCAAACGGCCCCATCTTTGCGCGCCGAGCCGCGCGATCATGCCGTCGGTCGAGGTCGCGCCCAGCGCGCAAAGCCCGCAAAAGCCGATGAAGCCCAGGGCAAGATAAATCCGCAAGGCGATTTCGGATGCGACATGCGCAAGATCGAAATGCTGATCGAGGACATAGAGACCGACATGCAGACTGGCGTAGGCCAGAACCGACACGCCGAGAATTCGCCTGATCAAGATCAGCTTCGACCACCGCGATGCGAGCCGAAGCGGCGTCACCGCCAATGTCAACGCCAGAAGGCGGACGGCCCACAGACCGGTCTGGTGAATCGCCTCGGTGACCTGCCGCGAACCGAGCCAGCCCTGCTGCGCCTCAACCGCGATCCAAACCGCCGGAACGAGGACGCCGAGAAAAGTCACGAATTTGAGTGGGGCGAAACGCCCGGCTCGATCGGTCCATGGCCACATGAAAAAATACGCTCCACGCTGGAGGTCATAATGACTGTTCGGCGCGCATCGCCAATATGTTTCGCCGCCAACTCGGAATCACGAATTTGTGACGCGCCACGTCTTGTTTTGTCGCCCTTGCACAGTGCAAAGGTCAACCTCGCTAAAGCAAGGGAGTGATGCGCGAATGCTACACGAAGACGTTTTTGATGCGCCGCTTCACTTTGTCTTATGATTTGGCCGCATTCTCTTGTTAGCTCCGCCAACACCCTCTGACGTTGGATCTGAGGATGCGCTTTGGGTTTCGCATGAGCTTGCGCTCGAGCTCTTGCATCCGACGCGGCGGCATTCGAAACAGCCGCATTCAATGTGACCAATGAGCGAGCGCGGATTGAAAACTCGGTTTCCCTGTTCGGCCTTGGCTCTGATCATGGCGCTAGCCGCTGCGTCCTGCACGGTCGGGCCCGATTATGACCGCCCGTCGGCGCCGGAGCCCGTGAAATACAAGGAGCTGAAGGGCTGGAAACCGGCAGCGCCCGCCGATGCGCTCGACCGCGGCGCGTGGTGGGCGGTCTTCAAGGACGCCAAGCTCGATTCTCTCGAGCGGCAGGTCGAGATCTCCAACCAGACGGTCATCGGCGCGGAGGCGGCCTATCGGCAGGCCCGCGCTATCGTCAAGGAAGCTCAGGCGGGATTGTTCCCGACGATCACGGCCAATTACACCGCGATCGATACGCATCAAGGCAAGGCGCTGTCGGGACTCGAGCACGGAACCACCACCGTAACCTCCGATTTGTTCACCAGCGGAAGCTGGGACCTCGACGTCTGGGGCAAAATCCGCCGCACCGTCGAAAGCGATGTCGCTGGCGCGCAGGTCTCCGCGGCCGATCTCGCCAACGCGACGCTCTCCGAACAGGCGCTGCTCGCCATCGCCTATTTCAATCTCCGCGCCGCTGACTCGTTGGAAACCCTGTTCTATACGACCGCGGCCGCCTACAAGCGGACGCTGGAGATCACGCAACACCAGTATGACGCTGGCGTCGCATCGAAAGCCGATGTCGCGACCGCGCTGGCGCAAATGTTGACCACAGAGGCGTCGGCCATCAATGTCGGCGTGTCGCGGGCGCAGTTTGAGCACGCGATCGCCGTCTTGATCGGCAAGCCGCCGGCGGAGCTTTCCATCGCGAAGGGCGCTTTGGCGAATAATCTTCCGGCCATTCCGGTGAGCCTGCCCTCGGCGCTGCTCGAGCGTCGCCCGGACATCGCAGCGGCGGAGCGGCTGATGCAGCAGCAAAGCGCCCTGATTGGAGCGGCCATCGCCCTCTTCTATCCGGATATCAACCTCTCCGGCACGTTCGGCTTCCAAGGCCCGCACGCGCTTGCGGTCTCGCTCGCGCATGAGCTCTGGACGGCCGGCGTCTCCGCCGCGCAGGTCGTCTTCGACGGCGGCTTGCGCGGCGCGGAGGTCGAAGCCGCGCGCGCGACCTTCGACCAAAGCGTCGCGAACTATCGGCAAACCGTGCTGACCGCCTTTCAACAAGTCGAAGACAATCTCGCCGCGCTGCGAATTCTGGCGCGCTCAGCCAAAGTCCAAGGCCAAGCGGTCAAGGCGGCGCAGGAAGAGGTGGACATTCTTCTCAATCAATATCGCGCGGGCACAATCGCCTTCACCGCCGTCGTCGTCGCGCAGGCCATGTTGCTCGGCGATCAGGAGACGGACCTGACGATCAGGCAAAACCGCTTCCTCGCCAGCGCGTCATTGATCGAGGCGCTCGGCGGCGGATGGGAGGCACACCTCCTGCCGAGCAGCGTGGATCTCGAGCAGCAAAATCCCATGCCGCATCTTTAGGTAAAAGTCGTTTCGGCGCCGGACGCAACGTCAGGCGCGGCAGGGTTCTCCGCGCGCTCGCCAAGGAAAACTTCGCACCCCACGAAGAGTTGATTCGAAGCCGCCGGGATTGCGTCGCATTTCTCGAAGAGATTGTAGCGGCTTCTGGGTTCGAGATATAAAATAGATCGCGAGCGACGCCTATGGAACCACGCAATTACAAAAGGCTCATCGTCCAGAAACCCGGCGGTAAGCGACGCTCGACTATAATTTCCCCCGGCTGCGCCCCGCAAAGCGTAGGGGGACAAGGGCTTTGGACGCCAAGCTATGGATGATAGAACCCGCACGGCCGAGAACGAGATCGCGGAGGAGTTTTTTCTTCGCGACGAGAAGCCGTCTTTTCGCGAAGAAAAGATCGCTCGGCCTGACGTCCGAACCAAGCGTGGACGGCGCCTGGGGCCGATTTTTCTGCTCGGGCTCGCAATCTTGATCGGTCTGGGCGTCTACCGAATCGTGTCGGCGGTTCGGGCGCCGAAGGAATCCGGCCGCAGTCAGCAGCAAACCGCGCCTCAGCCGGTTGGCGCCGCGACGATTGCGCTTGGCGACATAAAGGTTGTCGTGGACGCGCTCGGCACGGTCACGCCGCTCGCCACCGTCACCGTGAAGACTCAGGTCAACGGCCAGCTCACCGAAGTGGCCTTCAAGGAAGGCCAAACGGTCAAGAAGGGCGATTTTCTGGCGCAGATCGATCCGCGGCCGTTTCAGATCGCCGAGACTCAATACCAAGGACAGCTCGTCCACGATCAAGGCCTGCTCGATCAGGCGAAAATGGATCAGGCGCGCTATGAAACCCTGGTCAAGCAGAACTCGATCGCGCGTCAGCAAGCCGAGGATCAAGTCTATCTCGTCAAGCAGTACGAAGGCTCGGTCAAGACCGATCAGGCCCAGATCGACACGCAGAGGCTGTACCTCATCTATGCGCATATTGTTTCGCCAATCGACGGGCGCGTCGGCCTGCGTCTGGTCGACGCCGGCAATTATGTGCAGACGACCGACGCGGGCGTCGCGGTCCTCACGCAATTGCATCCGATCTCGGTTATTTTCACCGTGCCCGAGGACGATCTTCCAGACATCATGGCGCAGATGCGGGCGGGGACGCCACTTGAGGTCACGGCCTATGATCGCGCCAATGTCACGCGGCTTGCAGTCGGAAAGGTCGTCACGCTCGACAATCAAATCGACACGACCACCGGCACGGTGAAGCTACGCGCCGAATTCCAGAATCAGGACGACAAGCTGTTTCCAAACCAATTCGTCAATGCGCGGCTGTTGATCAACACGCTCCATAATGTCGTCACCGCGCCAACGGCCGCCATTCAGCGCGGCGCTCCCGGCGCATTTGTCTACCTCATCGGCGCTGACGACACCGTATCCGTTCGGACTGTCGAAGTCGGACCAACCGACGGAGGCATGGTCGCCGTCACCTCCGGATTGGCGCCCAGAGACCGCGTCGTCGTGGATGGGGCCGACCGGTTGCGCGACGGCGCTCAGGTGTTCATCCCATCCGGCGATACTGCCGCAGGGGGAGGACATCAGGGCAAAGCGGCCGGCCCGGAGACTCCGGCGTCGGGAGAGCCGCCAAGCCGCCGCGGCAATCACCAGCGTCAGCAAGGCGGACAATGATAAAGCTTTTGCTGGCGTCTCATCGGTTTTGCAGGACGTCCCGCGCCAACGCTTTATGGTCCGAGCTCGGAACCCAGCTTGAGGCGGAGCGATGAATCCGTCTGAGCTTTTTATTCTTCGTCCGGTCGCGACCACGCTTTTGATGGTTGCGATCATGCTCGCCGGAGGCGTCGCCTATGGATTCCTGCCGCTTTCCGCTCTGCCCGAGGTCGATTACCCGACGATTCAGGTCCAGACCTTCCTTCCCGGCGCAAGTCCTGAAGTCATGACCTCTTCAGTGACGGCGCCTCTGGAGCGCCAGCTCGGCCAGATGCCGGGCCTCAATCAAATGACTTCGGCAAGCTCAGCCGGGGCCTCAGTCATAAATTTACAGTTCAGCCTGAACCTCAGCCTCGACGTAGCGGAACAGGAAGTTCAAGCCGCGATCAACGCCGCGAACAATCTGCTGCCGAGCGACCTCCCCGCGCCGCCGATCTACGCCAAGGTCAACCCCGCCGACGCGCCGATACTCACGCTCGCGGTCACGTCCAAGACGTTGCCTTTGATCCAGCTCGAAGACCTCAGCGAAACGCGACTCGCGCAAAAGATCTCGCAACAGCCGGGCGTCGGACTGGTCAGCATCAGCGGCGGGCAGAGGCCGGCTATGCGCATCCAATTCAAGCCGCAAGCCCTCGCCGCCTATGGCCTCAACATCGACGACCTGCGAACCACCATCGGCAACGCGAACATTGATTCGCCCAAGGGCAATTTCGACGGGCCGACGCAAGCCACGACGATCAACGCCAATGACCAGATCACAAGCGCGGAGGGCTACCGCAACCTTGTCATCGCCTATCGGGACGGCGCGCCAGTCCGGCTCGGCGAAGTCGCCACTGTTGTTGAAGGCCCTGAAAACACCAAGCTCGCCGCCTGGGCCAACGCCACGCCGGCCATTATCCTCAATGTCCGGCGTCAGCCCGGCGCGAATGTGATCGAGGTCGTCGACCGGATCAGGACGCTTTTGCCGACACTGGAAGCGAGCCTGCCGTCCGCGGTCGATATCGCCGTCCTAAGCGACCGCACGACCACAATTCGGGCCTCGGTCGCCGACGTCGAGTTCGAACTCGGGCTCGCGGTCGTGCTCGTCGTCATCGTCATCTTCGTTTTCCTGCGCAATCTGCCAGCGACGATCATCCCGAGCCTGTCGGTGCCATTGTCCCTGGTCGGCACGCTGGTCATTATGTATCTCTTGGGGTTCAGCCTCGACAATCTCTCGCTGATGGCCCTGACGATCTCGACCGGCTTCGTCGTCGACGACGCAATCGTGATGATCGAGAACGTCAGCCGCTATGTCGAAGCGGGCGAGTCACCCTTGCAGGCCGCGCTGAAAGGCTCAAGACAAATCGGCTTCACCATCATTTCGCTCACTGTCTCGCTGATCGCCGTTCTCATTCCTCTCCTATTCATGGGCGACGTGATCGGGCGGCTGTTCCACGAATTCGCAATCACCTTGGCGGTCACGATCGTGATCTCGGCGATCGTCTCGCTCACCTTGGTGCCGATGCTTTGCGCGAGACTGATCCATCATCGCCCCGCCGCCTCGCGCAGCCGTTTCGATCTCGCGGCGGAGCGCGCCTTCGACGCAACCATCGCGCTTTATGGCCGCGCGCTGAATGTCGTGCTCGCGCGCCAGCCGCTTACCCTATTTGTCGCGATTGCGACGCTCGGCGTGACGATCGCGCTCTATATCATCATCCCCAAAGGCTTCTTCCCGGCGCAAGACACCGGCATGATCCAGGCCATTACCCAAGCCTCGCAAAGCGTCTCTTTCGAGGCCATGTCGAAACTGCAGCGTCAGCTCGGCGACGCAATCCTCAAGGATCCCGCGGTCGACAGCTTGAGCTCGTTCATCGGCGTCGACGGCGACAACACGACGCTGAACAGCGGCCGGATCCTGATCAATCTCAAACCGCTGGAAGAACGCCGCCTCGGCGCCGGCGACGTCATCCGCCGCTTGCAGAAGGAGGTCTCCGGAATTGTCGGAGTCTCGCTCTACATGCAGCCGGTGCAGGATTTGACCATCGATTCCAACATCAGCCGGGCGCAATATAATTTCATCTTGCAGAACGCCAACGCCGCCGAATTCAAGACATGGACGCCGCGCTTGATGCAGCGATTGAGCAGCCTACCGGAGCTTGCCGATGTCGCAAGCGATTCGCAACAGCAAGGCCTCGCGGTGGATCTCGTGATCGATCGCGCCACCGCCGCGCGCTTCGGAATCACCCCGACGACCGTCGACAACGCGCTTTATGACGCATTCGGGCAGCGCATCGTCTCGACGATCTACACGCAATCCAACCAGTACCGCGTCATCCTGGAGGCTGATCCCTCCGTGCAGCGGACTCTCGCCAATCTTTCATCGCTGTATTTGCCGTCATCGTCCTCGACCTCCAACGGGCAAGTGCCGCTCTCCGCGATCGTTCATGTCGAACAGCGCTCCGGCCCCTTGCTGCTCTCTCGTCTCTCGCAGTTTCCTGCGACCATGGTCTCGTTCAATGTCGCGCCCGGCTCGTCGCTCGGCGCCGCCGTCGAGGCGATCGAGACGGCCGAGAAAGAGATCAGCCTACCGGCCAGCTTCGTCACCTCCTTTCAGGGCGCCGCCGGCGCTTTCCGCGCCTCGATGACCAACGAGCTCTTTCTGATCATCGCCGCGGTCGTCACCATGTATATCGTGCTCGGCGTGCTCTATGAGAGCTTCATCCATCCGATCACGATTCTGTCCACCCTGCCCTCGGCCGGGATCGGCGCGCTCCTCGCCTTGATGGCGTCGGGCGGCGAGCTCGACGTCATCGCGGTCATCGGAATCATCCTCTTGATCGGCATCGTGAAGAAAAACGCGATCATGATGATCGATTTCGCGCTCGACGCGGAGCGCTCGGAAGGGCTCGCCCCGCGCGAAGCTATTTTTCAGGCCTGCCTGCTGCGGTTTCGCCCGATCCTGATGACGACCATGGCCGCAATCCTCGGCGCGCTGCCTTTGATGCTTGGGACCGGGACCGGCTCCGAGCTTCGCAATCCGCTCGGCGTCGCCATCGTCGGCGGCCTTGTCGTGAGCCAGGTGCTGACTCTCTTCACCACGCCGGTGATCTATCTCTATTTCGATCGCCTCGCGGTCCGGCTCTCCGGTCGACGGCCGCGGAACTCCCTGCCTTCGGGCGAGGCTGCGGAATGAATCTCTCCGCCCCTTTCATTGCGCGTCCGGTCGCGACTACTCTCATCGCGATCGGGATCGCTCTGGCCGGGAGCCTGGCTTTTCTGAAATTGCCGGTGTCGCCGCTTCCGCAGGTCGATTTTCCGACGATCAACGTGCAGGCGACGCTTCCCGGGGCGAACCCCGATACGGTCGCCGCCACCGTCGCAAGCCCGCTTGAGCGCCACCTCGGCCAAATCGCCGACGTCACCGAAATGACCTCGAAAAGCAGCTTAGGCGCGACCGCCATTACGCTGCAGTTCAACATTAACCGCGACATCGACGGCGCCGCCCGCGACGTGCAAGCCGCAATCAACGCGGCCCATGCCGATCTGCCGACAAGCCTGCGCACCAACCCCACCTACAACAAGGTCAATCCCTCCGACGCTCCGATCCTCATCCTCACCCTGACCTCGAAAACCGCGACGCCCGGCCAGATGTATGACGCCGCGAGCAATATCTTGCAGCAAAGGCTCTCCCAGCTCGATGGCATAGGCCAGGTCATCGTCAGCGGCTCGGCCCTGCCGGCGGTGCGCATCGAGATCAACCCTTACGCCCTGACCAAATATGGCGTGGGGCTCGAGGACGTGCGGGCGGCGCTTGCCTCGGCCAACGCCAATAGCCCGAAAGGCGCGATCGAGAACGAGGGCCAGCGGTTCCAGATCTACACTAATGATCAGGCGACCCACGCGGCCGATTATCGTCCGCTGATCGTCGCCTATCGCAATGGCGCTCCGGTGCGCCTCACCGACGTCGCCTATGTCGTCGACTCTGTCGAGGATCTTCGCAACGAGGGCCTGGCTAACGGCAAGAAAGCGGTCATCATCATTTTGTTTCGCCAACCCGGCGCGAACATCATCGAGGCCGTCGACAGCGTGAAGGCGGAATTGCCGCATCTCGCGGCGGCGATGCCGAGCGATATGGAAATCGCGCTTGCGGCGGACCGCAGCACATCGATCCGCGCCTCTTTGCACGATACAGAACTATCCCTCGTCATCGCGGTCGCCCTCGTGACGCTGATCGTGTTTGCATTCCTGCGCGATTTTCGCATGACGCTCATCCCGAGCATAGCCGTGCCGATCTCAATCCTCGGCACGTTTGGCGCGATGTATCTCGTGAATTTCAGCCTGGACAATCTTTCGCTCATGGCGCTGACGGTCGCGACCGGCTTCGTGGTCGACGACGCGATTGTGGTCGTCGAGAATATCGCGCGCCATGTCGAGGCCGGACAAGGACGCGTCGAGGCGGCGCTGCGAGGCGCGCGCGAGGTTGGATTCACTGTGGTTTCGATCAGCATCTCGCTGATTGCGGTTTTCATTCCGATCCTCCTGATGGGCGGGATTGTCGGCCGGCTGTTTCGCGAGTTCGCGATCACGCTCTCCCTCGCCATTCTCGTCTCGCTCATGTTGTCCCTGACCTTGACGCCGATGATGTGCGCGACGCTGTTGAAACCTGGGCGGCGCCCCGAGGCAAGCCGACGCGGCTTCGACCTGTTCGTCTGGGCGGCTCGGGGTTATGAGCGAACGCTCGCCTGGGCGCTCCGGCACGGCAGACTCATCATGGCGGCGCTGTTCGCCACAATTTGCCTCAACGTCCTGTTGTTCTCGATCGTGCCGAAAGGCTTCTTTCCGCAGCAAGACGTCGGCCGAATCATCGGCAATATTCAGGCCGACCAGAGCATCTCGTTTCAATTGATGCGGCAAAAGCTCGAGCAGGTCCAATCGATCGTCCAGAGCGACCCGGCTGTCGACAATGTGGTCGGCTTCACCGGAGGCTCAGGAACGAATGCGGGGTCGGTCTATGTCGCCTTGAAGCCGAAGTCGGAGCGCAGCGAATCCGCCGACGAAATCATCGGCCGCCTGCGTCACAAGCTCACGCAAGTGCCGGGAGGACGCCTGTTCCTGCAGGCGGTGCAGGATATCCGCATCGGCGGCCGCATGAGCAACGCCCAGTACCAGTTCACCCTCCAAGGCGACAGCACAAGCGAGCTTTATGCTTTCACGCCGCGCCTCGTCGAGGCCTTGCAGAATAGCCCCTCGCTGGTCGATGTGAATTCTGACCAGCAGCAGAATGGCCTTGAGACCGACCTTGTGATCGATCGCGACACCGCCTCGCGTCTCGGCATAACATCGTTTCAGATAGACAACACACTCTATGACGCCTTCGGGCAGCGCCAAGTCTCGACGATCTACACTGCATTGAACCAATATCATGTGGTCATGGAAGTCGAGCCGCGATATTGGCAGGATCCGGCGATCCTCAAAGACATCTACGTCAGCACGTCAGGCGCAACCCCGAGCGGGACCGCAACCAGCAATGCGGTCGCGGGGACGGTGGCCGCTGGCTCGACTTCGACGTCGGGCTCCTCGAGCTCCGGCGGCGCAAGCTCGACGAATAACGCCGCGCGCAACGCCGCAACCAATGCGCTGGCGAATACCGGCAAGGGAATCGCCTCGTCCGGCGCCGCCGTCAGCACCAACAAGGAAACGATGATCCCGCTCGCCGCTTTCGCCCATTTCGAGCAGGGCAAGACGCCTTTGTCCGTCAACCATCAGGGCCCGTTTGTCGCGACCACGATCTCCTTCAACGTGCGTCCGGGCGCGTCGCTGAGCGACGCGCGCCGCGAAATCCAGCAGGCGATGGCGGCGATCCATGCGCCCGCGACGATCCACGGCAGTTCGCAAGGCGCCGCACGGGCCTTCGAGGAATCGCTCGCCAGCGAGCCATTTCTCATTCTGGCCGCGCTGGCGGCGGTCTATATCGTCCTCGGAATTCTCTACGAGAGCTTCATCCATCCGATCACGATCCTCTCCACCTTGCCTTCGGCCGGCGTCGGCGCGGTGCTCGCGCTTTTGTTATTTCGCGTCGAGTTCAGCATCATCGCCATGATCGGCGTGATTCTGCTGATCGGGATCGTCAAGAAAAACGCGATCATGATGATTGATTTCGCGCTCGAGGCTGAGCGCAATGAAGGTCTTTCGCCCCGCGACGCAATTTTTCGCGCCTGCATGCTGCGGTTTCGTCCGATCATGATGACGACCATGGCCGCAATCCTCGGCGCCGTCCCGCTCGCCATCGGTTTCGGCGACGGCGGCGAGATAAGGCGGCCGCTTGGAATCTCGATCGTCGGCGGGCTGATCGTCAGCCAGATGCTGACGCTCTACACAACTCCGATCCTTTATCTTTATCTCGACGAATTCCGCTTTTGGTCGCAACGGCATTGGCGCCGCGCCTTCCCGCGGCTTTCCGGGGCGGCTTCCGACGCCCCGATCTGAGGCCTGATCGAAAGCCCGTTGGCCGGCTGTCAGATGAAGCCGCGCCACAAGGCCAAACAAACAAGTTCGGCGCAGCGCGCAATTTCTTGACTTCGCATTGCAAAATCGCCAGTTTCCGCGCACCTGAAACTTACTCGGCGCCGATGCAAAGCTATCTCGATTTTGAAAAACCCGTCGCCGAACTCGAGGCCAAGGTCCAGGAGTTGCGTCAGCTTGCCGCGCAAGGCGACGCCGTGGCGATCGGCGAGGAGCTGGCCCGGCTCGAAGCCAAGGCCGAAAAGGCGCTCGTCGACCTCTACGCCAATCTCACGCCCTGGCAGAAGACGCAGGTCGCGCGGCATCCGCAGCGGCCGCATTTCAGCGATTACGTTAAGTCGCTGGTCAAGGACTTCACGCCTTTGTCTGGCGACCGCCAATTCGGGGAGGACGCCGCCATCATCGGCGGCTTTGGCTGGTTTCGTGACCGCGCAATCTGCGTCATTGGACAGGAAAAAGGATCCGACACGTCGGCGCGCATCCGTCATAATTTTGGCATGGCCCGGCCGGAGGGCTATCGCAAGGCCGTCCGCATCATGGAGCTCGCGGATCGCTTCAATTTGCCGGTCATCTCCCTCGTCGACACCCCGGGCGCTTTTCCCGGCGTCGACGCCGAAGAGCGCGGCCAGGCCGAAGCCATCGCCCGGGCGACAGACGCCTCGCTTGCGCTCCGCGTGCCCAATATTGCGGTGATTCTGGGCGAAGGCGGCTCCGGCGGCGCCATAGCCATAGCAAGCTCCAACGCCGTTCTGATGCTCGAGCACGCGATCTACACCGTCGCCTCGCCGGAAGCGTCTGCGTCGATTTTGTGGCGCGATTCGGCCCGCGCGGAAGACGCCGCCACAAATATGAAGATTACCGCCCAAGATCTGCTCAAATTCGGGATCATAGACAAAATCATCGTCGAACCCGTCGGCGGCGCCCATCGCGATCCCGATGAGGCCGCAGCCGCGGCCGGCGACGCCATAGCCGAGGCCTTGAAGGAATTCGAGCAGATGTCAGCCGACGAACTCAGGACGGCGCGCGCCGACAAATTCCTGAATATCGGGCGGAAAGCATAGGACGAAGAATTCCGGGAAGAGATTTTCGCGCAAGCTGGCGATTTTAACCACGGGGAGAGTTGTTTCGCCGCAATCGGGATTTGGTCGGGCTACGGTAACCTGCAGCTAAGGATACCGCGCGTAAACCATCCAGGTAGGTCGCGAAACTCGCTTCGCTAAACGGGCCAGACCAAGATGCGCTGCAATCCTTTCCTTCGCCGGTTAGGCGCTTTCGCCTTCATCGTAGCAGCAGCCGGATTGCTCGCCGGCTGCGAGGATTATCCAGGCCTCGCGACAACTAATCCTCGCGCCTTTGCACCAATTCCGCCCGAGACGCTCGCTTTGATGGCGGCGAACGGGACCTCGAAAGAGGCGCCCGTCCTCATCCGGACCTATAAGAAGGAATCGGAGCTGGAAATCTGGAAGATGAAGCCGGATGGACGCTATGCGCTTCTGAAAACCTATCCGATGTGCCGATGGTCGGGGCAGCTCGGGCCCAAGGTCCGCGAGGGCGATCGGCAGGTGCCGGAAGGTTTCTATTCGATCACGCCCGCGCAGATGAACCCCAATTCCGCCTATTACCTCTCGTTCAATGTCGGCTATCCGAATGCCTATGATCGGGCTCAGGGCCATAGCGGCGGCTCGATCATGGTGCATGGCATTTGCTCCTCGGCTGGATGTTTCTCGATGACCGACCCGCAGATCGGCGAGATCTACGCGATCGTTCGGGAAGGCTTCGCCGGTGGCCAACGCGCCGTTCAGATGCAATCCTATCCATTCCGCATGACCGCGGAGAACCTCGCCAAATACAGGCTCGATCCGAACATCGGGTTCTGGAAGCAATTGAAGGAAGGTTCGGATAATTTCGAAGTGACCCAGCAGGACGTCGCCGTCGGCGTCTGCAACAAACATTATGTCTTCAACGCAACGCCGGCGGATGGCTCGCATTTCGACGCGACCGGGGGCTGCCCGCCGCTCAAACGCAACGACGATGTGCATAGCTCCGTCGCCGCCAAGGAGCAGCGGGACGAGGCCAAGGTCGCCGAGCTTATCACGCAAGGCGTGCGCCCCGTGCGCACGATTTACGCCGACGGCGGCCAGCATCCGCATTTTGCGTCGCTGTCGAGCTATGCGAGCCGGCCCGAGGCTCTGGCGCGCGGTCCGATCGACGTCGCGCTCGACGAAGGCAAGGGCAAGAAAGGCCGCGTTTCGCCGCTGGTTCAAATGGCGGCTCTCAAGGCGGACGCCAATTCCACGACGGCCGCCGTCGCGAAGCCGGCCGATTCTACCGACGTGACGGGAAGCACGTCGGCCGATGCGGCAAAGCCGCAATCGAACTTGTTCGCTCGGTTTTTTGGCGCCAAACAGGCGGAGCCCGCGTCTGACGCGCCGGCGGTCGCCATCAACGAACCAGCGGTTCCGCAGGCCGCCGACGTTCCCTTGCCGCCGAGGCGCAGCCTGCTGTCTGCCGGTGGGGCGAAGCCTCAGGCCTCGCTTTCGGCTCCGGGAACTTCCGCCTCGACCAAGCGTCCGGTTGCGCCACCGCCTGAAAAACCCATTACAGGCGCGGCTCTGCCCGTCCCGGCGGCAGGCTTCGCCGCCGTCGCGCAGGCCGATCAGCATTGAACCCTTGATCAAGACGCGGACGGGCTTGTCTCAGCCGCCGCTCTCCTGTTACCCCAAATTCAATTCCTTGAAGAAGTCATTGCCTTTGTCGTCGATCACGATGAAGGCTGGAAAGTTTTCGACCTCGATCCGCCAGATCGCCTCCATGCCGAGCTCGGGATATTCCAAGACCTCGACCTTCTTGATGCAATCCTGCGCGAGCCGCGCGGCGGCCCCACCGATCGAGGCGAGGTAAAAGCCGCCGTGCTTGGCGCAGGCCTCGCGCACATGGCTTCCGCGATTGCCTTTGGCGAGCATCACCATCGAGCCGCCGGCGCCTTGAAACTGATCAACATAAGAATCCATGCGCCCCGCCGTCGTCGGGCCGAAGGAGCCTGAGGCGAAGCCCGCCGGCGTCTTGGCTGGGCCTGCATAATAGACTGGGTGATTCTTGAAATAATCCGGCATGGGCTCGCCTCTTTCGAGCCGCTCCCTGATCTTGGCGTGGGCGAGGTCGCGCGCGACGATCATCGGCCCGGTGAGCGAAAGTCTGGTCTTGATCTTATGCTGCGACAGTTCCTTCAAGATCTCGGGCATGGGCCTTGTGAGATCAATCTTGACAACCGAGCCCCCAAGCGCAGCCTCGTCGATCGCGGGAAGATATTTCGCCGGATCGCGCTCAAGCTCCTCGAGAAAGACGCCGTCGCGGGTGATTTTGCCAAGCGCCTGGCGGTCGGCCGAACATGACACGCCGATCCCGATCGGCAGCGAAGCGCCATGACGGGGCAAGCGCACCACGCGGACGTCATGGCAGAAATATTTGCCGCCGAACTGAGCGCCGACGCCAAGATCCTGGGTCAGCTTGAAAATTTCCGCTTCCATCGCAGAGTCACGAAACGCGTGGCCGTCTTCGCCTCCAGCGATCGGCAAGCCGTCCAAATAATGCGCCGAAGCGAGCTTGACGGTCTTCAGGTTCAGCTCGGCCGACAGCCCCCCGATCACGACTGCGAGATGATAGGGCGGGCAGGCGGCCGTGCCGAGCGACAGGATCTTATCCTTCAGGAAGTGGATCAATTGATCATGCGTCAAGATCGACGGCGTCGCCTGATAGAGGTAGGTCTTGTTGGCGGAGCCGCCGCCTTTCGCCATGAATAGAAACTTGTAAGCGTCCTCGCCTTCAGAATGGATCTCGATCTGGGCCGGCAAATTGACGCCCGTGTTCTTCTCCACGAACATGGAGAGAGGCGCGAGCTGCGAATAGCGCAGATTTTTCTTTGCATAGGCGTCCCTGACGCCTTCGGCGAGCGCGCTTTCGTCCTCGCCTTCGGTGAAGACCAGCCTGCCCTTCTTAGCCATGACGATCGCCGTGCCCGTGTCCTGACACATGGGCAGAACGCCGCCCGCCGCGATATTGGCGTTCTTCAAGAGATCATAGGCGACGAATTTATCGTTCGACGTCGCCTCGGGATCGTCGAGAATCTTGGCGAGCTGAGCGAGATGGGCCGGGCGCAGCAAATGATTGATGTCGATCATCGCCTGCTCGGCAAGAAGCCGGATCGCCTCGCGTTCGACGAAAAGGATCTCGCGTTTTCCAAATGTCTCAAGCCGGACGCCATCCGCGTCGAGCCTGCGATAGGGCGTCTCATCCTTGCCGAGGGGAAAAAGCGGATGATGCTGAAAGGTCATCTTGAAGGTCTCGATGCTGTGGCGCATGTTGGTTTCAACGCACGTCTACCCGAGGAAGCTTTCGAAATCGAGCCTTTGGCGGGTCGGTCGGCCGCGGATTGGGTTCGCCCGAGCGTTTCGTCAATGCGCGAAGTTCACGCCTTTGCGGCAGGAGGTGGAAAAAGGGGCCGGTCGGGCTGTTTGTCGGCTTGGCGGCGCCAATTTCTGTCCTGAATATTCAGACCGGTCCAAGAGGCAAAGCTGAGCGGCGTGAACTTTCCTTTTCCAGTCCTTCTTTGCGATATCGGCGGCACGAACGCGCGCTTCGCATTGGCGCGGAGCCCCGCCGCGCAGCTCGAATACGGGCCGCATCTCAAGACCGCCGATTATCCGAGCTTCGAAGCCGCAGTCGCCAACGCCCTTTCCGGGCTCGGCGTGAAGCCGCGCTCCCTGATCGCCTGCGCCGCCGGCCCCGTCAATCAACGCAGCGTGAAGCTGACCAACGCGGCCTGGAGCATCGACGGCGAGAAAGCAGCCGAGGCCGCAGGCTTGGACCAAGGCCTTCTTCTCAATGATTTCGAGGCGCAAGCCCTGGCCTTGCCCGCCCTCCAAACCGCCTGGACCAGGCCGATCGGCGGGTTCTTCGACGCAAAGCCAGGTGCGCAGCTCATTCTCGGCCTCGGCACTGGCCTTGGCGCGGCGGCCTTGCTTGAGATTGAGGGACGCCATTTCGCCCTGTCGAGCGAGGCCGGACACATGGATTTCGGGCCTGTCGGAGAAGAACAAGCAGCCATTTGGCGCCATCTCGACACGTCGGAGCATGGAAGGGTCAGCGTCGAAACCGTCTTATCCGGCGCCGGGCTTGCCCGGCTTCACCGCGCGCGTTGCGCGGCTGCCGGACGCATCGCGCCAGATTTCGATGAAGTCGCGCTGATCGAAAACGCCCACGCGCGGCCGAACGGCGAGGAGGCGGAGACGCTGCGGCTCGCATGGACCCTGGTCGCGCGATTTGCCGGAGATTTGGCCCTGGCGTTGCTCGCCAAAGGAGGCGTGACCTTTTCGGGCGGCGTCCTGCCGCGCCTCGCCGATTTCCTCGATCCGCATGAATTCCGCGCTCATTTTGAGGATAAGGCCCCCTTCGGCGATCTGATGCGCGGCATTGGCGCAAGGTTGATCGTGGCCGAGGATGTGGTTCTCGCGGGCATGGGCGCGATCGCCGCCGCGCCGCAGGCCTATGCGATCAATTACGCCCGCCGCGCCTGGCGGTGATGCGCCGGGCCGATATTCAAGCCGCGCGGGAGGCGCCTTCTTCCGTCAAGACTGCGTAAAGCGCCGAGACGTCGCGGGCAGCCCGAAGCTTTCCCGTAACCGCTGCGTCGCGGAACACGCGCGCCAAGCGCGCCAGCGCTTTCAAATGATCGGCGCCAGCCGATTCCGGCGCGACCAGAAGAAAGATGAGATCAACTGGCGCGCCGTCGATTGCGTCGAAATCGATCGGACGAACAAGCCTGGCGAAGATCCCGAACATCGACCCAGCCCTTGCGAGCTTGGCGTGCGGAATGGCTATTCCTTCGCCGATCCCCGTCGAGCCGAGACGCTCGCGCTGAAGCAAAGCGTCGAAGATCTCCCTGGGCGCGAGATTGGAGACGAAAGCCGCTCTGTCGCTCAGCTCCTGGAGCGCCGGCTTCTTCGCGTTCGCCTTGAGCGAGGCGATGATCGACTCAGGCGTAATCAAATTGGTCAGCAACATAGGCTCAAGCTATCTACTCTGAACTCATGCGGGGAGAGATGCGAAGCAACACATATGGTCGAGGTCGGATGACCGCGCCATCCCTTGTTTGGGATCTCATTAACTTTATTTACGCCCTGCTGGGATCGATCCAGCCGATATTTCCATCGGGGCGGCGATAAACCACATTGGTCCGGCCGTCGAAGGCGTGACGGAAGACGACGACAGGGGCGTTGGTCAAGTCCAGCTCCATCACGGCGCTGGAGACGGTCATCTCCCTGAACGCCGAAGATGGTTCGGCGATGATGGCCGGATTGAGCCCAGGCGGCTGCCCATCCGCCGATGCGGCAAGCTTGCCAGCCTGCAAGGTCTCGGCGTCCGACCAAGCCGGTTCGGCCGAGACGGATCCATCCGCGGCCCCGTCAGCTGAAGGCTCCGGCCGAGACGTCTGTTCTCCCGCGCGCGGGACCGCGTGATGGTCCGAGCGCCGCTTTTTATGGCGTCGCACGCGCTTTTCGATCTTGTCGGCGGCGCGATCAAAGCTCGCATAGGGCTCGCGCGCCTTGGCGTCGGCCTGAAGCGTGGCCCCTGAGTTCAGATGCAAAGTGCAATCAGTGCGATATCCCGACCCTTCCGGCTCAATCGTGACATGGCCGATGATGGGACCGGCGGCGTATTTCGAAACAGCCGCGTCGATTCGCGTCTGAACGTAGGCGCGAAGGGCGTCGCCAATGTCCAAATTCTTGCCTGAGACGCGCAACGTCATTGCTTATTCTCCGCTTTGTCTTTCGCAGCGAATTTTTCTGAAGTCGCCCTTGTCCAAGGTCGTCATAAAAGGGTTATGTGGCTCCCCATGCGGAGTCAATGCCCCGACGAACATCAGCAGAATATCGCCATTCTGGACCCGCCCGCCAGCGCTTCTCCCAAGACGAATTTAAGGCGCCAAAGTGCCAAACGGAAACATTCGGCCAAGCGACTTATCACCACAGAACCTTGTGGCGAGAAGGTAAAGATGGGAGCGGTCCTCGACTTCAACAATGGGACCGGCCGTTGGCGAGGGAGCGGACCGACGGATCAATGCGGGGATTGGTGGGGGAGGTAGGACTCGAACCTACGAAGGCGTAGCCAGCGGATTTACAGTCCGCCCCCTTTGCCGCTCGGGACACTCCCCCCAAAGGCCCCGCGGACAGGGCGTTCGTGGATGCGCTTATGCGAACCGGGCCCGCTCCTGTCAACCGAAAATCTCCGGCGCCGGCGACGCCCCTATTGCACGGACGGCGGCGGCGTGAAAGGAACAAAGCTCATCCGCGCAAGACGCCGGGACGAAGCAGACTTTGACGCGAGACCCATCGAAGAAGCTCGGCCGAAAGACCGGCGGCCCCTCGAGCCGCACGCCGCCGCACGCTCCGGAGTTGAGGCGGACCGCAGAGGACAAAACCTGGAGCCTGCGCAAGGAGCCTGAGAAGCCGGCGCGGCGGCAATCGGACCAGCGCGATCAAGCGCAAGCTTCAGCGCCGACATTCCGGCGACCGGCGGCCGATCTCATCGCTCTTTTTGGCTTTCACGCAGTGCGCGAGGCTTTGCGCGCCAACCGGCGCCAGCTCCTCGACATCTATGCGACAAAAGCCGCCGCCGACCGGCTCAGCGAAGAAATCGCGAGCGCGGGTTTGCGTCCCCATATCGTCGAGGCCGAGGACCTCGCGCGCCGCTTGGGCGCGAACGCCGTGCATCAAGGCGCGATGCTCGAAGCCCGTCGGCCGGAGTCCGTCGATCTGTCCGACATCCCGTCGCGAAGCGGCGTCGTACTGGTGCTCGATCAGATCACCGATCCGCATAATGTCGGCGCGATCCTGCGCACGGCGGCGGCCTTTGGCGTCGACGCTTTGGTGATGACTGAGCGGCATGCGCCGGAGATGGCCGGCGTCGTGGCGAAAGCCGCGTCTGGCGGCCTCGAACATGTCTCCATCGTCAGCGTGGTCAATCTCGCCCGGACGCTCGAGCAATTGGGCGACATGGGCTATCTGCGGATCGGCCTCGACTCGGAGGCTCCCGTCGCCTTCGCAGACGCCGCCTTGACGCGTCCGATTGCGCTCGTGCTCGGCGGCGAGGGCAAGGGCCTGCGCCGCCTCACCAAGGAAAATTGCGACATTCTCGCCCGCCTCGACATGCCGGGCGCGATCAAGAGCCTCAATGTCTCCAACGCCTGCGCCGTCGCGCTGACTTTGGTCCATGCCCGCGCAGCGCGCTGAACCATGTCCGAGCTGAGCAGATAGCAGTTCGCGTCGAGAAGACGCCTCGACCCGCGACCGAATCGCGTCTTGCTTCGGCTTAGTCAGTCTCCCCCGGATCGACGCCGCTTCCGGCCAGCGGCCCGCGCCAGCGGCCGTAGGTCCAGGGCCGCAGCCAATGCGCGTGAGGCGGCGGCGCCTCGGGAACCGGATCAAATCCGGCCGTGCCCCAAGGGTGGCAGCGGCATAATCGCGCAAAGCCCATGAAGCCGCCAGCCCAAACGCCATGCCGCGCGATCGCCTCGTCCATAAAGGCGGAGCAGGTCGGCAGGTGCCGGCAATGCATCCCGACAAACGCGGACAGCGTGAGCTGATAGGCGCGAATGGCGTAATGGGCCGCGGCCCGGCCGATGTGAAACGAGTGCCGCATGTCGAGTTAGCTGTGCCGCCAGTCGATCCTATTCAACTGTGGCATATATACACTGGCGAGCCCCACGGCGGCAGGCCATAGTGGCGTCACAATTGATTGACCCGAGATCGAGGCGCTGACGTGTCCTGCATCAAAGACTTGACTCTCGCAAGCCTCTTGGCGGCTTCCTGGGCCCCCGCAGCTTTCGCGGCCGATCTGACGCCGCCGCCCGCGGAGCCTCCGCCCGGCTGGACCGTCTCCATTGGCATTGGCCCGGAGGCGCTGACCGACTTCCCCGGCGCCCGGACCTACAGGCTCTGGCCGACCGGCTATCTCGCATGGCGCAAGCCAAACGATCCGCCTCTCTTCGCGGCTCCCGACGACGGGTTTGGCATCGCGCTTCTGGACCTCGGCTGGCTTCAGGCCGGTCCGGTCGGCCGCGTCTTGCCGCGGCGCGGCTTGAGCGACGGCAATGGCGATTTCCACGGCCTGAACAATGTCAATTGGACGCTCGAACTCGGCGGCTTCGTCAACGTCTGGCTCTCCGAGCATTTGCGCACCCATCTGGAAATTCGGCAAGGGGTGAACGGCCACAATGGCCTTGACGCCAATGTCGGAATAGACGCCGTGGAAAGATTTGGTCCCTATACGTTCTCGATCGGTCCCCGGCTGGCGCTCGGAAACACAAGGTTCATGAGCGCCTATTTTTCGGTCACTCCCGCGGAAGCCTTGGCGAATGGCAATGTCAGGCCCTATCAGGCCTATGGCGGCGTCACGTCGCTCGGCGGGCTCGCCGCCGCCAAATATGACATCACGCCCGCCTGGAGCGCGACGGTGTTCGGCGGCTATGATCGGCTCGTCAACAGCGCGGCGGAGAGCCCAATCCCGAACCGGCTCGGCTCGCTGAACGAGTTCAGCGGAGGCGTGATTATCGCCTATTCCTTTAATTTCGGCGGGTTCTGACGCAATCCGACGGGAAAACGTCCAACCAGAGTGCTATTCCGCCGCCGCGCGCGTCGCGCTCTCGATCTGATTGACGCAATCGAGGGTCGCCTCAAAGGTGAGCAAGGTCGACGCATGGCGCGCCTTGAAGTCGCGCACCGGCTCAAGCACGGCGATCTCGGCCCATTTCCCGCTGGGCGCCGGTCCATTCTCCTTGAGCATGGCGCGAACCTGGTCGCGCAGCGCGCGCAATTCCGGTCCTGTCGAGCCGATGACGTTTCGCGCCATGATTGACGCGGCGGCTTGGCTGAGCGCGCAGGCCTTTACGTCATGGGCGAAGTCCACCACCTTACCATTGTCCATCACAAGGTCGACGATGATGGTCGAACCGCAGAGCTTCGAATGGGCTTTGGCGGTGGCGTCGGGCGCGGCCAGCCGCCCGAGACATGGTATGTTCCCTGCTAGCTCAAGGATCCGTTGGTTATAAATGTCCGTCAGCATGGCTTCGCCTAGAATAATCGTTCAGGTGACTGCGCTACGCACATCCTATATAGGAATGCAGGGATTGGCGAACGAGATTTGGAATATTTCTAGCCAATGCTCTCCGGACAAACGTCCGTCCGGTGCTCCCCCTCTTGGGAGGAAGGTCACGGACGCTCATTCAAACTTATTGGAGGCGCCACATGGATGCCGTGGTTAAGTCCTTGCTCGAACGTCCTCAGCCTCAGCCGAACAATGCGCCTCTCGGGCGCCCCAGCCGCGAGGAGGCCGAAGCAGCCGTCCGTGTGCTTTTGCGCTGGACCGGCGACGATCCCTCGCGCGAAGGCCTGCTCGATACGCCAAAACGCGTCGTCAAGGCTTTCGAAGAGTTTTTCTCCGGCTACCAGGAAGACGCAACCGACGTCCTGTCGCGCGTTTTCGAGGAGGTTCATGGCTACGACGACATCGTGCTCGTCCGCGACATTCCGTTTTCGTCGCATTGCGAACATCACATGGTTCCCTTTTTCGGCAATGCGCATATCGCCTATTACCCATCTGAAGAGGGCGTGGTCGGACTGTCGAAGCTCGCCAGATTGGTCGATGTCTTCGCCAAGCGCCTGCAAACGCAGGAGGCGTTGACGGCCCAGATCGTTAGCGCGATCGACCAGCATTTGCGTCCGCGCGGTTGCGCCATCATGATCGAGGCCGAACATATGTGCATGTCGATGCGCGGCGTGCGCAAACATGGCGCCGAGACCATCACGACGCAATTTACCGGCGTGTTTCGCGACGATCCCGCCGAGCAGGTCAGGTTTCTAACCCTGCTGCGCAGTGGCAAGTGAGCGCATAAACCTCGCTGCTTGCCGCGCGCGGCAAGCGCAAATCCGAAGCCGGCTCCCCATCCGGCTTCGCGTTGCGCTTGTCGCCTATGCGCCGCTCGCAGGTTGAGCAAAGGGGATCGAAAGCGGATGGAATCCATTCAAGCCCGCCCTTCGGACGGTCTCTCGGACCAGGGCGCGAAACATGAGTTGGAGGAAGGCGCCGCATTTACGCCGCGCTTCGACGCCGACGGGCTGATCGTTTGCGTCGCCAAGGCCGCGAGCGACGGCCAGGTGCTCATGCTCGCTTATATGAACGCGGAAGCGTTGCGCCTTACTCTCGAAACAGGCGTTGCGCATTATTGGTCGCGTTCGCGCAATTGCCTTTGGCGTAAGGGAGACACCTCGGGGCAAGTTCAAGTCGTCACCGAAATCAGGACTGATTGCGACCAGGACGCCTTGCTGCTGACGGTTGAAGCCGGCGGCGACGGCGGCGCCTGCCATACCGGCCGGCGCTCCTGCTTCTACCGCAAAGTCGCGCTCGACGGCGGCGCCCCTACTCTCGTCTTCGAATAGGCTACTTAGGCGAATCGACATCCACGTCGCGACTAGCAGTCATCTCGGAGCCCCGAGGAGCTCTAAACGCCACTGTAGGAGGCCGGCCAATGAAAAAGGTCTATTTCGCCTACGCACTCCTGCTGATCATCGTCGTCATGTTGCTGATCGCAGCCCTTGCGCCGTTCGGCGCAGCGAATATCTAATGCTCATGCATCGCGACATGACAAGATTCGAGAGTAGCGGCTGATTTCATTTAACTATCATGACTCGGCCCACTCCTTTCGAAGAAGAGTTTGACGCGGGGATGTCCCGCCGATCGAGCCAGTTGGGTCCACTGACCTTGGCCATCCGAGCAAGCGGGGAGCTCGCTGCAACCGGTCGCAAATTCTATTGCAGTAGCGTCTTTCGGGCAGGTCAGTCGCCGCGCTTGATCTTGCGCTTAAATGCTTGCGTTGGATTTTTTACACTTTTGCATCGAACGCGCAGCGCTTTAAAGAATTGTCAATTGCGGAGGGGAATGATCCGGAGGTAGCCGAAGTGTTTCCGCTCAAGGACAAAATATCCCAGATTGCCGCGCCGCGACATGATCCTCTACATCGCGTTTCTCACGCGAGGAGCGAAGAATTGAACAAAATGCCGCCGGTTCCGCACAAGAGGCTGGATGTTCCCGGCGTCGGCGACAGAGTTACGCGGGGCGCGCTGGCGGGCGGCCATGGGAGGCCGAAGATCGGGATAGCGCTCGGCGCCGGCGCGGCGCGCGGCTGGGCCCATATTGGCGTCCTGCTTGAGCTCAGCGAACATGGCATTCATCCGGATGTCGTCGCCGGCACCTCGATCGGAGCCGTGGTCGGCGGCTGCTATGCGGGAAGCAAGCTCGACATGGTTGAAGCCTTCGCGCGCGGCCTCACGAAGAAGCGCGTGGTCAGCCTGATGGACGTGTCTTTCTCGGGCGTCGGCATGCTCACCGGCGGCAGGCTCAAGCATCACCTCAACGAGGCCATAGCCAACCGCCGCATCGAGGAGCTCGACAAAGGCTTCGCCGCAGTCGCGACGGAAGTCGGCACCGGCCACGAAATTTGGCTGACCAAAGGCGATGCAATGGAGGCCATTCGCGCCTCTTATTCGCTGCCTGGGATTTTTGAACCCGTCCTCATCAACGGACGCTGGCTCTTTGACGGCGCGCTCGTCAATCCGGTCCCTGTGACGGTCTGCCGCGCGCTCGGCGCCGACATGGTCATCGCCGTCAATCTCATCGGCGATACGGCGTTTCGCGGGATCGTCATCGATGACCGTCTTTCGTTGGAGCCGACGCTCGAGAAGCTAGGCTCCCAGGCGCCGCAAAACGCACGGACGCTGAGCGCGCGGCTTTTCGGCGGGATGAGCGGCAACCTGCGCCGCTTCTTCGGCAGGCGGGAGGACGGCGCTCCAGGCATTGCGACGGCAATGATGGACGCCTTCAATATTGCGCAAGGAAGGATCTCGCGCTCGCGACTCGCGGGCGATCCGCCGGACGTCATCGTCAATGCGCGGCTCAGCAAAATAGGCCTTTTTGATTTTCACCGCGCCGACGAACTTATCGAGATGGGCCGCGAGGCGACTCGCCGCGCGATCCCCGAGATCGCCGACTATATCGCCTTGACCCCGACAGACGTCGAAGCCTAGAGCATTTTCCAGCGAAGCAGATGCCGGTTGGCTGAAGAAAATACGATAAAGCGAAAGCCCGGCGCAGATCCGCAAAAGCCGAAGCTGGCTTCGCGGATCATGGTCAATCAAGGACGCCAACAAGCAAAGGCCCGGTCGGACCTCGCTCTAACGGCCGTGCGGCAATTCTACAGTTCCCGCCGTTCCGATATATTCCCGCATCTGCCTGTGCTCAAATTCGCACTCGGCAATTCGGTAATTGACCAGGTCGCCGATGGACACGATTCCGGCGAGCCTTCCTTGACTCATGACGGGGAGATGGCGAAAGCGCTCCTTGGTCATTTTCTCCATGGCCAAAAGAATATGTTCCTCCTCGCTCGTCGTGACCACTTCCGTCATGTGCATGGTCACGGCGTCGGCAAGGGCGGCGGAGCCGCGGCTGCTGATCGCGCGAACAATGTCCCGTTCGGACAAGATGCCGAGAACCTGACCTTCAACATCGGCGACCACGACAGCGCCAATGTTTTTCCTCACCAAAATATCGGCGGTTTCAGCCAAGGTTCGATGCGGCTGAATCGTGACGACCTCTCGTCCTTTGGCGGCGAGGATACGCGCAATTGTCATCTGTACCTCCCTGAAAGAATTTCGCGACGGATTTCGGTCTGGCTTGCGGCGCTTGCCAAAATTTAAGCGTTAATTTTTTATGAAGAATGCGCTCGTTCTCAAGCCCGCGCAATAGCGCGCTTTCGTCAATGTCGCTGATCGCAAATGGTTCAATCCAGACAAGCCAAGACCTCGCTTGGCTTGCGACATCTCAATTGCCGAACGGGCCGGCCCGCTCATTGTCGGAAAGGCTCGCGCGCGCTGCAAGAGGAAAGCGATCGTCCGCCGTGCCCCCGCGGCCCAAAGGCGATCGGCTCGCGTCTGCAACGGTCGCCTTCGGCCCTCAGGCGCGATAGGCGGCCAACGTCAGAAGCGCGGCTCGGAGAAGGCGTCGGCATGGGCTTTCGCCGACACGGCCTGGAACTCTCCGGTCGCCTCGTCGAGCGCCAGCAGCTTGCCTTCGGCGATGCTGAAATAGGCCCCATGCAGGCTGAGCCCGCCAAGTCTTTCGAGCGTCGCCACCGCGGGAAAGCTGCGCAGATTGGCGAGACCCTGCACGATGGAGGCGAGTGCCAAGCGCTCCACATAGGCGTCGAGCGGCTCGCTGGCCGGGCCGATCTTGGCGGCGGCGGGGCCAATCAGGCTCATCCACTTGCCGATGAAATCGCCCGACGAAAGCGGCTTTTGATCGGGGTCGAGATCATTCTCCGCATAGGCGCGCACGCCGCCGCAGCTCGCATGGCCTAAAAGCACGATATGCGCGACATGAAGGCCGAGGACGGCATATTCGAGCGCCGCCGATGCCCCATGCAGATCATCGTTTGGCGCATAAGGCGGCACGAGATTGGCGACATTGCGCAGGACGAAGATTTCGCCCGGGCCCGCGTCGAAGATGACTTCGGGCGAGACCCGCGAATCGCAGCATCCGATCAGCATGATGCGGGGGCTCTGCCCGGTCTCGGCCAATTGATGGAAACGATCCTGCTCGCGCGCGAACCGGCCGCCGAGAAAAGCTTCATACCCGGACACGAGCCGGTCCGGCAGGAGCGGACGGGCGGGCGCGGCGTCGGCGAGGTGCGGGAGCTGTTCAGGCATGGTTCCGATTTGAGGCTTGGGCCGAAGCGAGCGCATGTCTTGCCGGCGCAGGCGTGAGTTTTACATGGCGATTCAGAACCGAGCAAGGCGGCGCGGTCCCAGTGAAGCGGCGCACAATGTTCGTGCAGCCACTTAGGTTGACGAAGTTTTCGGAATTGGTTCTGAAACGCACTTAGACAAAGTCTTTTCCGTGCGTTCGATAATTCCTTCCATGCGCAATCGATTCACGCCACTGGGAATTATACTCGCCGTTTCCTTCGCTAATAGGATGAAATCCGCAGCCGACTTGTACTCTTTGTCACCAATTTTCAGGTCAGCCAGCAAGCAGTATGTTTCGGCAACTATGTAGTAATTTCGCTCGGGAAGGTGCGGCATGGACTCGGAAAGTTTCTTCACCACATAAATTGACTCAAGAATTTTCTCGAAACCAACTGTACGTTGTCCCATTGCGTGAAGGCGCCGTCCTACCGATCTCAAAGCATCAGCCTTCATCATCGGCATTGCATCGCTAATCCGAATCGCATCGTTTAGATAATCTATAGCTAGAGCGACGCGACCTTCGTCAAAAAGC
>Ga0182030_10001724_pt1 | contig 45561 bp, 30 predicted proteins | sample 812S3MmetaG_FD_121299 | JGI IMG/M metagenome (GOLD analysis project Ga0182030, IMG submission 121299) | Permafrost microbial communities from Stordalen Mire, Sweden - 812S3M metaG (Illumina Assembly) | ecosystem: Environmental > Terrestrial > Soil > Wetlands > Permafrost | place: Sweden...
CGGAAGCTGACGCTGAGCCGTTACACGCAACCGGACACCGCCACCGGACTGCTGCTCCAGCGGCTGGGCAAGGAACTGCCCGAGCAGTCACCGCCCAAGCTCTCGAGCCCGACGAAAATGGAGATTCCCCAGGGGGCTGTGTAGTGAAGACCTTGGGCGGGTGGACCCGAAAAAACCGAGCAAATCCAGGGTCGCGCCCCAAAAAAGTGGCCCAGTATCGAAAGTCAGGCTATTTCGCGTGGCCCAGGGGATGCGCGTCGGCAGGGCCGCCGTCGCCACCGCCGGCGAGCAGGTCGACTACATGAAGCGCATACGCTACAACGGGGGAGCCCGTGGCCACCTTCAGCCGGAAGGCATCATCATCCTCGGGCAGTACCACAACCACGTGGAGGTGGCTCGCGCCCTTCGCCTTCCTCTCCCTGGCCCCGGTGAATCAGTCTCGGCGCGGGTTACACGGGCCGAGGCGCCAGCCCCCGGTGTCGCTGAGATCGGAGGTCAGTTCTGGAAAATCGCTTCCCCAGAGGACCCGCCCGTCCGGGCCCCGGTACTGCCTAAGACCCAGCGTCGCCCAAAGCCGCGGGCCACCCCGCGCAAAAGCTAGCCCCGGTTGCCCTTTTCGCCGCCAAACTCGATATTCGAAGGGCGCTTGACCTTGCGGCCCTCCTTGCGCTCGACCATCTTCTCCGCCTGGCCCCAGAGGAACCGGCTGATGAAGCTCGGCAGGTAAATGATGAAGACAAACGGCACCACCTTCGCCCACCAGAGGGGGCCGAACTTGAAGCACTCAATCATCAGGCATAGACCGTCGTGGTAGGTGTTCTTGTTCACGAACCCGCGTTGGAACAGCGCGAATTGGGCGATCTTCTTCGGGTAGAACGGCCCGCCCAGCATCTCGCCCATCATCGCCCGCGCAATCCACGGGTCGGTCTGCTTCACCTGGTTGGCCACCATGATCCAGCCGATCACGAGGTGCAGGGGCCGGTAGCCGATGTTCTCCTGGCGGTTGATGATGTAGTCGTACTTGGTGATGTAGATCAGCGCGTTCTGCCTCACCGCATACACGAAGAAGAACAGGTTCGAGAAGATGGTGTGGATGTTGTAATACCCCTTCAACATCATCTCAGCCTGAATCAGGCTGGTGCGGAAAATCGTGCACGGGATGAAGGAGCCGGTGTAGAAGAAGTTGTAGCGCGGGTCCTTGATCAAGTCCGGCGCGCGGATCGTCGTCCCGCGCGGCAGCACGCTGTGGTTCGGCACCCCCACCGACACGATGTCATACTTGCCGCAGGTCACCGCCTCGGTGATTTCGTCGAAGTGGGTGAAGTCAAAGTCGTCGTCGTCGCAGATGATCCAGGTGTACTCGCTCGCGGCGGTTTCCAGGGCGCGGAGGTAGTTCCCGCTGATGCCGACGTTGAACGGGTTGCGGCGGACGTGGAAATTGGGATACACCGCGCCATGCTTGGCGCAGATCGCCGGCGTATTGTCCGTGGATCCGTTATCGATCACGGTGAACTTGCAGCCGGCGATCGGACTGGATTGCAGCTTGCCGAGTGTCTCGTCCAGGTAACGCGACCGGTTGTAGGTCACCAGGATGATCTCGAGCTTCTGGTTCAACGGGTTGTTCATCGTCGCGGGCATTATCCCGAAAAACCGGCCCGGGGCAAGCGCCAGATGGCCCCGGGAGGGGCGGAGGATGAGGCGGGCCGGTCAGCAGGGAGGCGCCAATCCGCTTGCGTCCGCGGGCTGAGCGCCTAGATTGCAGCCATGCTGGCTCGCCTCGCGCACCGCCCCAGGACGCCCGCGGGCGGCCATTCCGCACGCGGCCTCGTCACGCTGCTGGCCCTGCTCATCGCCCTCGTGGGCGGTTGCGGCCCCCGGCATCCGTCCACCCTCGATCTGCCGGTTTATTTCACCTGCGACACCGATGGACGCCTGGAGCCCTGCGGCTGCTTCACGGGCCAGTATGGCGGCCTGACCCGGCTGAAGACGGTCCTGGACGGTCTCCCCTCCCCCGACGCGCTCCGCCTCGACGTCGGCGACGCCGCCGGGGGGCACGAGGATTATGACCTCATCCAATACGGCTACATGCTGCAGGCGTTCAAGGCGATGAACTACGACGTCCTGAACGCCGGCGCGCGGGAGGCGCGTTTTCCGGCCGCCCGCTTGCGCGAGTGGCACCGTACCTCGCTGGTGCCGCTCGTCAGCGCGAACCTGGTCGACCGCGCCACCCGCCAGCCGGTGCTGGATCCCTGGCGGATCGTCGAGCGGGGCGGCTACCGCGTCGCGGTCATCGGCGTGGTCGATCCCAAGGGACTGGCGGAAGAGATCGACCCGGCGCTGGCCGTCGAGGAGATGGAGGCGACCCTGGCCCGCCGTTTGCCCGAGCTGCGCGGCAAGGCGGATGCGATCGTGCTGCTCGCGTTCACGGACGAGGCGGGGCTTGATCGGCTGGCCGCGCAGTTCTACGAGATCCCGCTCATCCTCGGAGGCCGGGTGAGCCAGCCCGCCCAAGAGCTCCGCCGCACCAACCGCAGCTTCATTCACTATGTCACGAACGAGGGGCGCGCGCTCGGCATCCTCCGCCTGAGCCTGCACGCGGGGCAGCCGCCCACGGTGCCGGCGGCCGAGGTCCGGCTGCTCCAGGACACCATCCCGCAGGCACCCGCCTTCCAAGCCCTCGCCGGGGCCTACCGCGGGGAGATCCGCCGGACCAAGCTGGCCGTGGACGACCCGGCGCGGGCCGCGGCCGACGCCATTCCGGGCGCGCGCGCGGCCGCCTCGTTCGTCGGCAGCGAGCGCTGTGTCGAATGCCACCCCGGCGCGGGTCAGGTCTGGGCCAAGTCCGCCCATGCCCGCGCGTTCACCCCCCTGCGCGCCCGGGAGGCGGACGCGGACCCCAAGTGCGTCGGCTGCCATACCATCGGGTTCGGGAGCGAAAGCGGTTACCGGCGCGAGTTCGGCGCCCACCGGCTGGTCGATGTCGGCTGCGAAAGCTGCCACGGGCCCGGCAGCCTCCATATGCGCCGCTACGAAGGCGAGGCCGGGATTGAGTTCACCTACCGCCCGCTCGACGCCGGGGATTGCAAGAAATGCCATTACGGCGAATTCAGCCGCCCGTTCTATTACAACGAGACCTGGCCGCTGATCCGGCACGGCAAGGAGCCGCCGGCACGGGCAGCCAAGGGGGGGCGTTAGGAGCGGCACGGCGCCCGGGCCGGGAACGAAACGGCGGACGCGCGGTCAAACACCCAGTTGCAGGCGATCTAAATGTCATTTCTCAGCCCAGGCTTGTTCGGGGTGCTGGTCGGCGCGTTGGCGCTGCCCCTGATCATTCACCTGCTGAACAAGAGCTTCCCGCGCTTCTTCCCGTTTCCCTCCATCCAACTGATCCGCGATACGATGGCCAAGCGTTCCCGCCTCCACCGCTGGCGCCATTGGATCCTCCTCTGCCTCCGCACCCTCTTCCTCGCCCTGCTGCTCATCACGTTCCTCCGCCCGGTGCTGGCGCGGCTTGGTTCCGACCCCGCCGCGGCCAAGGCCCGCACGGTGCTCATCCTGCTCGACCATTCGGTGAGCATGGAGCACCGGGGCGACGGCCCCACCTCCCGCGAGCGGGCCACTCACGAGGCGCTGAAACTCATCGACTCCCTCGGCTCGGGCGACGAATTGAACATCCTCCTGGTGGACCCCGCCCTACCCGTCTGCTTCAACGCCTTCTCCCGCGACCACGCCGAAGCGCGCCGCTTTCTGGGCCGGGTGCGGCCCGGGCTCGGACGCGCCGATCTCAACCAGGCCAACGGCACCGCCGCCCGCCTCCTAGGCACCACGCATCCCCGCGCCGAGGTTTACTATCTCTCCGATTTCCAGCGCAAAAACTGGGCGAATGTCGACTTCACCGCGCTGCCGCCCGGGGCGCGCCTCTTCTTCGTGGATGTGGGGCCGACCCGGCGCGACAACCGCGCCATCCTGGACGCCCGCCTCGCGCAGGCCCAGGTCCTCGCGGGGGAAACCGTCCCGCTCGAGGTCACGGTGGGTAACTACAGCCCGGAGCCGTTCACGGGCCGGCTGGCGGTCACGGTGGACCAGAAGTTCAGCTTCGATCAACAGGTCAGCATCGCCCCCTGGTCCGAGGGGAAGGCCATGGTGCCGGTGACGCCCGGCGGCCCGGGGATCCATCTCTGCGAGGTGCGGCTCCCGCCCGACGCCCTCGAATACGACAACCGTTTCTGTCTTTCCCTCGCCGTGCAGGACAAGGAGGAGGTGCTGGTGGCGACCGACGGCCCGGCGGATCCCCGCAGCGGTGCCTTCTTCCTCAAGACCGCGCTGAACCCCTACGAAAACGAGGCCGGCTCCTTGCTCCCGCGGATCATCAGCCCGCGCGACCTGACCCCCACCCACCTGGCGGGCGTGCATCGTGTCTTCCTGACCCGACCCGGAGCGCTCACGCCGGAGGCCGCGGCGGCGCTCGGCAAGTTCCTGTTCGAGGGCGGCGGCCTGATCTACTTCCTGGACGGCACCGCCGACGCGGCGAATCTCAAGGCCCTCGAATCCGCCATCGGCCCGAACAGCATGCCGCTCCGGCTTGCGCAACGCCACACCGCCGCCAACGTCACCACGGGGGCGGGCCAGGTGGTGCGGGGGGATTTCAAATCGCGCTACCTCAAGGTCTTCCGCGGCGCGGCGCGGCAGAACCTCGGGCTGCTGGAGTTCTACGATTACTACCAGGCCGGCGCCACCGGAGCCGGCTCGGTGTTGCTTAGCTACGCCGATGACTCGCCCGCCTTTGCCGCGGTCCACTACGGCCGCGGCACCTTGCTGCTGCTGAATTTCTCGGCCGGCGAACTCTCGAGCAACCTCGCCCGCCAGCGGCTCTTCCCTGCCTGGATCCAGGATCTCGTGAAGGCCGTTTCGTCCGATGAGCCACCGCCGTCGGCCTACACCGTGGGGGAAACCCTGCACACGGAGGTCTGGCGTTCTGAGATGCGCGACCAGGATTTCACCGGTCCCTCCGGCGCGCCCGTGCCGGTCAAACGCGAGCTCACCGGCGAGCGCTATGGGATCACCTTCACCCCGGATCAACTCGGGTTCTACACCCTCGGCGCCCCGCGACCGCTCTACGCGTTCGGGGTGAACACCAGTCCGGACGAGGCCGACCTCCGCCCCATCGACAAGGAGGCGCTGCCGAGGGAGTTCGCCGCGGGCCGCGATGCCCGGTTCGTGGCGGGTGCCGGGGATTTCGAGGAACTCGCGCGGGGCCGGCCGGTTTATCATTGGTTCCTCCTCGGCGCGCTGCTCTGCCTCGTGCTCGAGAGCGGCTTCCAACTCCTGCTCCGCCGGAGGGCGGCCGCGTGAGAGGCCTCGTCATCGATCCCATCCTGCCCGTTCCAGCCATCGCCGCGCTGGCGGCCCTTCTGTGTGTGCTCGCGTGGCAGGTTTACACCCGCGTCGGGGCCGGCCTCGGCCGAACGCGCAGCGCGGCGTTGCTGGCGTTGCGCCTCGCCGGCCTGGTCACCCTCTGTCTCCTCCTCCTGCAGCCCTCCCGGCCGGTTCCCCTCCCCCCGCCCGCGAAACACCGCGTGACCCTCGTCGGCGTCGATACCTCCCGCAGCATGCGCCAGCGCGATGTGGATCACGGCACGCGCCTGGACGCGGCCAAGAGCCTCCTCATCGACGCCTCGGTCGCCACCTCCAGCGGCCGCCCGGCCGATCCGCGGTTTCGCTGCTTCGAGTTTGGGGAGGACGCCCGGCCGGTGACGGGATCGATCCTTGACCTCGCGGCCAATGGCACCTCCACGCGCATCCACCGCTCGGTTTCGCGCATGCTCGAATCGACCGGTTCCGCCGAGGCCGCCAACGCCCTGATCCTCCTGACCGACGGCCATGATTTCGAGCTGGTGAACCCGGCGAAAACCGCCGCCGCCGCCCGGGCGCGGGAAACCCCGATTTATGCGGTGCCGCTCGGGCGCACCGGCAAGGTCCGCGATGTCTCCACCCACATCACCGGCTTCCAGCCCTATTGCTATGTGAGGCAAAAGGCCCGCGTGAGCGCCGCCCTCCGCCTCATCGGCTGCGAGTTCGAAGACCTCACTGTCGAGCTGCTCCGCCAGGGCAAAGTCGTCCAGACCAAACGGCTCAACGCCGACGAGTTCCAGGAGCTGCCGGTCGATTTCGAGATCGTCGAGCCCGAGGTCGGCCAGTATGAATACGAGGTCCGGGTGCCCCCCCTGGAGCATGAGGTCGATACCGCGAACAACAGCGCGATCACCTACCTGAACGTCATCGACCAGCAAATCCGCGCCCTCATCATCGAGGGCGAGCCTTACTGGGACACCACCTTCCTCCAGCGTTCGCTCATGCGGAATGACAAGTTCGACGTCGATGCGGTGCTCCGTTACGGGGAAAACCGGTTCCGCCTGGTGCGCAAGAACGAGGCCAATGGAAAACTGATCGTCCCGGAAAACATCGACCAGCTCAGCGCCTACGACGTGGTGTTCCTCGGCCGGTCGGTCGACCGGGTGCTCTCCGCCGCGCAAATCCGGGTGCTGGACCACTATGTGAGCGACCGGGCCGGCTCGGTGATTTTCGGGCGGGGCGCGGCCTTCGAAAACGCCTCGCTCGGGGCGCAACTGGAGCCGGTGAGTTGGGGGGACCGGGCGCCGAGCCGCCTGCGGGTGGAACCCGCCGCGGAAGGGCGAGGACTCGCCGCGTTCCGCGCCCTGAGCGACAGCCCCGGAGGCGTCGACGCGCTGCCGGAGGTGTTCGGCGGGTTCAACGCCGGCACCCCCAAACCGCTGACCGCCACCCTCGCGACCGCGTCCGGCCGGGACAAGGCCGCCGGCGCGCCCGCCATCTTCCACCGCCGCCACGGCCGCGGCCAGGTCGTCAGCGTCGGCCTCGAAGGCCTTTGGCGCTGGGGACTCAACGAGCACGTCGAGGGGCCGAACACCCCCTTCGACCGCTTCTGGGACCAGATGATCCTCTGGCTGATGGCCGGGCGCGATTTCGTCCCAGCCCGGCAGTTCTCCTTCCGGCCCCAATCCGCCAACATCCTGCTCGGCGAGAAGGTTTGGTTCCGCCTCACCATGCGCCAGCCCGACCCGCGGGTGAAATCCGTTCCGCTGACCATCTACCTGGACGATGCCGAGGTGGGGCGCGTCACCATGACGGGCAACGGCACGGAGCCCGGCCGGCTGGTCGCTGATTATCTCCCCACCCGGGTCGGCCGCTACCGGGCCGCGGCGGCCTTCCCCGACGGCACCACCCAGGATTCCCGGTTCATCGTGTTCACCGAGAACCTCGAGGAGACCGAGGTCGCGGCCGACGTGGTCGGCCTCCGCCGCTTGTGCGAGGCGAGCGGCGGCCGCCTCGTCCAGGCGTCCGAACTCCCCAAGCTGATCGCCGAGCTGGACGCGGACCAGAAGCCCGAGGTCCCGCGCACCCGGCTGGCACCCGTCTGGAATCAGGCTTGGGTGTACGGCCTGGTTGCGCTATTGTTGGGCTTGGATTGGTTCTTGCGACGCCGCTGGGGCCTATGTTGACCACTGACAACACCGTGCGCGGACGCCTCGCGGCCGCGGACCGGGAGCGCCAGAAGGAGGCCGGGGGCCGCTGGCTGCTGCGGAGCCTCAGTCTCTTCTGGGCGGTGGTGCTGGCCGCCTTCGTCTTGGACGCCGCCCTGCACCTCGCCGCCGGCTGGCGGCTCGGCATCCTGCTCGCCCTGCTCGCCGCCGCGCTGGCCGCCGGCGCCCGCGCATGGCACACCGCCTTCGTCCGCCGCAACCCGCTCGAGCGGATCGCCCGGTGGCTCGAAAGCCGCGACCCGTCGCTCGGCTCGCGCCTGATCAACCTCCTCCAACTCCAGTCACAGGTGGAGGATCCTTCCCTGCCGCCGCTCACCCGCAGCCTGGCCCGCCAAGCCGTGGAGGCCTATGCCCGCGACCTGTCGGCCGTCCCGATCGAGGCGGCGGCCCGCACGGGGGAGGCCGCCCGGCAGGCCAAACGGGCCGCCTGGGCCTTCCTGGTGTTCGCCGCGATTCTGGCCGCCTGCTTCCGCGTCACCGCCCTCGAGTTCGCCCGTTTCCTGGACCCGTTCGGCGATCATCCGCCGTATTCCTTCACCCGCCTCGAGATCCTCGATCCCGGCCCGGCCGGCACCAACGTGCTGTACGATCACGGACTGGTGGTGAAGGTCCGGGCCATGGGGCACCAGCCCCGCGAGGTCATCCTCTCCTCCTTCCCCGTCGGCCACCCGGAACAGGCGCTTGACGTCCCGATGTTCGACCAAGGCGGCGCCGGCTTCCACCAGGTCGTTGACCACGTCCGCGGGGAGCGCATGCTCGTCGCCCGGACGCGCGACGGGGCATCGCGGTCGCGCCAGGTTCGCGTCGGCGTCGTCCTCACCCCCCAACTCGAAAAGGCCTTCGTCACCGTCGCACCCCCGGCCTATACGGGCTTGGCGGCCACGGAGAATCCGTACCAATTCCAAGGCGTTCAGGCCCTGGAAGGAAGCGAGGTCCGCTTCCGCTTCGCCTCCAACCGCCCCCTGCGCAACGGCGTCATCGAGGTGGTCAGCGGTGACCAACCGCCCCGCCGGGTGTCCATGGTCCCGACGGCTGAACGCGAGGTGGCGGGAGCTTTCATGGCGGCCGAGTCGGGCCGCCTCCGCTTCTCACTCATCGACACCAACCACCTTCCGTCCCAGGGCGACTGGGAGGGTCCCCTCACGGTGACGCATGACCTCCCGCCGGAGGTCCGCATAACCGACCCGGACAAGGACGCCTTCATCGCGGCCGACCTGCATATCGAAGGCCACATCGAGGCGGGGGATGATTACGGACTTCGCTCCCTGCGCGTTCATGTCGGGCTCAACGGCACCTACCCGGAACCGCGGATCACCCCCTTCCCGACCAACCCGGTGGTGCGCGACGCCCATGACGTGGTGGATCTCAGCCCTGCGGCGCAGGGAGCGCATCCCGGCGACACGCTCTCCATCTTCGCCGAGGCGATCGACAACGCGCCCGAACCTCATGTCGCCCGCAGCCAGACCGTCCAACTCAAGGTGATCAGCGTCGAGGCCTACAACAGCTTCCTGCGCGAGCAGACCGATCTCGCCGACACCGAAGCCAAATACGGCGGCCTGCTCGACGACCTGCGGGACCTCGTCGAGGAGCAGCGGAAGTTGGCCGCCGGTGCCAAACGCCTCGAGGAGGAGCTGGCCCGCCAGGAACCGGGCCGGCGGGGCTCGCTCGACATGCAGGCCGACGACCTCGCGGTGCGGCAGAACGAATTAAACCACAAGCTGGGCAAGCTGGCCGACCGCATGGAGCATTTCGTCCGCGAGAACCCGGTCTATGACGCGGAGAAGGAGCTGCAAGCGACGTTGCGCAAGGAGGCGGACACCCTCCGCGCCAGTGCGGCGACGAACAGCGCCGCCACGCGCGATCTGGCCCGCACCGAGCCGGCCAAGCCCGGCGCGGCACGCTGGTCGCCCGAGTCCATGGCCTCCTTCCGCAAGGCGGGCGAGGCGCAGGCGGACAAGCTCGGCGGATCCGGCGGCGAAACCGAGAAGCAGATCGCCCAAACCCTGGACGACCTGCGGCTGATGCAGGAGCTGCAGAAGGATTTCGCCCAGTTCGAGGAGCTCTACCACTCCCAAGAGGAGGTCGCCCTCCACACCCAGGCCTACAACCACCCAGGCGCCCTCCCGCGGGAGGACCAGCTCGCGCTCAAGGACCTGGCCGCCCGCGAGAAAGAGGTGGGAGACCTCCTTGGTCCGCTCGAACAAAAGCTCCGCCAGGATGCGGCGGCGGCGGACCAGACGTTCCCCAAGGCCGCCCGCAGCGGCCGTGAGCTGGCCGACAAGCTCCAGCAGGGCCGGTTCGCCCCCACCGCGCACCAGGCCACGGACCGGATGCTGGCCGGCGACGGCGAACCCTCCCACCGCATCGCCGAGCGCCTGCGGGCCGACATGGAGAAGCTCTTTTCGCAATGCAAGGGCGGCAACGGGCAATGCCCCGACGAAGGCGAACTCGACGACTACCTCCGCCTGCAACTCGGACAGAACCCCGGCCACAATTTCGCGCAAATGGGCCAAAGCCGGAAATTCCCGCACCCGGGAGGCAAGGGTGCCAAACCGGGAACCGGACAGGCAGGGCAGGCCGGACAGGGAGGCTCGTCCGGTTTCGCCATGGCGGACGCCCCCGCGGCCTCCGTGCTGGGCAATGAGCAGGCCGCCAAGCACGGCGCGCCCACCTCCGCCCAATCGAGCCGCTTCGGCAAGGGGGCCGGTGCCACCGCCGGACAGGCGGCTGACGCCCAGGGCGGCCCCGCTGACACCGTCAAGGCCCTCAACCCGATCAACCGCCAGTCCGGGGCCGTCGCCTCCGAGAACGTCCCCGCCGAATACGTCGACCTCGTCGACAGCTACTTCAGAGTGCTCACCGCCCCGAAGAAACCATGAAAGCGCTGTTGCTCGCCCTCCTCCTTCCCGCGCTCGGATCGCCCGCGGCCATCATCGGCCCCCAGCGGCCCGCCGCCCCGGTTCACTCGGACCCCACCATGCTCCAGTGCGGCAACCTGATCTACTGCGGCAACAAAAGCTCCGTCTGCTTCGCCGACCGCTTCCTGACCGATGTCACGGAACAAACCTCCCTGCGGGTGAACCGCAAGTTCTGCCCGGTCCGCCTCGACAACGATGCGCTCTTTGACTTCCCCTTCTGCGTGATGTCCGGCAATGAGAACTTCGTCCTGTCCGAGCGCGAGCGGTCCCAACTCCGGAAGTTCCTGACCCAGGGCGGTTTCCTGCTGGTGAGCCCCGGCTGCTCCGATGAGAAGTGGGACCTCAGCTTTCGGCAGGAGATCAAGATCTGCTTCCCCGAAAACAGCCTCAAGCCGGTGCCGATGAGCCACCCGATCTTCAACATCGTCAACCCCATCCCCCGCCTCACCGAAAAACACGGCCGGCCCGCCGTGCTGGAGGGCTTGGAGATCAACGGCCGCCTGGTGGTCGTTTATTCGAAGGAGGGCTTGAATGACGTACAGCATGCCACCGGCTGCTGCTGCTGCGGCGGCAACGAGCTCGCCCAGCCGGAGCGGATCAACGTCAACGTCTTCACCTACGCGGTGCTCTACTGACCGTCGGCAGGCCCGTCCGGCCCGCTATGAACGTCCTGGCACTGCTCCGCTCGCTGCCCGGCCTCCGCACCCTGCCGGAGCACCTGCGTCGCGGGCGCATCGGGGAAACCGCCGCCCGCAAGCACCTCCGCCGCCAGGGCCTGAAGTTCCTCACCGCCAACTACCGCTCGCCCCGCGGCGAGATTGACCTCGTTTTCCGCGACGGTGACTGCCTCGTGTTCATCGAGGTGAAAGCCCGCTCCTCCGAGCAATGGGGACGTCCGGCCTCGGCGGTGGACGCCGAACGCCGCAGCCGTCTCACCCGCGCCGGCCTCGACTACCTCGCCCGACTGCGCAACCCGATGGTGAAGGTCCGCTTCGACATCGTCGAAGTGCTCCTCGACGGCCACCGTGTCACCGAAATCCGCCACCTCCCCAACGCCTTCCCCATGAGCCGTCCGAATCGCTATGGGTGAGCGAGCACCGGCGGGGAAGGGACGTCTCGTCCCCGCGTCATCTTCCAAGGTAACAGAGGAACGGAGCTACGGCTTCGCCGCCGTAGGACAGAGTTCTCGCGCCGCGGCCAGGCTGGGGAGGAGACGTCCCCGCCCCGATGGAGCGGCGGGCCAACCCCGGGCTTTCATCGTGATCGTTATCGCGAGGCCTAACTGAGGAGTCCCCAACCTGTTTCTGACCGGGCTTCTTGCGACAGTCGGACGGAAATGGTAGGGTTTCCTCGTGAGCACGACCGCCAGGCAGGTAATTGAGTTGGTTAAAAGCCTCCCGCTGAACGACCAGCGGCAGATCCGAGGTGAACTGGCGAGAGAACCTGAAGAGCGCAGACATGCCCCGAGACGGAGTCTGCGGCGGCTTGCCAACGGGGTGTATTTCAACCCGGACGGCATTCCCAACGAGGATCCTTTTTTCAAAATGGTGGCGGAGATCGAGGAGCAGCGGCACCGGACATCAGGCCCGTCCGCGCCTGAGTTTGATTAGGGTGTGTACCTGCTGGATACGAACGTCCTGAGCGAGTTGATGCGGGCTCACCCCGACGCGCTCGTTGAGGAGCGCTTTGAGGCTGAGCCGGAGGAGTTGTTCACCTCGGTCATTTGCCTCGAGGAGATAAGGTTCGGTGCGATGATTGCGCCCCCGGACAACCGGCTCTGGGAGCGAGCCCGAGCCAGCGTGTTTCCCTGCGTGACGGTGCTCCCGCTCGACGAAGCCCTGGCCATTGTCGCGGGGGACCTCCGAGCCGAGTGGAAACGACATGGAACTCCAGTGGCGTACGGGGACGGCCTGATCGCCGCAACCGCAATGGGCAGGAACCTCACGCTGGTCACGCGCAACACGAGACACTTCGCGCGGGTGACCGGCCTCAAGCTCGAGAACTGGTTCGAGCCCCCGCCTGGCAGCGCACCCAGAAGGTGAAGGTCCGCCCCGAAACCACCGGAGTCCTCCTCGACGCCCGCCGCGTCACCGAAATCCGCCACCCCCCCAACGCCTTCCCCATGAGCCGGCCAAACCGCTATGGGTGAGCCGAGCCCGGCGGGGCGGGGACGTCTCGTCCCCGCGTCATCTTCAAAGGTAACAGAGGAACGGAGCTACGGCTTCGCCGCCGCAGGACAGCGTTCTCGCGCCGCGGCCAGGCTGGGGACGAGACGTACCCGCCCCGATGGAGCGGCGGGCCATCTCCCGGCGTGCATGGCGATCGTTGCCTTGAGGACGGCTTTGACCGCGCCAATCTGCTGGGCAAACGAGTTCCGGACTCCGTTCCGTAGCCTCCCGCTGGGTTTCGCCACCGCCACCCTTGGAATCTCCGTGCGACACCCTGGCTGCTTTCGCTTCGAAGAGACTCGCCCGTGGATGAGGTATCAACCACCCCCGGAGGCCGCATCGCCCTCGTCCGGAAAGCTGGATGACGGGAAATGCCCGAGCCCGATAGCCGTTGCCAGGCTGGCTTCATTTTGGTATAAGCGAATCGTCACGCAGAACTTATGAACAAACCCATCGCGAACCCCCGTTGGAGGTTATTGTGCATGCTGTTTCTGGCCCTCACTCTGCCGCCGAGCCTGCACGCGGCGGCACCCGCGGGCGCTGTGGCCGGCTGGGGAGACGACGTCTTTGGAGAGCTCCAGGTGCCGGCCGGACTCCCGCCGACGGTGGCGGTCGCGGGAGGCAGCTTCCGGAGCCTGGCGCTGCTGACCAACGGGACGGTGGCCGTCTGGGGCAACGCCACCGTTGACCAGATTCCTCCCGCCAACCTGACCAATGCCACGGCGGTGGCGGCGGGAGGGCTGTTCAACCTGGCCATCGACTCCTCGCTGGGTGTGGTGGCCTGGGGTGGACAGAACGCTTTTGGGGAGACGAACGTGCCGCCCAACCTGGGCTGGCCCCTGGCCATCGGCGCGGGGTTCAATCATGGCCTGGCCGTCACCACCAACGGGTCGGTGGTGGCTTGGGGGGACAACAGCTCCGGGCAGACGAACGTGCCCACGGGGCTGGCCGGCGTGGTCGCAGTCGCCGGGGGCTTCGGCCACTCCCTGGCGCTCAAGGGGGACGGCACAGTGGCGGCGTGGGGGGACAACAGCCAGGGCCAGTGCAGCCTGCCGTCCAACCTCACCAATGTCGTCGCCATCGCCGCCGGCTATTATCACAATCTCGCGCTGGTGGCGGGTGGCGGGGTGGTGGCTTGGGGGCGGAATGACTCCGGCCAGGCTGCCGTGCCGCCCGGCCTGAGCAACACGGTGGCCATCGCCGCGGGGGAGAGTTTCAGCGTGGCCCTGGGGGCGGACGGCACCCTGCGGGCCTGGGGCAGCCAGACCAATGCCGGCTATGGGTTGACGGGCGGGGTGAGCATCGCGGCCGGCCAGAGCCACGGCTTGGTGGTCACCACTCCGCTGGCGGCCTTCGTCACGGCACAGCCCGCCTCCGCCAGCGGGATCGGCGGCTCGCCCTCCGCGCTGGTGGCGGGGGCGTTGGCTCCGGCCGGGGCGGGTTACCAGTGGCGGTTGAACGGCGCCAACCTCGCCGGAGCGACCGGATCGGTGCTGTCATTCGCCAATCTCCTGCCCGCGAATGCCGGCCACTACACCGTCGTGGCCTCCACGAGCCAGGGCTCCGCCACCAGCGGTTTGCTCTCGCTCACCGTGCAGACGCTGCCACCCGCCATCCTCACGCAGCCCGTCAGCCAATCCGCGCCGGCGGGAAGTTCCGCGACCTTCACCGTCACGGCCTCTGGTTTGCCACCCCTGACCTACCAATGGCAGTTCAATGGCGGGAACCTCCCTGGGGCGACCAATTCAGCGCTGGTCCTCACGAACCTGCAAAGCTCCAACGGCGGCGCCTACGAGGTGGTGGTGGGCAACCCCTATGGCTCGACGATCAGCGCGAGCGCCGCCCTGGCCGTCAACTCCTATGGCGAGGCCTTGGGCACCCCGTTCTTGGCGTGGGTCTCCCGCGGGAACGCGCTCTGGACGGTTGAGACCACCGTTACGTATGACGGCGTTTCGGCCGCGTCCACTGGCGAACTCTGGGCGAATGAGTCTTCCACGCTGGAGACGAGCCTGACCGGTCCCGCCACCTTGAGCTTCTGGTGGAATTTTGCGGGCTACTTTCCCGGCCCCTACGGCGCATCGAGCGCCACCTTTAGCGTCAACGGCGCACCGCAGGCGGAGTTGTCGGGACCGTCGGGCTGGGTTCCAGTGAGCGTTTTCCTGGGGGCAGGGACCCAGGTGCTCGATTGGACGTACGCGGCGAGCGCCGCCTGGGGGCCGTTTCAGGACATGGACGCCGTTTTCCTAGACCAGGTGGAGGTGGCTTGGGGGGGGACATTGGTGATCACCCAATCGCCCCCCAGTCAAGCCGTGCTGGAAGGAACGACGGTCACCATGGAGGCGGCGGCTTTAGGAACGCCACCGATCAGCTACCAATGGCAATGCAACCAGACCAACGTACCGGGCGCCACAAACGCCACGCTCACGCTGGCGAGCGCGCAGGGGTTCAATTCCGGCGCTTACAGCGCGCAAGTCAGCAGCCCGGCTGGGGTAACAAACACGCCCCCCGCCTCCCTGCTGGTCATCGACCTCGCCGTGGCGCTCGACGCAACCAATCTGGTGTGGACCACCAGCGGCGACGCGCCATGGGCGCCGGAAACGAGCGTCACGGCGGATGGTTTTGCCGCCGCCCAGAGCGGAGCGATCATCGCCGGCCAGCAATCCGCCCTCCAGACGACCGTCAGCGGGCCGGGCACGCTGGCCTTCGACTGGGTGGTAAACTCGCCGGGTGCCACGGACTACGCCAGCTTCACGGTCGATGGAATTGAGCAGCGCCGCATCGTTGGCATGCCCGCCTGGCAGCGGTACACCAACTACCTCGCCCCGGGGGCGCACGCTCTGCAATGGAGTTACACCAAGACTGACAATCAGGTTCTCGGCTGGGATGCCGCTTTCCTGGACGAGGTGGCCTACACGCCGGGCCCCACCCCGCCGTATTTTCTCACCAGCCCCACCAATTTCGTGGCCCCGGCCGGTTCCAACGCCACGTTCACCGCCAGCCTGGGCGGGGCCGCGCCGCAGGGGAGCCAATGGTTCTTCAACCACCAGCCCTTGTCCGGCGCCACCAACCCGATCTTGACCCTCTCCGGCGTGCAATTGACCAACGCTGGCGCCTACTCCCTGCAAGTGACCAACCCCTATGGCGTGGCGGGTACCACCGTCTCGTTGACGGTCCTGGACCTGGCCGGGGCGCTCAACACCACGAACCTGGTCTGGACCACCGGCGGCCCGAACGACTGGTATCCGGAACTGGCCACCAATCACGATGGCGTGGGTGCCGCGCAAAGCGGCGCCCTTTCCGCCAACCAGCAATCCACGATGGAAACTACTGTCCCAGGTCCGGCCACCCTCACGTTCTGGTGGAAGGTCTCCTCAAGCACCAACGCGGGTTATGTGTCTTTTTCCGTGGACGGCGTGGAGCAGGCGCGCATCTCCGGAAACCAAAACTGGCAACAGTACACCTCCTACCTCTCGACCGGTGCGCACACGCTCACGTGGGCCTACACCAAAACGGACGGCGTGGTCGCCGGCGCGGACGCCGCCTGGGTGGACCAAGTGGCCTGGCAGTCCGGGAGTACGGCACCATTTATTGTCTCCAGTCCAACCAACCTGAGCGCCCTCGTGGGCGCCACGGCCACCCTCACTGTGGCGGCCCAGGGCACCCCGCCGCTGGCCTATCAATGGCTCTGGAATCAGCAGCCGCTTCCGGGCGCCACCAACTCCAGCCTGGTCATAGCCCAAGCCCAGCCTTCGGATAGCGGCGCGTACGCGGCGGTCGTCACCAACAGCTTTGGGAGTGTGACGAGCGCCACCGCGCTCCTAACGATGCCAAACCTGTATGCGTGGGGCGCCGGCACAAACATCAGTCGGCCACCCATTCCGCCAAACTACGGCCAGAGCCTAATCCCCACCAACCTCGGGACGGTCTTGGCCGTCGCGGCGGGCGGCTTTCACAGCGTGGCCCTGCTGCCGGGAGGGAAGGTGGCCGTGTGGGGAAGCAACGGGAACGCGCAAACCAACGTCCCCGCCAACCTGACCAACGCGGTGGCGGTGGCGGCGGGGTGGCAGCACAGCGTCGCCCTGCGCACGGACGGGACGGTGGTTGTGTGGGGGAATGAGCTTTACGCCGCCAACCAGCAACCGCCGACCTCTGCCACCAACCTCGTCAGCGTCTCCGCCGGCTGGTTCCATAATCTCGGCCTGAGGGCAAATGGGACCGTCGTGGGTTGGGGACTGACCAACCTCACCGTGCCCGCTTCTTGGCCCCACTACGCGCAGGGCCTCGTGCCTTCCATCCTCACCGGCGTGGCGGCGGTGGCGGCGGGCGGAGCCCACAGTCTGGCCCTGCTCACCAACGGCACCGTCGTCGCCTGGGGTTGGAACGGGTACGGGCAGACCAACGTCCCGGCGGGCCTGAGCAACGTCGTGGCCATCGCCGCCGGCGGGTCCAACAGCGTCGCCTTGAAGAGCGACGGCACTCTGGTGGCGTGGGGCTGCGACATCTCGGGTGAGACCGACGTTCCGGCGGGGTTGACCAACGTGGCGGCCATCGCCGCCGGGGCGGCGCACACGATGGCATTGCTCGCCGACGGCTCGATCGTCGCGTGGGGGGCCAACGCGTACGGACAGGCAACCCCCCCCAACTTGGGGCCTGATGTCAACCAGATCGCCGCCGGGGGATACCACAGCCTGGCGGTGGTGAATACCGGCCCGGTGGCGTTCCTGGGCCTGCCCCAGGATCAGACGGTTTATTCCAACACCCCGGTGACGCTGGTCGCTCCCTGCCTCGGCGCCCCCCCGCTCAGTTACCAGTGGATCTTGGATGGCACCAACGTGCCCGGGGCCACCAATTCAATCCTGTTCTTCCCAGCGGCCCAGTACGCCGAGGCCGGCGCTTACCAGTTGGCCGTCGCGAACTCGTATGGCGCCGCCACCAGCGGCGCGCTCACGCTCACGGTGAACAACCCCGCGCCCCAGTTTACGCTGCAACCCACGAACACGAGCGTGATTCAGAACTCCAATTTCACCTTCCAAGCCTTGGCGGTGGGACCGGTCCCCGTGGGTTATCAATGGCTGTTCAACGGCGCGCCGATCGCGGGTGCCACCGGCACGGCCTGGACGATCACCAACGCCCAGCGCGTGAATGCGGGGATTTATTCGGTGGTCGCCACCAATGCGTTCGGCGCGACCGCCATCACCAACCTAACGCTTAGTTTCATCGGCCTGCCGGAAGCCCTCAACGCCACGAATCTGGCGTGGTACAATCTTTCGACCACACCTTGGTTTGCCGAGTCCGGCACCACCCACGATGGTGTCGCCGCTGCGGAGGTCGGTCCCATTCCGTATCTGGCCACCTCCGTGCTGCAGACGCCCCTTATCGGGCCGGGAACGCTCACTTATTGGTGGTTCACCCGCAACAACGCCAGTTTCGACATCGTGCTGGATGGGACCACCCTCAGCCGCTCCGGCGCCCCCTCCTGGACGGCCGGGACCCTCAACCTCACGGCTGGGGCACATACGGTGTCGTTCGCGGTGGCCAACACCTACGATCCCCAGGGCGACTACGCATTTTTGGACCAGGTCGTATTCACTCCCGGGCTGGCCGCCCCGGCCATCAGTTCCCAGCCGGCCAGCCAGGCCCTCGCCGCCGGCGGGACCCTCACCCTGGGCTGCGGGGCCACGGGTTCGCCGCCTTTGCTGTATCAATGGGCCTTCAACGGGTTGCCATTGGCCGGGGCCACCGCGAGCGCCTTGTCGGTGGCCAATGCGCAGGCCGCCAACGCCGGTGGCTACACTGTGACCGTCAGCAACGGCGCTGGCGCGGTGACCAGCTCGACCGCTACGGTGACGGTAACCCCCGCCGCGCCCACCTTTGTGGCGCAACCGGCCAGTGTCACCGTGCCGGCCGGCGGCACGGCGTTGATCTCGGCGTCCATCTCGGGGACCACCCCCATTGCCTGCCAGTGGCTGTTCAACGGCCAGCCGATCCCCGGCGCCACAAGCACCGCCCTGGCCATGAGCAACCTCACCACCGCCGCCTCGGGAACCTATGCGCTCGCGCTGGCCAACGTGCTCGGCAGTGCGCTGAGCTCAAACGCGGTCCTGGCGGTTTACACCGCCGCCGATGTGGCCGCCGCGCTGAACAACCCGCCCATCGCCTGGAGCACCACGAACGTGCCTTGGTTCCCCGAAACCAACACGAGCTACGACGGCGTCTCCGCCGCGCAGAGCGGGGCTGTCTCCGGGGCGCAGGCATCGAGCCTCATCGGAACGCTCACCGGGCCCGCCACGGTGAGTTTCTGGTGGCAGGTCAATTGCAATAGCGCTTGGATGAGTCTGGCCTTTCTGCTGGATGGCGTCGCGCAGAGCGCCATCACGGGAACGGTGGGGTGGGCGTCGGTGACCAATTACTTGGGTGACGGGGCGCATACCTTGGAGTGGAACTTTTATCCGGTTTATGCCGCCTTTGCCGGCGGCACCGGCTGGGTGGATCAGGTGGCCGTGGTGCCCGGCGGGACCGCGCCCTTCCTCACCACGCAACCCGCCGGCGCCGCAGCCAACGCGGGGGCCAGTGTGACCTTTTCGTCCGGCGCCAGCGGCACGCCGCCCCTGGGCTACCAATGGCTGTTCAACGGGGCTGTCCTGCCGGGCGCCACCGCGGCCTCGCTCGCCCTTTCCAATGTGCAGACGAACAACGCCGGGGCGTACACCGTCTGGGTGACCAACGAGGCCGGCTCGGTCACAAGCGCTGCGGCCACGTTGGCCGTCAATTCGGCGCCGCCGAGCATCACCCTGGCGCCCGCCAGGCAGTCCGCCGCCATCGGCGGTTTCGTTTCCTTCTCCGCGGCGGCCAGCGGCTCGGCTCCGATCTCCTGGCAATGGCTGTTCAACGGGGTGCCGGTTCCGGGGGCCACCTCCGCCACCTTGGCCCTGGGCAATGTCCAAACGACCAACGCCGGGACTTACGCCGCGGTCGCCGCGAACGCCTTCGGGTCGGTGACCACCGCCGCGGTGGGGCTCGAGGTGAACCCCACCGCGGTGCTGGATTACTGGATGCTGGGATCGAGGGTGTACCCCGCCCCCCTGGGTCTCAGCAATATCGTCGCCATCACGGCGGGCGCGGCCCACACGGTGGCGTTGCGCGTGGATGGCACGGTGGTCGCCTGGGGGAGCGGCAGCTATGGCCTGACCAATGTCCCGGCCGGCCTGTCCAACGTGGTGGCGGTCGCGGCCGGTGAGTACCACACCGTGGCGCTGCGTTCTGACGGGACCGTCGTGGCCTGGGGTGACAACACCTATTCCCAGTTGTTGGTTCCCCAGGGATTGTCGAACGTGGTCGCCCTCGCGGCGGCGGGCGATGATACCTTCGCCCTGAGAAGCGATGGCACCGTGGCGGGCTGGGGCACCTCGGCCAACGGCCAGCTCAACCTGCCTCCCGGCCTGGGCAATGTGCTCTCGATCTCGGCGGGGCCCGACAACGGATTTGCGGTGGGTAGGGACGGCTCGCTGACGCAATGGGGGAGCGGGCCGTCCTGGACGGCGAACGGCGTGAGCATGCAGCTCGCGGTGGCGCCGGCGGCGCGCAACGCCGCTTCGGTCGGGGCCGGCCTCTATTCGGCCTGGTTGTTGAACAACGCGGGTGACCTGCAGGGCTTTGGTTACGACGCCAACCCGTTCGCCGCGGCCGGAGTGGCGGCCATCGCTGCCTCCCCCAGCCTGTATCTGGGCCCGGGGGCGGATTACCCGATCGGGCTGATGTACGGGGGGACGCTTTTGCCCACCAGTGCGTTCAATCTCTACGGGCTGTTCTCGCTTGGACTGCCCGTCCTGCCCGCCACCATCACCAACGCCATCGGTCTGGCCACCTCGTACGGGCATGCGGCGGTGCTCGTCAACGACGGCACGCCGGCGGCGGTGGGGTCGGCCCGTGCCGGGACGCTGGCGGCGGGGTCCACGCTGGTCCTCGCCCCCGGCGTCATGGGGGGCCAGCCGATGACCTACCAATGGCTCTTCAACGGTGCGAGCTTGGGCGGGGCCACAAACATGTTCCTCGTGTTCACCAACGTCCCGCTGGCCGCCGCCGGGTTCTACCAGTGCGTCGGCTCGAACCCGCAGGGCTCCGCGACCAATGCGGGTGTCTCGGTATTCGTCACCCGCGGGACCCCTTCGTTCGGGCCGGCCTCCTTCGACCCGCAGGCCGGGCTCAGTCTTCAGATCAACCAGTTGTCCGGCCACGGCCCGATTGTCATCTATGGTTCGCCGGATCTGTTCCAGTGGACCCCGATCTGGACCAACCCGCCCGTTCTGGGCACCTTGAACTTCCTCGATCCCTCCGCCACCCAGGGCGGACGCCAGTTCTATCGCGCGGCCGAGCAGTGAGCGTGACAACGGTGGTGCGAAGGCCTTGGCACGGGCGCATGTTGTTGGCCTGAGCGGGGCTGTCCATCACTCGTGACGCGGGCCATTCCCCTTGGCGCCGGTGAGCAGTGGCCCCGGGTGGTCAAACCGACCTTCGGTTGACTCATCCGTTGCCAGCGCCTCAGCCTCGAATAGGAGCGCCCAGCACGGACCCGCGGAACTGCCGTCCATTTGGCGAGGATCCGGCCCATGCCCGCGCGTCGGGGAAAACCTTGAATCCATCCTCAAAACCGGCTCTCATATTCGTGGTCTCCCGGTCGTCCATTGAATGCAAATATGAGAGCTCAAGCTGCTGCCCACGCGCGTAAAGCGGCCTGCCTGGCGCTGATGATGTCCCTCCTGGCGGTGAGCCGGATTTCGGCCCAGATGACCACCGGGAAATCCATGGAGGACTTCGGGAAAACCTTCAACTTGTCCGCCCGGGGTTGGAGCGTGCAGGAACTCGCGTGCAGCCAGGGCGCCAATGTGCTTGCGCCGGGTGACCAGGCGACTTTCACCTTCTGGGTGAAACCGGGGCAGGCGTACCAGGGCCCGGTCAAGGTGGACGTGATCCGCTACGGCACCAAGGGCAAGCCGGGGGATTGGTGGCGGCCCATCGTCTTCAAGATCGACGACACCAGTTCCTCCACCCTGGACGTTGATCTGCCGGCCGAGGGCGGCAATCTCGTGGTCAATCCGAAGATCGGGGACGCGTTTGGAGGGTATGCGGTAATCCTCGAGTTGGGCGAGCGCGGGCGCGCGTTTGGCTGCACCTGCGTGCGCGTGCCGGCGCCGGAGCCGGGGCGGGAGCGGCTGCCCACCTATGCGATGGACCTCGGCTGGCCCCATGAGATGTCGCCCCAGGTGTTCAACGTGTTCAAGCGCCTCGGTGTCAAAGGCGCGCGCACGGAGGGCGGTTACCACACCATCGCCGACGCCCACATCGATTGGGCCATGGCAAACGATGTCACGCTCATGCTCACCGTCGGCTGCGGCGGCACCCCGACCGAGCAGCAACCGCTGGCCCGGGGGCGGCCGTGGTTGAAGGCGGACAACGCCTGCATCGAAGGCGTCAAGGAAGACCTCGCCTGGCTGCCGTCGTTCGATCCGGAGTTCAAGCGCTACCTGAAGGACGTGGTTTCGCAATACGGCTGGCCCAAGGGACCGGTCAACGCGGTTGAGCTGTGGAACGAACCGTGGGAAGGCGTGTCCATCAGCGGTTGGGGTGCGGACATCCCCCGTTTCCGCGAACTCTACCGGGTGATGGCCGAGGCGGTGCTGGAGGCCCGCGAGGAGGCGGGCGTGAAAGTGCTCATCGGCGGGGCCTGCTCCTCCGCCAATACCCGCGACAAGCTGTTTTGCGACGGGCAGGACACCTTCCTGCCCTGGCTGGATTTTGTGAGCATCCACTACCAGCCGCTCTCGGCCGATCCGGTGCTCGAGCCCAAGTGGATGAACCGCAAGGGCGAATATGGGCGGGTGCGGGTTTGGGACACCGAAAGTTGGGTGGCGAATTCAGACGACCGGGTCGCCGCGGTGATCGCCTCGATGCGGGCGATGGGGCAGGACCGCACCGCCGGGATCTTCGCGGGCAACGTCTTCACCTCCGAGAAGCCCCGCGTCGGCGGCAGGGAATATGCCGTGGCGCAGGTCTGGTCGCCGGGCGCGTCGGTGGCCGCCTCCCAGCACTTCATCGGCCAGCGCGAGTTCAAGGAGATCCTCTTCAAGAACGGCCTGCCCTGGGTGTTTGTGTTCGACGGGCTGCGGAAGCCGGTCGGTGGGGAGCGCACCGGCCCCGCCGATCCCGATGACGGCACGGTGGTGATCACCGGTGATCTGAGCGCCAGCTATGACAAGAACCGGACCCTCTTCCGTTCCGTCGCCGTCGCGAAGGACGCCCGCCTGGAAATCCCGGCTGAGGGCGGGAAGTTCGTGCTCTATGACTTCTACGCCAACCCGATGCCATCCGAATCGGGCAAGATCGTTGTGCCCCTGAACAACCTGGGCTATTTCTTGCGCACAGATGGGAGCCGCGGTTCCTTCGCCCGGCTGCTCGAGGCCATTCGGCAGGCGAAAATCACCGGCGTTGACCCGGTGGAAATCGTGGCCCACGACCTGACCGCGCCCATCGGCAGCAAGCCGAAACTGAAACTCACCATCACGGGTGTCCTGGATCGCCCCGCCAAGGGAAAGCTCGAGGTGAAGATCGAGGGCCTGGTCGTGGAACCCGGAGAGCAAGTCCTCTCACTCCGCGGACAGGAGAGCCGCGAGGTCTTTGTCACCATAACCGGTGGTCAGGCGGCGCCCGACAACAACTACAAGCTGCTGGCGAGCTTCGACGGTGGCGGGGACGGGAGCGTGAGTCACGCGGAGCTGATGCACGTCAACAGCATCGCGCGGCGCACGGTCGCGATCGATGGGAGCCTGGACGACTGGCAGGGCGTCGCCCCGCAGTCGGCTGCCCAGCGGGTCGGAACAAGTGAGTCGGAAAAAGCGTACCTGCCCTTCAAGGACTGGGATCACCAAAGCAGTGGCGGGGCGGCAACGGCCTGGTTGGCCTACGACGACAAGTTCTTCTATTTCGCCGCCAGGGTACCCCGGATGGAGGGCCTCCCCCGGTTCGAGACGCGCAAAGACGATGATTATTTCTACCCGGACAAGGTCCTCAGCGGCGGCAAGGAGTTGACCTGGCCGGCGGGTGTGCGCCACTTCTCGTACCGCAAAGACTTCGACGTGCCCTCCGGCAACGGCAAGCACAACGTGCAAATCGCCTTCAACGTGATCCCGCCGGAGAAGAAGGAGCACCTGCAATACCCGCCCGGAACCATGCCGCACTTCTGCGCCTACTTCGACACGGATTACGAATTCGCCCTCAACCAGGTCGGGGACGAGTATGGCGGGGGCACCGAGATCTTCTGCCTGCAACGGCCCGGGATGATGCGCAAACACTTCTTTCCCCGGCAGCCGCGCGCGCCCTTGGACGGCGGCCCCGTCAAGGGAGAGGCCCGGCTGGTCGTCAAGGGCAACGTCGTGGAGTGCGCCATCCCGTGGGGTGAACTGCCCGAGGTGAAGCGGTGTTTGGACGCCCGGAAAACGGTGAGGTTCAGTTTCCGCGTGAACAATGGCGGCGGCGCATTCGAGCTGGCGGCCGGCCGCAGTGTGTCCAAGGACAACTGCTTCGCCTTCCACAATGACTGGTCGACGCATTGGGCGAACGAAGTCGAATTCGGATTCGAGAAATGAGTGCGAGAATGCCACTCCTGGCCCTCCGGGACACGTGCCTTCTGGCCGTCGGCTTCCCTCTCAGGCCGCTCGCGGCGGACACCAGGGTCTTCCCTGGCGGGGATGAGCGGACGCCGCCGGCCGCGTGGAATGCTCGTTGCCACTTTCGCAACCCATCGCGACATGTTCGATTGCGTCCCACCAACAACGGGTTACTTTGGGCGAAATGACCGACCCCACGACAGCCGTCAATCCAGGCGGTGGCGCCGGCTTTCGCCTCGAGGTGTTGGAGGATTATGAGCGCCTGAGCGAGGCGGCAAGCGAGGTCATCTGCGCCGAAGCGCGTGAGAAGCCGCGCATGCTGATCTGCCTGGCGACCGGTGCGAGTCCCACGCGGACCTACGAACTGCTCAGTCTGAAGCGCGGCGCCCACCCGGGCCTGTTTGAGCAAGTGCGCATCCTCAAACTCGATGAGTGGGGCGGCCTGGCCAGGGGTGCCGCCGGCTCCTGCGAATCGTACCTGCGGAAACATGTGATCCGACCACTGGGGATCGGGGAAGATCGGTTCGTTGGCTTCACCGGCGACACTGACTCGGAGGAGGTTGAATGTGATCGCCTCCATGCTTGGGTTGCCGAGCATGGGCCCATCGATCTTTGCGTGCTGGGGTTGGGGGCCAATGGGCATCTTGGCCTGAATGAGCCCGGGCGGGTTTTGTCCCCTTTCGCCCATCGCGCGGTCCTTTCGGAAGCGACCCGGGGGCACGCCATGCTCTCCACGTCCGGGGCGAAGCCCACCGGCGGCCTCACACTCGGCCTGGCGGAGATCCTCCAGTCCCGGCAGATTCTAATGCTGGTCAATGGCGCGCACAAGCGGCAGCCGTTGCGTCGGCTGCTCCAAAAGGAGATCGCCTGCGAGTTTCCGGCCTCCTTCCTCTGGCTCCATCCGCGCGTCATCCTGCTCTGCGACCGCGAGGCTTTCGCCGCCAACCCGGAACCTTAAGCGCCCGTTGTTTTCTTATTATGGACAAAGCGGTTCAAGTAGGACTGATCGGCTCCCAGTTTATCTCGAGCATCCACGCCGAATCGTTGCAGCAATGCCCGCATGCCCGCATTGCCGCCGCGGCCTCCCCGCAACGGGACCACGTCGAAACCTTCGCCCGCAGATTCAACATTCCCCGCGTCTTTACCGATTACCGGCAGCTCCTGGCCGAACCCGACATCGACCTTGTCGTGGTGGGCGTGCCGAATCACCTGCACTGCCAGGTGGCGCTGGACGCCACCGCCGCCGGCAAACACATCGTCATGGAGAAACCGTTCTGCCTGAACCTGGCGGAAGCCGACCGGATGATCCAGGCGGCCAAGGACGCCCGGGTGAAGCTGATGTATGCTGAGGAGCTTTGTTTCGCTCCGAAGTACGTCCGGCTGAAACAACTGCTGGATTCAGGCGCGCTGGGTGTCCCCACGCTGATCAAGCAATCGGAAAAACACGACGGTCCCCACGCGGCTCATTTCTGGGACGTCGAGCGGTCGGGCGGCGGGGTGACGATGGACATGGGGTGTCACGCGATCGAGTTCTTCCGTTGGATGCTGGGGCGCCCGAGGATCACCTCGGTTTACGCCCAGATGAGCCGGCAGGTCCATCAGGTGAAGACCCGCGGCGAAGATAACGCCATCCTCATCCTCGAATTCGAGAACGGGGTGGTGGGGCTGGCGGAGGAGAGTTGGACCAAGTTGGGCGGCATGGACGACCGCGCTGAGGTGCATGGCTCGCGAGGGGTGGCCTATGCGGACCTGCTTCACGGCAATGCCCTCGAAGCCTATAGCGCGGAAGGTTACGATTACGCGGTCGAGAAGGCCGGGAGCACCAGAGGCTGGAGCTTCCCCATCTACGAGGAGTTATGGAACTACGGATTCCCCCAGGAGATGGCCCACTTTGTGGATTGCGTGCGCCTCGATCTCGCGCCCCGGGTGACGGGCCAGGACGCGCGGGCAGTGCTGGAGACCCTTTTCGCCGCCTACGAGTCCGCCGGCACCGGCAAGAAAGTGGCACTCCCCTTCCAAACCAAGGCCGCGAAACCCATCGACCTCTGGCTGAGCCGCTAACACGCCACCACAACCCGCCGCCGCACCTCCCCGAATCACCCTCTACCCCATCCAATCATGAAAACTGAACGCGATCCGAAGACTCCCGACACCGCGGTCAGCCGGCGTGTTTTCTTGGGCGCCTCGGCGACCGCCACCACCTTCATCATTCTGCCCAGCGGCCTGCTGCGGGCCGCGGGCGACAGCTCGCCCAACGCGAAGCTGAACATCGCCGGGATCGGTCTGGGCGGACAAGGCACCGGCGACATCAAAGACTGCGCCGACAACGGCCAGAACATCGTCGCCTTGTGCGACGTGGACGAACGCAGAACCGCCAGTTTGTCCCAGCTCTATCCCGGGGCGAGGCGGTACAAGGATTACCGTGAGCTCCTGGATCGCGAAAAGAACCTGGACGCCGTGGTGGTGGCCACCCCGGACCATAACCATGCCCACGTTTCCATCGCGGCGATGCGGGCGGGCAAACATGTCTATTGCGAGAAGCCGCTCACCCGCACGGTTTTCGAGGCTCGCCGGGTGGCGCAGGCCGCTCGGGAGGCCAAGGTGGCCACGCAGATGGGCAACCAGGGCATGACCTTCGACGGGAACCGGTTGATCACTGAGTGGATTGCCGATGGTGCCATCGGCCCGGTACGGGAGGTGCATGTGTGGTCGGACCGCCCCACCCACTCCGGCAAACTGCCCCTGTGGTGGCCGCAGGGGATCGAAAGACCGAAGGACACCGCGGCGGTCCCCGAATCGCTCGATTGGAACCTCTGGCTCGGTCCTACGCCTTTGCGCCCTTACAGCCCCGCCTACGCTCCGTTCGTCTGGCGTGGGTGGTGGGATTTTGGCACCGGTGGCATTGGGGACATGGGTATCCACAACCTCGCTCCCGTGTTTTCCGCGTTAAAACTCGGCGCGCCCGCGAGCGTCGAAGGCAGTTCCACTCCGGTCTATCCCGACAGCGTCACCGCGGCGTGCGTCGTCCACTATGAGTTCCCCGCTCGCGGTGACCTGCCACCGGTCAAACTCCACTGGTACGACGGCGGGATGTTGCCGCCGCGTCCCGAGGAACTGGAGGAAGATGAAAGGAACCTCGATGCCGAGGACGGGATCATTTTCGTCGGGGACAAAGGCAAGATCCTGGTGACCGGCTGGGGCGGCCGGAATCCGATGCTGATTCCGGAGCGCCGGAACCGCGAGTATCGTCGGCCGGCCCCCACATTGCCCCGCAACCGGCTCGTGGGCCCGCAGGCCTCCGAGGATCTGCGGCACAAAATGGAGTGGATTAACGCCTGCAGGACCGGTTCCGAAACCCGTTCCGACTTCGCCAGGTTCTCCGGTCCGCTGACGGAAGCGGTGCTGCTCGGGAGCGTCTGCATCCGCGCCGGCGGCGGGCGGCTGTTCTGGGATAGCGAACACTTGAAGTTCAAGAACACCACCAAGGCAACCGACTACCTTCACTATCCGTACCGTCCGGGTTGGGTCCTTTAGCGTGCGTCTCGTAGCAGCGCACCGCCCGCCGGAGGTGATCCCGTGCCGGCGCAACCAAGCTTGCGGCCGGATCGGGGATGGGGCTGGGCCACGGCGGGATTCAACTCTTTCAGTGTTGATGGGACTGCCTACCCAGCGTAGGCCCTCCGCGCCAACGCTGGGCTGAGTGATTCCATCCCTTGGGGATGAACCCGCCCCCGGCGGACCCCGGCGCCAGCCGGGGCGAAGGCCAGGAACAACCCGGCCCGCGATGCAGCGCCACGGCGGCCCGGCGCACGCGCCACTCTCCCCCAAATCCGAAAGGGATTCGATCGCTCAGCCCAGGGTTGCAGAGCGGCGCGGCTACCCTGGGTCAAAGCCCCGCATCTCCCCAACTCTGAAAGAGTTGGATCGTTCCCGCAAATACCGCCAGCCGAGGACGATCCCGTGCCGGCGCTACCCGCGCGCCGACCGGACCGGAGCCCAGCGCCACACTGGACACCACCCCAAAACCTCAAAACCCATGGTTGCATTGATTTGCCGGACGGAATTAACCTGATGCCGACATTGTCATGACAATCGCACCGCTTGCCACACTGGCCGACCTTGAGCGTTTGGACATCAGGGTTGGACGGGTGTTGGAGGCACACCCGTTCCCCGAGGGTCGCTATTCAACCCACGTCCTGAAAATCGACTTCGGCCCCGAAGCAGGCGTGAAGAAGTCGCTGGCAAAACTCGCCCCAAACTATGTTGGCGATGAACTTGTCGGCCGCCTTGTGTTGGCCGTGGTGAACTTCCCTGCCCGCCAGATCGGGCAGCACCTCTCGGAAGTTCTCACCCTCGGAGTATCGGACTCGGGCGGAAATGTGGTTCTGGTAACGCCGAAGGACGAAGTACCGCTCGGGGCGCGGCTTCATTGAGGGAATGGCAAGATTGGAGAACACGGTCCCGCGCCGCCACCGCGGAATCCAGACGGCAAGGCGAGTTGTCCACACAACCCGCCACCAAGGGGCTCTTGCCTAGACCACCCTGCGCCCGAGAATTCGCTTGGCCGGACCCGTCCCTAGAACGAAGGCGACCGCGAGCAAGCCGCCGACAAGGGTGGAGGGTTCGGGGACCGCCGTGGTGTAGAGCGTGCCGAGCGCGAAGTCCGAAGGGAGATTGCCAAAGATCGTCCCATTGGCGGTGAAACTGATGCTCCGTATGTCGGGGCTGCTGTCCAGAAAACCCGCAAAAACCGCAGAATTGTCGCCGGCTGAAGTGCTGACCCCGTTGAAGGTGTAGGTCCCCAGCACATCACCGTTGGCGTCGTAGGCGGAGACCGTGCCGGTGAAGGGTCCATAAGTATCACCCTCGATATGCGCCCCCGCGCCATAGACCCCGCTGGCAAAAGTGATGATGATGGCTCCCCCACCGTACATCCCCCCGTTGTAGAGAAGATGCTCCCCGTAGGCGAAATTGCCACCCCAAGGGTCGCCGTCGTTTTGCCGCTGGAGGGGGACACCCGTGCCATTGCTGACCGTCGCGTTGTATCCGAGTTGCGAGACTACGGGTGAACCAGACGGCACCGGCGTGTAGGGTGATGCCCCCAGTTGGCCCCAGTCGATGGAATCATTGGCCCCAAGTCCGCTCTGTGTTGAAACAGGAACAACCGCTCCTTGCGCAGCGAGACTCAGCGCCGCGAGGAGGGGGAAGAACCCGTACTTGGTAATCTTGGATGCATTCATGACATGTGGGGCTGACGTTATGATTGCGGCTTCACAATATACCAACCTGGGTGCCGCGTCAATACTCTTCCGCCTCGTCAGCAGAATCTGCGGGCAGGATCCGGCTCCCGCGGGCGGCCCAATGCGCGTTACAACGCTGTTTCCATGGCTCGGAAGGTGCGGGAGCCGCAGACCCGTCTGATGACCACTCGGATCTTGTGGTTCAACCCCTCCACCTCCTCACTGGAAGGCTCCTCGGTCTGGCCGGTGAGCTGTTGAGCAACATCGCCTCATGCTTGCGCAGCAGCCGCGCCCCCTTCTCCACCGGCTTCCGTCGGCTGCGCATCGCCGGCGCACACCCGTAGTCCAGGAAGGCCCCTGCCCAATGGACCGATTTGGAACGCCAGAGATGATCGAGGCCGTCGTTGAGCAGCCACGCCCGCACCCTGGCCGGCTTGCTGGCCAGCAGCGCCTCCGGCTGCGCCACGCAGTCCCACCCCGCCCCGCTCCGGCGGCGCTCATCCCCGGGCGGGGGGGGGCCGACCTGCAAAGGGCTGGCGCGCACCCCGGCCGCCGGATAACCTGGAGCCATGAGTCAGGATGAGACCTTGGTCGTACGGCCACCGAAGCACGAAGCACTGTGGCCAAGAAGCCTCTTTGAAGTGGGCATGGGGTCGCTGATCGTCGCGCGGTTCAAATCGGGGGGGACGCGTGTCGAGGCCGGAGTGTTCCTTCTGGACGTATGGTGCCTCGGCGTGAAATCCGCGTTTTATGCGACGTTCGACCGCGACGCATACGTCCGGGACTTCCGAGCGGACTACATCTCCCGGTTCGACATGGTCAACTTGGAGCCTGCGTGTGCCCGGAAGTTGGTCGAGCAGGCCCGCGACTATGCCCTGGATCTCGGCTTCGCCCCGCACCCCGATGCCAAGCAGGCCGCCCGGGTCTTTGGCGGCATTTCCGCGGCGGAATGCACCAGCTCGTTCACCTTCGGCCACGAGGGCAAGCCGCACTACTTCGCCGGCCCCCGGGCCACCGCGGAACAGTCCCGGCGCATCGTCCTCCAATTGGCGAAGCGGTGCGGCGCGGGGAATTTCCACGTCACCCTGCCGGTGGGGGATCCCAGGTTGCCGCCTGACCCCAATGATCTGGGGTAAGGAGACGCGGGCGGGGCCGTCCGGCACGGACCTCAGCCTCCCGCCTTCGCCTTGGCGCCCAACCCCTCCCGGATCTGCGTGAGGAGGTGGATGAACCGCTTCGCGGCCGGCCCCAGGCGCGCGCGGCGGTAGGCGACGCCCACCGAGAAAGGCTCCGGGGCGGGGTCCAGCTCGCGCAACCGAAGCCGCGGGCCGGCCAGGCACCCGAAGCACGAGAGCACCAGGGCCAGCCCGCGCCCCGCCTCCACCGCGGCGATCAGGCTGTTGGCGCTGTCGTGCTCCTCCACCACCCGCGCAGCAAGGCCGGAACCGGCGAAGAGTCCGTCGAGCCAGGCCCGGTATTCCGGGTAGTCCGCCCGCGTGTAGGAGACCAGCGGCTCGACCGCGAGCTGGCGCAGGGTCACGTGCCGCGCCCGGAGCAGCCGGTGCCCGCGCGGGAGGGCGGCGCACACCGGATACCGCACCAGCTCATCGAACACGAGATCCTCCGCCTCACGCGTCCCGGGCCGCACCAGCAGCGCCGCGTCGAGCGAGCCGTCCCGCAGGCCCGCGATCATCTCTCCTGTGCTCAGATCCCCCAGGCGCACGCGCACGGAAGGAGCCTCGCTCTGAAACGCGTGGAGGATCCGCGGGAGCAGTTCCACCGTGGGGGAGGGCGCGTAGCCAATCCGCAGGTCGCCGCGCGAGCCGGCGGCGAACTCGCGCACGGCCAGCACGGCCGCGCCGGCCCGCTCGATCACCGCCCGGGCCTCGGGGAGAAACAGCTCCCCCGCCGCCGTCAGCGCCGCCCCGCGGGGGCCGCGATCGAGGAGGGTGACGCCCAGCTCCTCCTCCAGGTCCGTCATCTGGCGTCCCAGCGCCGGCTGGGCAACGCGCAGCCGGCGCGCCGCCCGGGTGAAATTCGCCAGCTCGGCGACGGCCACAAAATACCGCAGGTGCCGGAGTTCCATCCCCCATTATGCCTCAAAAGCATCAGAGCGCGAACAACAAAGTATTGGGCGGCGGGCCCAACCGGTGCGAAATAAGTGGCGGGCAACAAACAGCGGCGGCCCGAGGGCCCCGCGAACAATGAAAGGCCCGGATATGATGACACTGAGAAGAGCGGATGAACGGGGCCACGCCGACCACGGCTGGCTGGACACCCACCACACCTTTTCGTTTGCGGACTATTACGACCCGCGCCACGGCGGGTTCCGATCGCTGCGGGTGATCAACGATGACGTGGTCGCGCCGGGCGCCGGCTTCGGCTCCCATCCGCACCGCGACATGGAGATCATCACCTATGTGCTGAAGGGGGCGCTCGCGCACCGGGACAGCATGGGGAGCGAGTCGGTGATGCGGGCCGGGTGGGCGCAGCGGATCAGCGCCGGCTCGGGGATTTTTCACAGCGAGTACAACGCCTCGGAAAAGGACCCCGTGCACCTGCTCCAGATCTGGATCGTGCCGGACCGCAAAGGGGTGACGCCGCGCTATGACGAGAAGTCGTTTGCGGGTGCCGCCGCCGGGGCCTGGCACCTCATCGCGTCGCCGGACGGCCGCGACGGCTCGCTGGCCATCCATCAGGACGCCTCGCTCCTGTTGGCCAAGCTCGAGCGCGGCCTGAAAATGGACCGGGCGATCCCGGCCGGCCGGCACGCCTGGGTGCACGTGGCGGAAGGTGCCGTGGTGCTGAATGGCGAAACGCTGCATGCGGGGGACGCCGCCGCGCTCGAGGGCGGCAGCGCCATCCAACTCGAGGGGAGCGAACCCTCCCAGGTGCTGGTGTTCGACCTCAATTGAAGGACAGGAGCCTGATCATGCGCCGAAATCTGCAAATCCTGGCCGCCACGGCGGCGCTCCTCGGCACCGGCCTCTGGGCCGGGCTGGGGGCCCGCCGGGGCTGGACCCAAACCTCCCTGCCCGTGAAGACCGTGGACGAAATCACCGGCATCGAGGCGATCTCCTACCATCCGGGCTTCCGGCCCGGCATCGACTTTCTGGGGGCGGCGTGGCTTGGGGCGGTTGCCCTGGGCTGCGCCTCCCTCCTGTTCCACAAAACCGCAGTGAAAAAAACCATGGTGGATTCCCACCAAACCGCAACACAATGAAGACCACGACCCTCAAGACCCTCGCCACGCTGGCCGCCCTCGCGGGCATCCAAGCCGCCCTCCTGGCGGAACCCCTCACCTTCGATTTCAAGGACCCGAAGGGAGTGAACAACGCCACCTTCACACTCGACGCGCCCCTCGAGGCGATCTCCGGCAGCGCGGACGGCGTCACCGGCACGGTCACCTTCGACCCCGCAAACCCCGCCGCCACCAAGGGTCGCATCGTCATCGCCGCCGCCTCGCTGAACGTGCCGAACTCGATGATGAAGCAGCACATGCACGGCCCGATGTGGATGGACACCGGCAAGCACACCGAGATCGTCTTCGAGGCGAAGGAACTGAAGAACGTGAAGACGGAGGGCAACAAGACCTCGGCCGACGCGGTCGGCAGCTTCTCGCTGCACGGGGTCACCAAGGAACTGACCGTCCCGATCACCCTCACCTACGCCCCCGGCAAGCTCGGTGCCCGGGTCCCGAACCTGAAGGGCGACCTGCTGGTGGTGCGGACGAACTTCGTGGTCGACCGCCGCGACTTCGCCATCAACCCCTCGGCGCCCGACGACAAGGTGGCCTACGACATCCACGTCGGCGTGAGCGTCGCCGGCGCCGCGGCCAGGCCGTAAGGCGGCCCGTCTTTCAGACAGGCGATGCGAGGGAGGCCCGCCCTCACCCCAACCCTCTCCCCCCGGAGAGGGAGAACCTCTCCCCGGGTTTTGGCGGTGTGGACGGGCCGGATCGTAGAGCGGCCTTGCCCCGCCTCCGAGAGGCGGAAACCACACGGTGGCACCCGAACTTCGAGAGGCGTCCATAGCCGCCCCCTCTCATGGCGGTGAGGGCTGGGGTGAGGGCGGGCCCCCCTCGTGTCTCCCCCCGGGCTGCGCGACGCGTCCGACACCGCGTTTTCTGTTGGCAGGCGGGCGTTTTTGTAATAAAACCCCGCTTTGCCAGAGATGAAGCATTTACTAAGCATTGAGACACTCGACCCCGTCGACCTGCAAGAGATCCTGGCCGGAGCGGCGGGGATGAAGGGGCAGCGGGGGGCGCACACCAGCCAGCCGTTGCAGGGGCAGACGTGGGCGTTGTTGTTCTCGAAGTCATCCACCCGCACCCGCGTTTCCTTCGAGGTCGGGATCCGCGAACTCGGCGGGCAGGTCATTTTCCTGAACGCCGGCGACACCCAATCCGGGCGCGGCGAACCGATGAAGGACACGGCGCGCGTGCTCGGCCGGATGGTTCACGGCGCGGTGATCCGGACCTTCTCGCAGCAGGAGGTCGAGGAGTTCGCCGCCTTCGCCGGCATCCCCACGGTCAACGCCCTCACCGATGACGAGCATCCGTGCCAGGTGGTGACCGACATCTTCACGTTCGAGGAAAAGCGGGGGGCCATCCGGGACAAGGTCGTCGCTTACCTGGGGGACGGTGCCGCCAACGTGGCCCACTCCTGGATCTTCGCCGCCGCCAAGGCGGGGTTTGAGTTGCGCGTCGCCGCTCCCGCAGGCTTCCAACCCTCCCCCGCCATCCTCCAGCGCGCCGGCGGCCGGGTCTCCGTCACCAGCGACGTGCGCACCGCGGTGACGGGCGCCGACTTGGTTTACACCGACGTCTGGGTGAGCATGGGGCGGGAGACGGAGTCGCAGGATCGCCTCGAAAAGCTGCGCCCCTACCAGGTGAACGCGCAAGTGCTCGCCTGGGCCAAGCCCGACGCCCTCGTCATGCACTGTCTGCCGGCCTACCGGGGAAAGGAAATCGACGAGGCGACGTTCGAGGCGAACGCGCCGACCATTTTTGACCAGGCGGAGAACCGGCTGCACACGCAGAAGGCGATCCTAAGCCTGCTGGTGGCGCGCTGAGCCGCCAGGGAGATCCCCGCCCCGTGCTCGATCAACTCACCACCCACGTGGCCGCCGGCCGATCCCTCACGGAGGAGCAGGCGCGCGCGGCGGTGGACTGCCTCGCTGACGAGCACATCCCCCCGCCGGCGAAGGCACAGTTTCTCACCGACCTCGCCCGCAAGGGGGAGACGCCGGACGAGATCGCCACCTTCGCCCGCGCCCTGCGAGCCCGGTGCGTGCCCGTTCCGCTCGACGCGGCCACGCGCGGCCGCGAGATCCTGGATGTGGTCGGCACCGGAGGGGACCATCTTACCACATTCAACATCTCCACTACGGTCGCCCTGCTCGCCGCCGCCGCGGGAGTCACGGTGGCCAAGCACGGGAACCGCGCCAGCACCTCGATGGTCGGCAGCGCCGATGTGATGGAGGCCCTCGGCATTCCGCATGACCAGGGCCCGGAGGAGGCGGCCCGCTCGCTGGCCGTGCACGGGTTCGCGTTTTTCTTCGCCCCAAAATACCACCCGGCCTTCAAACACATCATTCCGGCCCGCCGTCTTTGCGCGGCACAGGGCCAGGCCACGGTGTTCAATTACCTCGGCCCGCTGCTGAACCCGGCCGCCCCCTCCGCCATGCTGATCGGCGTGCCCCGCCCGGCCCTCTGCGAGCCTTTTGCCCGCGTGCTCCAGGCCCTCGGCGCCCGGCGAGCCATGGTCGTCTCCGGCGCCGTGCCGGAAAACGCCTCGGGCTCCCGTTACCTCGACGAACTCTCGCCGCTCGGCCCGACCTCGGTGGCCGAGTTTTACCATGAGCGCGGGTTCGCCTGTTCGAGTCTGGATCCCTCGCTCTTTCCGCTGCAACCCGCCACCCTCGCCGACCTGCACGGCGGGGATCGCGATTTCAACGCCGCCCTGATCCGGCGGCTGCTGGCCGGCGAGGAGCGCGGGCCCAAGCGCGACGCCGTGCTGCTCAACGCCGCCGCCGCCTTGCTGGTGGCCGGCCGCGCGGGCAGCCTCCAGGCGGGCTGGGAACTGGCCGGGGAAACCATCGACAGCGGCCGTGCCAGCGACAAGCTCCGCGAACTCTCCGGACGGTGACCTGTCCGCGGGCGCGGCGCTTGCCAAGCCGCCCCGACCGGGCGAAAGTGGCTCATGCGTTTCACCTTCCTGCGCCCGGGCTCCCGATCCCCGTTGACGGCGGTCCTGCTTCTGTTGGTTTCAGGTCTCCCTCCGCGCGCCGGCGAACCACCCGCCGCACCGCCTCCGCCCCGCTACGAAACCCGCGCCATCCATGACCCGGACGGGATTGGGAAGTTCTATCAAGGCCGCGAGATCGCGCAGGTGATGGGGCACCAGGGAGCGGAGTGGCTCGAGCGGCCGGAGCGGGAGGAGGAGGAGCAGCCCGACCTGCTGGTCCGCCGGCTCAACCTCCGGCCCGGCATGGTGGCGGCGGACATCGGGGCGGGGACCGGCTATCTCAGCGTCCGTCTGGCCGCCAAGGTCGGCCCCACGGGCCGGGTGCTCGCCGAGGACATCCAGCCGGAGATGATCGAACTTCTCACCAACAAAATGGCGCGGGCCGGCATCCGCAATGTATTCCCGGTGCTGGGCACCGAAAGCGATCCAAGACTGCCCGCGGCTTCCGTGGATCTGGCCATCATGGTGGACGTCTATCATGAGTTTGAGTTCCCCCGCGAGATGATGTCCGCCCTCTGTGCCGCCCTGAAACCAGGCGGCCGCGTGGCTTTCGTCGAGTACCGCGGGGAGGACCCGGCAGTGCCGATCAAGCCGCTCCACAAAATGACCGAAGCCCAGGTGCGCAAAGAGATGTCGGACCTGCCGTTGCAATGGGTCGAGACCATCCGCGCCCTGCCGCGCCAGCATGTGATCATCTTCCAAAAGAGACCGGCCACCGCCTCCCCGGTGACCCGATGAAAACCCCCGTCCGCTCGCCCCACCCCGGCCGGCCGAGCCTGGTCTTACTCAGCCTCCTGCTCTGCCTGCTGGCCACCGGCTGCATTCCCGCGGCCGCCAGCACCCGTACCAACATCGTCTTCATGCTCATCGACGACATGGGGTGGGCGGATGGCGGTTGTTTCGGGAGCCGGTTCTACCAGACCCCCCGCATGGATCGGCTGGCGGCGGAAGGGATGCGCTTCACCCACGCCTATGCCGCCTGCGCGGTCTGCTCCCCGACCCGCGCCGCGCTGATGACCGGCAAGTACCCGGCGCGGCTGCACATCACCGATTGGATCCCCGGGGAGAACGCCCCGAAAAACAGCCGGTTCCGCCTGCCCGAATGGCAGCAGCACCTGCCGCTGGAGGAGCGCACGCTGGCCGACCGGCTGCACGCCCTCGGCTACGTGACCGCCCACTTCGGCAAATGGCACCTCGGGGGCCCCGCCTATTACCCCGAACACCACGGCTTCGACGTGAACGTGGCCGGGAGCGACACCGGCCAGCCCGGCTCCTACTTCTGGCCCTACGGCGCCCCGACGGATCGCCACCGGGTACCCGGCTTGGCGGAACAAGGCGGCCACAAGGGCGAATACCTCACCGATCGCCTCACCGACGACGCGATCCGGTTTATTGAGACGAACCGTGACAAGCCGTTCTACCTCAACTTCGCCCATTACGCGGTCCACTCCCCCCTCGAGGCGAAGCGCGAGCTGATGGATTTGGCGGGGGAGCGCCCGGGCGCCGACGGGCAGAGCAACATCGTCTATGCCGCGATGCTCAAGAGCGTGGACGAAAGCCTCGGCCGCATCCTCGACAAATTGGAGGAACTCCATCTGGCGGATCACACGATCGTCGTGTTCACCTCCGACAACGGCGGCGCGGTGCATTTCGGCAAGCCGCCCGCCACGCACAACGGCGAACTCCGGCTCGGCAAGGGCTATGCCTACGAGGGCGGCCTCCGGGTGCCCCTGCTGGTGCGGGTGCCCGGGGTGACCCGCGCCGGCGCGGTGTGCCACACTCCGGTCATCTCGCTGGACTTCGTGCCGACCCTGCTGGATTTGGCCGGCGCTCCCCCGCCTCCGGACGCGGACGGCCTCGACGGGCTCAGCCTCGCCCCCTTGCTACGGGGCGATGCCACCCTGCCCCGGCACGAACTCTTCTGGCATTACCCGCACTATTGGGACGGCGGCATCGTCTCTCCCTACAGCGTCGCGCGGATCGACGATTGGAAGCTCATCCGGTTTTACGAAACCGGCCGCGAGGAGCTTTACCATTTGGCGGACGATCCGTCTGAGTCCCGCGACCAGGCCGCGGCCAACCCGGAGAAGCGCAAGGCTCTCGCGGCCCGCCTCGACGCCTGGCTGGCCGGCGTGGGAGCCCAGATGCCCGTCCCGCGGCGATAGCCGACGCGGCCACGGCTGGTTTTCCAGAAACGTCAGGCACCGAGCAGCGCATAGCCTCCGCGGCATCACCGCGCCCTCCGGCGCCGGATCGCCCTCGCCCCAGGGAGCGGTGCCCCTACAAGGCACATGTTTGTTTTGAGCCGGTTTACCCGGGGCCGCGCTCGCGGACTCGCTTGCCCCGGGCTGGCGAATGCCGTCCCTTCAGGACGGAGCCCACCGGCCCGCTCCGGGCCGGTGGATTGGGTTTTACTCCGACACCAAAATGCGCCAGCCCGGCACTGGGACTACCGCCGCTCTCAAAAGCGGCGGAATGCGCCGCACTCCAGGCGCTTCGCGAAGGAGGGACACCTGTCCGGCGTCGCGAAGCGCTTGGACTGCGCGGCATTCCCGCGCTTTCAGCGGCGTCCCTGCCGCTCAAGATCACCGTAACATCGGAAGCGTGGGAAACCCCGGTCAATTCTGTCCCTCATTCCGCGGCGAACCGGATGAGTTTTGCGGTTGATTTTCCCGCCCGGCTGGCGACGCTGGGGGGATGCGTCGCATCCTCGCCCTCCTGCCGCTCACGCTGCTGGCCTGCCCTTCCCCCGCCCAAGACCCGGTCCCCTTCCCGCCCGATCCGCTCCAGGCCCTTGAACGGACCTGTTTCCAGACCGGCCAAGCCTGGAGCCCGATGGGGGATCTTCGCTCCGATGTGGCGATCGTCTATGGGATCGATCCGGGATTGCCGCAACGCATCGACACGTGGCGGCAGCGGGGCTACCGCATTCACGTGATGACCGGTGTGGCTTGGGGACAGTACCAGGATTACCTTTACGGCCGGTTCGACCAGACGAACCACGAGGACGAGGCGCAGACCGAACGCAACGGCCACAAGATCAGCCATGGGGGCGATGTGTATTACATGTCGCCGGGGGAGAACTACGGGAAGTTCCTCTGCGTCGGGGTCAAGCGGGCGCTCGACGCGGGCGCCGAGGCGATCCACCTGGAGGAACCGGAGTTCTGGGATCGCGCGGGCTATGGGGAGGGGTTCAAGCGGGAATGGCGCGCGTATTACCACGAGGAGTGGCAGCCGCCCCACAGCTCAGTGGACGCCCGCTGGCGCGCCGGCAAACTCAAGTACTACCTCTACCGCCGGGCCTTGCAGCAGGTGTTTGATTACGTGGGCGATTACAACAAGACGACCGGGCGCCATGTGCGCTGCTACGTCCCCACCCACAGCCTGCTCAACTACTCGCAATGGTGCATCGTCAGCCCCGAGTCGAGCCTCGCCCGGCTGAGGGGCTGCGACGGTTACATCGCCCAGGTCTGGACCGGCACCGCCCGCACCCCCAACCGTTTCCGCGGCGACGTCCGCGAGCGGACCTTCGAGACCGCCTTCCTCGAATACGGCGCGATGCAGAACCTCGTCCGCGCCACCGGCCGGTCGGTCTGGTACCTGAACGATCCGATCGAAGACGACCCGAACCACGACTGGACCGATTACCGCGTCAACTGGGAATCCACGCTCACCGCCTCCCTGTTCCAGCCCGACATCTGGCAGTACGAGGTCGCCCCGTGGCCGGAGCGGGTTTTCGGCGGGCGCTACCCCTCGGGAGCGCGCCGCTCGGAACGGCAGCCGATGCCCCCCCGCCAGGCCACCGAGGTGCAAACCGTCATCAACGCCCTCAATGACCTGAAGCAGTCGCGCGTCGAATGGGACTGCGGCTCGGCGGGCGTCGGCGTGGTCGTGGGTGATTCGATGATGTTCCAGCGCGGGGAGCCTACCCCGAGCGATCCGCACCTGGGCAACTTCCACGGGCTCGCCCTCCCGCTGCTGAAACGCGGCCTCCCCGTCACTCCCGTCCAACTGGAAAACCTCCCGGTGCCGCACTACCTCGACGCCTTCCGCGTGCTGCTGCTGAGCTACGATGGACAAAAACCGCTTTCGCCCGAAGTTCACCCGCCGCTGGCCGAATGGGTGCGCCAGGGGGGCGTCCTCGTGGTTTGCGACGCGGACGCCGATCCCTACAACCACGTCCGCGACTGGTGGAACAGCGGCGGCCTGGCCTACCCCAGCCCGCGCGAGCCGCTCTTCAAGGAGCTGGGACTGGATCCGCAAGCCGCGCCGGACACGCTGCACCCGGTGGGGAAAGGCGCGGTCCTCTGGCTGCGCGAACGCCCCGCGGCGCTCACCGCCGACGCCGCGGGCGCCGACCGGGTCGTGGCCGCGACCCGCCGCGCCGCCGCCACCGCCGGCGTGAAGTGGCGCGAGACCAATTACCTCCTCCTCCGCCGGGGACCGTACCTGATCGCCTCCGGCTTGGATGAGTCGATCCCCGGAGAACCCCGCCGCCTGGGCGGACGGCTGGTGAACCTCTTCGACCCCGATCTGGCGGTGAATCGGGAACTCACCCTCGTTCCAAGCTCCCGCTTCTTCCTGCTCGATCTCGACACCGCGCTCCCGCCAGGCGCGCCGATCCTCCCCCACGTGCTCGCGTCCGCCTGCAAGACGCTGCCGCTGGCCGCCACAGCCGACCGCCTGAAGCTGGCGGTCGAGGGGGTCGCCAAGACGCCCGCCATCGTCCTGATCGCCACAGCGAAAGCACCCCGCTCGGTCACCCTCGACGGCCGGCCGGTGGAACAAACCAAATTCGACCCGCAGGAGGGACTACTCTGGGTGCGGTTCGAGAACGAATCCCGGCCGCGGGATCTTGAGGCGGCATTCTGACCCACCTCCGGCGCGAGAGCCGGTTTGGCTCAGGGAGCCAGCACACGAAGGCCGCCCGGCACGAGGGAGAACACCGCCGGCAGGTGCCCGGCGCAGTCGCCGTCGATCTCGACGGGGGTCGGCACCGGGGCGGAAAGAGTCACCGTGGAGGCCTGGAAGCCGAGACTGACCGAGGCGGGGACAGGCCGGCCGAAGGCCATCGGCACGACGCACCGCAGGATGGTGGACAGGCGCGCGCGGGGGAAGACGCGAACATCAAGCCGCCCATCCCGCAGGTCGGCCTCGGGGAAAAGCCGGAACCGGCCGCCGTAGAACCGGCCGTTGCCCACCAGCACCAACTCCCCGGTCTCCGACCGTCCGCCGCCGGTGACCGTGATGGCGGAGGGCGGGGCGCGCAACGCCTTCAATCCGGCGAGGACGTAGGCCAGGGGGCCAACCGCCTTCTTGGTGGACCAATCGACCAGCGCGATGGCGCGCGAATCTAGGCCGGCCCCGCCGAGTTGGGCGAAATAGCGCCGGGCCGGGCCATCGGCGGTGGTGTGCTCGACCCATGGAAGATCCACCCGTGTTTCCCGTCCCGCATCAATGACTGACCAAGCCCCCGGCAGGGAGCCGGGGATGCCGAGTTCCTTGGCGAAGACGTTCACCGTCCCAAGCGGAAGCACCCCGAGCCGGCTGCGCCCGAACCCGCCGGGGGCTTGGGCGATGCCGTTCACCACCTCGTTCACCGTCCCGTCGCCGCCCGCGGCCACCACCACGTCAAAGCCCTCGTCCACCGCGAGGGCGGCGAGCCGCTGGCCGTCGCCGGCGCAGGTGGTGGGCTTCAGCGCGCAAGCCCGGCCAATCCTCTCGAGATCGCGCCGGAAGTGCCGCGCCTTGTTCCCCCGGGCGACCGGGTTGAAGATGACGCAGATCCTCAAACCTTGCCCATCTTGCGCAAGGCCTCGAAGCTGCGGCGGACCGCGTCGAGCGGATCCCTGCCTGACTCGTGCTCGACGACAAACCACTGGGTGTGGCCGCGCTTTTCGCAGAACTCGAACACCCCCGCCCAGTTGACCTTGTCCTCGCCGATCACTTTGTCCGGCCCGCCGCCATGAGCCTTCATGTGGATGGTGCGGACGCGGCCCGGATAACGGTTGAGCACCTCGACCGGATCCACGCCGGCGTCGGAGCAGTTGCCGGTGTCGAGCTGCATGATCACTTCCGGGTGGGTGTGGCCAAAGAAGATGTCCCAGGCCGTCGCGCCGTCGAGCTTCTTAAAGTCGCCCGCATGCGCGTGGTAACCGACGAACATTCCGTCGCCCTTGACCTGGGCGGCGATTTCGTTGAACAGGTTCGCCTTCTCGATCCACCCCTCGCGGGTCTTGCCATCCATCGAGGGCACGATCAGGAAATGATTGCCGATGGTGCGGTTGAACTCGACGGTCTCCTTAAGCCGATCCCCGATGACCGATTCGTACGGAGTATGCGTGCCGCAGGCGATCAGGCCGTTGTCGTCGAGCATTTGGCGAAGCTCCTTGGCGGTGCGCCCCCAATACCCGGCGAACTCGACCCCGCGGTAGCCGATTTTCGCCACCGCCTTCAACATGCCGGGCAGATCGGTGCGGCATTGGTCGCGGAGCGAGTATAGTTCCAGCCCGATGGGGATCTTGCCGGGGGCGGCCTCCGCCGCGGGAGCAGCCGCGGGCAGACCGATTAAGGCCGCGGCGGCGCCCAGGGTACCGAGGCGGAGGAACTCACGACGGGACGGTTCGGAGGAATTGGGGAGGTGCATAAGACGACTTTGAGCGGTTTGCTGACGATGGAGACAGGACGCAGGCGAGACCGTAAGCCAACGGCGGCCGGGGCGTCAAAGCAGAAACGCGGGGCCGCGCGCGAGACCACCGGAGATCACCGCCCTCCCCCACGAAACCCCAGATACGTCTCGATGGTGTGCAGATAGGGCCGGGAGGTATCGACCAGGGCATGGCTCATACCGCGCCGGGCGGCCTCTCGCGCCAGCCCGTCCACCCTCGCCCGCATGGCGGTGCGGTAGGCCGCGCGAATCTCCTCCACCTCCACCTCCACCTCGCCCTGCCCCTCCATGTCTTGGAACCGGGCCGCTTCGGCGGCGGGCAGGGCGAGCTCGTCCGGGTCCAGCACTTGCAGGAGGAGGACCCCGAATTTCCGATGCTGAAACAGCGCGAGCGCGTCCAGCAACTCCGCCTCAGCGGTCCAGAAATCGGAGAGGATCACCAGACAGCCGCGCTTCTTGAACAGCGGTTCGCTCTGGCGCAAAGCCGCGCTCACCCCCGTGCCGCGCGCCGGTTGCACCGCCTCCAGTTCGGCCACCAGGTTGTAAAGATGCCGCCGCGTGCCACCGGGACCGAGATAGCGCTCCAAACTCTCGGCAAACAACCCCAGCGCCGCCTTGTCTCCCTGCTGCGTCATCAGGCAGGCGAGCGCCGCGGCGATCTTGGCGGCCAGGAAGTACTTCGCCTGCCGCCCCGCCCCCGCGTAGCCCATCGACGCGCTCGCGTCCACCAGCAGATAGGCGACCATGTCGGTCTCGGCCTCGTACTGGCGGATGTACAGGCGTTTGGACCGCCCGTAGGCCCGCCAGTCGATCCGCCCCACCTCGTCCCCGGGAACGTACTCCTTGTAGTCAGTGAACTCGACCGAGGACCCACGGCGCGGCGACTTGTGCTTGCCGATGAAATAGCCTTCCACCGTGTTCCGGGCGAAAAGCAGCAGGTTCTTGAACCGCTGGAGCTCGTCGGGGAGGAGGATGGCGGGACGCGAACGCGGCGCGGGCGTCCGAGCGTAGAGCCGGCCCAAGGCGGCCGGCACCCGCGATCCCGGCGGCAGGCGCGGCGGCACCGGCCCCGCCGGAGCGGGACCGATCACCGGCGGTTTGCGCTCGGGCGGGCTCATCGTCCCGCTCGCGGGTGGCTGGCGAATCGCGGATCCATCAGGGTTTAGACCACGAAACGCGGTTTTCGTTCCCGCGCCGCGGGGCCGTCAGAACATCACACTGAACCCCGCCTTCACCAGGATGGAAGCGGCCAATTGATTGCCCGTGAAATTCTGGTACACCGGCAACTCAATGTCGGCGTAGAACCGAAAGGGATGGGCGTGGATCTCCACCCCGGGCGCCAGCATCAGCCGCTGGTAGCCCGAGGCCACCGGACTCGCCGAGTTCGGCCCGCTGTCGCTGGTCCGCTCGGAGAAGATCACCTGGGCGATGGGCACAATTCCGACCCGGCCGATCCAAAGTCCGTTGTAGTTCAACCCCAGGGCGGTGTCGAGTTCCAGCCCGGGACGATAGCCGTCCTGGATGAACATCGGCACATCGAGCAACAACTGGCCGAACCAATCCAATTGGTGCTCCGCGCTCAGATGTCCGCGGTGGAATCCACCGATCAAAGCGTCGGTCGAGCCCGAGCCAAGCTGTGAGTCGCGGTCCACCACATCGGCGTCGTAGTTGAACCGCCCGGTCGGCAGCTTCAACCCGAACACCACCCCGCTCGACAAATCCTCGGAAAACCCGGTGTAGATGCCCTCCACCCGGAGGTCCCCCAGCCCGCTCCACGCGCGGGAGACAATGTTGCCGCTGTCGTCGGTGGTCTTGAAATACCGGGCGTCGTAAGGGAACTCCACCTGCACGCCCCAGCTCCGGCTGATCATGTACTGCACCCCCACGGTGACGAAGCTGGTGGCAATGTCCTTGTCGTCATTGCCGGCGGCCGGCGCCTGCGAGGTGCCGCTCCAGTTGCGGTTCTGATCCTGGAAAGCGTATTGGACCCAGGCCATCCCTCCCTGCCCGCTGGGCAGCATCGAACTGGTGCCCACATCGAAGACCCCGCAACCGCAGGCGCAAGCCCGCACGCTTTCCTCCGCCATCATCGCCGCCAGGAACCCGCAGCCGATCTTCATCGCCGTCGTTCTTGCCGTCGAACCAAAAGACTGTTTCATTTGTTGATTGTAGTGATTCACGGAGGCGCCGCGCCGGCGCCTCCGCCTTGTTTTGCACTCGCATCCTGGGGCGGTTAGATCCCCCGGAGCCGGTGGCCGGCCTGCCGCGGGGAGTGGTGCCACCATCCGGCGTTGTCGCTACAACGGCGGGGGGGGCTCAGGCCCAGGTGCCTGAATCGGGGTCGGGTGGGAAACAGGGGACGGAGCCCGCGCCGCCGCGGCGAACCGCCCGGTCAGGCCCGGGGGGGAGGCAGGGGCGGGGACTCGCGCAGCCGGTCGCGAACAGAATAACCGGCCAGCGCCCGTGGATAGACGGTGTCCGGCAATGGCACCACCACCGCGCGCGAGGCGACGCCGTCGATCTTCTTCACGGACGGCCAGGGCTCGGACTTCTTTTCGGCTTGCCTCCCGGCCGCGACCGCCAGGCAGAGCGGACAGGGATGGCGGCCGTCGAAAGTCTGCTCCAGGACCGTGGCCAGAGGCGCCCGGCCCAAGTTCTTGACCACCATCGAGGTCCAGGCGACCGACTGCAGGCAGAGCCAGTGCAGCCCCAGGGAGGAGGCCAGGCACACGACCATCAGCCAGGTGCAGCTTCGCTTGAACACGGGATCAAGATAGGGCGGAACCCGGAGCCGTCAAGCGGTCCCCCCCGTAATACAGCAGTTCCCGTTTTGACGCAGGACGGCCCTGTTTCGTAGCGCAGATTTCCAAATCTGCCGTGTCGCAGGTTTCCAAACCTGCGAGCGGTCCGAAAACCTCTCGCGTTCGCCACGCCGTTCGCGCTCGACCGAACCGGCGCTGGCAGCCATCGCACGGCCTGCCGACTTGGAAGTCGGCGACACAGCAGACTTGGAAGTCAATGGGTGTCAACCTAAGCAAGATGCTCCTTCCGCGCCCCAGAATTCACCCCCCCCTCAGCTC
>Ga0182030_10001725_pt1 | contig 45560 bp, 44 predicted proteins | sample 812S3MmetaG_FD_121299 | JGI IMG/M metagenome (GOLD analysis project Ga0182030, IMG submission 121299) | Permafrost microbial communities from Stordalen Mire, Sweden - 812S3M metaG (Illumina Assembly) | ecosystem: Environmental > Terrestrial > Soil > Wetlands > Permafrost | place: Sweden...
ATCATCCATCATCCATCATCCATCATCCATCATCCATCATCCATCATCCATCATCCATCATCCATCATCCATCATCCATCATCCATCATCCATCATCCATCATCCATCATCCATCATCCATCAACCTTCCTCAACACCCCCGCCGCCGTCTCCGGCAGCACCGCATTCACATAACAACCCGTCGCCGTCTCAAACCCGCTCGTATAATACAGCGCCGGCTCAATCTCGATGTGCCACCGAAAATCCGCCTGCAGCGTATTCCAATAATCCCGCCGCGCCGTCAGCGTTGGCGCCGTATAAAGCATCAGGTGATACGGCGGCCGGTTTAGCGCCCCCGCCAGCTTCCCCAGCAGCGTCTTCAGCGCATCCGCCAATTGCGCGATCTCCTGGTCGCTTATCCCGTGGAAATCCGCGCACTGCCTCTTCGGGTACACCGCCATCTCGAACGGCGTCCGCGACGCATACGGGCAAAACACCGCGAACCCATTATTCTCATACACCAGCCGCGTCGCCGTCCTCACCTCCTCCCGCCAGATATCCTCAAAAATCGACCGCTTCTTCCGCTGGTAAAAATCACGCGACACCTCCAGCTTCCGCACCAGCGTCGGCGGCAGCACCGCCAGCGCGATCAACTGGCTCACCGAGTGCGGCACATGCGCCCCAGCCTGCTCCCCCACATCCTTGATCACGAAAAACGCCCGCATCCGCCCGTCCCGCATCAGGTCCAGCATCCGCACCTTCCACGCCGTAATCACATCCCCTATCGCCCCCAGCGACAGCGCCTCCAGCGGATCGCTCCCCGGCGTTTCAATAATCACCTCATGCGCCCCCACCCCGTCCGTCCGGTCATAAAACCCATCCGGGTGCCGCAGCGAATCCCCCTCCACTCGTAGCGCCGGCGCCCGATTTGGCACCACCCGCACCTGCCACGGCCCCGTCGACGGCTTGCTATAAAGCGTATGCGGCGCCAGCTCCTCATGCCCCGCCGCGAACGGGCTGAACGGCTTCCCCTCCGGCGCATGCCTGCGCCGCGCCAGGAACGGCGGCGCATGCAGCCGCGCGCTCGAGAAGATCGTCCAGCTCTCCCTCAACGGGTCCAGGCGCATTTCTGATTTATCCATGCGAAGAGAAGTATGAATTATGAAGGGGGAATTATGAAGGAGGAAAGCGTGGCGTGCCATGAATGGCTTTGGAGCGGTTCCTATTCAATTTGTCGCGTCAGCGACAATTCGGGATTCTCAAGGGACAACGTCCCTTGAGTGGGGTTCAGGGGGCGAAGCCCCCTTCCAAAATAATGGCAAGGCGGCCCAAAATCCAAATCCAGAGCGGCCCGTCGATCCTACCGCCGCCCACCGCCTCACCGCCGCCTTGCCCGCATCGAAAAAGCGTAGCGCCTTTCGATGCCCATATCGTTCCCTGCCTCTCCAATCTATTGGTTTTCCGAATGCTCGGATGATTCTTGGTCGGTGGTGAGGGTGAAGACAACTTCATTCGGACCAAGATACCGCACTGTGAGGTAGCACCCGGAACCGGCGGCCGCGGGATTCTGAAATCCCTGGTATGAGCTCAATTCCGGGTGGCTTATAATGAAGTCGGTTCCCGTCACCCAAGGAGGATCGTTTTCAATTCGAGTGATTTTGAAGCGGCTCTTACACACGCTTTTGAATGCGGTCGCGGCGTCTTTGGCCGCCTCCGGCGTCCGCCAAACTGCCTTCCAAACCAGCCTGCGCCCCCCATCAAACACCAAATACCTATCCCCCCGCCATCCCGCCGCCGCCTTCTCCGCCGCATCCTCATCCATCCCCTCCGCAAACATCAACCTGCACCCCATCTCCCCCAGCACATTATCCGCCACCGGCTTCTTCCCCTCGAATGTCGTATCCTCAAATTTCACCGCAATCGGCTCCTCCCGCCCCTCCGCAAAATACTTCTCCGGATGCAATATCTGCGCCGTCGACACCGGCGGATTCGCATACACCGCCGATAGCCCCGCAAACCCCCCGCGCTCAAACGCCGCCGCGCAAAACTGCTGCCCCTTGATATACGGGAACACCAGCATCTCCCGCAGGTAATGCGGCGCCTTCCTTATCTGTTCCATGCTCTGCGTCGCCGAAAACGTCACCGTATCCGTCAGCGTCCGCCAGCTCAGGTCCTTCACCATATATTGCGACATCACCAGCGTCGCATCCCCCTCGATCAGCGCGCTCGCCGCCTCCGCCCGGTCATCGTTATCCTTGATCTCCAGCGCCAGATTCAGCAGCCCGAAATTCTGATCCTGCAGCGCATGCGTCAGCTCATGCGCCAGGATCACCCGGTTCTGCGCATTCTCCAGGCTCGCATCCTCAAACATGAACAGCTTGTGCTGATGCTGGTCATAAAACGCCGCGATCTGCTCCCCCAGCAGATTGATATACGTCTGCTTCAGCGGAAAATCCGGCGGCAGCAACCCAAACGCCGAGTACCCCGTCGACATATTCTGGATTTCCTCGTCCGTATACTGCTCCGACAGCTTCCCCGCCACCACCTGCCTTATCCCCGCCTTATCCAGGCTCTCATAAACCACCGGCTTCTTGAACGGCAGCCCCCGGATCTCCGTCACATCCCGCTCAATCCCCCCCCGCCGCGCCACATTCTGCAAATCCGACGCCTTCCGCTCCGCCCCCGCCAGCGCCTCCCGCAGCCCCTCATTCTCCGCCCCCAGCAACGCCACCTTCCGAACAACCGCCCCCTGCGCCTCAATCTCCAAATGCTCATTCCAGGCCAAATACGAAGCCCCCCCCGCCAAAGCCACGAGGAGGCCAACAAGAACGGCTGTAGGTCTGGCCATCTAGGAGCCTGTTCCCCAATTAGCAATCACACTTTAGCAATTAGCAATTTCCCGGTTTCCCATCTAGTGCGTCCTTGGCAGCGACTGCCTTTGATCCTTCTTCGCCGGGGCCGCCTTCATCTCATTCCCCTGGCTATCGAACGCCCGGATCCTCACCACCTTCCCATCCGCCCCGAACTCATAAACAAACCGCCGGATCAACTGGTCATCCATCGTATAATCATCTTCCTCGCTGATCCGGTTTGCGTCATCCCTCTTATATACCGCCTTGAACACCGGCTTATTCTGCGCCGTATAAGCCACCCCCGTCGCCGGCTGATTCTGATCATCCAGCGCATACACAACCTTCTGCGTCAACTTCCCCCCCCCGTCATACGTCGACGCCTCCGACGTATGCTTTTCCGGGTCCATAATCGTCACCGTCTTGCTCCCATCCTCATGCAGCGTAGTCACCGCATGGATCGTATTATCCGCATTTTCCTGGCCCTCCGCCCAACTCCCCATCCCAAAAATCGCAATCAAAACAGCAAGGTATCTCATAACATGATCAACTCTAAATCTGCGGCCATCCGCACTGCAAACGCTTAAAATTTCCGCAACCAGAGTGGATTTTTTACTCATGCCCCTTCCCCCTTTGTTTCCTTCGTTTCCTTCTGTTCAAAATTCCCCTTCTCTGTTCCCCCTTTGCAGTGCTAACCCTGAAATTTTCCGCAGCGTGCGTACATTCGTCTCGGACCCGCCGGAGGCGGCAAATATTCTCATTCCGCAATCCGCAATCCGAAATCCGCATTTGGTTGCGGCGAAGCCGCGCTGTGTCCTTTGCGTCCTTCTGTTCAATTCCCCCCTCTTTCTTCGCCGTCTTTATCCGTGCCCATCCGTGTAATCCGTGGTTCAATTCCCCCTCTTCACGTCCCCAGCGCCCCCACCGCCTCATACGGGATCACCCCCGGCGCCGCCTGCCCCTGGTTAAACTGCAAATCATACAGCCTCCGGTACAGCACCGAGCTCTCCAGCAGCTCCTCATGCCGTCCCATCTCCTTGATCTCCCCCTGGTGCATCACCACAATCTGATCCGCCTTCAAGATCGTCGACAACCGGTGCGCGATCGCGATCACCGTCCGCCCCGTCGACAGCAAATCCAGCGCCGCCTGGATCTCATGCTCCGCCTCGCTATCCAGCGCGCTCGTCGCCTCATCCAGCAACAGGATCGGCGCATTCTTCAACAGCGCCCGCGCAATCGCCAGCCGCTGCTGCTGCCCCCCGGAGATCGTGCATCCCTTGTCCCCGGTCGTCGTCTCATACCCCTTCGGCTGCGCCAGGATGAAATCGTGCGCGTACGCCTGCCGTGCCGCCTCGTACACCTCCTCATCCGTCGCATCCAGCCGCCCATACCGGATGTTTTCCATGATGGTCGTGTTAAACAGAAACGTATCCTGGCTCACGATCCCGATGTTCTCCCGCAGCGACTTCTGGGTAATCGCGCGGATATCGTGCCCATCCACGCGGATCACCCCGCAATACGGATCGTAATACCTCAGCATCAACGAGAACATCGTGCTCTTCCCCGCCCCGCTCGCGCCCACCAGCGCGTACGTCTTCCCCGCCTCGATTTGCAGGGAAATCCTCCGCAATGCCGGCGGTAACTTCAGGTCATAGGTAAACGTCACTCCGTCAAACTGGATGTTCCCGCTCAACCTCTTGGGCGCAAGCGCGTCCGGCGCGTCCTGGATCGTCGGCGCCACATCCAGCAGTTGGAATATCTTGGTCGTCGCCCCCAGCGCCTTCTGGATGCTGACATGCACCTTGCTCAGCTTTTTGACCGGGATATAAAGCAGCAGCGTGCTCCCGATCAGCGTCACAAAATTGCTCACCGGCATGTGCGAGATCGACGCGTAGACGAACGCCGCCATAATCCCCAGCGCCCCCATCCCTTCCATCAGCGGCGGCACGGTTTGCATCGCCTTGCGCACCTTCATCCCGATGGTGATCATGTAGTTGCTGGACTCCTCAAACCGCTTCTGCTCGTACGGCTCCCGGCACAGCGATTTCACCACCCGCACACCGGCCAGGCTCTCGTGCAGCAGCACCATCAGCTCCGCGTTGCTCCCTTCATCCAGCAGCCCCATCTTTCGCACCCGCCGCCCGAAGATGGTCATCGGGATCAGGCACAGCGGAAACAGGCACAGGCTGTAAACGGTAAACCGCCAGTCGATCCTCAACATATTGCACACCACCGCCACTATGGTCAGCGGCTGCGTCACGATGTCGTCCGTCACCGCCGTGATCGCCAGTTGCGCCGACCGCGTATCATTCGCCACCCGCGATATCAGGCTCCCGATCTTCTGCTTGTTAAAAAAATCGAGCCCCTGGTTCAGGATATGGTTGAATATCTTCACCCGCAGATCGTGGAGCACCTTCATGCTCACCCACGTCATATAATAGCTCTCAAAGTAATCGCAGAAGCACCGGATGATGATCACCAGCGGAAACAGCGAGCACACCGCCAGGATGTGCCAGAAGGTTGGCGGCGCCTTCGCCACCTCATGGAAAGCCATATCCAGGTAATGCCCCTTCAGCAGGAATCCGCCGCTGGTACTCGCCGACTCCCCGGTCCCCTTGTCAAAGTTCATCTTGCTCACTATCCGCAGCACCTCCGCCTGCCCCATGGTAAATATCGCCGACCCCGCCCCAAAGATGATGCTTAGGATGAACCGTCCCCGATACCTGTCGATGTACGGCCAGATCTTCTTGTAGCCCTCACTGCCGTCCTTGAGCAGTTGGCCGAGGGTCGGTTTCGGCGGTTTCGGCTTTGCAGGTTTTGCTGCGCCGGCCCCCTTCGGGCCGGATTGAGTGCTGTCAGGTGCGGGATCAGGCATGTACGTGAAGCGCCACGATAGCATCAATGACCCGCTGGGTCGATATTTCCGTCATCGGCCCTCCGGGATGCGCCGGCCGAAACTCCGGCGACGTCGGCCCTTGCGATTGGATCACAATCGCTCGCTCCTGCCGCGGCCGCCAATGGAACGGATTCGTCGGCCCAAACAGCGCCACCTGCGCCGTCCCAAACGCCCCCGCTAGGTGCATCGGCGCGCTATCCACCGTCAGCACCAGGCTTGCGCTCCGCGTCAGCGCCGGCAGCGTCAGCAGATCCAGCCGCCCGCTCAAATCCCGCTCCCCCACCCCAGGATACCCCTCCTTGATCGCATCCAGGTGATTCTGCTCATGCCCATCCGCGCTCCCCGAGAGCACGCACGGCATCTGCAAATTCTCCTCGCACCACCGGATCACCTCCGCCCACCGCGCCGCCTGCCAATACTTCTCCGGCCGCGCCGTCCCCGGATGCACCAGCACAAACGGCCCCGTCACACCCGCTTCCCCCAGCAACTGCCCCGCCTTCCGCGGCGCCCACTCCGGCAGATGCAGCACCGCCTGCGCCTCCTTCCGGATCGGAATATTCAACGCCCGCAACAGATGCAGGTAATGATCCACCGTATGGTTCTCCCGCACCGACGACCCCACGAACTCATTATAAAACACATGCCGAAACCGCGACCGCTGCACCCACTCAAACGTAATCCGCCGCCTCGCCTTCGACATCACCCCGAACAGCGCCGACCGATCCGTCCCCGTAAAATCCAAACACGTATCATAATGCCGCAGCAGCAAATGCCGCCACAGCGCCCCATTCTGTCCCCGCCGCTCATACACCAGCGTCTCATCCACAAAATCGATTGCCGGCAGCATCTCCCGGCACCCCGCCTCCACCGCCAGCACGATATGCGCCTTCGGCAGATTCTCCCGCAGCGCCCAAAGCGCCGGCGTCGTCAGAATCAGATCCCCGATCCGCTTCAACTGCAAAACGAGAATCCTCACAGGTTAGAAAGTATGAAGGATGAATTCTGAAGTATGAAGTAGGAAAATTAGCCCCCCGCCCGCCCGCGATTTCCCCTCTTCACTTCATACTTTTAACTTTCTACTTTTAACTTCCCATGAAGCTCGCCCTCGTCCGCCGCGGCTACTCCCCCACCGGGGGCGCCGAGCGCTACCTCCTCCGTTTCGCCGAGGCCCTCCGCGAGGCCGGCCACGAAGCCATCCTCTTCGCCTCCCCCGATTGGCCCGCCGCCACCTGGAAAGGCGACCTCATCAGAGTCCAGGGCAATACCCCCCGCCATTTCGCCGACGCCCTTCAAAAAGCCAAACCCCGCGACCACGCCGACCTCGTCTTCTCCCTCGAGCGCGTCTGGGACTGCGACGCCTACCGCGCCGGCGACGGCGTCCACAGGGCATGGCTCGAACGCCGCCAGCCCTTCGAGCCCCCCTGGAAATCCTGGTTCCGCTCCCTCCAGCCCAAACACCGCGAACTCCTGGAGCTGGAACGGTCCGTATTCGATCCACTCGCCAACCGACTGATCATCGCCAACTCCCGCATGGTCGCCGCCGAAATCACCCACCATTTCCGCCTCCCCCCCGACCGTATCCGTGTCATCTACAACGGCCTCCCTCCACTCAAAGTGATGAATATAGCGCACATGCGCAATAAAGAGGCCTCCTGCGTGTTACTCTTCACCGGCTCCGGCTGGCATCGAAAAGGCCTCCGCTTCGCCATCCAGGCCGTCAACCAAATCAAAGACGCCACCCTCCTCGTCGCCGGCACCGGCAAGCGATCCGGCCTCCCCCCCTCCCCCCGCACCCAATTCCTCGGCCCCATAAAAGACATGCAAACCCTTCTGGAAGCCTCCGACCTCTTCCTCCTCCCCACCCTCTACGACCCCTTCTCAAACGCCTCCCTCGAAGCCCTCGCCGCCGGCCTCCCCGTCATCACCACCCAGGCAAACGGCTTCGCCGAAATCATGCGCCCCGCCCTGGACGGCGAAGTCCTCTCCTCCCCCTCCGACATCGACGCCATCGTCTCCGCCATCGAAAAATGGCGCATGGAAAACCCCGCCTCCCGCGACTCCCGCCGCCATTACGCCGCCCACTACACCATCGAAGAAAACGTCCGCCAAACCCTCGCCGCCCTCACCTGCCTGCCGCCTCCATATTCGAGGGCCAAAGGCCCGCCCCAAGCCAGCCCAGGGCAACGCCCTGGGTAAACAGGCCGTTCCGGCCAAGCCCCAAAGGGGCGGGCCAACACTACGTCGCGCTGGCCGCCGCCGCCCGGTCCGCATACACCCGGAACACCTGATCCAGCCTTGCAATCTCCAGCACCGTCCGCACCGCCGGCCGGATCGCGATCAGCCCAAACTTCCCCCCGTAATTCGCAATCCGCTGCATCGCGTCAATCAGCACCGCAAGCCCTGAGCTGTCGATATACGTCACCTCCGTCATATCCACGTAAATGCGAAGCGCCTTTTTCTCGATCAGCGGCTTGAGGCTCTCCCGCACATTCGGCGACTCGTGTAGATCGATCTCCCCCTCCAGGGAGATTATGCTCGGCTCGGGCTGACTCACAGTCGGGATTGTATCAAGTCTTGCCACGTAGCTCTACTCCGTAAATCGGATAACTTCTGGATGCATGGAGGCCCTCCCGCCAATCAGTGATTGGTCGTCGTAGGCCCGGTATACGCGACCACGTGACCATCCGCGTAGAGCGCATTCACATGGCCGAAATGGATCCCCGTATTGTCATCGTACGACTGCCGCACTTTCGAGAGCTTCGCGATGACGACCCCGCTCGTCCCGGAGGTGCCAGCGGCGAAAAATCTCCGGGTGTAAACCAGCGGCTCATTCGCACTTTCATCATCGAGAGTCGGCCTCCAGTCATAGCTGGAGCCATACAAGAGAAACGAACAGCTCGCCGCCGGGCTCTTCATATCCGATGGGCATTGGGTCGTCTGGGTGGTCACCCCGTATTTGCCGAAGGCCGCGACCATGGACGGATAAACGGTCACTCCCGTGAAATTGGAGTAAACGGTGCTGCCGGCGCCTTGGGGAAGCGGCTCGATACAGGGGTAGTTGAAGCTATTGTCCTGAAGGTAGCACTGCACGGCCGCGCCAATGGCGCGAAGATTGGACGAGCATTTAATGCTGTCGGCCTTCTGTTCCATCGTCCCGACCGCCGGCATGAGGAGGCTGGCCAGAATCGCGATTATTGTGATGACCAGCAGCAGCTCGATGAGCGTAAATGCACGGAGCCCAAAAACCCGAGCGCGGGTCCGGCATGCAGAGAGAGATTCAGGCGGGATCATTACTGCTTGCCCATCGCGGCCATCTTCCGGTTCACGTAATTCTGCATACGCTGCATCTTCTGAGCGTGATTCATCCGGGCTTCGGTGGCATCCTGCCGATTGGCCATCTGCTGTTGCACCTGCGGGTCCTGCATGTGCTGCATCATGGCCTGCCGGCGCTCATCGCCGCTCAAGTTCTGGATACTCTTCCAGAACGCCTGCTGGGTATCGAAATTCGCCTGCGCCTCGGCACGCTGATCCGCCGGCAGCCGGTTGATCTCCCCCTGCATCCGGGCCGCGAGCAGGTCCGGGTCCGGACGCAAATCTCCAGCCATGGGCGGCCCATCATTGCCAGTGCGTGGACCGCGCCGTCCCGTCTTGCTCAGGAAAAAGAGCTGGTCCTCATGACCCCCGGCAGCGCTGATCAGCTTCGGCAGCACATGATCGACCAGCCCGGAGGCCGGCGCCCTGTTGACCGTCGGATTCCATGCCTCCGGAAACGCAAAGCTGGCATTGGTCGCCTGCGCCGCCTCCTGGAAAAAGCTCTGCACCGGCGCCGGCGCCGCCGTCTTCGGACTCCAGACATCCCCCCGGGGATCGAGCACAGGGGCATCATCATCGGTCAGCACAATCATTCCGCCCATCGGGAAGGAGAGCATCTTCCACCCATCAGGCCGCTGCCCGCCAAACCACGAGAGTTCCCCGGCCTTGAGCGTCGTTTTGTCCCCCGCCACAAAATACAGCAGCCGCCAGCGCGATTCCGTCACGGTGGCAAGGCTTTCGAGCGCGTCCGCCACCGGCACCTTGACCACATCCATGGTCACTGGAGTGTCGGCGGCGATATCCGTCTCAATTTTCGCGTGCCCCTGCCGCTCCATGGACGCGATGACCTTGCCCAGCGGTTGCTGTTTGGCATGGATGGTAATGAGACCCCAATTCGCCCAGATATGGTAAACCACCACGAAGACGAGCAGGAAGCCCGTCACCAAAGCCAGCAATTGCGTGCGGTTTACAGAGAGATAGTTCACGGCGAGGGATTAGACACCCAAGAACATTTTAAGGTTATACCAGCCGGGCTATTCGCGAAAGTTTTTGAATGCCAGCGAAACGCCAAAGTCCCGGCTGCGAGCAAATTGGATCACGTTCTGGAGGTCGTCCCTCTTCTTGCCAGTGACTCGGATCTGCCGGTCCAGGAGGGAGCATTGGACCTTGAAGCCCTCCTCCTTCACGGCCTTGATGATCTCCTTCGCCTTCTCCCCCTCGATCCCCTGCTTGATGTGCAATTCCTGCGTCGCCCGCCCCATGGAGGAAATCGCCGGGTCTTTGCGGTCGATATTCCGGAGGTCGATATTCCGCTTGGCCAGCTTCCCGATCACGATTTCCAGCAGCCCGGCCAGCTTGCTGCCATCCGCCGCGGCCAGCTTGATGACGATGGGTGATGCCTCGTCGATCTCGGCGGGGCTGTTTTTGAAGTCGAACCGGGTGGCGAGTTCCTTGCGCGCCTGGGTAAGCGCGTTTACCAACTCGCCATGGTCCACCTCTGAGACAATGTCGAAGGAGGGCACGAAGCTATGATTATGAAGGGTCGCCTTAAAAGTCGAGCCGCGCCGTCAGCCTCACATAGGGCGCCGGATGTGTGTCAAAACTCTCCCCCGCCCGGCTGTAATCGAACTCGCTCTGCACCGTGTACCCCGCCCCGAATTCCATCGTCAGCGGCTTCGCCTTCCACGTCACCCCCGCTCCCGCCCGGACCTCGTCATACGTGATGATCCCGCCGGATATCTTCTCCGGGGTCACCCCGCTGCGGTTATCGGTCTTGTACCCGCCGCCCACCAGCTCGCCCCCCGCCCATAATTCCACGTTATTGCAGCATTGATAGACCAGCCGCGGATCGGGCAGATACGCCCGCAAATCCCACTTGTCGCTGATATGCCACAGCACGCCCCCAATCGGGAAAACCGGATACTTTGCCAGGCTCGACACCGCAACCCCGGCAACCAGGTAGAACTTGTCCCCGCCGAAAATCGGATACACCCCCACGATGTTCGTCGGCGCATCGAAGGTCCCCCCATTGATGTTGTGCTGAAAGTAAACCCCGGGCCGGCTCTCGATCATGAATGCGGTCTGGTTGTTGACGAGGTACTCCAGGGCGACGATCCCCGACGCGCTCTGCAGCGTATCCGGCAGCCGCGTCTCGTTATGGATACTGAAGTCAAACCGCTCATAATCCGCCCCCAGCCTCAGGAACCACTGCCCGCACTCCACATTGGGCCACGTGAGAATATTCAGCGGGATCCGCCGGTCGGCCTCGATGTCGTTGTGCTCGACCTCCAGGTTCCCGCTCCCGCGTTTCATATCCTGGTGGAACCCGTAATCCGTGGTGGCGATGACGCTATCCAGCAGATTCGGGACGCATTCCACCGGCTGGACTGCTTTGTCCTTGCCGGAGGCGGAGATGGTTGCGGTGCCGGCAAATGCGGCAACGGGGAGGGCGGCGGCGACGATGAGTGGGGTCAGGAAGCGCATGGCGTTGGATTCTTGAGGGTTATGAGCCGGATGACAATAGGGGTTTTGGCTGATTGATGCGGTTATAAATCGCGAGGGCCCGAACTATTTTTCTCATCTCCCATATTTCCCCATGAGTTCAGCCCGTCCCACCACATGCCCCCGGACCGCGTTCAAAACGTCATTCCGCGAGGCCCCCGCAGGCAAATTGACACCGATGTCCAACGCCATGAGCCGGAAAAAGTACCGGTGGACACCCGACGGCGGACAAGGCCCGGAGTATCCCACCTTGCCAAAGTCATTGGTCCCCTGCACCGCCCCCGCCGGGGCCGCCCCGCCCGCGACCTTCGTGGTCCCGGCCGGAATATTCCATACCAGCCAATGGGTAAAAATCCCGCCGGGCGCGTCCGGGTCCTCCACCACGAGCAGCAGCGACTTCGCCCCACCCGGCACTCCGCCAATCTCAAGCCTGGGAGAACGATTCTCCCCGTCACACGTCAAACGCGCCGGCATCAGCGCATTCTGCGCAAAGTCCGGGCTGGCAATCCGAAACCCTCCCGGCCCAGCCAGGGCCAACGCCGGGAACGCGAGCAGCAACAATGCGAACAATTTTCCAGCGGAGCGCATGATTCTGAATGCGAGTAGGGGCGATGCTCAAGATGGCAATGGAAGAGGTGGAATGCGAGACGTAAACGAGAGTGGTCAATGAAATCTGGAAATCCACTCGCCCCGGTCGATGTGACGAATTACTATTCAGGCCGCACATGACAGCGGAGCCGAATCCCTTTCCCACCGTCGACAAATTGGCAGCGGAGTGCGGAACGGAATGGCCGCGCTTCCGCGAGGCGGCACAGCGAACATTTCAAATCCAGCAGATTTTCAAGGACGCGATTGAGGCTGCTGCGCCACGCGGTCGCATCCTGGATACCGATTCCAGCCTTGTGCTTTTTGGATCATTCGCCCGGCATGAAATGGTTCCGGACAGTGATTGTGATTGGACGCTTTTGATCAATGGTGTGGTGAACAATCGGCATGCCACCGATGCCGGGCTCATTCATCGGGCACTCAAAAAGGCCGCTGATAACGGAAAGGGCCTCAAACCCCCTTCGGCCGGCGGGGCATTCGGCAATCTATGCTTCTCGCATGACTTGGTGCATAAAATTGGTGGAGGCGCGGATTCGAATGAGAATCTCACCCGTAGGATTTTAATGTTGCTGGAATCCCGCGCGGTCAGCCTTTCCCCGGCGGATTCGGCCGTGGAAGTTTGGAGAGCTGTAGTGCGGAGCATCCTGGAGCGCTATTTCGAGGAAGATGTTCATTTCTCGAACGAAAAGAAGGTGCCCCGCTTTCTGCTCAATGACTTGACCCGTTATTGGCGCACGATCTGCGTGGATTACGCGGCGAAGCATCGGGAGCAGGACGGCGCGAAGTGGGCCATACGGAACGCGAAACTTAGACTTAGCCGGAAATTGCTCTATGCGGCGGGATTGGCATTTTGCTTTCGCTGCCAACTGCGTCCTCCGGTTGGCGAAACGGAGCAAGATTCTCAATCGAACGAACCATTCATAACCGCTGCCATGGAGTTTGCAGCTACTCCACCCCTCGAGGTTCTTGCAGCCTTCATCGATGATTTTGTCGAAGGTAAAAACCGCCTCCCGGCAAGCGCCGCCATCTTTGGAGCTTATGACGAATGGCTGGATTTGCTCGCAGATTCGGAAAAACGGAAAAGACTGGAATATCTCGGCCACGAGAGCGCGCATGGGGACGAAATTTTTCAGCAGGTACGAACAATTGGAGGCAAGTTTTCCAAAGGCCTAAAGCTTCTCTTTTTCGACCGGGATCATGATGACGATAAAATCTCGAATCTCAGTCTCGAAAATGTCGGATTCTAACCACAGCGATCATCAAACAGGATTTTCCACAGGAGCGCTGGAGAGGGGAAATTTCCGCAAGGCAGTGTCGTGGATGCAACACTCCAACATTTGCGCTCTGGAGCTATCCGCTTTGCGGTACGACGAACTGAAGCCGCTGATTGACGGCCTGGATCAACTGCCCCTGACTTCATTCACTTATATCTCCCTTCACGCGCCGAGCGCATTTTCAGAGAGCAAGGAGGAAGATGTCGTGAATCTGCTACTTCCTATAAGTCAAAGGGGTTGGAATATCATTGTACATCCTGATGTCATTTATACTCCCCGGCGTTGGGCTTCCTTGGGGAAGCGGCTTCTCATCGAAAACATGGATCGCAGGAAACCGGTCGGCAGGACGGCGGAAGAATTGGGGAGATTATTCAAGGAATTGCCGGATGCTCAACTTTGCCTGGATGTCGCCCATGCCAGACAACTCGATACGAGCCTGAGATTACTCTGGGATATTCTTTGCAACTTCTGGGATCGGATCAGGGAAGTCCATATCAGCGAACTGGATTCATTCTGCCGCCATCGACCGATGTCAAATGGCGCCGTCAGTGACTACCGACGCATAGCCGACCGAATTGCCGTGGGGGCGCCAGTAATCATCGAGTCAATGCTCGAAACCGATCGCGCTCCACTGCGGATGGAAGAAATTACCCTTGCGGAGGAAGCACTTCGTCCGAAGAGGGATTCAGATTCCGGGATCTTCCGCAACGCCACCGCCAATGGCGCAATGGCTCACTCGTAGCGCAACGCCTTAACCGGGTCCAACCGCGCCGCGAACCACGCCGGGAAAAAAGCCGCCAGCGAGCAGATCACGAATCCGCTAATGCAAATGATGGCGACATCCTTCGGCACGATCTGCGCCGGGATCGCCGCGAAGTCATAGATGTCCGCCGGAAATATTTTCAAATGAAATACGTGCGAGAGCCAGGCCCGGAACTCATTGCGGTACCTCACCGCGCCGATGCCGAGCAGCAGCCCCGTCAGGTTCCCAAAAAACCCCACAACCATCCCCTGCATCATGAAAACCCAGATGATCTGGGACGTGGTTGCCCCAAGCGCCTTCATGATCCCGATCTCGCGCGTCTTCTGCACAGTGACGGTGATGAGAGTATTCATGATGCCGAACGCGGCGACGATAACGATGAACATCAGAATGAAGAACATCACCGTCCGTTCGATCCGGATGGCATCGAACCGATCCTCATTCCGATCAATCCACGTCTGGGCAAACGTCGGCTCCCGGAGCGTTGAATTAAGGGAACTCTTCACCCGCCCGGCGACCTGGTAGGGATCGGTGGTCTTGACCGCGATGCTGTGAACGGCGTCCTCCATCGCATACAACTCCTGGCCGAGGGACAGGGAGACGAAGAGGATATTCGCGTCGTACTCATATCGTCCCGACTCGAAGATCCCGGTAACCGTCACGTCTGCCGGCATGACGACCTCATCCTTCAGGTCGGAGAGTTTTTTTGTGGAGTTCGGGTCGCTCCCTTCCTTGCGGATCTCGTCCAGGATGGCCCGCAAGTTCCCCGGCCCGGTGATGGTAATCTTGTCGCCGACCCGGGCATTGAGCGTATCGGCCAGCGTGCGCCCAAGAATAACCGAATCCCCCGACAGGTTGTACGTTCCCTCCTTGATGAGGCTCTTGAGATTGACCACCTTCAACTCCGCGTGCGGGTCAATCCCCTCCAGCATGGGCGTGGAAACAATGTGATCATGCTCCGCGATCACCGGCCCCTCGACCTGCGGCGCCGCCGCGACCACGCCGGGTGTATTCCCCAGCCGGGCGATGATCTGCCGCCAGTCCTCGATAGGCCCCTCGGATTGGATGGTAACCTCCGGTTCAAACCCGAGCACCGTCTGCTGCAGCTCCGTATCGAACCCCTTCATCACGGAAATGACGATAATCATGACAGCGATCCCCAGCGTCACACCCAGAATGGATATCACGGTGATGACCGAAACAAACGACCGCTTCGGCTTCAAATATCGAAGCGCCAGGAACAAACTGAACGGAGCGGAATGCGAGGTCACTTCGGCTTCAGGTGGGGAAAGAAGATCACGTCGCGAATGGACTCCGCCCCCGTAAGCATCATGACCAGCCGATCGATCCCAATCCCGATCCCCCCCGCCGGAGGCATCCCGTGCTCCAATGCAGTAATGAAGTCCTCGTCAATATTCTGCTTCTCCTCGCCAGCCTGGTGTTCGAGCCGCTCCCGCTGGACCACCGGATCGTTCAGCTCCGAGTACCCCGGCGAGATTTCCTGCCCATTGATGATCAGTTCATAGACATCCACCGTCTCCGGGTCCTGCGCATTCTGACGCGCAAGCGGCACCAGCTCCTTCGGGCAATGCGTGACGAAGAGTGGGTCAAAAGTCTTCTCCTCCACCAGTTTCTCAAAAACATGCTGCGTCAACTCGAAGTCCGCAAAAGCCTGCGCCACCTCGACCCCCAGCTCCCCTGCGCGTGCCCGTCGCCCCTCCGCCGTCAGCTCAAACCAATCCTGTCCCGCCGCCTCCCTTACCAACTCCCGATAAGGCGCCCTCCGCCACGGCCTGGTGAGATCGATCGAGCGGATCGCCTTCCCCGCCGCGTCCTTGTGCTCGATCACAAGCGAACCCCGGATCGTCTCGGCAAGGTGGCAGATCAGCTCCTCCACCAAATTCGCCATCAGCTCGAAATCCGCAAACGCCCAGTACGCTTCCAGCATCGTGAACTCCGGATTATGCCGGCGCGAAATCCCCTCGTTACGAAAATTCCGGTTCAGCTCAAAAATCTTCGTAAACCCCCCGACCAGCAGCCTCTTCAGATAAAGCTCCGGCGCGATCCGCAGATAAAGATCCAGGTTCAGCGCATTATGATGCGTCTTGAACGGCTGCGCCGCCGCCCCGCCCGCGACCGCCTGCATCATAGGCGTCTCGACCTCCAGAAACCCGCGTGCCTGGAGAAATTCCCGAATCTCCCGCACAACCCGGATGCGCTGAAGAAACACCTCCCGCGACCCCGGATTCGCCAGCAGATCGACGTACCGCTGCCGGTAACGCTGCTCCACATCCGATAGCCCGTACCACGAGCTCGGCATCGGACGCAGCGCCTTGGACAGCAGCGTGAACGACTTCACCCGCAGGCTCGGCTCCCCGGTCTTCGTCGTAAAACACTCCCCCTCGACCCCGATGAAATCGGCCAGGTCCAGCAGCTTGAAGAGTTCAAGCTGTTCAGGCGCCAGTTCCTTCGCACTCACATAAAGCTGAATCCGCTCCGTCCCGTCATTGAGATCGAGGAAATGGCTCCGCCCCATGTCGCGATGCGCCGTGAGCCGTCCCGCCACCCGCTCAGAGTTCCCCACCGCAAACCGCGCCCGGATTTCCGCCACAGTCCCCGACGTATCAAACCGCCCCCCGAAGGGATCGACCCCAAGGGCGCGAATGGCATCGAGTTTGGCTCGGCGGGTGGCAAAAAGTTCGTTTTGGGATTCCGGCTGCTGCTCCATGGGAAGAAGGGGATATTGAGGAGTGCGCCACAGGGAGCAAGAAATTTGCGGTGGAGGGGATCGACCGGCCAGGATTTTCCTAGCTCGCCTTCCGCGCTCGCACACGGGAGCGAACCGGGTTCAGCAGCGCGGACTCGATGCGAAACGTGGTATCCCGCAAGAGCACCAGACATACTTCAAAATCGAGCAACTTCGCTTCATCAGCCAACTCAAGGATGGCGATGGTTCCGATTGTCGAAAGCCCGCGTTTTTTGGCCTCGATTCGCGCCTTCTTATCATCGACCAAAATCGCGCGGATGCCCAGTTCCTCGGCCACCGCTATCGCTTCCTTCTCGCCCGGTCCCAGGGCCAGATTCAGATTATGGCGCGGTTCCTGAATTTTCAGCCATTGCGGCGGAGAACTGGCCCACGCCGCCACTGCGGACGGCGCTTTGGGGTGTCGCATCTCGGAAATGACCGCTGGCGGGACAATTAAGCTTCCGAAGAGGGAGGGAAGCACATCAATCTTCCCAATCAAAATCAGGTAATTGAGCGGCGTCGTGTCTGAAACGACAAGGCTCACCGGGCGAGAAACTCCCGGGCCTTTTCGATGTCCCGCTCATACTCTTCAAACGTGAGGCCGAGACCACAATCGTGCTGCTTTAAAAAGGATTCCGTCTCCCACAAGGATTGATTGAGAAGCTCGCTCACCTGGCCGCGCGACAATTGCCCGGAACGATAGCCCTCAATGGCGAACATCTCGAGCGCGCGGCGACTGCCCTCCGCGCCGTCAAGATTCATTTGGCGGGCGATGGGATCAGGGACGTCGACGGAAACGATCATTTAAACGAAGCTAGCGAAATTTCGAAAGGAAAGCAACCGGGGGTGGTGTCCTAATTTGAATCCGGTCTAGGATACGGGGTCGCGGTCATCTCGCGGGCTTTTTTCCAATCGTCAATCGTAGTTTGCGCCGATTGCGTAGCTGCCTTTGCATCTTGGAGTACCTGCTGCTGTTGTTGGTAGCTGTAGATGAGCCAAATAATCGCAGCGGCGGCGAGGATGGCGAAGAGCGTGGAAAGGAAATTCTTCATTGGAATGAATCCGGGTTCTTGGCCCGCTGGATTTCCACCAGCCATTGCAGCAAGGCAGGACTACCGCCAAATTTCAGGAATTGATTCACGATCCCCTGTCCAGATAAGGGAATATACAAATGGGCTTTCATCTCCTGATTCTTGATTCGGCGCTACGCCAATCAATATGAATCCAGATCGAATCATTGCCGTTGTGTCACCCGGGGTTTTTCGCTCTCGCACTGCCGTGGCTTGAGAAAGAATTGAGACTGAATCGTCTGGCTCTGGTAAATCCATAGGGCTTTCATTTATTCCCTGTTTTGGCCGTAGCGGCAATGGCGATTTTAACGGCAGTTCGGGCCGCCCAGCGGCACACGCCATTATCAAATCCCCAAACTCGCCTCCGCCAGCCGCTCCTCCATATCCCGCGCCTGCAGCTCCTTGATCATCTGCTCGATGTCCCCTTCCATAAACCGGTCCAGATTATAAAGCGTCAGCTCGATCCGGTGATCCGTAACCCGGTTCTGAGGATAATTATAGGTCCGTATCTTCTCCCCCCGGCTCCCCGTCCCGATCTGGCTCTTGCGATGCGCCGCGTACTTCTCCGCTTCCTCCCGCTGCTTCAGCTCCAGCAGGCGCGACCGCAGGATGTTGAGCGCCTTCTCCTTGTTCTTCTGTTGGCTGCGCCCGTCCTGGCACCGCACGATCATACCCGTGGGAATGTGCATCACCTGCACCGCCGAATCCGTGGTATTAACCCCCTGCCCACCGGGCCCGCCCGCGCGGCACACTTCGACGCGAATCTCATCCGGCTTGAGTTCCAGGTCCACCTCCTCCGCCTCGGGCAAAACGGCAACCGTCGCGGTCGAGGTATGGATGCGCCCCTGCGCCTCCGTCGCCGGCACCCGCTGCACGCGGTGCACCCCGCTCTCATAACGCATCTGCCGAAAGACCGCCTGCCCCGACACCTTGAAGATGACCTCTCGCAGCCCCCCAAGTTCCGAAGGGCTGCTCTCGAGCTGCTCGACCTTCAGCTTATGCGCCTCCGCATACCGGCAATACATCCGGTACAGGTCGGCCCCGAATAGCGCCGCCTCATCCCCCCCCGTCCCCGCTCGAATCTCGATGATTGCGTCCCGGTCCTCATTTTCGTCCGGCGGCAGCAGGTATATCTGGATCGCTTTCTCCGCATCGCGGATGCGCGCCTCGAGCTGCGGGATTTCCGCCACGGCCATTTCGGCCAGTTCGGAATCGGGCGCTTTCGCGAGTTCCTGGTTTTCCTTCAGCTCGAGAGTGGCTTTCCGGTAGGTTTCCCATTGCCCGAGCAGTTCCTTGACCCGGGTATGCTCCCGCATCATCTCGCTCGCCTTCTTCGGATTGGAAAAAAAATCCGGCGACGCAATGGCAGCCTCCAGCTCGCGGAAGCGGTCCGCTTTTCTTTCAACGAGAGGTGCGAAGTCCATGGATGGGAAAGGAAGAAAACGGGTAAGGTCTTGACACAAAGAAAAACGGTGACCGGCCGGGGGGGCGCGGTCACCGTCGGGAAAAAATCGGATGGAACGCTAAGCCGCGGACTTCTTGACCACGCGCACAGCCTTGGAACTGCCGAAGCGGCGGGCGAACTTCTCGATTCGCCCGGCCGTATCGACGAATTTCTGTTCGCCGGTAAAGAACGGATGGCACGCGGCGCAAATGCCGATCTTGAGTTCACGCCGGGTCGAGCCGACGTGATAAACCGCGCCGCAGGCGCAGGTGACTGTGGTCTCGACGTATTTTGGGTGAATCTCTGCTTTCATGGGTCAAAAAGGGATGTAGAAGCTACTCGATTCGATGGTCAGTGCAACGAAAAATAACGTAATCCTCAACCGATGGGCCGAAACGCTCCACCGGCGGGCCGCCGACGCCGCCCTGCTCGCCTCCAATGGAGCCATCGAAAGGACCTTCGCGGACATCGAGCGCGAGGCCGCCCTATGGACCGAAAAACTGACGCCCTGCCCCCCCGGCACAGTGGTCGGCATCCAGATCGGCAACTGCCCAAGCTGGCCCGCCCTCGTTCTGGCCTCGATGCGCCTCCACCTGATCCCGCTCCCCCTGGGCTGCCACATGGCGCGCGATGAGCGCGAGATGGCGCTCGAAACCTGCCGCGCCGGACTACTGGTAACCAGCGATGAAAAAGCCCTGCAAATCGAGCAGCGCCCCATTGTCGGCCTCCCCGCCCTCGAAAACTGCGATTTCCTCAAACTCACCTCCGGCACAACCTCTCGCCCCCGCGCCATCCGCTTCACCGCCGCCCAAATGACCGCCGATTGCGACAACATCTGCGAGACGATGGGCATCGCCGACACCGATTTGAATTTCGGCGTCATCCCCTTTTCCCACTCCTACGGCTTCAGCAACCTGATTACCCCTCTCCTCTGCCGTGGCGTCCCCCTGGCCGCAAGCGAAGACCGCATGCCCCGCGCCATCCTCAATGATCTCGCCCGCACCGCCGCCACGGTATTCCCGGGAATGCCCGTTTTTTTCGAGAAGCTGGCGTCAATGCAAGACGCCCCTCCCCTCCCACACTTGCGCCTCTGCATCTCAGCCGGCGCCCCCCTGCCCGCCCGGGTCGGCCGGGCCTTCAGCTCCCGGTTTTCCCTCAAGGTCCACACCTTCTACGGCTCCAGCGAGTGCGGCGGCATCGCCTACGACGCCACCGAAGACTCTATAGATGAAGGCGGCTTCGTCGGACTCCCGATGCGCAATGTAGAGATTGTCCCGCTGGAAAACACGGGCCAGATCACCGTGCGCAGCGAGGCCGTGGGCGATGGCTATTACCCCCAAACCGAACCCGCGACGCTGGGACACGGCCAATTCGTCCCCTCCGACCTGGTGCGGATCGAGCCACGTGGCATGTACCTCACCGGCCGCGCAACCGACGTCATCAATATCGCCGGACGCAAACTCAACCCCGCCGAAGTGGAGGCCCGTCTGGCCCAATGCCCCGGCGTGCGTCAAGTGGTGGTCTTCGGCATCCCATCCCCCCTGCGTAACGAGGAAGCCGTCGCCTGCGTAAGCGGCACCGCCGGAGCCGACGCCATCCTGCACTACGCCCGGACAGTCCTAAGCGCATGGCAAGTCCCAAAAGACATCTGGCTGGTCGACGAAGTCCCAGTGAATGACCGCGGAAAAATATCGCGAAGGCTTTTGGCGGCGACTTACGCGGAAATGCAGAGATAGAACGTCTCTTTAAAGAATCGCCATTTCCCAATCCCGCCCCCACAATACCCTCCAGCGATGAGCGTAAACGGACTTCATCACGTGACCGCGATTGCAAGCAGCGCGCAGGGCAATATCGACTTTTACGCCGGCGTTCTCGGCCTGCGCCTGGTCAAGCGCACGGTCAACTTCGACGACCCCCTGACCTACCATCTCTATTACGGCACGGAGCTTGGCGCCCCCGGCACCATCCTCACGTTTTTTGCATGGCCCAATGCCTACCGCGGCCGCGTCGGCAGCGGCCAGGTCAACGCAACCGCCCTTTCCGTGCCCAAAGGCTCCCTCGCTTGGTGGCAGGGCCGTTTCAAAATCCACCGCGTCAACTACGATCTCCCCCTCACCCGCTTCGGCGACGAGGTCCTCCCGTTCCAGGATCACGACGGCATGCAATTGGCACTCGTCGCCGTCGACGATGAGCGCCCTCCCTGGCAAGGCGGCGCCGTCCCGGAGGAATACGCCATTCGCGGCATCCACGGCGTCACCGCCCACGAGGAGGGCTACCAGATGACCGCCGAACTCCTCACCGAGACCCTGCGTTTCACCCAGGTCGGCCAGGATGGCAATCGCTTCCGGTACCGTGCGCATGAGGGCCACGGCGCCATCGACATCGTCTGCACCCCGGACGGGCCCCGCTCGCGCGGCGGGGTCGGGGCCGTCCATCATATCGCATGGCGCGTGCCGGAGGACTCCGATCAACTCGCCTGGCGCAAGACTCTCGTCAGCGCCGGCATGAATGTCAGTCCCGTCCTCGACCGCCAATATTTCCATTCCATCTACTTCCGCGAGCCCGGCGGCGTCTTGTTCGAGATCGCCACCGACCAGCCCGGCTTCGCGACCGACGAGCCCAAAGAAAAACTCGGCGCGAGCCTCAAACTCCCCCCATGGCTGGAAGGCGCCCGCCAGCAGATCGAGGCCGGCCTGGAACCCATCACCGTCCCGTAGCCGTCCCCATGAGCGACTTTGTTTACCGGTACGTCCCCGGCCAGCGGCCCGAGACCCTCCTCCTTCTGCACGGCACCGGCGGCAATGAGACAGACCTCCTCGCACTCGGGCAGACCGTGCTGCCTGGGGCCGGCCTCCTGAGCCCCAGGGGACGCGTCCTGGAGAACGGCATGCCCCGCTTCTTCCGCCGATTGGCCGAAGGCGTCTTCGACGTCGAGGACGTGAAAGCCCGCGCCGCCGAGCTCGCCCAGTTCGTCCGGGAGATGGCGCTGCAACATGGATTCGATCCCCACCACGTGATGCCCTTCGGCTACTCGAATGGCGCCAACATCGCCGCCGCCATGCTCCTGACCGGCGCCGCCCGTTTCCCAAGAGCCGTCCTGATTCGCCCCATGGTGCCGCTGGAACCCCCAATCCTCCCAACCCTTCCCGACCTCGTCGGCGATGAAGTGCTCCTGGCAAACGGCCTTTACGATCCGCTGGCCACCCCTGCCCAGACGACCCGCTTGCGCCAGTTGCTCGAGGGCGCCGGCGCCCGCGTCACGGAGCATCCCGCTCGCAGCGGCCATCAGTTGACGCAAGCAGACATCGAGGCGGCCGCAACCTGGCTGGCCCGGGCATGATCCCGCCGACCGGCCTGGCGGCAGACTCGTTGTGCATGAAACACGATCCCGGCTTCGGCCATCCGGAGTGCCCCCAGCGCTACGAATCCGTGATCCTCGGCCTCGAGGAAGCCGGCCTCGCCGAGAAGATGCCGCGCGTCCCCGCCCGCGACGCCACCCGCCAGGAGCTAAGGCGCGTCCACATGAGCCATTACCTCGATCTGGCGGAAAACATGATCAAGGATGGCGCCCCCGAGCTCGCCACCGGCGACACCGCCGTCTGCGAACACTCTTGGGACGCCGCCCTGCGGGCTGCCGGCCTCACTTTAAGCGCCGTCGACGCCGTGATGACAGGCCGGATGGCCAACGCCTTCTGCGCCGTCCGTCCCCCCGGCCATCATGCCACCGCCGCGCGCGGCATGGGCTTTTGCGTTCTCAACAACGTAGCCGCCGCCGCACGCCATGCGCAAAAGATCCATGGAGCGCAAAAGGTGCTGATCGTCGACTGGGATGTCCACCATGGGAATGGCACCCAGGATATTTTCTACGAAGACGGCTCTGTCCTCTTTTTCTCGACCCATCAATACCTCCTCTATCCCGGCACTGGCCGCCGCGAAGAGCGCGGCAAAGGCGAAGGCCTGGGATGCACCATCAACTGTCCGCTGCCCGCGGGCTCCGCTCGCACCGAGGTCCTCGGCGCCATGCGCGACCGGCTCCTCCCCGCTGCCGAGTCATTCCGCCCAGACCTCGTCCTCATTTCCGCCGGGTTCGATTCACGCGCAGGCGATCCTCTGGGCGGGTTTCTCCTCACAGACGACGACTTCGTGGAGATGACCCGGCTCGTCATGGGAATCGCCGAACGCCACGCCGCCCGCCGATTGGTTTCCGTGCTGGAAGGCGGCTACCACCGCGGCGGTCTCGGCGCCGCCGTAGCGGCGCATGTCGGCACTTTGATGGACGGTTGACTGGCGCCGGCTGAAATTATTTTCACTATTTGCGTTTGAGAGGCTGCGCGGTAATGTCCCCCGGATGCCGAATGACGTGCCCCCGGCCAGCATGGAAAACCCGGTTCCGATCGACTACCTGAGCTTTCTCAAGCGCACGTGGACCCCATTGGATTTTGTGAAACTCGCCCTCCTCCTCGGCGTCGGGTTCACGCTCTTTTATTTCTACGCCATAAGGATCGTTTACGAAGGTCTTACAATCAGCGATTGGACCTGGGCGCGGTTTGACCCGAGGTACAATTCCGAGCACGGGAAGCTGGTCCTGCCCATTTTCGCCTACCTGGTTTGGTATCACCGCGCTGCCGTTGCTAAAGCGAAGAAGGCCGGGTGCAACGCCGGCCTCATCTGGGTCGCTCTCGGTTGCATCATTTTTGCCCTCGGGGCCCGCACCCTTCAGGGCCGCATCGGCGTCACCGCCGCACCCATCCTCCTCTACGGCATCGTCCTTTACCTCTGGGGCAAGGAGGTCGCACGGGCGCTCCTTTTTCCCATCGCCTTCCTCGTCTTAATCATCCCGGTCGCGGGACCCATCGACCAGGCCACCGCCGGCCTGCAAAACCTCGTGGTCGGCATCGGTCAAGGCGTCTGCGGCCTCATTGGAATCCCGTTATACAAGGTGGGTACCACCTTGCACCCGGTCGACCAGAGCTTCCAGGGATTCGAGATCGCCGAAGGTTGCAGCGGCATCCGCTCTCTCCTCGCGATGATCATGGTCACTACGATCTATGTCCACTTCACCCAGACCAGGCGCTGGAAACAAATCGCGATACTTTCCTGTTCCATCGGTTTTGCCATCATCGGCAACGCCGGCCGCATCGTCTCGATCTTCGTTGTCGCAAAATTTTTCGGAGCCACCTTCGCCGGCGGCCCATACCATGAAATATCCGGCTATATCTCGTTCCCCATCGCCCTCGGCGCCATGGTCCTTGTGAGCAGATTCCTCGATCTCCCCTTCTTCGAGGCCGTCAAGGCGATCAAGACCGGCAAGGTGGACCCGGACAGTAGTCTCAAGTCTTTGACCAAAAAGGACGACGACAAGTATGACTATTAGCCGCCTTTTGATCCTCCAGGCGTTTCTCGCATGCGGCCTGGGAACGATCGTGTTTATTCCGACAAAAACCAATATCCAGCCCTGCCGCGTCCGGATGGAACTGCCCGATACCCTGGGAACGTGGATTGGCAAGACGGCCGAAGTATCTCAGAAAGAGCACGAAGGATTGGCGCCCGACACCCAATTCTGCCGCAAAATGTACGACGACGGTTTTGGAGACCAGATCCTTGTCTCCATCGTCCTCTCGGGCAACGAGCTCGACAACAGCATCCACCGTCCCGAGCGCTGCCTGCCGGCCCAGGGCTGGTCTGTTGAAGAAACCAATAGGCTCAGCCTGCCCGTCCCCGCCGCCCCCGGCGGCGCCTTGCCCGTGACCCGCCTCCATAATATGCGCCAGGCGACCGTCAACGGCCACGTGGTCAATCTCTACAACCTCGATTACTACTGGTTCATCGGATACTCGGATATCACCGCCTCGCATTTCCGCCGCGAATACATCGATATGAAGGACCGCCTCCTTCACGGCTACAACCAGCGCTGGGCCTATGTCACCGTGGCCGCGACGGTCACAAAAAACCTCGTGCCGTTTGGCCGCGACGAGGCCCAGACGGACGCCATGATCCAGAAGATCATCGCCCAGGTTTTCCCCCTCATCGTCACCGATCCCGACTCCGGCAAGCCCCTGGCATCCTTGACGCCCTAGTCTCCTGAGAGTCAGTGATTTCTCACAAAAGTCCTCCGGGCTGAAAGCCAGTCATGTTACAGCCCGGGCGGCAGCGCGCCTTGCGAGCCGAGGCCCGGGTAACCAGCAGAAACACGGACAAGCACTGTAAGTGCGTCACATGATCTGTTGGATTAAACCTGCGAACCCTCCACCACCGGCCCCAGCGCCCCGCTCCCTGTCACCGGCAACTCCCCCGCCTTCCTCTTCTTCTTGAACATATTCATCAACGGCAGTTCCACGTACCGGTGCACCAGCACCGCCGCCGGGAAGCTGATCGCCAGCCCCGCCACGATCGCCGTCGCCAGCGCCATCCCACCCGTCATATGCATCCGCCCCATCGCATTGATCATGTATGGCAGAATGAACGTGTGGCTTATATAAAGCGCGTACGACGCGTCCCCCGCCTCCAGCAGCCATCCCGGCAGCCGCCCGCCCCATTCCCCCTCCAGCGCCACAGCTCCCGTCACCACCGCCGCCGCCGGTAATCCCCACGCCAGAAATCCCCACGGCGCATGCGCCTCCGGCATCAGCAGCAGCGCCGCAAAACCCCCAAACAGCAGCACCCCGCCCGCCGCCTTCCCCGGCACCTTCCCGCGCGTCGCCACGTGCGCCAGGATCACCCCAAACAAAAACTCAATCACCAGCGTCGAAGCCAGCGCCGTGAAATCCGGCCACGCCGCCGGACGCACCGCCCCTACCAGTGCCAGCGCCGTCAGGCACGGAGTCAAAAATGCGAGCGGCGAGATATTCAGCACCAGCGCCGTCGCAAAGAGCAGGTAGAAGAACACTTCATAATTAAGAGTCCACCCCACCGTCACCACCGGGAACATCTCCCCATTCCCATTCCTGGCCGGGATGAAAAGATACGATGCCGCCACCCGCCACGGCGTCAGGATGGAGTTGAGCGCCGTCGTTGGCCGCGCCGTCAATTGCACCACCCTCAACGTCAGCGCCGCCCAATACAGCGGCACGATCCGCGTAAAGCGCCGCCACAGGAACACCCCCGCCTTATTCCGCTTCCCCGCCAGCCCCGGCAGCGAGATCGCCATCACGAATCCGCTGATCACAAAAAAGACATCCACCCCTGCCGCCCCATTCGTCCACCGGGGTCCTCCGGGCCGATGCATCAGCCAGTTCCCCCACATCGAGATCGAGTGATGCACCACCACAAGCCCCGCCGCCACCGCACGCAACGCCTGCACACAGTAGTAATTTTTCCGCGCTCCGGCGGCTGGTTCTATCGATGCTCCCATGGACTTTGCCCGCAACACATAGCCGCTTCCATGCCCCTCCCCCAGCGGGAAACCATGCATTTCTTCAATCCCCCTTCCCCCCCAAAGCGCGCTCCGCGCGCAAACCTTTCGCTTTTCGAATTTTTCCCCCGTAACCTTTCCCCCGTTCCCCCTGTCTATCTCCCGTGAGTAACCCTTCCCCAGGTCGTTCTTAAAAAATGTGGCGTTTTCCACTACATCGGGCTCACAATATGCTCACCTACGACTTGGATCCGTGTAACCTCATGCCAGGTAAAATTCGTCCCTAACCCATTTCCTGATAACCTTCCCCTTCCCCTCAACGGCATGGCGCCAATTGGAATCCGTTCCTTTCGAGTTCCCCTGTCTTCTCCAACCAAACAACCACACCCATACATGAAAAATACATTGCTGTCTCATCGCGCAGCCCCTTTCTGGCCCTTGGCTGGACTCGCTGCGACCATCATCGCCAATGCCGCGTTCACCGCCCTTGCCGCGGACTCACACGTCAAAAAAGAGGTCGTCTTCGCCTCCACCAACTCCGTTTCTGATATCCAGGGCGTAGCCCATGATACGGACCCCCTCGTCGTCAATCCATGGGGCTTGGTCCCCGGGCCGGAAGGCAACCTTCACGTCAATAATAACGGCGCCGGCGTCAACGGCCATTACGCTCCGGGCGGCGCTCTTATCACCGGCTCCTCCGTACCCCATTCCTTTACGATCCCCCAGGCCACGACAACCAGCGGGACCATCGGTTCCCCGACCGGCATCGTCCTCAATAAGTTCAGCTATTGGGCCACGGGCACCAATGACTTCCGCATCACCGGCACCAACTCCGTCACCAAGCCCAGCCACTACATTATCGCCACGGAGGACGGCGCCATCTGCGGTTACAATGAGAACCTCGATCCAGGCTCCGCCATCAAGGCTTACGACGGTTCCCCGTCCGCCGGCTACACCGGCGTCGCCCTCTCATGGGTCACCGGTTCCAATGGCAGCCTCGAACACCGCCTCTACGCCGCCAACTTCCGCGCCGGCACAGTCGATGTATTCACCCCTCCCACCTTCACCAAGGTCGCTTTGACCGGCTCCGACACCTTCACCGATCCCGACCTGCCCGCCGCTCCCGCCGGCTACACTTGGTCGCCCTTCAATGTCCATCACGTCGCCTTCATCGGCCGCTCGGGCTCCGGAGAAAAGCTCTCCATCCAGCGCCGTATCCTGGTTGCCTATGCCTTGCACTCCGGGACCGCTGTCATGAACGACGTGCCCACCGTGGATGGCACTAACTACGGCGTCGTCGCCGTCTTCAATCCCGCGGGACAATTCCTCCGCGAACTCGTTCCCCAAGGCGGCCTGCTCGACTCGCCCTGGGGCATGGCCATCGCCCACGTTCCCGTCGGCGATTTTGGCGCCCGCACCTACGTGCTCATCGGCAATCACGGCAACGGACACGTCAATTGTTACGCCTTCGACGCCGGCGCCAAGGAAGGCGCCCACATCCTGACCCTCTCGAACAACCAGGGCATCCCCCTCGCATTCGACGGTCTCTGGGCCCTGCACTTCGGCCCCAAGCACCAGACCATGAAGGAATTCCTCGCCGACGCCGATGACCTCCAGGAAGACCCCGTAAACCTCTACTTCTCCGCCGGCCTCCTCGATGGAACCTACGGCCTGGTCGGAAAGATCGTAGTTCCTCACGTCCGCTAACTCCCGGGTTAGTCAAAGTCCCGTATAACTCAAGTGCCCGCACTGGCAACAGTGCGGGCATCTTGCGTTTTACTCTCGGTACGGGATCACGTCCCGCCGTCCTATCCCCCGCCACTTCCACTTACTCGTTCACTTGAACTAACTCCCCCTTCTTCTCCCCCCCCCTCTCCTCCACCCCCCCCATCCAGACCGCCCGGAAAACCGAACAAAACAAAACCCCCAGGATCAACCCCGTGGTCCCCGAAAAAGGGACCGGCTGATAAAAGATCGTAGTCTGGTCTCCGCCCGACCACTCGCACACATACTGCGCCGGCAACAGCAGGATATTTCCCACCGCGTCCAACGCCCGTGCCACCGGCACCGAGTGGAACGTCCAGATCGCAAACCAGAACACATAAATCGAAACCCAGCTCAACGCCGTCCCCACCAGGATGCATGCGAGGAGCGGAAGAGCGCGGGTGCGGAAAGTGTTCACGGATTGCGGCGGGAGGGGAGCAATTCCCCAGCCAGAGCATAGAGGCATTCTCCCGCCGTTGCCAACGTCTCTATTTCCCCGGCATCGCCGCCTCCCGCCATTCCCCCGGCTTCATCCCCGCCAGTTCCCACTCTCCCACCCGCACCCGGATCAGCCGCAACGTCGGATGCCCCACCGCCGCCGTCATCCGCCGCACCTGCCGATTGCGCCCTTCCCGCAGCGTCATCCCTATCCAGGCTGTCGGGATGCTCTTGCGCTCGCGAATCGGCGGTTGCCGTTCCCACACCGCCGCCTCCTCCAGCCGTTCCACCCGCGCCGGCAGCGTCAGCCCATCCTTCAGCACCACTCCCGCTCCCAGCCGCTCTAGCGCCTCATCCGACGGGATACCCTCCACCTGCACCCAGTAAGTTTTCGGCTCCTTCCATGCCGGGTGCGCAATCCGGTGCTGGAGCCATCCCGCATTCGTCAGCACCACCAGCCCCTCGCTGTCATAATCCAGCCGCCCTGCCGCGTACACATCCCTCACCGGCACATAATCCGCCAGTGTCCGCTTCCTCCCCGTCTCGTCCGTGAACTGGCACAGCACATTGAACGGCTTATTAAGCAAAATCAGTCGCTCGCCCATGGATTAATCAGCCCCCGCGTAAATCTTCAATCGACCCGCCGAAGGCGGCAAACATCCTCATTCCGCAATCCGCAATCCGCAATCCGCAATTGGTCGCGGCAACGCCGCGACGCCTCACCGCTTCCTCTCCCCGTGCCGCAAGCTTATCTCGATCTTCACCAACGCCTCCCGCAACACCAGGTCCGCCGCCTCCCGTTCGTCTTCCGACAGCGTCGCCGCCTCGGCCAGCGCCCTTTCCGCCCGCTTCTTCGCTTCCTCCGCCTGGTCCAGCTCGATCGTCGCCACGTCCTCCGCCATGTCGCTGAACACCGTCACCGACTCCCCGTCGATCCGCGCGAAACCCTCTCCTGCCGCGAACGCCCGCTCCCCGCCCGCTGCCCCGTACACCCGCATCTCCCCCGGCTCCAGCAACACCACCGTCGGCGCATGGCCGTACAACACCTCGATCTCCCCCATCGCCGTCCACATCGCCACGGAGGACGCCGGCTCCTCCACGGTCGTCCCGTGCGGCGTCACCACCCGCACCAGCAGCGTCTTGTCTGAATTCATGGCTACTTCAAATTTAACCACCGCTCACGCGTCATTGATACGGCACCCTTTGGGAATCTTATACGAATCCATTAACTTTCTTTTGTGGTTCCGTAACAGATGCTCGGATCGTGTTTGACACAGCCTTGCTGCCGCATCAAGTGACCCTTTTCGTGAAATAATGACTGCCGTTCCAGAATTAATCGACGCCAAAGGCCGGCGGATTTCCCGGGACGACCTCTTTTTCTCCATGCGGGTCAATGCCGTTGCCGGCTGCCTTGGCTCCGCATGGTTTGCCATGACCTATGGCATGCCCCTCACCATGTTCATGCAGTCCATTGGCGCCAGTGGCCTCGTCATCGGCCTGGTCACCACCGTCCGCCTCTTCGCACTCTCCGCCCAGATTCCCGCCGCCCTCTTCTCGGAGCGCCTCGATTCACGCAAGACCTTCTGGTCCCGATGCTCTTTCATCAGCCGCTCCCTCTGGTTTGTCCCGGCCGGCCTGGCCTTGTGGTGCTCACCCTCCAGACCATGGCTTCCGTTCGCCCTCCTTTCGATCGTCTGCATCAGCGAAATGATCGGCAACGCCTCCACCGCCCCATGGCTTAGTTGGATGGCCGATCTCATCCCCCTGCGCATCACCGGGCGCTTCTGGGGCATCCGCCAGAGCATCGTCACCGTCGCCTCCCTCACGGGCCTCGTCCTCGCCGGACAAATCCTCGACGCCAATCACAACCCCATTTCAGGTCACGCCCGGGGCCGTGGATTCGCCATCGTTTTTGCCATTGCTGCCCTCGTCGGCGTCTTGGATGTCCTCGTCCACTTTTTCGTCCACGAGCCCCGGCCAGCTCCCGCCCCGCACGCCGCCGCCATCCACCGCCGCATCCTCGCCCCTTTTGCCAATCGCGATTTCCGCCTCCTCACCCTCTCTCTCGGCGCCTGGAACTTCGGCCTCTCGATGATCGGTTCCTTCGCCCTCGTCTATCTCAAGCGCGACTTCACGATCTCCTACTCGCAATTGGCCGCTTTGAGCATCGCCGGCGCCTTGGGCGCCATCATCACCGGTTATGCCTTTGGCGAAATACTGGATCGCATCGGCGCCCGCCGCCTCGGCAGCCTCCTCTTTTTCGTCACCCCGCTTCCCCTGGTCTCCTGGCTCTTCGTCACCCATTCCACCCTTCGCCTCGGTCCGTTCGTTTTTCCGCAGTCCATTGCCCTCCTATCCCTCGCCGCCATTATTAGCGGCGGCATTTACTCCGCCGTCAGCCTCTGCCAGCTCCGCCTCGCCTCCGAGCTTTCCGCACCGCGCGGCCGCACCATGTCCATGGCCGTTCACTGGTCCTTCGTCGGCCTGCTTTCCGCCCTCGGCCCCACCGCCGGTGGCCTCATCATGGATCGTTTCCCCGCCCATCTCCGTCTCTCCATCCCCTCCGGCCTCCCCTTCTCCTTCTACCACGCCCAACTGATCCTCTTCGTCCTCCTCCTCTGGTTCGTCGCGCTCCCCCTTCTCCTCGCCATTCGCCCCCCTGCTCGACCATTTTAAGGGAAGCCATGGCCGTGACGCCTCACCCGCGCGCCAGCGTGTACTTGCACATACACTTTCACTTGAACTTGAACCCCGGCCCGGCCTGGATTTGAGCCCTTCCGCCATTTTTCCCCCTCCTTTGGACAATATGCGGGCTATCGCCGCCTACAACCTCCCTTGACGGTCTGCCCTCGCACGGATTTACTATCCGCTCCTTCTCACAAAACACTCAACCCCTTCCCTATTACACAAAATGGCAAAAATTGGCATTAATGGCTTTGGCCGCATCGGCCGCAATGTCCTCCGCGCAATGTCTCCCGAGCAAGTCTCGCGCGTGGTGGCAATCAACGATATCACCGACACCAAGACCCTCTCTCACCTCCTCAAATGGGATTCCGTCCATGGACGCTTCAAGGGGGAAGTCGGCCACGACGACCAGCACGTCATCGTCAACGGTCAGAAAATTCGCATCCTCAAGGAGCGCGACCCGGCCAATCTGCCCTGGAGCCAGTTCGGTGCCGAGGTCATCCTCGAGTCCACCGGCTTCTTCACCGCGCGCGAAAAGGCGGAAGTCCACATCACCAAGGGCGGCGCCAAAAAGGTCCTCATCTCCGCTCCCGCCAAGGGCCCCGATGCCACCATCGTCCTCGGCGTCAATGACGACGTTTACGATCCGGCCAAGCATCACATCATTTCCAACGCCAGTTGCACCACCAACTGCCTCGCCCCGATGGTCAAGGTCCTCAACGATGCCTTCGGCCTCGAGTCCGGCTTCATGAGCACCATCCACTCCTACACCAATGACCAGCGCATCCTGGACCTCCCTCACGAGGACCTGCGCCGCGCTCGTGCCGGAGCGGTCAATGTCGTCCCCTCCTCCACCGGCGCCGCAAAGGCGATCGGCGAGGTCATTCCCTCGCTCAAGGGCAAGCTCAATGGCGGTTCCTTCCGCGTGCCGACCCCCGATGGCTCGGTCACCGACTTCGCCGCCATCCTGAAACAGCCGACAACGGTGGAAGCGGTCAACGACGCATTCAAGGCGGCCGCTGCCAGCGGACCCCTCAAGGGCATCCTCGAATTCTCGGACGAGCCGCTGGTCACCCGCGACATCGTCGGCAACCCGTACTCCTGCGTCTTCGACAGCCTGCTCACCATGATGCTGGGCGACAAGTTCCTCAAAGTCGTCGGCTGGTACGACAACGAGTGGGGCTATAGCAATCGCTGCGTGCAATTGCTCGAGATCCTCGGCAAGTAAAAGAAAGGAGATCATCCTTTGAAACTTTCCGTAAGGGACCTGGACGTCTCCGGCAAATGCGTGCTCGTGCGCGTCGATTTCAATGTGCCCACCGAGGAAAAGGACGGCCACATTGCCATTACCGACGACACCCGCATCCGCGAGTCGCTGCCGACCATCGAACTGCTCCGCCAGAAAGGCGCCAAGGTGATCCTTATGGCCCACTTCGGCCGCCCCAAGGGCAAGCCGGTGCCCAAGTATTCGCTCCGGCCAGTGGCCGATCATCTGCACTCCCTCATCCATCACCCCGTGGCTTTCAGCCACGAGGTGATCGGGCCGGTCCCGCAGGAGATCATCAGCCACATGAAACCGGGCGACGTCTGCCTCCTGGAGAACGTCCGCTTTCACGCCGAGGAAGAGGCCAACGCCGACTCCTTCGCCCAGGAGTTGGCCAAGCTGGGCGACATCTACGTCAATGACGCCTTCGGCGCCGCTCACCGCGCCCATGCCTCGACCGCCGGCGTCGCAAAGTACGTGCCGCAGGCCGCCATGGGCCTCCTGATGGAGAAGGAGCTCAAGTACCTCGTGGACGAGCTCGCCCACCCGGACCGGCCCTTCGTCGTGATCCTCGGAGGCTCAAAAGTCTCCTCAAAGATCACGGTCATCAAGTCCCTCATGGAGAAAGCCGATACCATCCTCATCGGCGGCGCAATGACCTACACGTTCTACCTTGCCCAGGGCATCAAGACCGGCAAGAGCCTCGTCGAGCCGGACAATGTCGACCTCGCAAAGGAAATCCTGGCCCTCGCCAAACAGAAGGGCGTCAAGTTCGTCCTCCCGGTCGACGCCCTCGAAGCCGACGCCGTGAAACCCGGCGCCCAAACGCGCGAAACGCCGGTACTGACCACGGAGAAGGGAATCTCCGAGGGCTGGATCGGCGTGGACGTCGGACCCGCCACCATCAAGCTGTTCGAGCACGAAATCGCCTCCGCGAAGACGATCCTCTGGAACGGCCCGGTCGGCGTTTTCGAAATCCCCGAGTTTTCCACGGGCACCCGTGCGATTGCCGAAGCCATCGCCAAGTCCGGAGCCAAGTCCATCGTAGGCGGCGGCGATTCCGTGACGGCGGTCAAACAGTTCGGCTTTGCCGACAAGATGACCTTCATCTCGACCGGCGGCGGAGCCTCCCTCGAACTCCTCGAAGGCCGCGAACTCCCCGGCGTGGCCGCGCTAACCAATAAGTAACCTAAGGAATCGCTGATTAGTGCAATCGCATCTAAGGGCCAAAGGCCCGTCCCAAGCCAGCCCAGGGCAACGCCCTGGGTTAACAGCCCAACGGGCCAAGCCCTGAAGGGGCGCCACAATCATATTCATTAATCAGCGTTTCCCTAAACGCAACTAAACGCGAAACGCCGCCGGGGACCAAACCCGGCGGCGCGACGCAAACCCGATTTAAATTCGAATCCCCCCTCCCACCCTTATGCGCAAGAAAATCATCGCCGCGAACTGGAAAATGAACATGACCTGCGGGGAAGCCGCGAGTTACCTCGAGATATTCCTCCGAGAGCTCGGGACCGATGGCGAGAAGGTGGAAGTCGTCATCGTACCCCCTTTTACCGCCATCCAGAAGGTCAGCGAGCTCCTCAGCACCGCGCAGTCCGTGAAGGTCGGAGCCCAGAACATGTATTTCGAAAAATCCGGCGCCTTCACCGGCGAGGTCTCGGCAGCGATGCTCCGCGAGCTGTTCGTTCGGTACGTCGTGCTGGGTCACAGCGAACGCCGGACGATTTTTGGCGAGACCGATGAAGTCGTAAACCGGAAGACCCACGCGGCGCACGAGGCCGTCCTGAAACCGATCGTTTGCATCGGCGAGACGCTGGCCGAACGGGACGGCGGCAAAGTGGAAGAGGTCCTCGACCGGCAAATCCGCGGCAGCCTCGCCGGATTGAGCGCCAAGGAATTGACCGAGACCGTACTCGCGTATGAGCCGGTATGGGCCATCGGCACAGGCCGCACTGCGACTCCCCAGCAGGCACAGGACGCGCACGCATTCATCCGCAAGACGCTTGCCAATGTATGGGACGTTCCCACTGCCGACAAAGTCCGCATCCAATATGGCGGCAGCGTAAAGCCGGAGAACGCCGCATTATTGATGGGCCAGGCCGACATCGACGGCGCCCTGGTAGGCGGCGCAAGCCTCGACCCGCGGGCCTTCGCCCAGATCGTAAAGCAAAGCGCCTCGGAGTAGCGGGGTCCTCCTGGCATCCGCGCCCTTCTTGAGGGCGGCAGAGATGATGTAACGCATTTCAGCGACACAACACGTCGGGAAGCGCTGATTAATGCACTCGCATCTAAGGGCCAAAGGCCCGTCCCAAGCCAGCCCAGCGAGGAGGCGGAGGGGATTAGCGGGGGTTGGAGGGCGGGCGAGCCGGCAACGCCCTGGGTTAACAGCCCAACGGGCTAAGCCCCAAAGGGGCGCGACAACCATTTTCATTAATCAGCGTTTCCCTAGGGGATTTTTCGCTATAAATCCCGTAGCTTCTGTAACCGCAACCCCCTTGTCTCGAACATAATGGACCACGCAACCCCCTCCGGATGGGCGCCTTGCCGAAGAACCGTCAAGAAAAGAATTGTTACAATCAGTTGACAAACCCGATGGTATGGTTTATGCAATGATTCTAATAGATGACGGTAATCACTCTGATCCTCATATTAGTGGTTCTCCCAGCGGTCATAGGGTTCTGTCTCTACTCGGAATATCTGGCCGATGGCTTGGGTTCCACGGCGATGAGTTTCTGGCGTGATAACCTTCACGGGCTTTTCAAGGCCCAACTCGAGCCCGGCGATTATCTCATTTACCGCAAGCCGAAGGCCTCCCCGCGCCCGGGACCGCGCGCTCGCAACGTCCAGGCCGCTGAGAACGGCGACGATTACTATTACGAGGTGGACAAATTCTGGACCGTCTCCGACGTGCTCGACGACGGTCGTCTGGTCGCGGTCACTCGCACTGGCAAGCGCCTTTACCTGGCTCCTGCCGATGAGCGCCTGCGCAAGGCCGGCTGGCTGGACAGGATGCGGTATCGCCAGCGCTTCCCCTCGGCATAGAGAACCGCTTGATTTCCGGCCACTTCCCGGGTATCAAGAATTCGTGGAAGCGATGCGCTCGAGCGTTCATCAAAAACCGTCGCCGCCGTTGCGTTGCGGCGGCTTCTAAACCCTTCGCAAGGCGCGAACCCCCTTCCCCCTTCACCATGCATACCCCAGTCAAACCCCAATCACGCCCGCTCCTAGAACTGTTCAAAGCTGCCATTTTCCTCCTTCTTCTCTCCCCCTTCCATCGCGCTGCCCTCGCCGATGGCGCCCCGGTCTCCACCCACTTCTCCTACAACGCTCCCAATGCCACTACCGTCGGACTCGCCGGAGAATTCAACTCCTGGCAACCGGTCGCGATGACCAAGGGCGCCGACGGCGCCTGGACCGCCGACGTTCCCCTCGCCCCGGGCGAATACGGGTACAAGTTCGTGGTGGATGGCAACGACTGGGAGATCGACCCCAACAATGCCTCGCGAAAGACAGTCGACGGCGTCGAGAACTCTTCGATCACGGTAACAGGCACAATGGCGGCCCCGGCAGCAAGCGCGGCTCCCTCTACCACCGGCACCGGCACCGGCGCCACCGCCCCGGCCTCCGGTAACGGCGCATTATTCACCTACTCCAATCCCACGGCGGGTTCCGTCTTCCTGGCCGGCCAGTTCAACGGCTGGAACACTTCCGCCACTCCCATGCAAAAGGACGCCTCCGGTACCTGGAGCGTGCAGGTGCCCCTTTCGCCCGGCAATTACCAATACAAGCTCTTTGTCGACGGTGCCTGGATGCTCGACCCGGGGAATTCCCAGCAGGCGGACGACGGCACCGGAAATAAGAATTCCGTAAAGGTGGTCGGCAGCGATTCGTCGGCTCCCGCCGCCGCGCCCTCGGCGTCGCCGTCGACCTCACCCTGAACAGCCCCTCCCATGGCCGAGAGCACGCCGGCGCCGCGCTAGTCCCCCGCTGCCGCTCCGGAGGACCCCATGGTTCTTGGCGGAACGCCCGGTTGGAGGTGCAGCCGGAAAACCGTACGTAAATATGCGACGTACTGGCACTTAACATGCTCTTTTTGAGCGACAGAGGGCGCGTCCCTCGACATGCCATGTTACTTCACTTATTGCGCAAGACTCTCACTCCTAGGCGGTTGGTCGCCGTGCTTGGATTGGCGACCATCGGCTGCGCGGTGGTGATTGCCAGTTTTTCGATCGGAGAGGGCCGCGAGCAGACCGGATACCCCGCCAGAGCGGCTCGCCTGATGTTCGTCCACGAAATCATGGAGTCCGCGGACAAGGCCAAGGCCGCCCTGCGCCAATACGAGGTTACCCAGCAGGTGGCCGACAGGGATGCCTTCCTCAAGGCCTGCGACACCCTGGCTGCCAAGGTCAGCCACCTCCGCCAGGCCGAGCACATGTCCGAGGAGCAAAGCGACCAGATCATCGATCTCTGCGTTTCCATCCGCCAGCAACTTTCCAGGCTCGGCGCCGCCCCGGCCGATCGCATGTCGGAAGCCGGTGCCCTCATGGATCGCATCCGTCGCGTCGTTTTGGGTTTCAGTATGTCAGAATTGCGAGAGCAGGATGACAGGCTGGCGGAGCAATCGCAGACAGCAACGATGAACCGCAGAATGACCGGCGGCATGGCCGTCATCGAAATATTGCTCGTGGGCGGAATCATCTTTCTTGTGGTCCGCTTGACCCGGCTCGAGCAGCTCGCCACCGTCTGCGCCTGGTCGCACCGCCTCCTCTACGAGGGCAAGTGGGTCAGCCTCGAGCGTTACCTGGAGCTCCGCTTTGGCATTCGCGCCAGCGACGGCATCACCACCGAGCAGGCCGCCAAGATCATGGCCGAGAATGACATCAACGGTCAGGAACTCCTCCGTTTAATCGAATTTGAGAAAGTCGCCGGCATCCGCGCCAAGGAGGCCAACCGCGCCATCCACGCCGTGCGTAATCACCTCACCGCCGTCCTCTGTTACTCCGAGATGGCCGGCAACGGCGACCAGGAAGCCCAGAGGGAAATGGCGACCCGGGTCCTCACCCACGCCGGCACGATCTCGACAGAAGTGGATGTCCTCCACAACGCCGTCCGCGCCTTCAATCCAGGCCCCCCCGACCTCCGCGTCGTCCGCAAGCCCGAGGAAGAGCGCTCCGTCGCCTGAGGACCGGTTCCCGGTCCACCTTTTAGGTCCCTTTCCCAAACCGCTTTAGGGTTTGATAAACGCCCCCAGTCCCCCTACAATTGGACCCCGTCAGCGATAAGTAATCCGGCCAGGGACGCCGGTAAGGAGGAAAAGCTATGAATAGTGCATCGTTTGGGAACCCCGCCTGCACGAACAAACACGTGCTCCTTTGGCTCGAGGAGATGGCGGCTTTGTGCGCCCCCCAAGCCATCTTCTGGTGCGATGGCTCCCCCGCCGAACGCGACCATCTCACCCATCGCGCCGTCGAGGAAAAGATCATCCTCCCGCTGAACCACGAAAAATGGCCCGGCTGCTATTACCATCGCTCAAAGGCCAATGATGTGGCCCGCGTCGAGGAGCTCACCTTCATCTGCACCCCCAGCCAATACCAGGCCGGCCCCACGAACAACTGGGCCGCTCCCGCTGAGATGTACGCGAAGCTTTACGCCATGTGCAAAGGCGCCATGCACGGCAGGACGATGTATGTCGTCCCTTACCTCATGGGCCCCGCGGGCTCCGCGCAATCCAGGGTCGGCTTCGAGCTGACAGACTCGCTCTACGTGGTGCTGAGCATGGGCATCATGACCCGGATGGGTTCGGTGGCAATCGACCATCTCGGCGACCGCCAGGACTTCAACCGCGGTCTCCATTGCATGCTCGATGTCGATCCCGCCCGCCGCTACATCGCCCACTTTCCCCAGGACAACACGATCATCTCCGTCGGTTCAAATTACGGCGGCAACGCGCTCCTGGGGAAGAAATGCCTCGCCCTTCGCATTGGCTCATACCTCGCCCGCCAGGAGGGCTGGCTGGCCGAGCACATGCTGATCCTCGGCGTGGAATCGCCCGAAGGCGAAAAGACCTTCGTCGCAGCCGCCTTCCCGAGCGCCTGCGGCAAGACGAACTTCGCCATGATGATCCCGCCCGAGCGCTACAAGGGTTGGAAAATCTGGACCGTCGGCGACGACATTGCATGGATGAAACCCGGCCCCGATGGCCGCCTGCTCGCCATCAACCCGGAGGCCGGCTACTTCGGCGTGGTCCCGGGCACCAATTTCAAATCGAACCCGAACGCGATGCGCTCGATGTCGCGCGACACGCTTTTCACAAACGTCGCCCTCCTCCCCGATGGCGATATCTGGTGGGAGGGCAAGGATGGCCCGCCCCCCGCGGAGGCGCTCGATTGGCGCGGCCGCCCCTGGACCCCCGCCTCGCCGGAAAAAGCCGCCCATCCCAACAGCCGCTTCGCCGCCCCCATGCGGAACAACCCCGCCCTCGCCCCGGAGGCCGACGATCCGAACGGCGTCCCCATCTCCGCCATCATCTTCGGCGGCCGGCGCGCAACGACCATGCCCCTGGTTTACCAGGCATTCAACTGGATCCACGGCGTTTACCTCGGCGCCTCGATGGGCTCGGAGATGACCGCCGCCGCCGCGGGCACCGTGGGCCAGGTCCGCCGCGACCCCATGGCCATGCTCCCTTTCTGCGGCTACAACATGGGCGAGTACTTCCTTCACTGGCTCCGCATGCGCAAGCTCATCAAGCGTCCGCCGAAGATGTTCCACGTCAACTGGTTTCTCAAAGGCCCGGACGGCGATTTCCTCTGGCCCGGCTACGGCGAAAACATGCGCGTCCTCAAATGGATCGTCGACCGCTGCCGCGGCCGCGTTTACGCCGAAGAAACACCGCTCGGCTGGATGCCCGCAGCCGGAGACATCGACATCGAAGGCATCCCGAACTACAGCCGCGAAAAGCTCGAGCAAGCCCTCAAGATCGACGTGGAAAACTGGAAGCGCGAGGTCCTCCTTCAGGACGAACTCTTCATCAAACTCTACGGCGACCTCCCGAAAGAACTCCTCTTCCAGCGCGAGCTACTCATTTCCCGCCTGTGAGGAAGAGAGCGGAATGCCTGCGGAGCCATTTCGTTTGCCTAAGGAAGCGCTGATTAATGCAATCGCTTCTAAGGGCCAAAGGCCCGTCTCAAGCCAGCCCAGGGCAACGCCCTGGGTAAACAGCCCAACGGGCTAAGCCCTGTAGGGGCGCGACAACCATTTTCATTAATTAGCGTTTCCCTAATACTGTGGCCGGCGATTAGTCCCGCAAGAACCGCCGAAGTGGAAGGAAATAGCAGAGGTTGGCGGGTGCTCCTCAGCGCGATGCCCGAAACCCGGACGGGCTCAATCCCGAACGCGCCTTGAACTGCCGGGAGAAAAAGAACACGTCGGAGTACCCCAGCGCATTGGCGATTTCTCCAATGGACAAGGAGGACTCCCTGAGTAGTTGTTTCGCCCGCTCGATGCGCACCTGGATGATGAACTCGCCCGGAAGTACCCCGGTCACTTTTCTAAAAATGCGGGAAAAATGGATCGGGCTGTAACCAACACGGCGAGCCAGGTCGCCGACGGAGGCGAAATCGCCGGGGTTTTCGACCAGGTCGGAAGTGATCTTCCGGATCCGGCGATGGTGTTCGGCCTCGGCGGGTGAAAGGGGAATCTCGGGCTTGGCCCCGCCGGCGTCCCAGTCGATGAGCACCCCGCGCAGGAGCGCCTCCGCCTCAAGCCGCCGCATCGCCCCCCCCGGTCCCGCTTTTTGAATCAGATTGACGATGCGCCGGGTCGCCGCGTCGAAGAATTGGAAGTCGGAGATTTCCCGGACTTCGGCCGGCAGGCGGTTGATGCGCTTTCCACGGCATTTCAGATCGAAATGGATGAAGGTAACCCCGAGACGGTTGCCGGGATTTTGCGCGCCCATGTAGGTGTGGCCGGGACGCATCCAGAAGCAGACGCCCGCATGCAATGCCACGAGGCGGTCCGCAATCCGCATTTCCCCCTCCCCGGCCCAGATGAACCAGAGATCGAAATCGCAAAGCAAAGCGGGGTCTGTCCAGTCAAGACGCCAACCGGGCTCGCAGCGGACCCGGCCAACGGAGTGGATTTCCACGCGGGCGTTTGGCCAGTCAATCATTTGAAAATGTCAATTAAACACAAATGAACGTCAGCTCAATCCATGGCTAATCCGAATAAACAGGTTATTCTGGAGGGCTTGAACAGCAAAATTAATACAAATGTCGAAACGGCGGTTTTCGACTCGGAAGGTGAATCTCAGCCGGCTTATGCCCCGGAGCTCTACAGTCCGGGCGGCGAGGCGCTCCAGGTGCCGGATCTGGATTCGATTTCGGAGGACGACCTGCGGTTTTACGGCGAGCATGGATATCTCTCGGTGGCAGCGGCCTTCACTCCGGCGGAAACAAGCGCCGCCGCGGAGGGGCTGACCGGTCTGATCATGGGCGCGAGACCAGATTTCAAGGGAGTCATGTTTGAAAACGCCGCGCGCGAAATTCTGCCAACGCTCGGACTGGAACAGCGGCAGGACGCGGTGCGAAAGCTGAGCGGCTTCGTGAATTTCGACGGTCGCCTCGAAGCGCTGGCCTATCATCCCAAGTTGATGGGCATCTTGCGCACGCTCCTCGGCGATGAGCCGGTGCTTTTCCAGGATATGGCATTGCTGAAGCCGCCACGGCTTGGACGCGAAAAACCATGGCATCAGGATTTGTCGTATTTCAATTATGATCCCACCTCGAGGGTGGTGGGGGTGTGGATCGCGCTCGATGAGGCCACCGTGGAGAACGGCTGCATGCAGTTGCTGCCGGGACGCCATCGCGAGGGGCCCATTACTCACTTCAAACGCCGGGACTGGCAGATTTGCGACACTGATATTCTTGGGAAGACCAGTGTGGCCGCTCCTCTGCAACCGGGCGGACTGCTGCTCTTTGATGGACTGCTTCCCCATGGGACGCCCCGCAATGGCTCCGGTCGCCACCGGCGGGCTCTTCAATTTCACTATACCGGCGCAAAGAGTGAAAAGATCGCGGCCACTGAGCGAATGAGAGTTTTCGGCAGTGAAGGCGGGAACGTGAGTTGTTAGCCCGTCTCAAAACGAAATGAAATATCGCCGCGAAGAATACCTGGAACTGATGACTTTCGGCCGCGTGCAGCGCCCGATGTTTGTGGAATTGATGGGGCCGCTGGTGGGACTGGACAAGGAGTGGCGCGCGCAGGGAGCCACGGAGGAGGAGATCACCATGACGGCGTTCGACTGGGATTACGTCGATACGAACCGGATCGACGGGTGCGCGGTTCACGCCCTCGGGCCGGCTACTGTGATCCTCGAGGATAATGACGAGTACCAGACCCAGCGCGATTGCCTCGGGCGGACGCTGAAGCTTATCAAAGCAACCGCCACAATCCCGCTCCCGCTCGATTTCCCCGTCAAGACGATGGACGACTGGCTCCGCCTCAAGCCGATGTACACCTTCGTGCCAGACCGCATCGACTGGTGCGGCGTCGAACGGGCCCGCTCGGCCCAATGCAACGGCACGCTCATTGTAGCCCCTATCCTTGGCGCATTCGATACCCCGCGCGAACTCATGGGCGAAGAAGTCGCCTGCCTCAGTTACTACGACGACCCGGAACTGATGCACGACATCCTCGCGACCATTGCCGATACCGCCATGCAAGTGTGGGCGCGCGTTTCTGAGAAGCTCGTGATTGATCAGGTTTCCGTCCATGAGGATCTCGCGGGAACATCCGGACCGCTGATCGGGCCGTCGCAGGTCGAGGAATATTTCAAACCCTACTTCCGCCCCCTCTGGGACATGCTTTCCTCGCGCGGCGCCAGTATTTTCCAAATGGACACCGATGGAAATGTGACCCCGGTAATCGACGCCCTGATCGAGTGCGGGATCAACTCACTCTACCCCATGGAACCGGCCGCGGGAATGGACATTGTCGAGGTCCGGAAAAAGTACGGAACGCGGCTCGCGATGCTCGGGGGCATAGACAAGCATGTTCTCCGCCGCGGCAAGGAGGAGATACGGCGGGAACTCGAGTACAAGCTGCAGCCGACGATGCGCGAAGGCGGCACGGTCTTTGGACTGGACCACCGCATCCCTAACGGGACGCCTTTGGAAAACTACCGCTATTATGCAATGCTGGGGCGCGAAATCCTCGGCTTGCCACCGATTCACGCGAGCAGGACCGGCTGGAGACGGATGTCGTTCTAGCGTCGCGCAGGACTTCAACCGGCAACCCGGTGATCAAGGGATTCGGCGGGGAGAGGCCGAGATGCGGCGGATTAGCACGCCGCACCCTACGCCGGCGCTTCCGTCAGCCCGTGCGGATAATCCGGCGCGATCGTCGCCCCGCCCGTCTCCGCTGGCAGCGGCGGCGGCTCCTTGCGCGGACGCGACGGCCCGGCCGGCGGATTATTCATCTTCCCGTACTTGATGATGTCGCGGATCTGGTTCCCGTCGAGCGTCTCGAATTCCAATAGCGCCTTCGCGATGTACTCCAGCGTATCCCGGTGTTTCACGAGCAAATCCTTCGCCCGCTGATACGCGTCGTCGCACAGCTTCCTCACTTCCCGGTCGATCTCCTGCGCTGTCGCCTCGGAGTAATCCCGCGGCCGCGAAAGATCCCGCCCCAGGAACACGTAATCCTCGTGCTCCCCGTACTCGACCATCCCCATCTTCTCGCTCATGCCCCACTCGCAAACCATCTTGCGCGCCAGCCGCGTCGCCATCTGGATATCCCCGCGCGCCCCGCTCGTCACATCGCCAAAGACGATCTCCTCCGCAACCCGTCCCCCCATATCAACGACCAGGTTGTCGAGCAGCTCGTTTTTCCGCATCGTATATTTGTCTTCCTCCGGCAGCCACATCGTCGATCCGAGCGACGGTCCCCGCGGGATGATGGTCACCTTGTGCAGCGGCTCCGTGTGCTCCAGCATCTCCAGCAGCAACGCGTGCCCCGCCTCGTGATAAGCCGTGTTTTCCTTTTCTTTTTCGCTGATCGCCAGCGACCGCCTCTCCTTGCCCCACCGCACTTTGTCCCGCGCTTCCTCCAGCTCCGCCAGCGTGATCCCCTTCAGCCCCCGCCGCGCCGCCAGCAGCGCCGCCTCGTTGATGACATTCGCCAGTTCCGCCCCGGAATACCCGGGCGTCCCGCGCGCGATGACCGCCATATCGACATCCTCCGCCAGCTTCACCCGCTTCGAGTGCACCCGCAGGATCTCCTCGCGCCCCTTCACATCCGGCAGGTTCACGGTGATCTGCCGGTCAAAACGCCCCGGCCTCAGCAGCGCCGGGTCCAGCACGTCCGGCCGGTTGGTCGCCGCGATGATGATGACCCCTTCCTGCGTATCAAACCCGTCCATCTCCACCAGCAGCGCATTCAGCGTCTGCTCCCGCTCGTCGTGCCCCCCACCCAGACCATGCCCGCGATGCCGTCCCACCGCGTCGATTTCATCGATAAATATCAAGCACGGCGCCGCCTTCTTCCCCTGCTCGAACATGTCGCGCACCCGGCTCGCCCCCACGCCCACAAACATCTCGACGAAGTCCGAACCCGATATCGAGAAAAACGGCACGTCCGCCTCCCCCGCTATCGCCCGCGCCAGCAGCGTCTTCCCCGTCCCGGGAGGCCCCACCATCAGCACCCCCTTCGGGATGCGTCCGCCCAGCTTCTGGAATTTCTTCGGGTCCTTCAGAAACTCCACGAGTTCCTGCACCTCGTCCTTCGCTTCCTCCACGCCCGCCACGTCCTTGAAGGTGATCTTGTTCTTATCCCGCGCCATCATCCGCGCCCGGCTCTTCCCAAAATTCAGCGCCCCCTTCCCCGCCATCCGGATTTGCTGCCGGAAGAAAAAATACAGCACCAGCAAAAACAGACCGATCGGCAGAAACCCCACCACCGCCGAAGCCAGCATGTTCGAGTCGGTGCGCGCCGTCACCGTCAGCCCGGCCTTCCGGATCTGCTCGATCAAGTCCTTGTTCCAATCCACCGATACCGGCGTCCGGAAATGGAAGTCATCCCCGCCAGGGTGCGGATTCTTATAATACCCGCTCAAATATTGGAAGTTCTTGTCGTCCGTCACCACCTCCAGCGGATGCTCCTTGGTGATGACGAGCTGCTGAGCATCGATCTTCTTGCTCAGCTCCATCGGGCTGATCTCCTCAGGCGTGCTATACGGCCCCTTGAAGAACAGCGCTCCGGCGATGAGGATCAGCGCCGCCGCCAGCAGCAGCACGCCCCTCCAGTTAAAATTGGGATCCCCGCCATTGCCGGAGTTGCGCTGATCCTTCGGCGGCCTTTGGTCTAATTGTGGCATAAATGTAAAATTCTACCCGAACACAAGCACATCCCGGGCGGCGCCCTTTTCAGGCCACGACCGGGGTTTCCCGAACTTATGCAATCTCAACAGTTGGTCAAACACCTTCTAAACGATGCTTTTTTTGAACCGAACCCGCCAACCGACGCAAAGCCCCCCGTTCCTCCCCCCTCCTTCTTTAACCTTCATACTTTCCCACCCCCCCTTCCCCCCCTCTCACTCTCCTTTTCTTTTACCCCCC
>Ga0182030_10001726_pt1 | contig 45557 bp, 40 predicted proteins | sample 812S3MmetaG_FD_121299 | JGI IMG/M metagenome (GOLD analysis project Ga0182030, IMG submission 121299) | Permafrost microbial communities from Stordalen Mire, Sweden - 812S3M metaG (Illumina Assembly) | ecosystem: Environmental > Terrestrial > Soil > Wetlands > Permafrost | place: Sweden...
ACCGCTGCGTAACTTCTCCGCCAACGCGCCGTTTGAACACCAATGATTATCCTATGTATCCAATTGAAAATCTATACCTAGTCTGTAGAAAGCTCAAGCTATTTATTTTATTAACGATAACGTGGATGTAGTTTGTCTGGATGATTTTGGGATTTAGTGTACCGTGTTGGATAATACATTCGTAGTCGATTAAGACAAACCAAGAAAAGAATACCGGATGAATATATTACAAAACAGCAACGCTGGTTTCGCTCTGCTAAAAACCTTGGTTTTACTGGTTGTGCTTGTGGCCCTGGGATTCTTTAGCCATTTTGTGTCCCACAGCATTTTCAAGCCCAGCGAAAATTCTTCGATTACAAATGTGTCCTCAGGAGCAGTCACTGGTTCAAGCACTGATTACGCCGTACTAACTCCCGCTACCGTTCCATCAAAGACACCGGAATGCAGCCAACAATTAATCTACGCCAGCAATGGTAACCCCAGCCCAATAAGCTGTTCTAACGGATATCTCAACATTCTTGCTTGGAGCGCCTTATCGGCACTAGAGCTCAAAGTTATGACACTAGGCTACTCAGCCACCCCTAGCCAAGTTCAGTCAGAACTTTGTGTTGACGCCAATGCGGCAGATGCCGACTCGAGCGTCAGTGCCAGTAATGCGATCGAAGAAAGCGCTTATCAAATATCTGCTATGTATTACGGTTGGAGTTTTACTGCCCACCCAAATCTAGTCTTATCCAACGGTGTTTGCTAAAATCCTGGGTTATAGTCTGACACCAAATTGGAGCTACAAATCATCATGGCTCAAAAAGAACTATGCGCTGTATATCTTGAGTTGATAACTCAATCGTCTTGTTGATTTGGTCACCTTCGGCTACGTAACCGGCATCAGTCGGATGTATGTCGTTTTTGCTTACATCCCTTGAGGTGACCGGCAAGCTATAAGTGTTAACATAGCCCACTTGTATGCCCGATTTGTTGTTTATGCTATTTATACTAGCTTCAGCCATATCACCGTCGAGCATTAGCATTATGGTGCTGGCGTTACCTTGAGCCGCTGTACCCCGTACCTCTGCACGTATTTTAGGCGACTTGTCGACATCGGGTAAGCCGACCAAATCAACGACTGTCTTGCCGGGACTATCCCGACGTATATCTTCGACCTCTTTTATTATTTCTTGAACGTCAGAGCCGTAACGGTTATCTAATTGATCGACCACCGTAGCAGCCTCAGTCCAGCTATCTATACTTTGGCTTTGCGTAAAGGCTTGCCTAGCATCATTACCCCCAATCGAAACAAGGAGAAGCAGATTGCCAATTTTAGCTAAAGCCTGTCGATTACTTGGGTCTTCAAGTTTCTCGACTTCCCCCTCTGATGTTAAACCGATTTGGACTAATGAAGAGATCCGGTCATATTGCGCAATTGTCGCGTGAGTAGTTTGTCCATATCTCGCTGCTAATAGCGCGTGTTCTCGAGCGTTGAGATCCTGCACAACTGTATAAGCAAAAGAGCTTGGCTCTTTATCGCCGTTTTGTGTTTCGACATTGGCACCATTGGCTCCATCGGCTAAACTGTCGCCTGTAGGCACAACCGTATATACGTCATTTGGGTCAAGCGATATGTCGACAGACTGGGGATAATCTCCCGTGATTTCACTCCACTTGGCTGACGCAAAGTCACAAGACCCTTGTACGACACTAGCATTTTCGGCAAAGACATAAGAAGTGACTGCCGCAGTTGCCGAAGCTAACAAAGCGCCAATTTTAAGAACAACATGCCTGTTAGGTTTTGGCTTTTCTTCTGAAATATTTTCTATTGTTCGTGTTTGCATTTAAAAACCGTACCATTGTTATGACGTACAGTCAAATTTAAAATATAAAAGCTAGTACAATCAAAGGTGACCCACTGAAACCAATAACTACCAGTATATCCCTAGGGTGTGTTCAAAAAAATACGTTACAGGAAGCATTGTGTCTGCCGGCCAGAAATGGTGCAGCATATGTGACACATTGCAAACATGTGCAGTAGAAGAATACGGCAACCAAAAACTGTTAAGTTTAGTCCATCTGTTCGGTTTGGCTGGTGACCTGATCTAGATAGTTACTATTTTAATCGATAATCCAGCATAGGCTTTTGCCAGATCGCTATCTAATGTTACAAAGGCCTCACACCCCGCTCTTATAGCAACCGCCATTTGCAAGGCATCTTCAAAGTCTTTCTTTTTTTCATTAACTAAGGCCCATTCATAATCCTCAGGTATCAGAGTAAGCAACTTATTCTCTCTAATTACACCCTCTAAGAATTCATCGTTTGCCTGTTCCTTTCGGCCAAAATGCATAATTAAATGAACGCTTAGCATAGAGATTGCCGACGGCTCGCTCACTACTTTCAAGAAGTTTTCTACCTGTAATTTTTTTGCTCTATCTTTAAGAATAATCTCTAAAAGTATATTCGTATCAAGAAACACCATATTTTTTTGCCATACTTTCGCCATAAAGTTCTTTATAACTTTTAGTGCTGTCGAGTGTTGCCTTTGCACTATCACGAGCAAGCTTGGCGTATTGCAACATGTGTTCTGTGCTCTTTGGCTGATTAGAGGCTTGCCCATCTACGCTCATAACAGTGACTAAGGGTTTAGAGTGGTAGATCACCGTCATTTTTTTGCCTTTATTTATTTGGCTCAGAAAACCTAACGGGTCTTTTCGTACTTCTTGAACGCTAATTGTGTTATCTTTATTCATAACTTTAACGTTACTAAATAGTAACTAATAAGTCAAGTACATTATCTGGAACTGATACTTCATCAGAGTAATCCGCTCAAAAGAGCCGACTTTTTCGGTGTTATTTTCGACCAGACGCCGACTTATGCGGAAATTGCTTCTGTAACCACCGAAGTGGCCAATATACCAGGGATAAACGAACTGTTCAGAATTAAAAAAATGCCTATATCCTCTATGGTGCGGGTCACGGGACTCTAACCCGTGGCCTCGTCCTTGGCAAGGACGCGCTCTAAACAACTGAGCTAGACCCGCAAATCAATGACGATTTTACCCGAAGGCCAGGTAAAAATCAATCTGGTGGCGACTCCCAGACTCGAACTGGGGACACAAGGCTCTTCAAGCCTCTGCTCTACCAACTGAGCTAAATCGCCACGTAAATACCAAGGTTATGATAACTTCTTAAGAAGTTTTTTTCAATCTAATCTCAACCCCTAACAAGCTGCCATCACTTTAGACATCAATGTACAATACCACCAAACAAACGACCGATAGTGTAAGTTATAGCCATAGCTAAAGCACCCCCCACAATAATCCGTATCATAACTTTGAGACGCGAAGAATTACTGACCACGGCGCTGAGATAACCCGTAATACATAAAGCTACTAATACCGCGATCACGGTAGCGGCTATATATACCCGGTGACTAGCCACCACAATAGTAATAAGAGGGATGAGACCGCCGATGGTAAAAGCCAACAGTGACGCAATAGCCGCCTGCCAGGGATTGGCTAGATTGTCTACGCTGGTTCCCATCTCAAGATCAATATGAGCCCCCAGAACATCGTGATTTGTTAATTCGTGTGCTACTTGTTGGGCCGTGACAGCTGACAAACCTTTGTCCTCATACATGGCAATCAGTTCTGCAAACTCCTCCTTGGGATGAATTTTTAAATGGTCCTTCTCCTCGGCTATGAAAGCGCGTTGGGTGTCACGTTGACTACTGACTGAAACGTATTCGCCGGCAGCCATCGATAAAGCACCGGCCGCTAACCCAGCCATACCAGCCGTGAAGATAGTGCCTAGATTACTGGTAGCCCCAGCTACACCTAAGATAATGCTCGAGACGGAAATTATGCCGTCGTCGGCACCTAGTACTGCTGCTCGCAGCCAATTAAGTTTATTCAACGTCACATTGTCGTGATCAAAATCTTTTTCGGGTAGTGCCACCGATTACTCTTCTTTGCTTAGAAATTCTCTTACGCTCTTAGCAGTATCCAGGAATTGAGCCGGGAAGACAATCGTGCTATTCTTCTCAACCGCAATATCACTTAAGACCTGTAGGTTACGTAACTGTAGGGCTATTGGGTGAGCCGATATGATGTCGGCTGCCTGACCAAGTTTAGTGGCACTAAGCTGTTCACCTTCAGCAGCAATAATCTTAGCGCGTTTCTCGCGTTCAGCTTCAGCCTGCTTAGCCATCGCTCGTTGCATCGATTCAGGCAGCTGGATATCCTTAACCTCGACCGAGCTGACAAAGATGCCCCATTTTTCTGTAACGTTTTCCAATATCTCTCGGACCTTATCATTAACTACCTTGGTCTCGCTGAGAACTTCGTCCAAGTTACTTTGTCCAATAACGTTACGGATGGTTGTCTGGGCATTCTGATAAGTGGCCGCAATCACATTTTCGATTTCTACGATCGATTTGGTCGGATCCTTAATCTGGTAGTAAGCCACGGCAGCCACATCAACCGAAACGTTATCTTTGGTAATTATCTTCTGTGATTCGATTGGCAAAGTTATCACCCGAAGACTGACTTTTCTCATTTGGTCGACGATTGGAATGATAAAGCGAAGACCGGGCTGCTTGATAATCTTCTGGACTTTACCTAACCGGAAGACTACGCCCCGTTCATATTGGTTGATGATCCGAACGCCATTAGCCACTAATATTAGTAAGACAAACAGGACAATGATAACCACTACGATTGCTGTAGACATGATATATCCCTCATTAAAAAGGTTTTGGTGGAGCATATCGGGCTCGAACCGATGACCTCATCCGTGCCACGGATGCACTCTAGCCAACTGAGCTAATGCCCCGCACAACGATTCAGATCTAATCTAAAACCCAAACCCGTCTCGGGCAATTTGTATTGTAGACCTAGAGTGTCCTATAGATCAAGAATTTGTAAGTGTCTGCGGTGCTTCAAAAACAAACCGGACCAAGCTGGTCCGGTTGTCAGTCGTGCGCGCCCACCCGGCGCGGGTGCAAATGTTTGTTTTGGGATATTTGTTTCACGCGCCATTTGCGCACGAATCATACTAAGCATAACATGTTTGCATCGGTCGTCAAGCAACACACAGCGCAGTTAGCGAGGTTGGTTTAGTAATTTAACCAACTCTGGTTCATTGATTTGGGTTGTACCTAAGGCGATTGCCTTCTGAAGTTTACTGGCGCCAACCTCTTTACCAACTACCAGATAGGACGTGTCCTTACCGATGCTGGTTTGGAATGTTCCGCCGAGCGAGCGTATTCGATCAGCCGCCATGTCACGGCTCATTGACTCCAGTGAGCCAGTAATTACAAAATTTTTACCGTGGAGTGGGCCTCGCATCCTAGATGTATAGTGTGGCTTAATATTCAAGTTGACAAATTTCTCAAGCATTTTCTGGTTATTGGGATCGGCTAGCCAACCCAGGATCGACTCAGCCACAACATCACCAACACCTTCAATTTGTAGCAATTCGTCAAGTGTCGCAACTTGTAGTTTTTCGAGTGAACCGAAATGTTCGGCTAAATCTATAGCTGTCTGTGAACCAACGTGACGAATACCCAAACCATAAATAAATCGCGGCAGTTCCGGTGTTTTCGCAGCCTGGATAGCCTCCACTAGTTTCTGGGCGGAAACATCAGCAAACCGATCCAACTGCATGATTTGAGCCTTCGTCAAGCTATAGATATCGGCCAAACTGCGCACCAGTTTAGCTTCAACCAGAGCAACGACATTTTTTTCGCCGAGCGTATCAATATCCAGCGCCGCTTTTGAGGCAAAGTGTTCCAAAGCTTGCTTTAGCAACAATTTACCGGTGGCACCTTTGACGCGGTAGACGACTTCACCTTCCGGTCGGACGAAATCAAGTTCAGGATACTGTCGTTTAAGCTCTTTAACCATATCAAATTTATGAGCAGACTTAGGACGCAGTTCGCTCAATACTCTCGAGACCTGCGGGATGATGTCACCAGCTTTAAAAATAACGACGGTATCGCCAACTCGGATGTCCTTGCGATCAATTTCATCGGCATTGTGTAAACTGGCATGCTGAACAGTAGTCCCGGCTACCTGAATCGGGTCAAAGACGGCTACCGGTGTGGCTGCTCCGGTTCGACCGATACTGAGCACAATATCACGGACAACTGTGGTGGCCTCTTCGGCAGCATATTTGTAAGCCACGGCAGCTCTAGGGGCCTTACCGACAACACCCAGCTGAGCAAACTCATTGCGATCGTTAAGTTTGATAACCAAACCATCGGTGTTATAAGGTAGCCCGTGTCGCTTCTCCTCCCATTCGTCAACGTACTCCATGATAGCGTCAAGATCCTTTAGTACAGTAGCCTGTTTGCCGCTGGCGACACCAAGCGCCTCGATAACTTGATAGGCAAAAGCGTTGGTCGGTATTTCTTGCGGGTCTTCGCGCAAGAGGTCCCAAGCCCGGAACCGCAGTGGCCTGGCAGCGGCTAATTTCGGGTCAAGCTGGCGGATACTGCCGGCCGCCAAGTTACGTGGATTGGCAAAAACTGGCTTGCCCGCTGCTTCACGTCGTCTATTTAACGACTCAAAATCCTGCTTATAAATAACGACTTCGCCCCGTATCTCGGTCCGTCCTGTTAAGAATCGTTTATAACTTTCGTCATGTCGAAGCTCAAATGGAACACTTTCCATGGTTCGGACATTCATAGTGACATCTTCGCCAACGAAACCATCGCCACGAGTTACGGCTTGGATGAATTTGCCATCTTGATAAATCAAGGCACAGGCTAGGCCGTCAAGTTTCAGATCAATAAAAAAATCGGGCTTAGATTCCGGCGCTAACTTCTGGGTTCGTTTAATCCAGGCTTCAACTTCATCCCGGTTAAAGACATCATTCAAACTTAGCATTTGTGCAGAGTGTCTGACTTGGTTAAAACCGGGTAGCGCCTGGCCAGCGACACGCTGGGTCGGACTATCGGTCGTCACTAACTCCGGAAACTGCGTCTCCAACTCGGCCAGTTCGTGCTTTAAAGAATCGGCAGCGGCTTCACTCATAATCGATTCGTCTAACACGTGATAGTGATAACGATAGTTATTGATTAGATCCCGCAGCTTATTAACTCGTTCTTTGGCTTCTGCTAAACCGATTCGTTTCATCGCAGTAATTCTCTATATAAAGTGTACATATAGGCATGAAGGATAATCAATCCAATCATGGCCAAAACAAACAGCACCCAAGGCGCAATCGGCGCAGCAAAAACGATTATTGGTACCATGATGGCAGCGGCAATAACCAGCAGAGCCACTGGCAAAAAGAGCAGTTTACGGAAGACCGAGGGGCGGCGGTAGCGCACCAACTGACGAGCACTTCTTAGAGCCTTCATCGGGGTCATGTCCGGCAACGTCACAATATAAAGCGCAAACAGTGACGAACAAAGCATATAGACCGAGATAACAGTCAAGACAAAAAATAGTAAACCCCATAGTAATTTTTCGCTGGTGTAGACAGCAATACCATTAGTAACAACCAAATTATAAAGTCCGCCACCAATCAAAAATGGTACGGTTTGTAATAGGACTACTAGTAACACAAAGATAAATGGTATTAACGGATACATACCCTTATAAAAAGCATCCCGTAATCTAACCCGCTCGCCGGCCATAACCTGCCGCAAAACCCAGATAGTCGCCAAACTAATAACCAAACCCAAGAATATTTGGTATGCCCCGGCAGTGGCACTCGAGCTATTACCGGAAGAGGCCAGCAGTGATACAAAAACCGAAAAACCGACAGCTAATTGTCCAACATTACCGCTAGCAGCTTGCGACAATTGGTGCTTTAGGCTACTGACATTAGCGCCACTGCTAAAACCGCGGACAAGTAGAATATTCAACACCCCATAAGTCAATGCCAAACCTAAGAACAACCATCGGTGCCGCCACAGCAAACGGGAAGTCTGTCTAGCCAATTGCCAGACGCTCGGCAAACTAACGGGATGTTTAATCCGCTTCAACCGAAACGGTTTATAACCCGGCAGATGTAAACGACGCGGTTTTGATTGAACTTCGGCTACTTGCTTGGCCGGCTTTGATACTGAAGATTTTTTCCGGGGATGAACTGTCTTGGCTGATTTTGCAGAGGTAGGCATATCACATCCATTGTAGCAGAGTAAAGCTGCGACATTTTAAACTATCGGCTGACAAGTCTTTCGCTAATTTCAAGCGTGTGTTTCCATACTACGCAGCCGGGCAATTCGCTTATCGATCGGCGGATGGGTACTAAACAAATTAGTTAGACTGTGAGCCCGCAGTGGATTGGCAAAAAACAAATGCGCTGTGGCAGTGTTTTGTCGCTTCAGCGTACTACCGGTTCGGCCAATCTTTTCCAGGGCACTTATTAAACCTTCGGGGTAGCGTGTCGTTAAAGCACTGGTGGCATCAGCTAAATATTCTCGTTGGCGAGAAACGGCCAGCTGAATCATGGTCGCGACTAACGGAGCTAAAATGGCTGCGACGATACCCAACAATAAAAATAGTTGGTTGTTTTGTCCTTCACGTTCATTACGAAAACCGCGGAACCAAGTCATCTGAAGAATCACGTCCGCTATTAACGAGATGGCGGCAGTCAAGGCAAAAGCTACCATTGAAACCCGGATGTCATAGTTCTTTATATGACCAAGCTCGTGTGCGAAGACACCCTGCAACTCGTCATCATCCATCATGTCTAATAACCCAGAGGTGGTGCAAACTATCGCTCCAGTCGGTTTACGACCGGTGGCAAAAGCATTCGGTGCAGGATCATCAATAATGAAGACCCGCGGCATCGGCAGACCGTCGGTGATACTTAAGTTTTCAATTATCTGCCATAACCTCGGATTATCTTGCTTCTGAATCTCACGCGCGCCGTTAACGGCTAATGCCATCCGGCTGCCGGCAAAGTAGGTTATCGTTACATAAACAAAAATACCAACCAATACTCCGTAAAATACGACCGGTTGGCCGCCCAGAAAGCGGTTGAATACCCATGCAATCAGAGCGACAAACAATATGAACGCGGCCATAATAATGACCGTTCGTCGTTTATTGGCGGAAATATCACTATACATATTCTAATTAATCTCTTAAACAACAGCGACTGGCTAAAACTTAACTGCCGGTGGTTCGGCGGCTTGGCTGTAGGCTGAGTCGTCAAGCTCGAAGAATTCACGGTCGGTTTTAAAGCCCAGCATATTGGCAAAAACATTGGTTGGGAAAACTTTACGCTTAGTGTTAAAGTCACGCACTACACCGTTGTAGAATCGTCTAGAAGCCATGATTTTGTCTTCGGTATCGGTTAGTTGAGCTTGAAGCTGCTGAAAGTTCTCGGTTGCTCGCAGCTGTGGGTAATTTTCAGCTACCGCAAAAAGACTTTTGAGGGTTTGCTGAAATTGATTCTCGGCCTGGGCAGTCTCTTTGACGCCTTGGGCATTGAGAGCATTGGCCCGGGCTTTGGTGACATCTTCAAAAACGGTTTTTTCGTGAGCCGCATAACCTTGGACCGTATTAACAAGATTAGGGATTAAGTCATATCGCCGCTTTAGTTGAACGGTGATGTCGCTCCAAGCTTCATCAGACTGGACGTTTAAACGCACCAACCCGTTGTACATACTCATGGCGGCAATGACCAAGAGGGCAACAACAACTATTACAATAATAAGTGCTAGCATGATCAGAATATCTCCTCGTTATATCACTCTAATTATACAGCATCTAGACTGTTCTGGGGTGTATCATTGAGTATAAATGTCTACTAAGCATAATCATCCCAAACGCTGGCTGATTATTGGCCTGGTCGTTGTGCTCCTTGCCAGTTATGTGGCCTTTATTCTGACTGAGCCGCTGGCCGTGGCTCGACCAACCGTTACATTCACGTTTTCACGCTCAGCTAAGACTGTCTCACTAGCGTGGCCGTCATACGGTGAGTCAGCTGTTGGAGCCGTCGGCTATGGTATTTTGGCCAGTCAAGGCAGCAATACGCCACAAGCGACTGCTAGTGTGATTAAAATCTTAACCGCCCTAGCCGTCTTAAAACAACATCCGTTAGTCGTCAATGAAATCGGCCCTATGATAACGCTTACCCAGGCCGACGTTGATTCCTATAACAAGTACGTAACGGAAGGCGGTTCGGTCGTCCGAGTCGTGGCAGGTGAGCAACTTAGTGAGTATCAAGCCCTAGAAGCACTATTAATACCTTCGGCCAACAATATCGCTGAGACGCTGGCTAGTTGGGCTTTTGGTTCAATTGATGCCTATAACACTTACGCCAACAGCTTCGCCAAGAATTTAGGCATGACCGATACTACTATTACCGATCCCAGTGGATTTTTAGGAACAACGATTAGCACGCCTAGCGATCTAGTAATTTTAGGTGAGGCGGCCCTAGCCAATCCCGTCGTTGCTCAGATTGTCGGCGAGACTACCGCCACTATCCCCGTTCAAGGAGTAGTTTATAACGTCAACAACTTACTGGGCTACGAGGGGATTGTCGGCATCAAAACCGGCAATAACAACCAAGACCAGGGCTGCTTTTTGTTCGCCGCCAACACCAATATAGGCAATCAAGTGGTCACTGTTGTCGGCGTTATAATGGGTGGCCCAGACCTAGGTACTGTTATGAAAGCTGCTCTACCACTTATTAGCAACACGGCTGGTGGTTTTAATGACATCTCAATCGTCGATACGGATACTCCGGTAGCCAGCCTCAAGACTGCTTGGGGTAGCCAAGTCTCGGTTGACGCGAAGAATAACTTGTCGGCTGTAGTTTGGAATAATTCGACAATTATTACCTCAGTTGACCTGCCAACAGTACAACCGCCACTAAAGATTAATAGTCAGGTTGGTTTATTAAAGGTTAATAATCTGACAACTCACGCGGTTAACAGTGTCCCGCTGGTTTTGGAACAAGCCATCAACAAGCCAAGCCTCATCTGGCGGTTGGTACACAGTCTATAAGTATCCGTTAAATTCTAAGGCGATTGGAAATGGTGGGCGCTGAGGGATTTGAACCCCCGACCTTCTGAATGTAAGTCAGACACTCTAGCCAACTGAGCTAAGCGCCCTTGGTGCGGACGAGAGGACTTGAACCTCCACGCCTTTCGGCACAGCCACCTCAAGGCTGCGCGGCTACCTATTACGCCACGTCCGCAAAGTCTAAAACATCAGGTACGGTAACCCTAAAAACTATCCTATGTTATCTGTTTTTGGGCAAAAACTCAAGCACTACGGCCTATGAGCGAGGTAGATGCTCATAGAGATGACTGATTGAATACTCGTGGCGCAGTAATGCTTTCAGATCATCCGACGACGTTCCCATCTTCACACCCGGATTGAGCGTACCGTAGGGATCAAAGATTTTTTTCACCTTCTGCAAAAGTTCGTAAACTTCTTTGCCATACATCTTCTCGAGATATGGAGCTCGCAGCCGACCATCCCCGTGTTCGCCACTGACCGTACCACCAAGTTCAATGATCAGGCCATAATAGTCATCCATTATCCTAAAGGCTTTCTGTCGATCACCGAGCTGGCTAAGGTCTAGGTACGGCCGCATATGTAGGTTGCCGCTGCCAATATGACCCCAGATTGCTGGCTGTAAATGCGTCCGCTCAAAAATTTTATACATACCGGTAATATAGTCTTGAAGCTTATCAACTGGTACGAGACCATCTTCGACGATTGGCAGCGCTTTGACGCTACCAGTAGCGTGGGCCGCTGCCGTAGCTGAAGCTTGGCGGATTTTCCAGAGCACCTCTTGTTTTTCAAAATCTGTTTCAACTTGAACATTCGAAGCATACTTGTTGAGAATCTTGGCGGCTTTCTTGGCGGCTTTCTTCTGCAACCTGCCACCACTGTCATATTCCACCAAAACAACAAACTTCGGATAAGGCTGATCGATGATACCCTTGAGTTGATTGGGGCTAATCGAAGCAACCAGTGACAGCAAATTACCGTCGACTAGTTCAATAGCACTTGGCATATCAGTTGCCTCTCTAAGTTCAAGAACAGCCGACTGTAGATGCTGTAATTCATCAAAGGCAGCTACCAGGAGCGTCGTTTCGGGATTATGTAATTCAGTTTCTAGCGTTATCTCGGTAACAATCCCGAGCGTACCCTGAGAACCGACCATCAGTGGCGTTAAATCAAAAGAACCATCATTGTGCTGAACATCCATTAGATTGTAGCCAGCTGAGTTTTTTGTGACGTTTCGCCCCATCTGTTCTACGGTCGCTTTATGTTCTTCTAGTAACGTATCTAGTGAACGATAAATTTCACCTTCAAAACTAGTTAAACCAAGCTTCTTGTTAAGCTCTCGCTTGCTGAGTTTCAGTGTTTCAATAACCTCACCATTAGCCAACACCACTCTTAGACTCTGCACATAATCGCGCATTGTGCCGTATTTAACACTCTTCTCGCCGCTTGAGTTATTAGCTACTGCGCCACCAATTGACGAGTACTCAAATGAAGCCGGAAATGGTGGTAAGAACCGTCCGTGAGTTTGCAACGTCTGCTGTAACTTACCATAATTAGTGCCTGGTTCAACCGTCACGACACCACTCTTGGTGTCAAGTTCCAGAATCCGGTGCATGTGGGCCGGAAAAACCATGATAATACCGCTACCGATAGCGGCCCCGCTTTGATCGCTGCCGGCACCACGAGCCGTAATCGGAATAATTCGATTGCGCTCCGCTAGTTGCCAGGTAAAGCGAGCTGTTTTCCTAACGTCATTTTCGTTCCTAGGATACAAAATAAGGGCCGGGCTAAGCGTAAAAATACTATTGTCTGTGGAAAAATAGTGACGTGCGTCGGCGGAAGTGACAACTTCACCAACAACATGTTCCTGTAAATAATATCCAATCTTATTCATGAGATATCTATTTCATGCCTCATCTAGCCATATGTCTACTTGCTGTTATGATATCACATTAAGCTTGTGTTTAGTCATGTTCAGAACGCCCAATAGGCACCAGTTTGGTGCGCGAGAGAGGACTTGAACCTCCATGAGTGTAACCTCACTGGAACCTGAATCCAGCGCGTCTACCGATTCCGCCACTCGCGCTTATACTTTAATCTCGAACTTCATTATCGTATCTGTTTTTGTTCAATAACTCAAGACTTGTCAGTCACCCAACTGGTACGGATCATCCAGTTTTGAACGTTATCAAAACGATCAGCGTCAGTATTGATCTGGTTGCTACCGAGACCATAAACAGGCACGTGAGAAACATACAATAAACTAGGCTGATATAAACCAAGGGCCGGGTTGTCTTGCTGCCAAGCCTGCAAAAAAGCCTGGTACTTAATGCTTCTCAATTGGTCCCCAAGCCTTGTTCGGCCAGCCTCCAGAGCGCTATCGGCAGTAGTGGATTGATACTCTGAAAAATTCAATGGTTCGGTCGAGTTAACATCGGCCTGGGCACTGTCCCAATAAACAAAAACGTCCGGGTCTACACCAATCGATATACCATACAAAACTGCATTGTAAGAGCGCGACGACAAACTACTCTGAAAAGCCATCGACTGCTCAGGTTGAACGTCGACGTTAATACCAATGGCTCTCCATTCAGCCGCCAGGATATTAGCAATTTTCAAATATTCAGCATTATCTGGCACCGTCAACGCAAAGTCTAGCGGCTGACCGTTCTTGGACCGAGTGCCGCCCGTACCAACGGACCAACCGTCAGCGTCCAGAAGTTGTTTAGCTTGGCTAGGTTGGTTAGTGATTTGCGCATAACTTTGGTTATAGCCTAACTGGCCTTGGAGAAGTGGCTCATTAACTGGGATAACTGAATAGCCTAGGCTATTAACGACAGCTGACCTATCGGCCGCCAACACCAAAGCTTGACGAACTTTGGTATCTGACAGAATCGGATTGGAGTTTTTGAAGAATACATAAATTCCAGCGGTCAGTGGTAAATTGTAAACCTGATTATTGGAGTCATCGGTAATATTAGCGGGCAAGTTGTCCAAATCAACCATGGCTGTTATTTGACCATTCTGGTAAGCATTTAGGAGATCGCCTCGGCTGGTGAAAGCATCAATCGTGAGACTATCTAGTTTTGGAGCGCCAGCCCAGTAGTGGCGAAAAGGTATTAGATTAATCTGAGTCTCGGTATCGTTTTGATTGTTACTACTGACACCAACGCTGCTCCATTGAAATGGGCCAGCCCCGATTGGATCAGCCGTATTAAAATCGGCAGAACGCAAATCAGCGATGTTGATTGTATCAAGGATATGTTCCGGTACTATGCCATTGGTTAGACTATACGGAAAAGAACTCAACGGATTGGGTAAAGTAAAGGTTATAGTTTGGCTATTTATGGCTGCCACCTTGACGTTTTGCCAACTAGTAAACAGTGGCGATTGGGCGTCAGGATCTTGAATGGTTTGGTAAGTAAAGACTACGTCAGCAGAAGTCAATGGCTGGCCGTCGTGCCATTTTAGGTTCGGCCTCAGATTTACGGTGTAAACAGTGCCGGCACTGTTGACACTCCAGCCACTGGCTAGATCTCCAACCAGTTGATTCTGATTGTTATAGGTCAGCAGACTAGCAAAGATGAGCCGAGAAACTGACGTATCGACTTCATCGACGGCATAGAGTGGGTTGGCAGTTGTAAACGTCCCCTGAATACCCTCGGAGTACAGGCCGCCCGGGATTGGCTGGACAGTTTGGTAGTAGCTATTAAGTGCTGAAATCTGAGCAATTAAACAACCCCCGAGTAGGGCAAACAATAGCGCCCAGCCAACACTGAAACGCCAAACTAGCCCAAACTTACCCAACCGACCCAGAAAATTTTTTTCTAACTGAGAAGTGGCGTTTTGACTGATGTCATCAACTTGGTGCTGCCGTCGGCGCCATAAGCGGCGGAAACGAAGCCCGAAAAGATGCCAGCTCATATGGGTGGCTCCAACTTTGGGCTATTTAGCCGAAAATCCCAAGAATTAATGAAAGTGCAAAAATAACTCCGCAGATAATGGTCAGCTGAAAGATCGTCTTGTCGGTACCGCGGCGGGTAGTGTTTATTTCACCGGCACCGCCAATGCCGGCCCCCAGCGAAGCTCCACGCGTCTGGACCAAAATCAGAATGGTCATTAGGATCATTGAAGCTAATGTAATGTAATTAAAAATCGACATGTGCTTATCCTAGTATAGCGGTCACAAGATAGTTTACTAGTCCTATAACTATTCCGGCAAATATTGCCGCCCAAAAATTAGTAATGTGAAGTGATGGATAGAGCGCACTGACCAAGAAAACAGTCAGCCCGTTAATGACTACCAAGAAAAGCCCAAGGGTGAACAGAATGGCTGGCAAGGATAAAATGACTAGGATCGGCTTGATGATGATGTTGATGATAGCCAGCAAAGCTCCGGCTACTACGATCACCACCAGACTATTGTCGTAACTGATGCTACCGCCCAAGAACCTGGCAGCCATCCATAATCCAAGACTACAGACGAACCACCGAACAATAAATCGTAAGAGGAAGCGGCTCACGATTACTATTGTAAAGAGCTTATGGCAAACGAACAAGTCGGTAATATTGTTAGATAAGATTACGAGCTAGCTTATCACTTAAAACCAAGTTACCTTGATCGGTGATCAGAATATCGTCTTCAATTCGTACGCCAATGGCTTCATCGGGAATATAAATCCCCGGCTCAACCGTTAAAACCATACCCGGCTCGAGTGGTTGATCATATAAACCAACATCATGAGCATTAAGGCCCAGAAAGTGAGATACGGCATGTGGCATATAACGGCGAACGCTTTCGCGACTGACCGTCTTGATCAACCCTAGCTGAGATAGCTTTCTACCCATAAACTGCTCCATCTTTTGCTCGTAGTCTTTCAATAAAATTCCAGGACTTAATAGGGTAAGAGCAAACGTCTGAGCTTCTAAAACTGCACCATAGACTTCTTGCTGACGTTTGGTTGGTTTACTCAGACTAAACGTCCTGGTTATATCGGCTGCATAATGATCATAATCAGCCCCAACATCACATAACAGGAGTTCATTTTGGTTGATAGCACCACTGTTATTAGTATTGTGGAGCGTGCAAGCTCGCTTTCCGCCTGACACAATTGGGTCAAAGGCATGGCCTTTGGCGCCATGCCACAAAAAATCATGACTTAATTCGGCGACAACTTCATATTCGTGGTGGTATTTGCCTGTTTTAGCCAGCTGCTGGATACGCTCCAGGCTAGTTGCTGTAATATCAATGGCCGACTGTAGGACCGTGATTTCTGATGGCTGTTTGGTGACTCGCAAGCGGGCAATGTCCTTAGAGATATCAACTAACTTGAGGTGTCTATCTTGTGACTTTATTTTTTTGATTAATCGCAGCCGGGCCGGATTAGTGAACATACCTAATCTCTCTATATAAGCCGGAGCAGCCGCTAAAGTCGCAAGCTGTTTGGTATCAGTCAGCTGATGGCCAAGTCGCTGCCAACCCTCAGCTTCATTTAGAATCGTCTTGATACCGGCAATACTACCCAGCTGGACTACGTCAATTGCTCCGTCAAAAGCTGTTCGTGATCCATCTCTATGGGGTACTATCAGGTATTCGTCGGTCCGGCTAAACACTATTACGACATCGGGTTCGTCGCAGCCAGTAAAATACCAAAAACTGGCGTCTTGATAAAATGGATAGCTTGTATCACCCCCACGTTGCAATAAACCGTTGGCCGTTAGAACAATTAGCGCTGAGTCGGGTAATAAATCTCTTAGTCTAGCCCGATTATCGATAAAAAATTTACTTGTAAAGTTTTGACTCATACCTGCCTCTAAGATTCACAGTATACGGCCTGGCCAATTAACGTACCAGGTGTTGTTGGATAAAAATGGTGATCTGATTGTAGTGAGCTGCGCATAACCAAACATCAATGGCCAGCAGCATCGGAAAAACAAAGCATATTTCGGCTGTCTTGCCGGTAGTTATTCTAAACCGTTTGATGGGCGGCAAACCAATTTTTGCTGTTAGCGGTAACAACCAAGGCACTCCTTCTTTGGTAAAAGTATCCATCACAAGATGTGATATCAAGCCGATTAGAAAAGCAATCCACACCAGATCGATATCGATATGTGGCATCAGCGGATGAACAGCCTTTAAGAGCAGTCCACCTAGAAAACCGAATAGGATAACTCCTATCAACGAGTGGCTCACAAAGCGGTGACCACCAAGTAATTTATCGACAATCCGGCCGATTGAGCTACCGCTTGGAAGATTCTTCCAAAGCGGTGCCGTCGGCTGATCGATGTCCGGAGCGATACCCCCTATTTGATTAGCCAAGATGGCCAGCAGCGCCGTAGCCAGTGTTATGGACTGCGGCGGCACAGCCAGCACAACTAGCCCGAGTGCTGTTATTGCCCCAAGATCGTGTGTTCTTGCTGTCATAAACTTATTGTACTAAATTAACTGATCTCTGTTGTAGATAGGCCAGAATGCGCCTTGCTTTCTGATCTCCAACGATTGTCGCTAAATTTGCTTGGTCGGCTCTGGCTATTTCATGCCACGACCCAAACGCTTTAAGCAGCTTCTTTCGAGTAGCTGGTCCAACGCCTGGGATATCATCAAGTAAGCTGGCAGTTTGCCGTTTAATTTTCAGAATTGAATGATAACTGACAGCAAAACGATGCGACTCATCACGGATACGCTGCAAAAGCTTGACCAGATTAGTGCTATGAGGCACGTTAACCAATATAAAATCCCCAGTCTCGGTAGAGAAGCCGCCCAACTTATGTAGCGTTAATTCGTCTAACTGAATGCCTGACTGACCTTTTTTGATAACGACCTGTTCCTCTCTCTTGGCTAAACCGATGAAGGGCAATTGATCGTAACCAGCCTTATCACGAGCCTGAATGGCCGCATCGAGTTGTCCCTTCCCACCGTCAATCAGCACTAATTGTGGTTTCCCCCACGCCTGAACATTTTTTGGGCTAAAACGTCTGGTGATCGTTTCATTCATGTTCCTAAAATCGTCATTCCGTTCCTTAGTGGTCTTAAACTTACGGTACTGACTTTTATTACTGACCCCATTGGTAAAAACAACCATACTAGCCACCACATCTGTACCTTGCATGTGGCTGATATCATAGCCCTCAATCCGTCTTGGAAATGACGATAAACTTAACAAGTTAACTAATTCATTAAGAGCATGGTCTTTGCTAATATCTAAAAATTCTTTATCACTGAAAATTACTTGACGCGTTAAGTTTCTCAGGGCAAACAACTGGTTACGAAGTTTGGCCGCGGTTTCAAAATCTTCTGCTTTAGCCGCTAAGTCCATATCCGTTTGGAGTTCATCTTCAACGGTTTTACGTTTACCTTCAATGACTGCCATTAGCCTGCGCAGATTCGCCCGATAATCCTCCAAGGAGGTTCTGCCTTCTTCAAGACCTGGATCAAGCCCAAGATGATAAAACAGCGTAGCCCGCTTTTGGCCTTGAAGACGCCTGGTGGCAAACGGGAAAACCCGGCGCATGGCTTTGAGCGCCTGCCTAACGCTTAAAGTACTAAGATAAGGCCCAAAATACTTTGCACCGTCGTCAAGCGGACGCCTGGTCGTGCTAACCGTTGGGAAATCACTTTGATAATCGATGCGGATGTAGCTCATCGATTTATCGTCACGCAACAATATGTTGTAACGCGGCATATAGCGACGAATCATTTCTGCTTCTAGGAAAAGAGCTTCGATTTCACTATCGACCACCATCCAGTCGGTATCAGCAATTTCTTTAACTAAAGCTACGGTTTTAGTATCTTGAGACCGGGAGTGCTGGAAGTACTGTCGGACACGGTTGCGAAGAACAGCCGCTTTGCCAACATAAATAATCTCTCCTTTGGCATCCTTGTGAAAATAAACACCCGGAGACTTTGGCAGAGTCGCTAATTTTTTTGTAAATTTCTCGGTCATAACACTCTAATTATATCCTCAGTAATATTGGATTTATTAAATGTGCCCGAGACCAATGGTTAGACTCGAATCACAATCAAAACAAACAATAAAATTGCCAAAACAATCAGGGCGATGCCATTGGCAATTATCAAAGGCACTGGCACACGTCGTTGGATGGGTAGTTCAGCCGGTTGCGAAAACTTAGCAGATAAAGCCTCAGGAGACAAAGTATTGCTTTGGTTAGGCACCAAAACTTCGGGATATGAAGCCACCCGTTCGGCAGTTAAATCCCCGGCTGGTGCGACATTCGGCCGACGATCACGGAGTTGTGGATCAAGTTCATAACCGAGTTCTTTGATAAGTAGTTCTTCGGCCAACACTCGTCTAACATCTCCACCGTGCCGATATTCGTTAACCGCCTGCTTAAGACCTCGCTCGCTTATCAAATGGGTCTCAAAAACCTGACGCAAGGTCGTTGCGCCAACGACAATCTTTTCACTGGCCTCAAGTAGTTCTTCACGGCTCATGGTATCTAGAACGGTATTTTTCGATTTAGTTAACGATTCACGACTAACTTCCGGCGTTCTAGGCGCTTTGGTTGTTGATTGTTTCTCCACTTCAGGTAAACGCTCCGCCAATGCCCCAAGTCCCTTCAATAAGGGTTCTCGACGTTCTTGGCGTGATTTCTTTTTCTTTTCTTTAGACTTTTCGATAGACCCATCCACAGTTTTATGTTCCACTGATATCGGGCCGTATTCAGTCAGTCTGTCGATGTCTTTTTCCATTAATACAAGTTAACGCACTTGCGCTCTTAGGATTGTCTTTCTAGTTTAGATATTATAAGATGAGTAATCGCATTTTAGCAATTAAATAACCATAAAGGTGTCCTAGCGCTGAGTGCTAGTTCTTATATACTAAAGTTATAAATACTCATTCAATATGCTCTTGCTGCCAAGATAGTAGCGTCTTTGCGACCAATTAAAGAGAGGGCCGTATTATGAATACCGCCAAACAAACCCTTAGCTTCTACTGGTACCACGCCAGACGTTATCCCTATTTGCTAATCGGGATACTAGTTAGCGCACCGCTAACTATTTTGGCCGGTTCATTTCTGCCACCGCTTATTGTAGCTAGCGTTATAAACCGCTTGAGCGATCACGCCTATATACCACACAATATTTGGGCTAGCTTCGGGCCAGATCTTATAGCTTACGCTGCATTACAAATCTTGAGTGAAGTGATCGGCTGGAGAATGATTGATAGTTGTGACTGGCGACTCGAAGGTAATGTCGAGAGAGATATAGCCCAGCGTGTCTTTAACCATTTATTGGAACAAAGTCCCGATTTCCATGCCAATCATTTTGGTGGTTCATTGGTATCGCAAACCAATAAACTAATGGGGAGCTACATACGTTTTGCTGACACAACTGTTTTCCAGTTTATCCCGCTATTATCGTCACTGGTTTTTGCAGGTATTATCCTTTACACACGTGTATCACTAGTGGCGGTTGTATTAATCATCTTCTCGGTTATTTACATTGTTAGCGCCATATTCGTAACGAAAGGGGTCCGACGCCGAGGTGCTGATCAGGCGGCTGCCGAAAGCCTACAAACTGGCAACTTAGCCGACGCCGTCACTAACGTCATAGCCATTAAAAGTTTTGCGGCTACCGGCTTCGAGCAGGCCCGATTTGCTAAAGCCACCGAGAATACAAAATATCACCTGAAGCGAATGGCTTATGCGCACCGAAATCAACAAATTTTCTTCGGAACTCTTAGCAATGGAGTTGTGGCTCTGTCGCTGCTAATGGCTGTTGTCAGCTCGATGGTATTCAACGTTAACATCGCAACAGTATTCTTAATCCTTAGCTACACCGGTACAATTGCCAACAACTTGTTCCAGTTCAGCAACAACAGCCTCCGCAACTATAACCGCTCGTTTGGTGATGCCGCCGATATGGTTAGCATATTACAACAAAAGCCAGATATTCAGGATCCTGATCAACCAGAAACACCAAGAATCAGCCGGGGTGCCATTAAATTCAATAATGTTACGTTTACCCATGCTGATCAGGACGACGCTTTGTTCAATGGTCTAAGTGCCAGTATTAAGGCCGGCGAAAAAGTCGGTCTGGTCGGCTATTCTGGATCTGGCAAGACAACTTTTACTAGGCTGTTGCTCCGCTTCAATGACATCAACGGAGGCACAATTACCATTGATGGCCAGGATATAAGTAAGCTTACCCAGGAAAATCTCAGACGATACATTACTTACGTCCCTCAAGAACCAATTTTGTTTCACCGAACCCTAAAAGAAAATATCGGTTACGGAAACCCCGAGGCATCACAACAAGAAATAGAAGCAATTGCAAAATTGGCTCATGCCCACGAATTTATTACCGCCTTACCGCATGGCTATGAAACGCTTGTGGGCGAACGTGGCGTCAAATTATCTGGCGGACAGCGTCAACGTATCGCGATTGCCCGGGCCATGCTGAAAACAGCACCAATTTTGGTACTTGACGAGGCCACTTCTTCACTCGACTCTGAGGGTGAGGCGCTCGTTCAGGATGCTTTATGGAAGCTTATGCGTGGCCGCACGGCAATCGTTGTTGCCCACCGATTGAGCACTATACAAAAGATGGACCGGATTATTGTACTCGATGACGGCGCTATAGTTGAGCAAGGTTCGCACAAAGAATTACTTGATCAAAACGGAATATATGCCAAACTTTGGGCACATCAATCGGGTGGATTTATTGAGGGTTAACTAACAGAATCTATTTTTCTTCAGTAGCTTGTTTTTGAGATGTGTCTGTATTTTCTTTTGAGTTGTCAGCATCAGACGCTTTAGCCTGCTCGCCTTCTTCGGCGTTCTCGCCTTCGGCTGGGGCTTCAGCCTCTTCTGGTTCAGCTTCACCACCCACCGCGTCGTTAGCGGCCGCCAGAGCGCTAGGTTCGTAGACGGTGGCTACAACATGTTCGGGTTCAGTTAGCACCTCAACGCCATTCGGCACGATTAAATCAGCTACTGTGATCTGATCACCTATTGCAATTAATTTTTCGCCGTCATATTCTAATACGTCAGGAATTTTATCGGGCACCGCTTTAACTTCTACAAATGCCAGCTGGCCTAAAACAATTAAGCTACTGCGCTCGGCCGGGCTTGACTCATTACCATCTGAATAACGTGGCCTCAGTGGCACTTCCGCCTCAACCTGTTGGTTTTTATCGACGGCGTTAAAAACAATGTGAGATAACCGGTTGTTTCTTGGTTCGAACGTGGCTGTCTTAATCAATACCGTGTATTTACTCGTTCCGGCTGTCAAGTTAATCGGATGGTGTTTGCCAGCCTTTTGGTAAATCCGATGTAACTCTAAGTACGGTCCCTGAACAATGACAGACTCCTTGCCGTGATCGTGAATAACAGCCGGCGTTTTGCCTTCATTGCGCAAATGCTTAACAGCCTTACCAGTAACAGTCCTTAGTTCAAGTTCCAGATTAATAGAATCTTCAGCCATATTTCTCTCTTAGTTACATTCAGTGATATATAAGTATACCATCTTTTCCCTGGACGGTAAGGCCTAAACCGTATAGGATAAACTAGTGTTTGACATAACTCACTTAGTCCAGGCTAGCGGTTTGTTGATTGTCGCGATTATTGTTTTTGCTGAATCAGGCATTGTGATTGGCTTTCTAATCCCGGTAAGCGACACCCTGCTCCTCAGTGCTGGGGTATTGGCCGCCAGTGGCAAACTACCTCTGATAGCAACTATCTTAGTGGCTGCAATAGCAGCTATTTTAGGTGATAATTCCGGCTATCATTTTGGCCGACAATTCGGGCGACGTTTATTTAGTAAACCCGACAGCCTGTTTTTCCGCCATGAATATGTGATGCGCGCCGAAGCCTTTTATGAAAAGTACGGCAGCAAAACAATGCTCTTGGCTCATTTTGTGCCTATCGTTCGAACTTTCGCCCCTTTGACCGCCGGAGCTGGAAAAATGTCTATCCCGAAATACATGGGCTTCGACGCTATCGGCGATATTGTTTGGGCAATAGTTGTTACCAGCTTAGGTTATTTTCTGGGCAGCCGCATACCCGGCTTAAACCGTTATGTCGACCTAGTATTGGCCCTGATAATAGTATTTATCGTACTGCTAGTTTTCTATCACCTGGCAAGGGATCCGAAAATTCGTGGGGCGGTACTTAAAAAATTCAAGCGTTAGTCTTTAGCTTATCGCAAGACCTTTTTCAGATATTGACCGGTATAGGATTTCTCGGATTTGGTAATTTGTTCCGGCGTACCCTCGGCGACAATCCGGCCGCCAGCGTCGCCACCATCCGGACCCATGTCGATGACCCAGTCGGCGTTTTTAATAACATCTAAATTGTGTTCGATGACAATTATGCTGTTACCGGTATCAACTAGTGCATGAAGCATATGTAGTAGCTTTTCGGCGTCGGCCATATGTAAACCTGTCGTCGGTTCATCCAAAATGTAAAGCGTTCGCCCAGTTGCCCGTCTAGAAAGCTCGGTTGAGAGCTTGATCCGTTGAGCTTCACCACCCGAAAGAGTGGTAGCCGACTGGCCTAAATGAATATAGCCGAGCCCAACATCGACTAGCGTTTTCAGCTTGTTAGCAATAGTTGGGATATTTTCAAAAAGCGTTAAGCCTTGTTCGCAAGTCATGTCCAGGACGTCGCTAATAGTGTGCCCTTTGTAGTGGATTTCGAGAGCTTCACGGTTATAGCGCTTGCCATGACAAACCTCGCAGGTTACGTAAACATCCGGCAAAAAATGCATTTCAATTTTAATTATGCCATCGCCGGAACAGTTCTCGCACCGACCGCCTTTAACATTAAAACTAAAGCGTCCAGGCGTATAGCCGCGTATCCGGGCTTCAGGAACTTGAGCAAAGAGCTCACGGATAGGCGTAAAAAGACCGGTGTAGGTCGCCGGGTTGGAACGAGGAGTTCGGCCGATCGGTGACTGGTCAATGATAATTGCCTTGTCTAATTGTTTTATGCCTTCAATGTCATCATGACGGCCCGGTGCTGTATTGGCTCGATGAAGTTGGGCTAGCAGCTCCTTAGCCAAAATGTCGTTAATCAAACTAGATTTGCCCGAGCCACTGACGCCGCTGACCACCACTAGCTTACCCAGCGGGATTGTGACATCAATGTTTTTAAGATTGTTCTCTCGAGCGCCTTTAATCAGTAAGACTTTGCCGTTACCTGATCGTCTGGTTTTGGGAACGGCAATCTTAAGCTTGCCGGACAGATATTGCGCCGTAATACTCTCGGGGACTTTGATAACTTCTTCGGGTGAGCCGGCGGCAATAACTTGACCGCCGTGAATACCGGCACCAGGTCCGATGTCCAACAGATAATCAGCTGACCGGATCGTTTCTTCGTCGTGCTCAACAACAATCACGGTATTGCCTAGATCGCGTAAGTTTTTAAGGGTTTTAATGAGACGAGCGTTGTCGCGCTGGTGTAAACCAATTGATGGTTCGTCTAATACATAAAGCACCCCCATCAATCCTGAGCCGATTTGAGTGGCCAATCGGATTCGCTGAGCTTCGCCACCAGATAAGGTTGTGGCACCTCTCAGTAGTGTTAAATAATTAAGCCCAACGTCAACTAAAAACCGCAATCGAGCCTGAATTTCTTTAAGAATCTGCTTAGCAATATGGAGATCTTTATCCGACAGCTTCAGGTTAGTAAACCATTCCAGAGCATCGTCAATTGATTGGTCGCAGACATCCATAATCGACTTACTCTCTACTGTGACAGCCAATACTTCTGGCTTTAGCCGGCGGCCGTGGCAAGCGTAGCAAGGTTTTTCCTGCATGAACTTCTCAATATCATTGCGAATGAAGTCACTGTCGGTTTCATGGTGCCGGCGTTCCAAGTTTGGGACAACCCCTTCATAAGTAGTCGTAAATTTTCGACCGCCGCCTAAAGATACGCTATAAGTCTCGTCGCCCGTACCATACATGATTCGCTCAATATCTTCCTTCTTCAACTGACCAGTCGGGACATGTAGTGAAAACCCGTGTTTGTCAGCCATGGCCTGCAATTTCTTCATATACCAAGCATCAGCGTAGAAACGGTTGAATGGCCTAATCGCACCCTCAGCAATTGTCAGCCGACCATTAGGGATCACCAGACTGGGGTCAATCTCCATCCGTGAACCAATGCCGGTACAAACCGGACAGGCTCCATGCGGACTATTAAAGCTGAACGTCCGAGGCTCAAGGTCGGGAATTGCCACATCGGGATGGTCTGGGCAAGCATACATTAAACTGTAGCTATTCAGCTCATTGGTATCGGCATTAAGAACGTTTAGATGGCCCTCACTGACATCTAGTGCCTGTTCGGTTGACTGAGCTAATCGGGTCCGGCTGGCCTCGTTATTAACTAATCTATCGACCACAATCTCAATGTTGTGACGGTAATTTTTATCAAGTTCCGGAAACTCATCAAGCGCGTAAACCACACCGTCAACCCGCACTCGGGCAAAACCAGCCCGCTGGTATTGTTCCGGTATGTGTTCAAACGCTCCTTTTTTATCAACCACAACTGGCGACAAAATCATTAACCTGGCCCCCAGGGCCTGGGTGGCCACTAACTCGATAATGTTGGCTGCGGTTTGTCTGACCACAACGTTCCCGTCAATTGGACAGTGCGGCACACCAACACGAGCAAACAGTAGGCGTAAATAATCGTAAATCTCCGTCACTGTGGCTACAGTACTGCGCGGATTGCGGGTAGTCGATTTTTGGTCGATTGATATGGCCGGGCTTAAACCGTCAATTTGATCAACGTCAGGTTTTTCCATTAGTCCTAGAAATTGTCGAGCGTAGGCACTTAAACTTTCGACGTAGCGTCGCTGGCCTTCGGCATAGATGGTGTCAAAAGCCAGGCTCGATTTGCCTGAGCCGCTCAAACCAGTAATAACCGTCAATTTTTCGCGAGGAATCGTGACATCAATATTCTTAAGATTGTGTTCACGCGCTCCTTTTACAACAATACTGTCTGCCATAAGTTAGACCATTATACGCTGGAGGAACATTTTTTTCCAGACTTGGCGGCAAGTACAGTTGATCTGTAGTTATGTAGGCCCTAGAAAGGCATAAACATAAGCTGTAATACAATTATGTTGCGTTAGTCACAAACAAATACTATAATGCGCAATTACTCAGAGGTTATACATTGTGATTGATTTACTGCTACTTGGCATAATACCAGGTACCAACATCCAAATTAACTTCACGGACTGGCTAATTGGCACAGTTGTGTTTCTATTGTTGACTCTACTCTTTGTGGCCTACAGAAAACGTCTGCCGCTAAATTTAGCTATTTACTTGATCATTCGACGGGCCACTCGAAACACCAAATCTATAGTTCCGCAGGCATAATCGACTCGCCGTACAGCCGTAGTTCTTCGAGGATGTATGTTTGTGCGGGATCATTGGTAGTACTGGCCAATTCTTGGATGCGCTGCATGTATTTAGCTAGCCGGCTGGACGTTTGGCCAGACAATAAGCGAGTCTGGCAAAATATTTCCCAGGCTTCTCTTTCCTCGGCCGTCAAGTGAGCCGGGTAATTACGCGCCTTATATAACGGCAGCATGGCCTGAAGTCTTGGGTCATGGACTTGGTCTATAAAATCCCCTAATTCATCAGGACTAGCTGCTCGAACGGCAGCCAATAGATTATTGTCGTGGCTGTCAAAGAAACCGTCGTAAAGCTGGCCGTCAACCGATTGATCGTCACTCGTCCATTCCGTTTGTCTTTGCTTATCTCGCAGCTCAAGAGCCTCAATTAATTTTTCACCAAAGCCCTTTAAGCTCTTAAGCTTTCTAAAATGATCATCGATGACTGCTTTGTCCAACTGCAAACGCGCTCGGCTAGGATCATCAAGAACGCTTAGTGGCGCAACGGCCGGGCAACGATTGAATTGAAGTAGCTTAACTGGTAGTGGCATCACTTTATCACTGGTCTTCGCTTGCCAACGCTTTGCCAGTTCTGCCACGGACAGATCCGCCAATTCGTCAGGGTCAGAGCGTAAATCAAAGACTATGACGTTTTGTCTCTCTGAGGGCTGGACAACAACGGCGGCCACGGTTGTCTTTTCAAACTCGCTTGGATAGGTGCCACTGGAGTAAACGAAAGGCTGGTCGGCCATAACAAGCTCAGCCACTTTTTGCTTATCTCTTACAGCTAGCAAAAAATCGAAAAGCTTGGGCTGTTTCTGGCGAATTAGTTGGGCCAAAGCAATCGTTGCATTAACGTCACTCAGCGCGTCATGGGCATTGGTGTGATTCAGTTTATTTACTTCGGCCAGCAGTCCCAGACGGTTGGCTGGTCGGCCAGAACTGTCAAACGGCCAATTAATACCCTCCGGTCTAAGGGCGCGAGTCATTCGGACGACATCAAGTAAATCCCACCGCGAACAACCATTTTGCCACTGCCATTTATAGGCATCGTAAAAATTACGATAATTTATAAAACGCATGAACTCGTCATCAAAGCGGATTGAATTGAATCCTAGAAAAATGGTGTCATCGGCAACAGCCGTATCATAAAAAGTCTTTAGAAATTCAGCTTCCGTGACGCCTTCGGCTAGAGTTATTTGCGGTGTTATACCGGTAACCAGTACGGCTTCAGGATCGGGCAAAACATCCGGCGTCAGTTTGATGAAAATATTAACCGGGTCACCGACTGGTCGAAGCGTCATGTCCGTCCGCTGACCAGCAAACTGCACAATCCGCGCCGACCTTGGGCTAAAACCGCTGGTCTCTAGATCATAAAAGAAAAAACTCATCTTTTTAATATGTTAATTCACCTTCGTCGGCAATTTTAATCTGCTGACCAACCACAATACCTTGGCGAAGTAACTCATGCATGATACCCTGCCGGTGCATAATGTCGCGAAGATGCTGAACAGCCTCCGTATTCTTGAAGTCGGTTCGGGCAGTCAGCCGTTCGATCCTGTCGCCTCTGACGACAAAAATATCGTCTTGTTTTTCGACAGTCCAGGTATCGGTACTATCTGGTAGTGTGTGAACTGGAACTTCATCTTTAGCGCTCAATCTCAGAGCCTTACGTCGGGCTTTTAGAACAACTTCTTCGATTGAAAAAAGTAAATTCTTTAAACCCATACCACTTTGGGCAGAAATGGCAAAAAGCGGTGTCTGTTTTGGCACGGTTTTTCTGAGCCGACCCATCAAATCATCAACTATTTCTTCATCCAATCCTTCAACTTTATTTAAAACCACAATCTCTGGTCGTTTGGCGAGCGCCTCGTTGTGAAGCCGCAGTTCATTAACTATCGTCTGGTAAGCTTTCACGACATCCTCTTGATAGGCATCAATCAAGTGGACAATGACAGCTGTTCTTTCAATGTGGCGCAAAAATTCATGGCCCAGTCCCTTGCCCTGACTGGCACCCTCAATTAGACCAGGAATATCGGCAAACAATAAGCTGGATTCCTTACTGATATCGACGACCCCCAGATTGGGCGTCAGTGTCGTAAACGGATAATCGGCTATCTCAGGCCGAGCATTAGTCAGCCGAGCCAGTAATGTTGATTTACCTGCGTTGGGCAAACCGACTAGACCAACATCAGCTATCATCTTTAATTCCAACTGTAATTTAAGTTTTTCGCCTGCTTCGCCTTTATCGGCAAATTGTGGGGCTTGTCTTGTGCTGTTGACATAGTGGGCATTACCAAAGCCACCCGGACCACCATGGGCAATCACGGCTTGCTGTCCGTCGTTGGTTAGATCAGCTAAGACTTGGCCTTCAGGACTCATAGCGATTGTACCAACCGGTACATCAACCAACATATCAAACGCACTTTTACCGTGTTTGCGACGCTTACCGCCGCTTTGGCCCGATTCAGCCCTTAATTCTTTCTGGAAGCGAAATTTGGCTAAAGTGTTCTGATTACGGCTGGCTAATAAGATAACATCACCGCCTTTACCGCCGTCGCCACCATCGGGACCACCATGGGCGATATATTTTTCGCGGCGGAAACTAATGTGACCGTTACCACCGTTACCAGCCTCAATACTAACCTCAACTTTGTCTATAAAGTTCATCTATGATAGCTAGTATAGACCGCTGGGCTTGGTGCTGTCACTTTATCTACTAAGGCGTAATATAATTTGGATAAGTTGAGACCGGTACCCAACCTTCTCCAACCCTGTCAAAACCACCGCCGTCGCCGTAGTTATTCATATCCCGGATTTCAACTTCATTACTGTTTATAGCCACGACAATCCCGACGTGCCCTTCACCCCCAGCGGCATAAGGTGTTTGGGCAACCGCGCCGACAGTTGGCACTGAGCTAACTTGCCAGCCGGCCGCTTCGGCACCAGCCGCCCAAGTTGAGGCATTACCCCAATTAGCTGGAACAGCTATCTGAGTAGCGACATACCACGTACATTCACCCAAATCGTAACCGTTAAAACCATAAATAGCGTTTGACCCCCAAGCGAAACCATAGGAATAATACGAAACGACCGGTGTTTCAGTGCCATTGGGAATGATAATTTGCTCACCAACCTGCAAACCGCTGAGTTCAGCGTCATTGTCAGCAATAATCTGGCTCCCGTTGGCTTTGAATTTGGTTGCTAGAGTCGTTGGTGTATCACCCTTCTGTACGGTGTAAACAATTCCCGTAACTGGAGGTATCAGAAGTTTTTGTCCAACCGTCAAGCTATCGGACACCAAGTTGTTAGACCACAAAATACTATTAGAAGTTACGCCAAATTTAGCCGCAACAGATGTGACAGAATCGCCAGACAGGGCGATGTAAGCGTGAATGTCTTTGTTGGATATAAAGTTCGAAACTACCGCTTGGGGTTTATCAACAATCGTATCATTGGTTGAAGCTAACGACTGATTAAGTTGAATGATTTCGGAATCGGCTTGGTTGGCGACGCGAGCAGCTTCCGGTAGATTAACCATCCGAGCAACCGTCAGAGCTATATTAACCGAAGCTAGTTGGTCGACAGGTGCATCAGCAACCCCTTGCCCAGTAACTGATGCAGCTGGTTGCGACGAACCGCTAGAATGATCCGGATAAAGTATCACTACCCCCAAAACAGCTAAAAGCAAAACGAGATTAAGAGCAATCAGACCGACTCGAAAGGTTCGCCTTCGAATTGTTCTACGAAAGAGCCAAGTCCGCAAGCGGCCCAGCCTAGCTGTCTGTGACTCGGCCACAGATAAAGCCAACCGGGGAGATGTCGTAGCACGCGGAACCGTATTACTAATGTTTTAACTCCTTGAAACCGCTGGCGCAGTTCGGACATTTACCGGTCTTAATGTTTTGACAAGATGCAGTCATCACTTTTTTGTTTCTATTAACAAATATCCGGCAAAACGTAACGTAGTGTAAGCTTGAAGCCGTTGTTACGCTATGGGTTGCATTTTAGCAAAAACTGCTACCTATAGGCAAGTTGCTACCTCTTAAATTCTGTACCCGGCTCATCAATCTTGTGAACATAATTTCTGGCAGTATTGGCTGACATTGGCTTGGTGTTGCTGAAGTGTTTGGGCATAGTGCGTCGTTCCATCGTCGCCAGTCACGAAGTACAACCAACCAGTACTAGCTGGATGGGCCACCGCTTCTAGTGAACTAGCACTGACTGTCCCAATCGGGCCAGGCGGTAAGCCAGTATGCAGAAGGGTATTATACGGAGAATCATATGATAACGTTGGGGCCAAGCCGGCTTGAGCCGCAGCATAATAAGCCGTCACATCCGAACCGAGCGGCATGCCAATTTGTAATCTCTTCAGAAAAACCTGGGCCACTTGGTTGCGGTCATTCTGACCAGGCACTTCTTTCTCAACAATTGAAGCTAGCGTTACGCCCTGATAAACAGATAGTCCTTGGGCAGCAAAACCGTTTCGAATGTCAGTTGTCAGATGTTGTTGCATTTCTACTAGAGCTTCAGCCACAATCTGTGACGGATTAGTACTGGCTGTTTTTTGATACGAATCAGGCCACAAAAACCCTTCGAGACTGGCCGATGATGGACTGTCAGCCAACGCTTGGTAGGCACTACGATATAGGCTGGCATTAAAAGCTGTCGTAACCGAAGCCGGGCTAAAACCGGCCTTGATAAAGGTTTGCTGAATTTGTGATAACGATTGACCTGACAAGATGGTCACCAGGTTAGTGGCAACTTTACCGTCAGCTATGGCCTTGGCTATCTCCGATGTGCTCTGGCTAGGCGAAAAGCCGTAAGTGCCAGCTTGAAGCGCGTCACGGTCATTATGAATACTGACATACCACTCAAATACTTGGCTACTACGAATCAAGCCAGCAGCATGTAACTGATTGGCTATTTGATTAAGACCTAAACCACTCGCAACAGTTATATATTGGATTTTCGTACTGTTGCTCACTGGCTGCAGATTATCATAATAGACCCTCTGGACGGCTACTGTGCCAACAATGATCAGAACCACCAAAACCGTCAAGATTATCCAGACACGTTGTGGAAGTCGATGAAATTTTCTATCGAGACTATACTTTGGCACGTAAATAATCCTCCAATATGTAGGTCGCTGATAAAGCGTCGATAGCTTCTTTTGTATACGGTTTGCCCCGAGCCTTAAGTTCAGCTTCAGCCTGAGCTGATGTTAATGCTTCATCCTGCCAGTTTACCGGTAACTTTAGCTGTTCCGCCAAACTTGACCCAAAAGTTTGGGTGGCTTCTGTTTGAGGAGTCGTTTGTCCTTCAAGACCCCGGGGTAGTCCGATTACTAGCTGAGTCACATGCTCTTGATCGCAAAATTCACGTAAATGTTGGACTAATGAGTCGTCATTGCGCAACGTATCAACTGGATGAGCTAATCTAACCTGCATGTCCGCTATAGCAACCCCTATCCGTGCCGTGCCCAGGTCAAGTGCTGCGATAGTGCCGCTACTCACCGTCATGACGTCTAATGGGCCTTGCTGATGTCAACAGTTACCTTGCTGGGGTTTGTCGGAACTGATCCAACCCAAAACGGGCTTAGATAAACTTTGACGCTCGTGACACCCGGTAATTGACTAATGAACGTTTGGGCATCGCCGCTTCTCTTGCCAGCAACTTCTTTTTTGATATTGGTCGCACTAATATTTGGCCCAACGACAGCCGTTGTCAGCAATGATACCTGTTCATTACCACTAGCTGAGCTGACTACACCAAAAGTAGCGCTAGAAAGACCGTCATTAGTTATTATTTGATTGGCCGTATTGATCTGGCCGTCGACATTGCTGGCAATCAGGGCATCCAGATCACTCTTCATGGCCCCGTACATGGTGTAGGTTACAGACTGGGTTACTGTTACGGTTGTGGCCTGATCACCAACGTTGCTACTAGAAGTTGTGCTTGGAGTGTTGGCATTAAAAGTAGCCGGGATTGGGTAAAGGCCATCTTGAGTTAACTGCTGTTCGAGGGCACTCTTGATTGGACTCGTATTCTGGGAAGCTAGTTTCTGTTGAGCACTATCGATATCGGCTTGAGCAACTACTTGTACGATAGAATCAGTACCACCGCTAGCTGAGCCGGTGGCGGTTATATCAGAACGCCCAGCTACAGTAAATGTAACCGAACCGCTTGTGTTATATTTAGCGCCACCACTTTGAGCTGTCATATTAGTCGTAGTAGTAGCTATGTAGGTTGCACAGCTACCATGACCACTACCCAATAAAGGAAACTGAGTGGCCGCTTGTGTTATATATGTTAATCCACCAGAGCTTACTCCCGTTCCGGATGGAACAGGAGCGGGCTGTCCTATGCTGGGAGCACATTCTACCGCTGTCATCTGGATGGACCCCGTAGCTGCCGTGCCGTTATTCTGTTGTCCAGTGGTATTAACCTGTTGTGAGGTTGATTTTTGTTGCTGTTCGGCTCTGGCTGGGATAGTCAACGTACTAAGATTTACACTCTGGGCTGAAGTGCTAAGAGTTAATGTTAGGCTAGCGTTTACGTTACTCGTGTTGGTAGTGATATCAATCTTTGCTTTAGGCAGGAAAGACAAGACAAAGAAAAGGGCAATTATGACTACAACTACAACAATGGCTAAGAATAGCCACAGTCTAAATTTGTTGAAATTGGGCACTTTAAGGCTTTTATCCTTAGCCGGTTTCTTCTTTTTTTCATCAACAGCAGCCGAACTATCATCCTCCGGCTCCTCTTCATCAGGCAATGTCAGCGTTTCTATACCTTCCAGCGGTGTCGGTACGTTATCTTCACTACTGGCTAGTTCACCAACCGGCTTGTCGCCAGCATTTTCTGCCGTAAACCCCTCCTCAGTAGCCGGTTCTTCAACCGACACTGGTTCTTCCTCGGCCGTTGTTTCGGCAGCTGTATTGATGGGTATAGTCAAAGGAATTTCTGGTTTGGACTGAGGTGTGGCCGCCACATAAAGGCCGACTGATCCTGCTAACGGCATCAGGCTTGGTTCTGTTGTGACAAGTACGACGTGCTTTTTGGCGCTTTCAGCATTTCGTTTGAGCAATTTCATGTTCACGACACTCTGAAACACTGAAGCCCTTTTTGGTAGCACTAAGGCTACAACTTTAGCCTCGCTGGTGCGGAGTTTATCAATAATAGTAGTTATGTCGTCGTCGATATCAACGTAGAGAACGTCTTTATCATTTGGGTTTGGTTTTGGGTTCGTTGCCATAGTTATACCTGTAACATTCTATCAATTTTTTCACGGATCGAGCCGTTATTGTGGTCACTGAAGTTCAGAGTATCGACTCCGACACGCAGTAATCCCATGGCCGTGATAAAAGTATGATCATTGACCTTGCCCGTCAGATCAGTTATGCCAACAACCTGCTCTGGCCTGATGCGATGAACTACCGGTTTACGAGTAAACGGCAATTGACGATACCAGTCCGATTCCTCTAGGGCAGTCATCAGCATTTCCAGGCTTGAGCCACCACCGCAAAGAAACATGTGATAAGGCAGGTGGTCAAGTTTATCAAACTCACCAAGTGCTAGGTCAACACCACTCATCCAGACATCAACGGTTTTGCCGAGTGCCAGCTCGACAGCCGGAACTTTGGCTCTTGGGACTCTTTCTGAACTTAGACCGACTTTGAGTTCTTCGGCTTGGTCAAAGTTAACATTTAATTCTCTTTCAATTGAACGAGTATAAGCCCGCCCGCCGATTCCGAACATTTTTGTTCCTTGGACACCACCGTCATTGACAACTGCAATATCGGTTGTACCCCCGCCAACATCCATCAGGATAGCGCTAAGACTGGTATTTGGGTTATCACCAATCACCGCCCGGGCAACCGCAAACGGTTCAGCAGCGACAGCTAGTAGATCAAGATCAAGCTCTTGGGCGGTCTTTTCAAGTGCCCCAATGTGGATCATCGGCGCAAAGGCTGTATAAAGCTGCACGACTACTTCCTTACCCTGAAAACCAATCGGGTTTGTGACAGGGTACCCATCAATCTCAATATTAACCAAGGCGCTATTGACTAAACGCACTTCGACATCCTTACCACCCAACTCCATAGCCAATTGTTCCCTGGCCTTAGCCTCAGCCCGTTCTTGAACCAGCTTGATGATGCGCTCCATCTCGCTAAAATCAATCGATTTGGATGATTCTTTACGAGCTACTCGCACGGTCGTAGTAGTGCCCTTAACAAGTTCCCCGGCGATACCGATAATAGCCTGCCGGGCACTGACGCCAGCCTGTTGCTCAGCTTCATTGAGGGCTTCGTCACAGTTGGCTACCACTTTAGCTATATCAGCAATCGCCCCCGCCTGCATATCGCTTAGTTCTTGGTGAACTCGACCGGCTCCAATGATTTCCACGGTCGTGCCATCATCAGCTATTTTACCAATTAGAGCTTTAACAAACTCCGTACCAATATCTAGGGCGACGATGTGATGGTCGCTAGCAGATTTCTTGGGAGTCTTCGAATCAGTAACATGGGCCGCCTTGCTGACAGTTGCTGATGCTCTACTAGCTAGCTCGTGACCAAGCCCACGGCTAAGATCCTTGAATTTATCAAGCATATACACTTCATTCTAGCACAAGCAACGCAAAGAAAGCTGAAGTTTCACAGGGGTCATTTTTGTTCAATCTTTTGTCTTTACACATTGGGCATACTTGGAGCTCAACAAGTAGAAGGATATAGTGAGAATGTAAATAACAAGGAGTTTATATGGATGACATTATGGTAGTCACGACTAACGAATTACCTGGTTACGAAGTCGTAGAAGTCTACGGTGAAGTTTTCGGCGTAATTGTTCGTAGTCGTAATGTCTTTAGCAATATGGGAGCTGGCTTGCGCACAGTTTTTGGTGGTGAAGTTAGGGGTTATACCAAAATGGTCTCTCAGAGCCGTGAACATTCCATGAAACGGCTTCGCCAAGCAGCCACCGAAAAGGGCGCTAACGCCGTCCTAATGATGCGTTTCGACAGTGGTGACATTGGCAAAGTCATGAATGAAGTGGCCGCTTACGGCACCGCCGTTAAGGTCGTCAAGAAACACTAAGCTAAAACCGCTTTAACCCGTCGCACACCAGCTGAGCTGGACTCTTCTTTGATAATCTTGAACCGTTTACCGTCAGTACCGAGTTCGGCAGTGTTCTGGACGTGTGGACCGCCGCAGATTTCTCGACTAAAATAATCACCTTCCGGATCACCAATCGTGTAGACTTTAACGGTTTCGCCATAACGATCACCAAAAGTACCCGATACTCCGCTAGCTAAGGCCGCTTGGGTATTTTCTTCGCGCCAGCTGACTGACCAATTTTTATCGATTTGATCGTTAACGATTCTTTCAACTTCAGCAATTTGTTCAGGTGTCATTTTTCCCGGATACGAAAAATCAAAACGTATTCGTTCAGCGGTGATATTAGCACCACGCTGCACGACCCGTTCGCCCAAAACATTCTTTAGCGCTCGATACATCAAATGAGTTGCTGTGTGATATCTAGTGATGACGTCGGAGTGATCGGCCAGGCCTCCCTTGAATTCTCCCTTGCTGGCGGTTCGTGATCGGTCGCGCTGTTCGGCCATTAATTTCTCGAAGATTTCATCGGCATCCTCAGCTACCGCCATACCGCTCGTAAAAGCCTCTTCTTTGGTTAGCTCAACCGGAAAACCATAAGTATCGTAGAGCTTAAACAGTACGCCACCATCAACTTGATTTTGGGCCAGTTTGCCAAGCTCCTGAAGACCTTTACGCAGAGTTTGTCTGAACAATTTTTCTTCTTTGATTAGTACTTCAATGACTCGCTGGCGACTTTCGGCCACTTCCGGATAGTCGTCGTGATACAAGTCTGCGATCACCGGGATAATGTATTCCAGAAAGTTTTGTTCAATACCAAGCTCAAAAGCAAAACGGACAGCCCGGCGAATCAGACGACGCATCACGTAGCCTTGGGTTTTATTGCTGGGAATCACACCGTCAACCGCCAAGAAGGTCGCCCCACGTAGGTGGTCGGCAATGACTCGCATACTCTCGGTATGGCTATTGTAGGTCTTGCCGGATAACTCTTCCAGCTTGGCAACAATTGGCTTAAACAAACTGGTCTGGAAGATATCGGGCGAATCGATCGCGGCGGCGGCAATCCGTTCTAGTCCGCCACCGTAGTCAACATTTCGTTTCGGTAATTTAGCAAAACCTGATTCGGTTTTTAGATATTCCATAAAGACTGAGTTGCCTAGTTCAATATAGCGACCACATTCACAGTTAGGATGACATTTCTCACCCCATTTTGGATCATGCTGAACATGATCGAATCGATAAAATACTTCACTGTCTGGACCGCCCGGTTCACCATCAGACATCTCTGAAGGCGCACCGGCACGACTCCACCAGTTCTTGGTGTCGTAATAGAATATCCGGCCGTCTTGTTCGCCAATCGTATAGCCGTTGATTTCTGAACCAATCTCAATTTCTTTGGCGTCGATTGCCTTGGCACCAAACAGATCTCTCCAAATAGCCGCCGACTCAGTATCTTTTGGGATGGCATAATCCGAAAAACCGCTACAACAGCTAACGTACAGCCGATTTGGGTCAAGACCGATTACCTCTGTCAGAAAACTGAAAATCCAGGGCAATTGTTCACTTTTAAAATAATCCCCAAGACTCCAGTTACCGAGCATTTCAAAGAAGGTCGTATGGCGGTTGTCACCTACCTCATCTATGTCCTGTGCTCTTAGACAAGTTTGTGAGTTTGCTAAACGCTGGCCATTGGGATTATCCTGGCCAAGCAAGTACGGCAGCAGTGGTTGCATGCCTGAGCCGGTGAATAAAGTCGTTGGGTCATTTTGTGGGACTAAGGCGGCCCGAGAAATAACAACGTGATGTTTGGCTTTGAAGAATTCTAGATATCGACGACGAATTTCTTGGGCATTCATAGCTAGTAATTTTAGTTTAAGGCTTTCGACCGAATCAGCTTAGGCTGTTAACTGGTTATTGGCGTTAACTAAGTGTTTCCTTACCAGTCAAAGTATACCGTAAAAAGCCTAAGCTACGATACCGCCGCCTATAACCAGCTCGCCGTCGTAAATTACCGCCGATTGCCCGGGTGTGATTGCCCTAACATCGTCATCCAGCGTTAGCCGAGCTGTTTTATCCGCCAATACAACGTGACCCTCTACTAGGGGCGCCCGATAACGAGTCCGGACTTGGTAGGTTGTCTTGGGACTAGGAGCTTTATTAATCCAGTGCAAATCGATTAGTTTTAATTCATTGTGCCAAAGATTTTCGTCTTGTAAGTCGGTTGTCACGTAAACTTCGTTCTTGGCCATATTCTTGCCCGTTACATAATAGGGCAAGCCCCCGCCGACATTTAAGCCATGTCTTTGGCCAATGGTATAAAAAAGGGCGCCGTCGTGTTCCCCGACAGTTTTACCATGTTGATCAATAACTGGCCCGGGTGGCTGTTCACCAAGTTCAAATAGTAGGAAGTCTTTAATGCCGACTTGACCGACGAAACAAATGCCCTGGCTGTCTTTTTTATCAGCCGTACTGAGCCCAAAATCACGAGCTAGTTGGCGGACTTTAGGCTTCTCATATTCTCCGATTGGCATAAGTGAATGCCTCAAAGCATCCTCAGTTACGCGATATAAAAAATAACTTTGGTCTTTGTTGGCATCAACACCAGCCCATAATTGGCCGTCTTGACTGCGAGCGTAATGGCCAGTCGCAATCAGGTCCGCACCATCGGCCAAGGCGGTTTTTAAGAATAGTTTGAATTTGACCTCTTGATTGCACATGACGTCCGGGTTGGGAGTACGACCAGCTCGGTATTCGTCGAGCATATAGTCAACAACCTTCTGGCGGTATTCGGTTTCAAAATCATAAACCTTAAAAGGAATCCCCAAATGGACCGCGACTCGCTTGGCATCTTGGTAGTCTTCCAGCCAGGGACAACGCATACCTGGTAGATCTTGACTCCAATTTTTCATATAAACTCCGGTCACTTTATAGCCTTGTTGCTTTAACAAAGCTGCCGTGACCGATGAATCAACACCGCCAGACATGCCAACAAAGACTTGAATATCTTTTGCCATAACCCGTCTATCTTAGCAAATTTTTATTGATCCGCGCTAAATAATTAGCGACTTGATTCAATCGTCCGGCGAATCACATAGAGTTCATGGCGTCGGCCCAGCCAAAAGGCAATCAGAATAACTGGTAAAGCAGCCACCATCGGCTGCCAAACTATGACGCTCTTACCACTACTGCTAGCACTAGTTTTACTAGAGCTACTACTGAGTGCACCGCTAATCGGACCATTGGCTACACCAACAAGCTGTAGGTAGGCCGAGGTATTGTTGGCGTCAGTTGTCTTGGCCACAATTGTGTAAACACCGGCCTGATTATAGACATGGCTAACGTTGACGACACCGGGGAAAGAAACACTCTTAAGACCAGCGCCGCTACCATCACCCCAATCAACGCTCAGGGCATACGGCCCAGTTCCACCGCTTAAAATGAGTGGCCAGGTCAATGTGGTACCAGGATCGACACCTTGACGAGCGTAGTTACTGCTCAGTGTTACTCGTGAGCCGAACTGAGCATATTGGGCATCATTGAATGTCACCGATACCATATTAGAGTCGGGCCCTTGCTGGTCAAGATTGTCATAGTCTCGAGCCACTAGTTCGTTAGTGCCACTAAAGAGATCAACTTGCAAACTATAGCTACCGCCGGCACACTGGACAGCACCCACAAAGACATTATTGGCAAAAATTTTTATGAGTAACCCAGTCTGACACAAACCGCTGACCGATACGGGCGTACTAGTAAAAGTTTGGCCGCTACTTGGTACGGCAATGGTGGCTGCCGCAGTTGGCGGATTGCCGGGTACAGTACCCTCAAAACCAAGTGTCCCCGATTGGGGATTCTGTTGTGACCCTAAAGCCGACACTAGCGGTGCTGTTAACACACAGGCGGCCACTATAATCAGCCCGCTTACTAAAGACAAAGCTTTTGATACTATGCCGCTACTGCTTTTACTCATATCTCAACCTTAGCCCAAAACACCTATAAAAGACAAGTTCTTAGTGGGCCAGGATTCTAGTGCCGTGCCCTTCTAATAATCCGGCGATTGTAACTACGGATCATCTTCGGCAAGCCAAATATCAAGAATAGGATAAGCAAGATAACAACGACAATAGCTATCACAGCGGCCAGCGGAATCACATAAAAGGTCGTACTGCCGCTGAGCAATTGACCATTGGCACCATACCCAAAATTACCGGAAACGGTGTATTTACCAAATATTCCGATTTTTGTGAGATTAACGGTAAACATCCGGATACTGCCCGGTAGGACATTGCCGCGCGGCGTCGTATTATTTATTTCATAGGTGGCCAGTTCTTTTTTGCCATTTTCAAACAATACTTTACCAAAAGGTTGTTCTTGAACATTCCCTAGGTTTTGAAACCGCGCCGCTACGACCAAATTTTTGTTGCTAAAAAATACCGCTTGTGGGCTACCGGCATTATATTGGCGCACATCAAGGCTAGCCAGCTGCAGATTGTCAACAACATTACCTGATACACGCACCAGAATAAGTGAGGCAACACTTGCAGCTAGTGTCACCGTTTTACCTTGGCTACTCGAAACGGGTGTAAACCGGACTGCCCCGTAATAACCACCGCCTGGTGTCTTTGCCGGAATAGTGATACTGACGTTAACCTGTTTTTCTTCGTTGGGCTGGAGTGAAAAATTACTAATCGGCGCAATGTAGCGCTTCAGACTATGGCTCGGGGCGTATTGGCCGGGATTTAACAATAATTCTGGCTGACCATTCTCATTACTGCCCGCCGTAAAATCATCGACGATAGCCTGTACAGTATCTGGCGTATCGGTAATATTTTGCACATAAACAGATACTGTCTGAGTTTGCCCAGGGTTAATATTCAGATCAGTAGTGAGCGGAGATATCCTAAAGCCGTTACCGCCACCCGAAGTAGCGACAGTCGTGGCTGCCAAGACCGGTAGCGCTGTCATACTGACCAACACTAAGGCCACCAGACCACCCAGGAGTGCCATTAGTCTAAGCCTCATCGTTAATACCTTCCCCTCTTCTTATATTTTTAGACAGACAACCCTATAGTAGCAAACCGCTAGAAGTTTGCCAAACACAGGTAAGTCAGTGAAGTTACATAGACACCGGGCATTTGGCCACTCGGTACGTTGACTATATAACTAATTGTAAACTGTCGATAATCCGACGGATGATCAGTAAATGCGATAACATCCCCGGAAGTATATTTGAAAAAGTTGGGTTGATCATAATTGCTGGCTGGAGAAGCCACACCAACCCCGCTGGGATTTTCCCCGACCAAGGGCGTTTGATTGGCCACCAAATTTAAACCGAATTGACTGATTCCTGGTCGCGAGACATCAGGGGTTGCCATGGCGTTAATAACATTATTGCCTGACGTCATTGTTGGCCCGTAGACATACAGATTATAGCCAGAGGCAGCATTAGTGGCTGTCAGCAATTGCGTTTGAACACTACTGGTCAGGGTACTACTAAAATCACCAAAATTGATATAGGCACCACTAGCTGTGCTGCAATCATCATCTGTAATAGTAATACCCGAGCAAAACAATAGATAAGGTGGCACAGTGGTGCTGATTTGTAGATTATTGTGGACACTAAAAGCCATTCCCCCGGAGTCGGTAGCTGAACCGCTGGCATCACTGGTGGCGAATGTCTGTAACCTGCCGTAATACGTACCGGCATTCGAAGGATTAATTACTCCCTGCAGCGTATAGCTCACATTACCGGTTGTCGCCGACGCTGGTGTACGTGTCAAAACCAACGTATAGGCATTGGTCCCAGCAGATAAGATCGCAAAGCCGGTTGCTCCGCTTTGGCCGCTCAATATAGCCGAAGAGATATCAAAACCCTGAGGTACGGTGCAGGTATCACCAATTAGCGGGTCGTTGGCGCAAATCTGTAGTTTGATTGAGCCGAGTGTTTCGTTGGCCGGGATTTCGAAACCTAACTGGTAAGTTGCTATCACACCAGTGCGGCTGTCACTTAAGAAAAGACTTCTGAATGGTAATTGAGCACCATAAGCTCTCGGAAAGTAGATGTAGCCCAGAACAAGCAGAGCGGCCAGGACCACAATAAGCAGTCGCGCTAGGGACAGATTACGCCGTTGGCTGATTACTCGGTCCATTCATAGAAACTCTTTCTAGAATGTACCCGTCGCAATCAGAGAATAGTTCGCCGTATAAATACCAGCTATGGTGGTATTCGTCGCAGTAGCAGCAAAATTCAGGCTGTCAGTTTCAGCATTTAAGGCTCCCGTGCTGGAGAATATCTCACTGCCGTAGGTACCAGTAACCGAGTTCGTCGCCGCACCGTCAACCAGAGCATATTGTTCGGTGCCAGACCAGGACGTGGCACAGTTGGCGCCGTTATACGGAGAGTAGGCTGTAGTGTTGGCGCTACCTGGCAATACACACATACCGAAGGCCGGGTTACCAGAGGTGTTACCCTTAGCAATAACATACGAAGTGGTCTGGTTGTTGGTACCGACAGTATTAATGGACGGTATGCCGCATGAAGTGCCACCGTTACTACTAAGTCCGCCACACCCGCTGGCCACACCGCTGGTGTCTTTCATGTAGACAACAGCCCCATGCTGGGCGTTGGTTGAAGTCATAGTATAGACGCTGTTCGTATCAACAACCGTACCATCCAAAATCTGCGGCGAGCCATGACCAATGGTGATGGCTGGCGTACCGACTGTGCCACATGTCGATATAGTGGCATTAGAATCGCAGAAGCCTAATTGCTCCATAACATAAGCCGTGATGGACACCTGAGTAGCGGTTGACAAGGCTACACCACCGTAGTCGATCTCACCAGTAAATGTTGCTGGACGAGTGGTAGTGGTTGTATCGCCAGTTTGTAGATAGCCGGTACTGGCACTAGTCATGTGAGCAGCAGTGTCAAAGGTAACAATACGGGCATAAAAGGATAGATTTGTGGTCGACGGGTTTGTAGCAGTTGTGATCGTGAAAGTAACAACGTTACCGCTGTTAACGGTTGCGGGTGTGGCGTTGGATAGTTCTAGCGTCTGGTACGATCCACCGCCAGCACCACCCTGAAAGCCAGCGGCAGTCCAACCTGTAGTGCCGCTACCGTTAACGGTAACGGTGCCGGCTGGGCTGATAGTAGGAGTTGCCGATCCCCAAGTAAAACCGGCTGGATAGGTACAGGTAATACTACCAATGAGTGGCGTATCACCACAAATATCGACTACAATACCACCGATAGTGTTGGTGGTGGCAGCCGTATAAGTTACCTTATAACTAACGCCTGTAGCACTAGGTATGGCGTTAGACATACCAATACTTCGGGACGTTACTTGATTAGCTGCTGCCGCAGATCCTGCCAAAACAGCCAAACTGCCAATTGTGGCGGCAAAGCCCAGCGCTACAGCAGCATAAGCATATCGCTTTAGCCTATGCAGTCTAATATTCATTTCGTGAATCCTTTTATTTTAAGTTCTTTGTTGCTAATGGTTTACCTGGGGATTCTATCATATTTATTCTGAGAAATACAAGTCCTACTTATCCACAGCTATGGTGGTCTAGAAAGTACTCGTCGCCACTAAAACTTGATTAAACGTATAGGTACCCCCTGGAGTCAGAACCGACACGTTGAAAATATAGGAAACAGTATAATCAATCAGGCCATTACTGGAGTTAACCGTTACGAGGGTATCATTACCACTGGACGGATAATAATACTTGTTGGGCTGGTTATAATTCGCCCCGACCGAAACTGTACTCATGTTACAAAACCCACTGAGAGCACAAGTTGGGCTAGCGCTAACACCAGACAGCGTTGCTGGACTAGTGTTGGCGACTAAATTAATGCCAAACTGCTCAGTCCCCTGTGTCGAGCTCGCCGCTGAGCCAGGTGTATGCATGGGGTAACTGCCGTTTTGTGGGGGCAAGGAGCCTGTCGTAATGGTATAACCGCTAGCTAGGTAGGTTTGTACCGCAAAAGTCGTTGTAGCAGTGGCCGTTGAAGTGGGCGTTAGGACCCCTAAGTTAATGTTGGCGGCATTGACTATAAATGATAGCGAAGGCGAACGAAAGGTATTAAACCCGGCCTGTGCTTGATAATTAATACTAGCTATATTGCCGACACCTGTTTCCCCGACTGTTTCATCGGCGCAATAATTGGTCGAGCAGGTCGAAGAACTGCCAGCCCCATAACCATAGCCCCCACCATTGCCGAAGAAGACTTCATTAACCTCATAATTACTGGAACATGACTGGGCATTGGCACAAGCTTCGGTAGTAGACGGAAAGATTAATGCACTTACCCCCCAACCGAGTAGCATGACAATAATCAACAGCAAAATCCGGGGGGCATCAAAAAGATGATTACCCCAGGAAAGTTTCGCGATTGCTTTTCGGTTAATTTTCATTGTTGCTATTAGTCCGCCTAACCTCATTTTTACCGTAGTCATAACAGAGATTGTAATCTGCTTACGGTTTTGGTCATCTTCTTGTATTATTATATAGCATAAGGGAAATTGGTTAGTACGTAAAACCGATCAACATTACTCATGGATGGGACAAACGACAATCACGGCGCAGCTGATAATCAGGACAGTGATATAAGCTCCCTGGAAGAACAGACAACTGTTACCACTGCGCCGGAGAGTGAGGCTGGTAACTCAAGCAACATTAGTTCTGAAGACCCCAATTCACTGGACGCTAACACCGGTAACGGCGCCGAATCGACCAGCGGGCTAACCGTTCCAACCGGTTCCGTATCGACCGAACCGACTATGTCACCTACCGGCCGTGGTTTCATGCGCCGGTTGATGGATCGATTTAATATCTACCTGCTTTTATTTATCCTATTGCTAATTTTATCGGCCGTAACAGGTACAATTCTCTACCTCAAAGCCAGCAACCAAGCTAACAACACCAGCTCATCATCATCACAGTCGTTGTCCCAAAGTGAGCTAAGCCAGTTGGCTAACGGTGACGTAACGGTCGGTGGTCCACAATCGACACTGAACGTTCAGAGTAATGCCGTTTTTTCAGGCAGCGTTTTGGTTCACAGTAATTTACAGATAGCTGGTACATTACAAGTTGGCAGCAGTGCTGCCAACAGCGGCCTACGTGTTACTGGCAACAGTACGTTTGACGATGTCCAAATCACGAAGTCTTTGGCTCTAACTGGCAACGGATCTATCCAGGGTCAGCTCAATGTCCAAGGTAATTTAGGTGTAACTGGTAGTGGCACTTTTAACGGCGCTATATCTGCCCCGCAGATTACGGTTAGTACTCTGCAACTCAACGGTGACCTAAATCTAACTCACCATATTGATGCCGGGGGCAGTAACCCATCACGAAGCTACGGAACAGCTTTGGGCAGTGGCGGCTCGGCATCGGTCAGCGGTTCCGATACAGCTGGTTCGGTAACTATCAATACCGGCAGCAGCCCGAGCGTCGGTTGTTTTGTGACTGTCACATTCGCAACACCGTTTAATAGTACTCCCCACATTGTTATGACACCCGTTGGTTCGTCAGCAGCTGGGCTGGCTTACTATATCAATCGGTCAACCACTAATTTCAGCATTTGCACAACTTCTACGCCACCATCATCGGTTAGTTTTGGCTTCGATTACATAGCCTTTGACTAAACCAAACTATGTCGTTTGACGTTTACTCGACCGTACAAAACATACCTTGTTTAGACATCTAGGAAAACAGTTACAACGTTTTGACGAACGTGCATGACTCCACCAGAAATTTTGATTTTGATCATGCCGCCTTTGGTGTCCAATGCCAAGTCGCACGTGTTGAGTAACGTTATAAAATTGTGATGGTGTGGTAAGACGTCGAATGGGCCGGTGCCGTTAACGGCTGAGACGCTTTTGGCTTCATCATCAAAGTAAACTCGAAACGGTGACCAAACTTTAGCCTTCAGAGTTTCGCCAGCTACCCCCATCTTGGAATCGGGGTTTGATGGGGCGACTTTGATTGGTTGACTAGTGTTAACGTCTTGTCGGATTGGCATCATCTGCTCCCGATTGCTTGGTGCTGTAGATCAGGCTGATTGTGCGCCAAGCTCATACGATAATTTCCTCAATACC
>Ga0182030_10001727_pt1 | contig 45548 bp, 46 predicted proteins | sample 812S3MmetaG_FD_121299 | JGI IMG/M metagenome (GOLD analysis project Ga0182030, IMG submission 121299) | Permafrost microbial communities from Stordalen Mire, Sweden - 812S3M metaG (Illumina Assembly) | ecosystem: Environmental > Terrestrial > Soil > Wetlands > Permafrost | place: Sweden...
CGCCGGCGCCCAAACCTTGCTCGCGCCGGCACCGGGGATCGTTCGACATGCAGCCACCGGCCCGTCGGTTGCGCTGAAGACGACGCCGCCGGCCGCCGCGCGGATCGCGGCCGGGCTGCATCAAGTCCGCCGCGTCGACGGCACCGTGCTGGCCTACCCCAGTCAAGACTTGCGCGCCATCGAGTCGGCCGAGCCGCTCGAACATGGCCAAACGCACGGTCTGACCGAACACGTCGGGAACGATCTCGCCTCCAACGTGCGGCGGCTCGAGGCCCAGCCGCAGATTCGCGCCGCCGGCGGTTATGAGGATGAAGCGCGGGCGCAGTACGCGACCGACCGGACGATCGCAAACCCCGCCAACCAGCGCGCCATCGCCGCGTTCCTAGCCGACCCCGAACGTTTGAAGACGGCGCTCGAACGGGTCGACGCCGGGGCGACGGTCGGTACGACCACCACCCGCGCCGACCTCGACGCCGGCCGCCCGTCGCTCATCCCGGGCCGCACCGCGACCGTCGTCCTCATCAAAGACACCACGTTCCCGGAGGGGTACCGCATCCTGACAACCTATCCCGATACCCGCCCGCCCGAGGTCGATGCACGGGGGAATCGCCAACCATGATCCACGTGGCCAACCCCGTCTATCCCGAGCTGCGTCAACTCTTCGGCGCCTACCTCAACGCGGAGTTTGCCGCGCAGTACGGGAGCGTTGCAAACGCGCTCGTCGCCTATCGTCACGAAACGGGTCCGGGGCACCGCGCCGCCGCGCTGGCCGAACTCGACCGGCTTACCGCGGCGCCGGGCGCGGCTATCCGGCTTGCCGCCGATCTGACCGCGCTCGGATGTGAAGTCGCGCTGGCATCGGCGGGCGAGGCGTGGGGCCTCGCTGCGACGATCCGGCGCGCGCTCGGCAGCTAGAGTCCCTTGCCCCGGAGATAGCCGATCAAATAAGCCGCGATCGCCAAATTGTTCTTCTCGAGCATCATCATGTGGCCGTTGCCCATGATGCCGACGTTTTCGAGCCGGACGAAGTCGTTGCGCACGCCGGCCTGCGCGAGATAACGCGACATGCAGTGCTCGGTTTGTGCGAACGCCGAGGCTTGCGACACCAGCACTAACACCGGGAAGCCTTGCAGGTTCACGAGCGTGCGCGCCGGTTCGGCTTGTTGCCAGCACGGTTGTAAATCGGGCGAGTCGGGCGCGGATTGCGGCACGCGCGTCAGCTGCGCGGCACTCGTTAGCGCCGGCGAGTATGCGACCGGGGTCGTCGTGATGCCGTAGGCGGGGCCGAGCGTGGCCGGCGTGATCGACGCCGGCAACGGCGGAATGTAGTACGGTCCGGCCGACGGTTCGAGCGCAAGTATTCCCTTGATCAACTTCGGCCGCGCATCGGCGATCTGCCAGCCCAGCTGGCCGCCTTGCGAATGCGTCAGCAAAATTGCGGGCCCGATACGGTCGAGCAGCGCCGCACCCGCATTGCGCATTAACGCTTCCGTTTCGTCCGTGTCGGCCAGACCTTCGACTTGCGCGGCTGCGAGCTGATCGAAGACCGGATCGCCGGGTTGACCGCGCTGCGGGCCCGTACCCGGCCATTGCGTGTGGAGCTTGGCTTGCGGCCAGCGGTTGACGACCTCAGGTGCGATCCAGCGTTCGCTGGCGAACTTCGCATCGTAGGCGTGGATCTTGCCCTCGAGCTCCGGATAATATGCCGACCGACCGCGCGCCGGCTGATCGACGACATACACAGCGAAGCCCTGCTCGACAAAGTAGTCCGCCCAGCCTTCGCGACCGTCGGGCGTTCCTTCGAAGTTCGTCCCCGTTTGATCCGCGCCGTGAATCATCACGATGGGATACGGATGCGTCTTCCGTTGCGGCACCATGAAGTGCACGTACATCGCGCCGGCCATGACCGGACCGTCGGCGGTCTTCTGGTAACTACCGCCGGTAAAAAAATAGCCGTGATCCGCGAGCGCCGCTTGCGGCACGGGTGCCGCTAGCGCGAGCGCACCGGAAAACGCGCTCAGAACGATGGCCAGCGCGATGTGCTTCATTTGGGACTCCTTGCTGTTACGAAGCGAATGTCGTGATGAAGTCTTTGGCCGGGAACGCGGCTTTGATCATGCCGTATTTGGCGGATAGATCGATCGCGGGCTGGACCAGCTCCGGCGTTACGGTAGTGGCGAAAATCGGTCGCCGGGCGTTCGCGAGATCCGCCACGGTGTACTTGCTGTTCTTGGCATAGATAGCGATTGCGTCACGCGGGTTAGCGTTCGCCCACACCGATGCTTGCCGGACGATCGTCGCAAACGCCTTGGCATCGGCCGGGTGTTTGGTCACCCAATCGGAACTCGCGAACCAGAGCGAGGCGAGAAAACGCGGCGCGATCGCATCGAACGTGCTGCCGAGTGTGCGGAACTGAGCGTTTTCCGTCGCTTCGTTGCCGGCGGCGTCCATCGTGGCCGCGTCGACCCGGCCCGACAACACGTCGGGGGCCATTTGCGGCAGCGGGATCTCGATGTATTTCGAGGCTTTCGAATCGCCGCCGTTGCGGTCGATCCACGAACGGGCCGAGAGGTTCGTGATGTTGGCGAGACCCGACACCGCGATCGTCTTGCCGGCCAAATCTTTGGCCGAGTGAATCGACGACGCGGCCGCAACCGTCATGATACCGTTGGTTGGCGCCTTTGCGTCGTGAACGCCCGCACCCGCGATGATGGTGACCGGCAGCCCGCGATCGTGCGCGATGATGAGCGAGACGGGGTTCGAGAACCCAACGTCGAGCGCGCCCGAGAGCACGGCCGACGAGACCGCCGCCCCGTTTGAAATCGGCGTAATCGTGACGTCGTAGCCGGCCTTCGCGAAATAGCCGAGGTCGCGCGCGTAGTACACGGCCGCCGCGATCTCCGTCGGAATCGTGCCGATGCGGATCGTGGGCCGGTCCTGCGCCCGCGCACTCAGCGGAACGCTCGCCGCAAGCGGGACCGCGAGCGCGCCGAGAATCGTGCGGGCGGCGTTGCGCCGCGAGATCGAATCCATGCCATCGTCAGCCTTCATGAGCGTACCTCTTCAGAACGTCGCGCGCCAAGGACTGTTTGAGGACCTCGGTCGCGCCTTCGGTGATGATCATGCTGCGTTGATCGCGCCAGAACGTCTCGATCGGCGTGTCCGTCGTCAACCCAAGTCCGCCGAAGATTTGCATGCAGCGGTCGGCGGCTGCGAACGACGACTCGTCGCCGAGAATCTTGCACATGTAGGAATCGTAACGCACGTCTTCACCGCGATCGTGCGCCGTGGCCGTCGCGTACGTCATCAGCTTGAGCGCATTGAGTTGCATATACATGTCGACCAGCATCCACTGGATGGACTGGCGATCGGCCAGCGGCGCACCAAAGGTCGACCGTGCGCTCGCGCGCGTCGAAGCGAGTTCGAGACAGCGCTCGATCACGCCGATGCCGCGCGCCGCGTGCTTGAGACGGCCTTCGGTCAACCAGGCCTGCCCGAACGCAAAGCCTTGACCTTCTTCGCCGATCCGATTCGCAAGCGGAACGTGCACGTCCTCAAACGCGATTTCGAATGGCCGGTCGCGCATCATCGTTTCGATCTGCCGCACGATGCGGATGCCCGGCGTATCGATCGGCACGATGAATGCCGAGATACCGCCGCGCGCGCCTTTTTTTTGATCGGTGACCGCGAGCAGTTGGATGAAGTCGGCCTCATCGGCGAAGCCGATGAAGATCTTACCGCCGTTCACCGTGTAGTGGTCGGGGCCGCGCACGGCGGCCGTCGTCATGCGTGCCGGATCGCTGCCGGCGCCGGGTTCGGTTTGCGCGAACGCCGTGCGCTTTTCGCCGCGAACCACCGGCAATAGTATTTGCTCGCGCAGTTCGCCGGTGAGATGATAGAGGATCGGGCTGACTTCCGGCCCGAGGATCGTTTCGCCGCGTGTCGGGAGCGCCGTCGTCCGGCCGAACTCGGCCGCGACGGCGATGCGCGCCAAGAGGCCCCGTTCTTGGCCGCCGAATTCGCGCGGCACGTTGAGGAGCGAAAGACCGGCGGCCGCGGCGAGGCCTTCCAGACGCTGCTTCGTTTCGGGCGGTAATTTATAGCTGCGCGAGAGCGTTAGTTCGTGCGGGATCAGCTCTTTGTCGACGAGTGCGCGCGCCCGCCGTTGGATCGCGGCGATTTCGGGAGGTAGTGCGAACTCCACAGCTTCGCGGCCTTACAACTCGCGCGCGGCAGGACCTCCCGGCGACGGCTAGCGGGCTGGACCGCTTGAAATCATATCGCGCGCCGGGAATCCTTTGGGAATGATCTGATATTTCGCGGCGGCATCGATCACCGGCTGAATCTGCTGTGGATCGAACGACAGCGCGGTGTAGGTGTGGTGCATCTTCTGCGCCATCTCGGCATCCATACTGGTGAACGATACGAGCAGCGGTAGCGTTTCGGCGACGTGATTGTCGGCGTACGCGGCAGCTTGCTGTAATACCGTGGCAAAACGCGCGACGGCTTCACGATTCTTGTCGACGAAATCGCGCCGCGCGAAGAACGCCGACTCGAGAATCGGGTGCGAATAGCCGTTGAGCATGTCGACGAGGATCTTGAATTTGCCGGTCGCCATGTCTTTGGTCATGTATGGCTCCGTCGTCAGGCCTGCATCGACGCGGCCCTGCTCGACCGTCGCCGAAAGCGCCGATGTCGGAATCTCGACCCACTTGACCGTTCCTGAGTCGCCGCCTTGCGCGTCGATCATCTCGCGCAAGCCGAGGTAGCCGATGTCACCGATCGCCGTGCAGCCGACGACCTTGCCTTGCAGATCGAGCACCGACTTGATCGTTGAACTCGCGGCGAGCATCACGCCCGAATTCGACTCCTCTTTGCGGTGAATCGCCGACGGCGCGATCAGGACGAACGGCACGCCGCGCGCGTGGGCCGCGATGAGCGACGAGAGGCTGGCCTTACCGATGTCCACCGCGCCGCCGATGACCGACTGCGCGACGACGCCGCCGCTGCTGGCTTTCTCGATAACGACGTTGAGGCCGGCCTTTTGAAAGAGTCCCGCGCTCTGCGCGTACAGGATCGGCCGCAAATCGTCGCTCGACGACGAGGTGAAGCGAATCGTCGTGAGGTTCGTGCCCTGAGCCCAGGACGGCCCGGCACACACGAACACGAGCGTGACGATCGCCGCCATCGCGCGCAACATATGAAGAGCGTCCTTTATTCCGAGCATCATGTTAGCGTTTCTCCAAAGCGGGGAAAAATTTGTCCATGGCCGGTGAGAGACCTTGGCGTTCCATCTCTTCGAGCCAGAGCGGATGGATGCGCGGATCCTGATCCTCATACTCGATCTGATCGCCACCCTTCTTGATGCTCGTTGAATACTTGACGTCTTTGCCGAGTATCTCTTCGCGCCGTTCTTGCGTGAACGGATAACGCAGGCTGCCAAAGCCCATCGCGAGATATCGCGCCGCGACGGAACTCGTCGTGAAGTGCTGATGAAATTGATGGTGCGCCGGCGGGAAGAGCACGCCGTGATGCCAGTCGATTCGCACGAATTCATTTTCCGGTTCGTACCACATCAATGAGAAGCCGCTGCCGGCGACGCACATGACGTTGTAGCCGGCGACATGGCGGTGCGCTTTTTTGTACGTTCCCGCGGGCATCTCGGAGACGTGCGCGTGCATCGAGCTGTCGGCCAGCAAGAAGATCAGGTTACCGCCGCCGGCTCCGCGATCGGAGAAGTCCGGCAGTTCGACTGTCGACAGGCTCGCGATGAAGTTCGTTTCCCAGGTGTTGTTGCCCTGACGTACCATGTTGAGCACGCCTTCACCCGCGAAGTATTCTTTCTTGCCGACCCGGTCTTCAAAAAAGAATGGGTTGTCGAAGACGAACTGCTCGCTGTGAAAGAGGTTCAGCATCATCGGCGCGTTCGTCGTGCTGGTAATCAGCGCGCGTTTCAAACCGCTGCCGTTGAAATGACGGAACGACGCGTTGAGCGGAATCGCGAAGAGGCTCGTCGGTCCCCACTCGAAGCTGCGCGTCTCGCCGTTGGGAAGCACGATCTGCGTGCTGCCGTGGCCTTCGAGTACGTAGACGATCTCTTCGTAGAGATGACGCTGCGGAATCGTCGAGCCGCCGGGCGGAATATCGAACACGAACGCGTTGCAGAAATCGCCGCGCCCGTCGAGATGCAGTGCGGCCGCCGGGACCCCGACGCGCGGCCACTCGGCCGTTTCGACCTTGAAGCAATCGATGGCCAGCCCGGTGTGAACGAGCAGCTGCTCTTTTTCGATCCAATCGAGGTACGAGTCGATGCCGTACCGTGCTTGTTTGAGCTGGTCCATGATGCTCCTTAGAATCGCGTCGCGAAGTCGGGCTCGCAGACGACTTTCCACGAGGTGCCTTTGGGGATCGTACGATCGACCGCCCGGAGATGCCGATACGTCTGCGGATCGATTGCCCGAAGTTGTTCGCCGTTTTCCATCGCCGTCAACGAGTCGAGCAAGACTTTGCGCAAGAGAATGATCGCGCGATCCGTCGTGCCGACGTGTTCCTTGCTGCGGTCGAGGATGGCGCCCATGCCTTCTTGCAACGCGTAGTCCTGGGTGTTGACGCCTTGAATGCCGGTCATGCTCTCGGTTTTCTGCAGTTGACGATCGATCAGATAATCGTTCGCGCGATTGCGAACCGGCACGTAGCCCGGCCCCGTGTTGTCGCCGCGCCCGAGCCGGGTTTCCTCAGTTTGCACGTGCTCTTGCGAGATCGGGCGCGCCGGATCGGCCGAGTAGGTGAAGCTGAATACCCAGCTGCGGTAATCATCGATCGGCACCCAGATGTGCCCGTTGATCGTCGGGATCTGGCCCGGCTTCTGAAACAAGCCCGCCACGCTGCCGCGCATATGAAACGACGGCATGATCCAATGGTAGACGCGAATCCAATCGAAGTCGTCGTGCGCGCGAATCCCCGCATACGTAAAGCCGAAACCGGTGGTCTCGATATCGAGCGCGGCGACGAGTTCGTCGTATTTATTGAGAAACGAGCGGTCGCCGATCGTGGACTTGTGTAGAATCGTCGCGTGCGTCGGATCGATCCCGCCCTCGAGGGCCTGCAGGTAGTTGCAGTCTTCGAACATCTTTGAAACGTGGCGATGGCCCGCCGGAGCCCGGACGAGTTCGTGATCGGGCGGGGCCGGCTGCAGGTCGCGCGGACCCATGTAGGTCCACACGATGCCGCCGCCTTCCCAGGTCGGATAGGCGTCGATCGTGACCTTCGTCTTGAACAACGAGTCGGGTGGTTCCGAGGGCATGTCGACGCACGCGCCGGTCTTGTCGAACTTCCAGCCGTGATACACGCAGCGCAAGCCGCACTCTTCGTTGCGGCCGAAGAACATCGGCGCGCGACGGTGCGGACAAAACGCCGACACGAGCCCGATGTCGCCGTTCGTGTCGCGGAATGCCACCAGGTCCTCGCCGAGAATCCGCAAGCGAACCGGCGCGCCGTCGGGCCCGGGAAATTCTTCGCTTAGCGCCGCGGGAATCCAATAGCGCCGGAAGAGTTTCCCCATCGGCGTATCCGGACCGACGCGCGTGAGACGCTCGTTATCGCTCGCGCTCAGCATCAGCCGAGCTTCCCGGCGATCGCATCGCGGAAGCGCTGCGTCGGCGGATCGGCCAGACCCCAGGCGTCGGAGTGGGGCGCGCGCTTCCACGTGTCGGGCGTTCCCGCGACGTGGTGGGCATCGTCGACTTGCTGCATCTCGGTTGTGTACTCCACGGCGTATCCGTTCGGATCGACGAAATACGCGAAGACGTTGTTGCCGGGACCGTGGCGGCCCACGCCCCATTCGATCGGGATACCGGCACGTTTCATGCGGCCGGCGGCGCGCATCTCGCCATCGAGCGTCGGCACTTCGAACGCGACGTGGTTAAGTGCCGTGCCGCCGACGCGGCCGAACGCGAGACTGTGATGATCGGCGTTGCAGCCGATGAAGTTAGCGCGGCCGGTTTGATCGCGCAGCCGAAAGCCGAGCGCGTCGCAGAAGATCTGCGCGACCTGGCCGGCCGGATCGGAATTCAACACGATGTGGCTGATCTTTCCGGGGCGGTCCGGAGCGTGGTCGACCGCTGCGTGCGCGGGGATGCCGGCAACGATGCGAAATTCGCGGCCCTCACCGTCGTCGAACGCGAAGCCGTAACCGCCGCCCGGTTCGTCGAGATCGCGTGGTGCGTGCACGATCGTCAGCGCGCTCGCATCGAGCGCGTCGTGAAGCGCATCGACGGCAACACGATCCGGTGCCTCGAGGTTAATGCGTACGAGTCCGAAGGGGCGGCCGCCATGAATGGCAAGGACGTGATGTTCCGGCCCCGTGCCGCGCAAATACACGGCCGACGCGGTACGCGCGACTTCGTCGAGCAGCCAGGTTTCTTGATAAAACCTCGCCGAGGCATCGAGATCGCGGACAGCGAGTTCGACGCTGCGAACGGCCGTCACGCCCGGCGCAGAAGTCACGGCGCCGCGACCTTGGCGTAGCGTTCGCACAACTCACGCCAGCGCGATGCGTTTTCTTGGAATAGGGCAAGATATTCGGGTGGAAAAAGATTGTAGGGCGGTCGCAGCGGGCCGGCTTTGCAATATCCGGCGAGCGAGATGCGCGTCTTCTCGAGTTGGATGTTGTAGCTGGCGAACACCTCAGGGTCAGCCGTGATCGGAGCGATCGGCTCGCGCGTCCACGCGAGGTCTTTGGCAATCACGCGCGCGCGGTCGAGATCGCCGGCCTGGATCGCACGGATCTGCGCGAGCGCCGGTTCCGGGCCCATCGACGCCGCGGTCGACCAGCACGCGGTCGTCGTCTCCGGCGCGAGGTCGACGAATTTCATCACCCCGCCGTCGTTGGGCAAGAAATGCACGCGGCCGTTCGCCGCCGCTTGCGATTCGAGCAACGCTTTCGGGCGCGAATACTTCGCCGAGGTAATCGTCGGCACGGCCTTCACCACCGCGGCCCAGAACTCGGGTGGGAACGCGAACCGGAACGCCCGCGGATTGCCGTACACTTGAATGGCGAGGCCGGGAAAGAGTTCGCCGACGCTGCGGTAGTATTCGACCGCCATCTCGATCGTCAAGGGCTGCCACATCGGCAACCCGAGCAGAATGCCGTCCGCGCCGTGTTGTTGCGCGAAACGCGTGCGGTACACGATCTCATGCGTGCCAAGCGCCGTCGTGCCGACGAACGTCGGGATGCGCTTGCCGACCGTCGTGAGGACGGTATCGACAAACGCTTCGTACTCATCGCGCGTAAGCGTCGCGCACTCGCCCGTCGTGCCGAGCACGATCAAACCGTCGGAACCGTCTGCAATGAGCGCGTTGACGACGCGCGCCGTCTCAACCAGATCGACCGTGTCGACCGCGTCGGCGCGGGCCGCGTCCGGTGTGGACGGCGTCGGAATGATGGCCCAAAGGCCGTGAAAGTCGTTCGCGGTCAGCATGTGCGCGGGGCCTTTCAGTCGCCGATCGACAAGGCGATGTAGCAGAGATTTTCGTTCGTATCGTTGGTCAATCCGTGGACGCTGTTGCGCGGATGCACGGCAAACTGGCCGGCTGCAATGCGCTCCGTCTTGCCGTCTTCCATCGTCACGGTACCACTGCCCGAAACGATGAACCACGCGTGCGACGTCTCGGGGTGCGAGTGCAGGGTTTGCGCTTGCCCCGGGGTCAGCGTCAGCACCACGGCCCGAAACTCATCGCCGACGTACATGCGGCCGGATTGCAGTTTTTCGGGATTCACGACGACATGATCGGCGATCGTAAAGATCCGCGCATCCGGATCGGTTTTCGGACGATCGACGTAACGGGCGGCGATAACCTTGACGTTGTCCATTTGCATTCCTCGTTTCAGGCCGGAGAGAGCGTGCCCACAATGGCAGGCATGACGTGGCTGGTAAAGAGATCGATCGAGCGGTGGCTCTCGTCGGAGGTCATGTCGCCGAACGTGAATTGACCGACGCAGTAGTTGGCACCGATCCGATCGAGCTGCGCGCCCAGCATATCGGAGATATCGGCGGCCGATCCGGCGAGCGCGAGCCCCGCCTCAGCCATTGCGTCGAAATTGTCCGGCCAACTCTGCACCGGACGAATCCCGTGCAGAGCGAAGAGATGATTGAAGCTCTTGTGCCACACCGGATACGCGCGCCTCGCAATCGCCAGCGCCTCGGGCGTCGTGTCGGCCACAACGACGAAGCGGCAAATGCCCATCAACAAATCCTTGCCGGCCCGCGCGGCCGCGTCGAGATACGCGTGCGAAATTTCCGCCGCGACCGCGGGCTTGGCGAGCGTGACGGCGTTGAAGCCGCGTTCGACGCAACGATCGACACTCTCCGGCGAGCCGATGCCGTACCAGAACGGCGGATGCGGCGTCTGCAGGGAGCGCATCTCGATCGTGACGTTGTTGATCGTGTAGTGATTTCCGCTGAAGGTCACATTACCGTTGGAGAGGGCGAGACGCACGATCTCGAGGGCTTCGTTGAAGAGCTCTTCCGATACGGCTGGATCGATACCGAAGCTCTCCAGCTCGATCGGCGAGCGCCCTTTGCCGACCCCGACATCGAGCCGGCCGCGGCCGAGCTGATCGAGCATCGCGATTTCTTCCGCTAACCGGATCGGATGATACAACGGCAGCAAATACACCAGCGGGCCGAAGCGCAGGCGCGTCGTGTGCCGCGCGACCGCCGCGAGAAAAACGCTCGGCGAGGCAGCCATGCCGAGCGGCGTGCCGTGATGCTCTGCGACATGATAACCGTAAAAGCCGGCGCGATCGTAGTGTTCGATCAGTTCGAGACGCTGCTCGTAGAAATCAGCCAGCGGCAACGCGTTGCGGTCGAGGTGATCGAAAACGCCAAACTTCAAAAGACCCCCCTTAGCTCGCCCGCACCGACCGCGCTCTGTCACCCCGAGCGCAGTCGAGGGGCCGCCACCCAGCAACGACGATTGCGGCTGCCCCTCGACTACGCTCGGGGTGACAGAGGGGAAAGATAGGATTCTAACAAGATTCTAGGGTCAACTACGGCCGATGTCAATGGAATAACGCATGCACATCTTGATCACCGGAGTATCCGGCTACGCGGGCTATCACGCGGCACTGCGGCTCGCCGCTGCCGGTCATGCGGTGACCGGGCTCGTCCGCAATCCAGGCACTCCGCGACTCGAGGTCTTGCGCGCGCACGAGATTGCGATCGCGACCGGTGACGTCGCCGAGCCCCACGGCTACCGGACGCTGCTCGAGCGGAGCGACGTCATCATCCACACGATGCTCGATAAAAAGCGTCCGCTGGAAACCGATCGCACGCTCTTCGCCGCGCTCGCGACCCTTCCCGAACACGCCGGCGCTCGCCGCCGCTTCATCTATACGACCGGCTGCTCGATCTTCGGCAAGGCCGGCGTTCGCGTGATGGACGAAACGACGGAACCGAATCCCGAGCATGCGCTCGCGTTCCGCCGCACGCTCGAAATCGAAGCGTTGGCATTGCCGTTGAGCGTCGTCGTGCTGCGGCCGGGCTTCATGTACGGTAACGACGGTTACAACAGTCAGAGCACGGACTGGTTTGAGATGGCGGAATCCGGCGACGCCGTGTTCCGCGGCGATCGCGACAAAGGCTGGTCGTGGATTCACATCGACGATCTCGCCGAAGCCTACCGGCTCGTCGCCGAAGCCGATAAGCGCGTCGACGGTGAGGTGTTCTGCCTGGCCGACGAGGGGCAGCCGCGTTGCCTTGAGGTCATGCGCGGTTGTCTTGCCGCCGCCGGTTACACCGGTGAAATTCGCTTCGAGGGCCCGCTCAAGGGCCACAACGCGAGCACGTGGTTCGATCAAGACGAATTCATCACGTCGGAAAAAGCGCGCCGCATTTTAAATTGGGTGCCGCGCCGGCCGGGTGTGCTCGACGCACTTCCCGCCGCCTACGCAGCCTGGCGGGCCGCGCAGCGGCTGACGTAATGCCCTAGCGCGATTTACGCTTCTTCTGTCGATTGCGGGACTCGGCGAACGAATCGCCGAGCCGCACGAGGATGTCGACGAGCTTGGCGCGCTCGTGCGCCGTCAGCACGCCCATCGTCTCTTCGATCGGATCGTGGTGAAGCTGAAAGGCCTTTTCGTAGAGCGACTTCCCGCGCGGCGTCAGGCTCACGACGGAACTGCGGCCGTCGCCCGGATGCTGCTCGCGCACGATTAGCCCGTCACGTTCCAGCGCGTTCAACATCGACGTAACGGTCGGGTTCGCCGTGTGGATCAGCGTGCCGATCTCATTCGGCGTGACGCTCTCCTCGACGTAGATAACCGAGAGGTAGTTGTATTGCCGCGCGGTGAGCCCGACTTCGGCTAGGCGCTCCGTCGCATCGTCGTTGATTCGCTGCGCGAGCGCGCGCACGGCGAAGAGCACTTGCGCGTTGAGCGGCTTGAAGCGCGGAAAACGGCGGCGGTGTTTTTCGAGATGCTCCTCCGGAATGAGGAGCGCGCCCGTCCGTTGTCGCGTCATCGCGCCGCTTTCTCTGCGCGAGCAGCGACCCCCCTCGAAACGATTGCCGTTAGCGGAAAACCAGTGACTTGATGACGAGCGGAATTACTCCGGGCGGCGTAACCATCGCGCCGGCGTCGACGAAGTCGAAGTCGCGCAGATCGACGCCGTCGATCGAGATGATTTCGCACGCCAAACCCACCTCATCGCGCAGCAAATGACCGACGGTTTTACCGACGTCGCCGTCGATCAGCACCACCAGCGGAGCGCTCCGCGGCGCCGGTTGCGAAACCGCCCGCGCGATCGCGCGTGCAACGGCGAGCAATTCGCCGTGTTCCGGAGCGCGCGTCCAAGCGAACGCTACGGCGATGACGGCTTCGGGCGGCCGCTCGATTCGCTCGATGCTGCGCTGCAGCGTCGCAACGAGTTCGGCTTCGTCGAGCACCGGCGGAACCTCGAGGCGCACGACCGGGACGTTACGCAGCGGCAAGACGGCCTCGTTTGAGACGTAGATCGTCTTGCCGCTCACCTGCACCGAAAATTGGGACGCGCCGATCACCGTGGCCCGAATTCCGGCACCCGGATCGACAACCGGTATCGTGAGACGGTCGCGAAACCGTTCGCGCAATTCTGCCGCCAGCAGCGGCGCGATGTCACCAAACTCTTTGACTTGCCGTCGGAAGATATATTCGGCCACGCCGCCCGAAATCGTCAGCGCGGCCGGAACCGCCGTCCGCTGCAATGCGGGCGTGAGCAGCAGCGATTGCGCGAGCGCGTCGAGCGGCGCCCCGGTGATGACGTCGATCGCGACATCCGCGAGCCGGCTCGCGATGCGTCGCCGCGTGACGGGATTTGCGAACGCTTCGGGTGTCGCCGGAATGCCGAGATCGCGCGCGACGAGGATCGCCGTATCGTCGATGCGCGTCCAGGCGCCGGCATCATCGGTCGCAATCGGGCGTCCGCCGACCGCGAATGCGCAGACGCCGAGAACGACGCCGTCTTCAATCAACGCGAGTTTGGTCGTCCCGCCGCCGATGTCCACGTGCAACACACACGAGGCCGGGTCTTGTGAGTATTTGACCGCACCGGAGCCGTGCGCCGTGAGCGTCGCTTCGAGTTGGTGACCGGCGGTCGCGCAGACGAACTTCCCGGCTTGCGCCGCGAAGAGTTCGTCGATCGCCTCGGCGTTGGATTTCTTGATCGCCTCACCGGTTAGGATGACGGCGCCGCTGTCGATCGCATCAGGCGCTACGCCGGCATCGCGATAGCACTGCTCGATGAAGGAGCCGAGTTTTTCGGCGTCGATCGAGCCGCGATCCGTGAACGGAGTCAGCATGATCGGGGAGCGCCACACGATCTCGCGGCGCACGACGACGTAGCGGCTGGAGAGTTCCTGCGCCTCGCGCTCGAGCACGATCTTCGCGAAGAGCAAATGCGACGTCGAGCTGCCGATATCGATGCCGACCGTTTTCAATTCGAGGCACTCTTGCGCTTCGATGTACGCGGCCAGTGCGGCCGATTGTTCGGGATCGAAGTGACTGTGGTCGAAGATATCTTCGTGAAGCTCGAGGCGCTCGCGCGACCAGGCATACGCCATCGCCGCACGGCCGGGATCCGCCGCCCACCGGCCATGCGGTTGAAAGAACGCCATGAAACTCCAAGCGGAAGAATGCGATTAGCTCTCTAACCATCTCACCACGTACGCGCGATCGAAGTCAAGCATTGCGCGACGGCAAGCTCGGCGAAGGAACCGGAACTTGAGCGTCACCGAATCCACGCGTTTGTTGCCGCGCACCGGTGGCGGAACGTTCGCACTGCACGAAGCGACGGCCGGCAGCCGCGCACCGGGACTCGTCGTCATCTCATCGGCTTACGGCGTCACCGCCGATCTGCACGCGACGATGAGGCGCTACGCCGCCCACGGCCTCATCGTCGCGGCCCCGGAGATGTTTTCGCGAACCTCGCCCGGCGCACTCGGCCAAAGTGATGCCGATCGAGCGGCGGCTCGCGCACGGCTCGAAGGGTTCGACTACGAGACCGGCATTTCCGACGTGCGAAGCGCCATGGAGGCGCTGCGCGCGCGGCCTGATTGCGCCGGTCCGGTTGCCGCTTTAGGGTATTGCTTCGGCGGTGAATTCGCCTATCTCGCCGTAACGCGGCTGGACGCCGCGGCGGCCGTTGCGTTTCACGGCGTCGGCATCGGCAAGCGTCTTGCCGAGGCCGGCAACGTCAACGCGCCGATGAGCTTGCATTTCGGCGAAGACGATCGCTTTGTGTCGCTCGAGGAAGTCGCGGCGATCGAAGCAGCTCTCGGGGGCCGGCCCGGCGTGGAGATCTACCGCTATCCCGGCGCAAAACACGGCTTTGCCCAAGCGGACGTACCGGCGTACGACAAGGCCGCGGCGTATCTTGCGGAAGAACGAGCACTGACAATGCTCGCACGCCTCGCCTAACCGGTCTTCCGCACCGCCTTGAACGAACCGTGGAAACGAACGCTCGCGCTGATGGTGTGCGTCCAGGCAACGATGTCGGCGTCAAACCAGATTCCCGTTCCGTTCTTTCCACAGTTCCTCGCACAGAACCACGTCTCTCCGCTTACTAGCGTTGAATATTGGGCGGGCGCGATCATGTCGATCAGCGCGCTTTCCGGAGCCGTGCTGTCCCCGGTTTGGGGCGGCCTCGGCGATCGCATCGGACGCAAGAAGATGGTCGTGCGCTCGTCCTTAGCTTCCGGCATCGCGATGGCGCTGATGGGGCTCTGCACGACGCCCTGGGAAATGCTCGGCGTACGCGCACTCTCGGGTGCGTTTAGCGGCTTCTCGACGGCCGCAATGGCGCTCGTTGCGACCCAAGTCCCCGAAGGTCGCCTCGGGTACGCGCTGGGCTGGCTCTCCACGGGTCAGATTGCCGGGATGTTGATCGGGCCGCTCATCGGCGGATTGCTCGCCGATCATCTCCACGACTATCGCGCCGTCTTCTACTACTCCAGCGTGGGCACGATGGTGCTGGCCGTGGGCTGCGTCGCGTTCGTCCACGAGGATCGCCTGCTACACGTACCGATGGAACGCGTCCGGGCGACGCTCTTGGAACAGTTTCGGGACATCGCGCGTCACCGCGACCTGGCGCCGATGTTCGTCGTGATCATGCTGGCGCAAATTACCGCCATCGGCATTCAGCCGGTCCTCCCGCTCTTCGTTGGAAATCTCGTCGGGAACGTTCCGTGGAAGTCCACGCTGTCGGGCATCGCCATCGCAGCAACGGGCGTCGCGGGCCTATTGAGCGCACCGTTTCTCGGTAGCCGCAGCGATGAGATCGGCCATCGGCGCGTGTTGCTCATTTCGCTCACTGGCGCCGCGCTCTTCACGCTTCCTCAAGCCGTTGCACTCAACATTTGGGCGTTCATCACGCTGCGCTTCGGCGTCGGTATCTTTTTGGGTGGCATTCTGCCGAGCGCAAACGCGATCATCGGCAAACTGGCGCTGCCGGAAACGCGTGGGCAGATTTACGGCTTGACGTCGACCGCGCAATTTTTAGGACGCTTCATCGGACCATTGCTCGGCGCGGCCGTGGCCGCGTGGTTCGGGATCCCGGCCGTTTTCGCGCTCATCGGCACACTGATGGTGGCAAATCTGCTCTGGGTCTGGACTCGCGTACGCGCTGCCGTGTAGTTAGGAAGGCGCCGCCGCCGGCGCCGCCCAAGCACGCGGCGTATGTCGCTGATTATCCGTTTGCTTGCGAGCGTTATGGTCGTCGCCGTCATCTCCGGCACCGTTGCAGCCACACCACTATGCGCCGCCGAGGCACTCACGGTCGTGCGGCTCGGCCTGCTCTCCAGCGACAATTCCGCCAACGCCTACGATGCGCTGGAATTAGGTTATTTCAAGAGCGCCGGACTCGACGTTCAGATTACGCCGCTTCAAGGCGGACCCGTAGCCGCGCAATCAGTGGCGGCCGGCGCACTCGATATCGGTACCGCCAACATCGCGACGATTGCCGCGGCACGGCTCCGTGGGATCCCGTTGAAGTTCATCGCGCCGGCGTCGGTTTCGAATCCCACGACGATGACCGACGTGATCGTCGTGGCCCGGGATTCGCCGTACAAGACGGCCGCCGAACTCGACGGTAAAACGTTTGGGATCAATGCGATCAAGGCGTTGCCGCAAGTTTCGGTCGCTTCGTGGATGGACAAGCACGGCGGTGATTCCAAGACGATAAAGTTTACCGAACTCGCATTCTCGCAGATGGGCCCGGCGCTGGCGGCCCATCGCATCGACGCCGCCCTCGAAGTCGAACCGTTCGTTACCAACGATAAAGCTGTCGAACGCGCGCTGGGGCCGGCGATCGATGGCTTAGCGCCGCGCATCATGATCCTCGGCTTCTTTGCGAGCGACGCGTGGCTCGCCGACCACGCCGACGTCGCAACCAAGTTTGTGGGGGCATTGCGCCTGGCGTCCGAGTGGGCAAACACGCACCGGCGTGAATCCGGCGCGATTCTTTCGCAGTATACCAAGATCGACCCGAGCGTGGTTAGCGTAATGGCGCGCGCCGAATATGGCCTCGCCCTCGACCCCGCGGTCATTTCGCCGATCATCGACGGCGCCGTGCGCTACGGCATTATCGAGCGGCGCATTCCGGCGGCCGACTTGATCTGGAAAGCGGCCGGACAGTAACGCGTCCGGGTTTTGGCTAAAGGGACCGGCATGCACATCGACGTTCACGCGCACTATTTTTCGTCGGAGTACCTGGATCTGCTCGATGCGTCGGGCGGCATCGAATCGACGACGTCGCCGGGCCGGCGCTCGCTTTGGCCCTCCCCCTCGATCGATCTCGACGTGCGCTTCGCCGCAATGGACCGCGCCGGCGTCGGTTTGCAGATTCTCTCGATCTCCGGCGTCGCACCGTACTTCGCGAACGAGGTCGCCGCGGTTGCCGGCGCGCGCATGGCCAACGATCAATACGCGGAGCTCGTGCGAGCGAATCCCGGCCGTTTGGCCGCATTTGCAACGTTGCCGATGCCGCACGTCGACGCCGCGCTGGAAGAATTACGGCGCGGACTCGACGACCTCGGCGCCGTCGGCGTCACCCTCTCGACGTCGGTCCTCGGCAAGAGTCTCGGCGATCCGCTCTTCGCCCCAATCTTCGAAGAACTCAATCGCCGGCGTTCGGTGCTCTTCATTCATCCGGCCGGCGTCGCGTGCCATTCGCCCGACATCATGTCGAGCGGGCTGCAGTGGCCGCTCGGCGCGCCGTTCGAAGACACGTTGTGCGCGATTCAACTGATCCAAGCCGGCTTCCCGACGAAGTACCCGCACATGCGAACGATCTTGCCGCATCTCGGCGGAACGCTGCCGATGCTCGTCCACCGGCTCGACGAACTGTCGCGGCGTCACGTGGACATCGAGCTCAATATGTACGATGCGGTGAAACACTTCTACTATGACACGGTCAACGGCTTCCCACCGTCACTGCGCCTGGCGTGCAGCGCCTTCGGCACGGATAGAATCCTCTTCGGAACCGACTATCCGTTCTGGCGTGAAGATGCGCATCAACTCGCGATGACCTACATCCACGACATCGGCTTGAGCGAGGCGGAGAAGACCGCGATCTTTTCCGGCAACGCGCTCGGCATCTTCGGCGATCGCCTAACGCTTGCAAGGAGTGCCTCATGAACGAACGCGCTTTCACGGCCCCACGCCGAACGTTTCTCGCCGGCAGCGCCGCCGCGCTCGCGTCGGGCCTCTTCTGCCCGCACGGCGCGCTGGCGCAGGCTGCGAATCCACGCCGCATCGACGTGCACAACCATGTGGTCCCGCCGGCCTATAAACTCGCCGGGCGCGCGCAAATCATCGCCGGCGCCGATACCGATCCCGGCGCGGTCATCAATTGGAGTCCGGAGCACGCGATCGAAGAGATGGACCGTACCGGTGTGGCCGTCGCGATGCTCTCGATGTCGACGCCCGGTCTCGCGGTCCTCAGTCCGAAGCGCGACGTCGTCCGCAAGCTCGCGCGCGACTGCAACGAATACTCGGCCTCGCTCATGCGCGACTTTCCCGGCCGCTTCGGAAATTTCGCGGCGATGCCGCTGCCCGACGTCGAGGGATCACTCACCGAAGCGGCCTACGCTCTCGACGTCCTCAAGGCCGACGGCATCGGTCTCTTGACGAGCTACGGCACCAAGTATCCCGGCGACCCGTCGTTCAAGCCGTTCTTCGCCGAACTCAATCGCCGCAAAGCGATCGTGTTCGTCCACCCGACGTCACCGGACTGCTGCGCAACCTCGCTGCCCTATCCGGCATCGCTCGATGAGTTCATGTTCGAAGTGACCCGCGCCATCACGAGCATGCTCTTCGGCGGAACGTTTGCCTCGTTTCCCGACATCCGCTTCATCTTCACGCACGCGGGCGGCACGATGACGCCGATCTCGGCACGCATCAACGCATTCGGCGCGCGCCACCACGAGTTCGATGCGGCGGATCCGCACGGCGTGTACTACGAGCTCAAGAAGCTGCACTACGATATTGCCAACTCGACGAACCCCTCGGCGATGGCGGCGTTGATGAACCTCGTGCCGACGAGTCAAATTCTCTTCGGCAGCGACACGCCGTACGTCCCGATCGCCGTAACGGCGACGGGCTTCGATAAGATGACGTTGCCCGACGACGTTCGCTTAGCGATCAATCGCGGCAACGCTCTGCAGCTGTTCCCACGATTGGCCGGCTAGGCGGCCTTCGCTGCGTCGAACGTCATGAAGCCGACGCCGGTGGCCCACGCCGTCACGGCTTCGTAGCCGAGCACGCGGCCGGTGGCCGTGCCGAGCGCGCCCCGTAACGCAATCCAGCTCAGCAATTCGAACGCGCCCGCACCCGCCGCCGTGAAGTCGGCAGTCGACATCGCCGTAAGGGTGGCGTTGTCACCGCTCGACATCGCTGCGAGAAAGCGCTGGTCGAACGCCGAATCGATCGTGCCGTGATTGCGCTCGCCCGGATCGTGCGACATGCCGCCGGTCGCAACGATACCGATGCGCTTGGGCGAGCGGCGCGCAACGTCACCGATGATCTTGCCGAACGCAAAGCACCGCGCCGACGTCGGTTGCGGAAAGGCCAGCGTATTGAAAAACACCGGCACCACCGGAACGTTCATCGCCGGGGTGAGGAAGTGCAACGGGAGCATCGTGCCGTGATCGAATTCCAATTCGTAGGCGTAGCTCGGCTCGACGCCGCCCGCATACGCCGCTTCGATCAACCCCGTCGCTAAAGCGGGATCGCCCGGAACGACGGCTTTGTCGATGTTGAGCCACGGTTCGATCGGTCCGGCGAACCCGTCGCCGCGGCCGACGCAGAACGCGCCGATGTGGTCGAGAAAAAAGTTCGCCCAGTGCTCGCTCGTGAGCACGATCAGCGCGTCGACGCGCGCGGCGCTCAATTCGTCGCGCATCTCGCCGAATGCGGCCCGCACCGCATCGCGCTGCGCGGCCGGCGGCGCATCGGGCCACGCCGTAACCCCGGGTGCGTGACTGGCAGCGGCAGCAAAAACGAACGGCATGTTAGGGGTCCTTGCGAATAGCGGTCAGATAGTCGGGTTCGGGCATACGATGCAACAACGTGAACGGACGCAGAATGAGGCCGTGCACGCCGAGCGCGTAAAGCTTGCTCACGTCATGACGCACGAACGCGTCGCGCTCTTCGGGCGTGATATCGTAACCTTGCGCGAAGCTCTCGCGCGACGCGAAGTAGGCCTCGCGCCGGTCGGGCCGGCGATTGACCTCGCGGATCATTTTCTGCAGCGTGTAGGCGCTCACGCGATGGCCGCCGTCTGCTGCAGCCAGGCGATCACGGCCGGGAGCGTATTTGGCCCGTAGCCCATGTGGCCGCCGGGAAAGAAACGCGCGGCTTTGGGTTTGCCGTGTTCGAGCATCATGATCATATCGTCCATCGGCACTTGTTCGTCGTGCCGTCCGTTGACGACCAGCATCGGCGGATGCGGTTTGTCGAGCAAGCCTTGTGCGACCAGCGAAAAACCGGCGACCCGCTCGATGTACTCTTCGTAGGTCGTGCCGCCGACGGTGCGCGCGCGCGCGGGCGCGATGTCCATCAGATAACTACCGGCGGATTTCGATTTCTCGATCCAAGCTCGGGTGAAGAATTGATCGATCCCGCCGCCCCAATTGACGGCGCCGCACAAGCGGTCGGCGTAGAGGTGCGCGACCTTCGTTGCCCAGTAACCGCCGTACGACATGCCGACGACGATGATGCGCTTGGCATCCAGATCGGGTTGCGTCTTAATCCAGTCGAGCACCGGCAAGAACTGCCGCTCCGCATCGATCGAACCGATTACCGGCGATTCACCGACGCCGGGCATGTCGGCATTGATCGACGCGAAGCCCGCAGCGAGGATGCGCTCGTTGATATCGTGACGGTCTTCTTTCCATGTATCGATGCCGCCCCAGCGCACGATCACCGGCAACGGCGCCGTTGCTTTCGGCCGCCGTACGTAAAAGATCACTCGATTGCCTTCGCCGGGTTTGCCGGCGAACGGAACTTCGATCGGCTCGACCGGTGGTGAGAAGTAGCGGCCCGCCGCACGATAGGCGGCAACCGAACGCACGTAGTTCTCGAGTTTCGCCGGATGATTGGGCGTCGGAAATCGCCCGACGTGCAAGAGCCCGTAGGCCGCAAAATATGCATCGCGTGCCGCGGTGGTATCGCCGGCGGCTTCACGTTCTTTGCCGCGCGCCTCAAACGGCGCCGCCGCATCGCTCCAAACCTCCGCCCAGTGCCCGCCGTCCATATTTTCGAGTCGTGCGATCGCGACGCGGGCCGCGTCCGGGTCGGCGGCGTGAAACGGTGCTTTGTGGTTGTCGAGACGATCGGTCAGGTTGGCTTTGAATTCGATCAAGAAACGGGCTCCAAGAAAAGTTCGCGCGCTTGCGCTTTGGCTGCTTCACGAAAGTGCTTGCGCGCGCGCGTCAAGCCGGCATCGTGGCCGTAGAGATGCTCTTGCGCCGGCCAGAGCGGCATCGTGCCCAGCGCGACGATGTCTTGCGCCAGAACGGCGTCGACAAAGCCGAGAATGCGCGCACGGAACAAGAAGTGCCACAGGTCGCGCTGCCAGCCGCTCACCTTGCGCAAGCGCCAGACGTTGATGCGCGCGTGCGCTTCATCGACCGGCGTGGTGTAGAAAATGATCCCCATGGGGCCGCCGGGACCCGCATTCGGCGGCATCGGAATCTCGACCCGCGCGTACGTGCTGCTGCCGGCGAGCACGAACTCCATCCAATCGAGATTGACGCCGCGCTGACCCTCGCGAAACACTTCGAAGCTGTGGTCTTTCTCGACGACCTTCAACGTGTCGGTGCGCGGCCCGCGCGACTGCGTGTACGTCTTACCGTGTAAAAATGGACCGTGCATGGGATCGCACAGGTTGTCGATCACGTAGCGGTAGTCGCCGTTCCAGGTGTCATAGTGGATGACGCCCGTCCACTCCGGCGACACCAGTTCTTCAGGCAACTCGAGCGGCGGCGGCGCTTGATGCCGCGCGTCGCCGAAGTACGCCCAGATCGCCTGATAATGTTCGATGATCGGATAGTGGCGGGTGAGCGTCTTGCCCTCGAGCGGACAGCCCGGCAAGCCCGGCACGGCGACGACCTTCGCGTACTCGTCGACGCGCACGCCGTGATACGCACACGTGATCGCACCCTCGTGCACTTCGCCGATCGAGAGCGCGGCGCCGCGGTGCGGACAGCGATCTTCGACGGCGTGAACGTGACCCGCCTCATCGCGCCAAAGCACGAGCGCTTCGCCGCAGCGCTTCACGCCGAGCGGCTTTTCGCCGACTTCGGCCGACGTGGCGACGACATACCACTGATTGCGCAGACCGTAGGTCCCAAGAAACTCGGTCCGAGCATCTATGTCCATGGGCGCCGCTTCGCCACGGGCCGGCCAGCGCGCGCGTTCGATATCGTAGTCCGCGACGATGGAGCGACCGCTTGCCACCTTCGGCGGGACGTCGGCCAGCCGAGCGAGCTCGGCCGCAAGCACGTCCGGCGACCAGCGCTCGCCGTGTGCGGGCGGCAGCCCGGCTTCGGCTAGTTGCCGCGCCAGATCGGTCAACTCGGCAGCCCCGGCGCCGAGCGCTTCCATCAGATGGCCCGCGAGGGCGCCTTCATATTCAACGGACATCGCGCACGCATTCGGCGCGGCGGTCGGCTAACTTGCTAACGGCACCGGCAGGCCTTGGAGAAAGTAGAACAGCTGGCTCTTTTCGCTCAAGTCGCCCACCAGCCGCCGAGCCGCCGCGGGCGCCAGCAGTGTTGGCGTCACGAGGACGCGGTTGGAAAGGGCCCGGTCCGGATCGTCGTAGACGTTGACGATCTCGAGCGAAAACGTCAGGTCCGCTAGTTCGGCCAGCGCGCGACGAATGTTCTCGATCGCCATGATCGACCGCGGCGCGTCGTTGGCGACGAACAGAAAAAGCAGAACCCCTTCCGTGACCGCCATTATACCTCCGCGTCGCCGCGGCGAAGCGAATGGATCAAATCGATATCGCGCAGGCGCTTCTCGCCGGTCTTCGTCGAACGCTTGACGAGATCGGCACGGTGTTCCGCCAGCTCGTCGAGGCCACGCTGGGCTTCTTTCAAGCTGCGCGCCAAGCTTTCACCTTCCCGATCGAGCGTCTCGAGCGCGGTGGCAAAGATCTCAGCGGCGGCCTCGCGCTCGGCCACGTTCTGCTGTTCCTTTTGCGCCCGAGCCGTGCCGGAGAGCGTTTCTCCGCCCGACGTATAAACGTCGGCGAGATCGATTCCTTCGCTCGTCAGCACCATCTCGCGAACCTGATTGGAATGTCCCGTGCCGCGGGATTTGAGGACCGTGAGCGTGCGGTTGCGCTCGCCGCCGCGATTGGCGAACCCTAGGTGGATCCACGTATCGGCGATCGTCGATACGCGCGTGCGCGTCACGTCCGCCTCCCCGTCCTGCGCATCGCTCATCGCAGTGAAGATCGCGGTGATCCCACGCGATTTAAAGAGCACGACCAGCCGTTCACGGACGGCATCGGCGATGTCTTGGCCGCCGGCCTTGTCCAACGCCGAGATCGGATCGATGACGATGCGTTTCGGATGGTGTTCGTCGATGAGCCCTTCGATGGTGAGATAGTGTTCGTCACCGATGACGCCGCCGGCGGCGAAGGTCTCGACCCGCAACAGGCCGGCGCGAACGTGACTCAGCAAATCGATGCTTACCGAACGCACGTCAACGAGCATCTGCTCCGCCGGTTCGTCGAAGCCGATGAAGAGGCCACGTTCGCCGATGTTGCAGCCTGCGGCGAGAAACGAAGCAGCCAGCGTCGTTTTCGACGCTCCGGGGGTACCCGAAATCAGGGTCGTCGTGCCGTTGCGATAGCCGCCAAGCAACATCAGGTCGAGGCGTTCCATGCCGGTGGAAAGACGAGTCTCCAGCGATTGAACGATCCAGGCCGTACGAGTCGGTGAGTGCAGCACGCGTATGCCGTGGTCGGAGATGAGGTAGGGATGGGCTCCCGCTTCGTACCCTGAGCCGCGCATCTTGACGACCGCAAACGTGCGGCGCGAAAGTTCGCCGACCAGCGTCGTCTTCAACTTGATGACGCCATCGGCGGCATATTCCGCCAGGTCGAAATAGCCCGGAATGTCGCCCGCTCCCTCGCCCACCTTGATGGTCAAAAGCGCGGTGATCTCCGAATCCCTGAGCCAGTTTAGCACGCGCAGGATCTCGCGGCGCCGATTCATGGGCTTATCGGAGAGCGCGAAGAGCGCATCAATCCCATCGATGGCGATGCGCTTCACACCGTGTTTCTTCACCAGCGACGACGCAATCGCAATGAGGCCGCCCAGATCGAATCCCCCAGCCTCAATCGCATCTTCAGGCATCCGGCCGTCAACGAAGTGCACGCCGGCGCCGACGTCGCCCTCCGGGCACGATATCGCCGGAAAATTAGCTTTCAAGGCACGCGGTGACTCTTCGAACGAAACCAATAGTCCCGGATCGTCGAATAGCGTCGCGCCGTTGACCAAATACTGCGTGGCCAGCACCGTCTTTCCGCTGCCCGGTCCGCCGACGACGATCGTGGTGCGCCCTTCTGGGAAACCGCCGTGCAGCACCGCATCGAGACCGGCAATTCCACTCATAGATGGCAAGACTTGGCTCCTTTTCGTTCCGTTCGTGTGAGTGACGCGAGGTGCACCGCGCTCGTCCTTACGCGGCATATGTCACGGCTAAGCGGTCGAGTAGTTCGCCGAACGGACGCGGCTTCGAGATCAGGTAGCCTTGTCCGAAACGGCACCCATGTTGGAGCAACCACTCGGCTTGGGCTTCCGTCTCGATGCCCTCGGCGAGCGTCGCGAAACCAAAGCGGTCGGTAATTTGCAACAGCATGTCGGTGAGCGCGCAATCACGCTCGTCCTCCGGTAATCCCATCACGAAGGAACGGTCGAGTTTGATCATGTCGACGGTCAACTGTTTGAGGTACGCCAAGGATGAGTACCCCGTTCCGAAATCGTCGATGGCGACGGTCAGGCCCCAGCGCCGGAAGAGGTCAATCGTATGCATCGAACGCTCCACGTTTTGCATCGCCGCCGTCTCGGTCACCTCGACACCGATATGTTCGAGCACCGCGGGGGACGCGCGTAACGTCTCACTCAATCCGGTGATGAACGGAATATCGTCGAGCATTTCCGCGGACAGATTGAAGTATACGCGCACTCCGGGCGGCAATTGCGCGCCTGAGAGATCGCGCACGACCCGTTGCAGCACCCATACCGACAACGGACCGATCAAACCGTTCCGCTCGGCAAAACCGACGAATTCGGCCGGCAAAACCCGTCCGCGTACGGGGTGGTCCCAACGAACCAGCGCCTCCGCGCCCACGATCTTGCGCGTCGCCAAGTCGAACGTCGGCTGATACACCAGCGCGAGCTGATCGAGAGCGATTGCGGCGGTGAGCTCGGCAACGCGCAGGTGGCTCTCTTCGAGAATCGCTTCCATCGGCCGGTCGAACTGCAGCGTCATCGAACCACCGCGCGCTTTTGCAACATCGAGCGCGACCTCCGCTCGACGCATCAGATCTTCCACCGACTTGCCGTGATCGGGGAACCGCGCCGCGCCGATCGACGCGCTGATGCCAAGCGTCTGCGTACCGTTACGGTCGCCGGTGTGAAACGGTTCAAGGAACAACCGGGCATAGCGGTCGAGCACTACACGAATATCCGACGACTGCGACCCGCGCAGCAGCACGGCGAACTCGTCCGCACTCATCCGGGCCACCAAATTGTCCTCCGCTACCGACGTGAGGCCGGAGGCGACTTCGACCAGGACCTCATCACCGATCTGATGCCCCTCGCGTTCGTTGATGTACCGGAAGCCGTCGAGGTCGACCAAGGCGATCGCAAACGGTTCCTTCTTACCGATCTCCTCGCGGACGGCCTTACGAAATTGCACGCGGTTTTCGAGTCCCGTCAACGCATCGTGCTCGATCTGAAATTGGATGCGCTCGAACTGCTGCTGCTGCGTGAAGCGACTGGCGAAAAATGATGCCACCACATCGACGTAGGCAATATCGTCTTCAGCGAACGGCCGATCGGCCGTCGATTCCTGCGAAGTGAACGTCACGAAATAGGTCTGCCGGGCAATCGACACCGGGGTGCCGATAAAGCTCTTCCAACCGAGCTCTTCGAAAAGCATTCCACGGCCCTTGAGAAACGTTAAATCGTCCCAGGCGAGCGTCGTTCCCTCGCCGCTCAGCAAACTTGTCAACGTGCGTTCGAGCGGCAAAACCGCGCCGGGATACAACTGATCGGCTGCCGGCGATCGCGAATCGGGTTCAGACCATGCGGTCGCGTCGATGACCATTTTGTCGCCATCAAGGTGGCTGAGCAACCCCAACATCGGCATGCCGGGACGCAGCGCATCCGTGGCGATCGCCAGGATCGCGCTGAAGCGATCCGGATCCGCAAGCACCAAATGCGATGCAATCTTCCACACGGCGCGAATGCGGTTGGCGCGCCGCGCCGATTCGCTCTCGACTTTCGAAAGCACCCGTTCGACCTGCGCCAATCGCGCGTGCGAAGCCAACAAGGTTTGCACCGCCGAGACGAGTACGAACGACGTCCCGAAGATGAGCAGAATCTTCCCGGCGTAAAACAACGCGGTGTAGCGGTGTCCGCCGAAGGAAAGGAGCGCCGTATCGAGCGTGAGCGAGAGCAACGCAATCGCTAAGGCACGGTCGACCCGGCTCGGCTCACGCATGCGGAACACGACGAGCGCCGCAGCACCGACCAGCAAGCCCGTGAGCGGACCGGCAAAGGACTTGAACAAAACGGTGAACGACGCGCCGCTAGCGAGGGCCGGCAGACTGTTGCCGAAGGACAGGGCGGTGATCGCAGCGCCGCTTACGGCGAGTACCGCGACGGCAACGGCGATAATCGAGAAGCGGTGCGTAGCGACGACGGATCGCTCGCTATGCCGGATGGCGACGTAGATCAGCGCCCCGATGGAAATGGCAATGTGCCAAAAGATGAACAGCCAAATTCCGGCTTGCGGCGAGGCCGGCAGAATCGGCTCCACGGCCGGCATGAGCGGCAGCACCAGCATCGCGAGCAAGATGAGTATGCCGCTCACCGCAAAGGCAAGCGCCAACACCAGCGTCGAGCGACGTGACGATAAGCTGCCCCAGGTTGCGAGCAGAACGGCTGCCGTACTCAGATCGGCGAGCACGGCGACGAAAAACGTGAGCGGGCCGAGCAGGGCGAGAGCGGGGACCGGCGCGTTCGGTAACGTGAGCCCAAGTAGCGCGACCGCAGAAACGATCGCAACCAGCACAAAACCGGTTCGATCTTGAACCGCTCGCTTCAGCCCCACTAGACAACCGCCCTCGCCCCACACCTGGGCATTCACGGCAGTTCGCGGAGCGAGCTACCGAGCGTCCGCTAATCAGAGTAGCACGACTCCGCGCTCCGCGTCTGCCAGATATGATACAAAAAACAGACGGCCACGCCTGAGGCGCGATCGCTCTAGTGGATATTCTGCGCGTGGAGCAGCGTCGTCTCGACGTGTCCCGTCGCGCCGTACTTCTCGACTAGTGCTTGGATGTGCGCCAGGATGGCATCGGGCGGTTGCGTGAGATCGATGGCATTGAGGAACGGCTGCCGCGCGAGGAGACCCGTTGGCCAATACACTTCGCAGCGGTTACCTTCGGGGTCGAAGAAGTACACGCCGATTGCATTCCCGTGCGTAACGACCTGGTCGAAGACCACCCGGTGCGCCTTGAAGCGCGCGTAGAACTCCAACACGTCGGCCAGCGTATTGCAGCGGAACGAAATCTGCTGAAGCATCATCGCACCGATCGGTACGTCGCGTCCGCGCACGAGGATCAGTTCGTGGTGTTCGTGCTCCGGCTGCGAACTGAGGAACGTCATGCCCGCCACCGGGTCTTCGTCGGTTACGGTGAGCCCGAGGACGTCGCGGTAGAACGCCTTCGTCGCCTCGAGGTCGTTGCAGTGGATGCCCACGTGGCCAAGCTTCGCAATGCCCATGATGAGGCTGCTACGTCTATGGCTACGGGGCGACCTTTACGACCAGCGCCGCGACGTCGTCGTGCAGGATGCCGGTGGCGTATTCATAGGCATATTGGGTCACGGCTTCGGCTTGTCGCTCTGCGTCGAGGGGCCGATTACGGCGGATGACGTCCACCAGCGCATCCGGGCCGAGAAAGGTACGGCTCGCATCGCGGGCCTCGGAGAACCCGTCGGTGACGGCGGCAATGATGGCGCCGGGGCTCAGCCGGACGAGGTGGCTCTCGAACGCGGCGTCATTGTCCATCAATCCGATGATCGGCCCGGTCGCGTCGAGAACCAACGTTTTCTCTGGACCGACGAGATACGCGGCGTCGTGACCGGCGGAAACGTACTCCATCGATTGCCGGTCCGGTTGAACGATGGCGAAGAACAGCGTCGCGAAGAACTCTTCGTCCCCCTCGAACGCACTGTTCGCGATACAGAGGCGGTTCAGTGCGCGGACACATTTCGCGGCATCGAGACCGAGCGATGCGTACGCGCGCAAGGCGTGCTTCGCGAGTCCGGCATTGCGCGCCGCGGCCATGCCGTGTCCGGTGATGTCGACGACGGCCAGCGACGTATAGCCTCCGTAGTGGAAGACGTCGACGACATCGCCGCCATAACGGAACTCGCCTTCCGCTCCGCGATAGGCGCGGCCGATGTCGAGGCCCGGCAAACGGCGCACCGGCGGACCGTACAACGCCTCGACGATAAGACGCATCTCGGTTTGCAGTGCGTTCTCGCCGGCCGGGGTTGCGTTCGCGTCAAATTCGAAGTCGCTCGGAGGGCGCGGCAGGACGAAACTCATTCGTTTAACGACGACGTGAATGCGAGTTTGCAGGCTTCGTAGCACTCGCACGCGATGGAGTTTAGCAGCCCTTGATCCAAAATCGACACGACACCGCGGCGATACGAAATGGCACCCATGGTTTGTAGTGCGTCGGCAGCTTCCGAAACGCTCGCGCGCCGTACGCCTAACATGATCGCCAAGAACTCATGCGTAAGTGTGAATTCGGCGTTGCCGACGCGATCTTCGGTCATCGACAACCAGCGCGCGCAGCGCTGCAAGATCGAATGCTTAACGTTACACGCCGCAAACTGCTGCGCGCTGAATAGTGCGGCGCGCACGTTGCGCCGCATATGGCGCGCAAACGATCCGCTGCTCGCCATGCGCGCGGCAAAGCGTTCGATGGACATCCGGCCAACCGTCCCGCGCACTTGGCAGAACGAGGTTCGCTGCGAAAGCGCGGCGCCGAGCGCAGCGTCGGATTCGACGAAACCTTCGTTGCCGACGGTTCCGACCTCGACGGAGTCGCCGTTCTCGAGGGTTGCGACGACCGAAAGCACGGCATCGATCGGGAAGTCGACATGTCCGACCACGCCGCCGACCGACTGCGTAAACTTGTGCGCCAGGAGCGTGATTATTTCGAGGTCTGCTTCGAGATCGGCACGGTCGCTTAGCGGCAACGCGTCCAGCAGACGGTTGCCGGTGAAATAGCCGAGCGTGGCAACGGGCAGGTGGCCGTTCGACACGGCAATCCGATCAGAAAAGCCGGGAAAGCGGGCATAGGGCCCAGTCGACCGCGCCTTCGTGGCTTACTATACCATATCGGTACGGCACCGCACGGAGCGAGGCAAGCGTCTGGCAGAGAAAAACCCCGCCGGAGCGGGGCTTAAGGTGGTAGCGCCAACGAGAATCGAACTCGTCTCTCCGCCTTGAAAGGGCAGCGTCCTAACCGATAGACTATGGCGCCCAAAACCCGATGGCTTCTAATTCTCCTTGTAACACTGAGCCTGACGAAGTGGAGCTTGACGAAGTATGGGCCCGGCTGGATTCGAACCAGCGCGCGACCAGTTATGAGCCGGCTGCTCTACCGCTGAGCTACGGGCCCGCGTCCGGCCGGTTCTTTTCTACTGAAAGGCCCTGAAAGCCGTTTTACCCGGGTAGCGGGCGGTCGCGTGACCCAAATCGTCGGCGATCGCCATCAGCCGGTTGTACTTCGCCACCCGGTCGCTCCGCGCAAGCGAGCCGGTCTTGATCTGGCCGGCGCCGGTCGCCACTGCGAGGTCGGCGATGGTCGTGTCTTCCGTCTCACCCGAACGGTGCGAAATGACCGAACGGAAACCGGCCTTGTGCGCCATCTCGACGGCGTCCAAGGTCTCGGTCAGCGTGCCGATCTGGTTGAGCTTCACGAGGATCGCGTTGGCTGAGTCTTCCTTGATGCCCCGCGCGAGGCGCTCGACGTTGGTCACGAACAAATCGTCGCCGACCAGCTGCACACGTTTGCCCAAGCGCTGCGTGAGCAACGCCCAGCCCGCCCAGTCGTCTTCGGCGAGTCCGTCTTCGATCGACACGATCGGGTAGTTGTTGCAAAGGCCTTCGTAAAGGGCGACCATCTCGGCCGACGTCAGCGCATGATCGGGCAGGTGCGGATAGTACTTGCCGTCGCGGAAGAATTCGGTCGACGCCGGATCGAGCGCGATGCCGACGTTCTCGCCGGCTTTGTAGCCCGCGCGCTCGATCGACTTCACCAGTAGATTCAACGCATCATCGATCGAATCGAGCCGCGGTGCGAAGCCGCCCTCGTCGCCGACGAGCGTCGACTGGCCCATTTCGTGCAACGTCTTGCTAAGCGCGGCGAAGATCTCGGCCCCGCAACGAATCGCGTCGGCGATGTTGGTCGCGCCGTACGGTACGATCATGATTTCTTGGAACTGCAACGCGCCTTGGGCGTGTTTGCCGCCGTTGATCACGTTCATCATCGGCACCGGCAACGTGCTCGCCGACGGACCGCCGAGATAGCGGTAAAGCGGTACGCCGAGCGACATTGCGGCCGCGCGCGCCACCGCGATCGACACGCCGAGCAGCGCGTTTGCGCCGAGATTCTCTTTGTTCGGCGTACCGTCGAGCTCGATCATCGCCATGTCGATTTCGCGTTGCGCGGTCGCATCGAGGCCCTCGATCGCGGGGCCGAGGATCTCGTTCACCGCCGCGACGGCTTTGAGGACGCCTTTGCCGTTGAAACGCTTCGGATCGCCGTCGCGCTTTTCGACCGCTTCGTACGCGCCGGTCGACGCGCCCGAGGGAACCATCGCTTCTTCGACCGCGCCAAAGCTCGTCGCGACCGCAACTGCAACCGTCGGATTGCCGCGTGAATCGAGGATCTCGCGCGCCCGAACGCTTTCGATCAATGGACGGCCGCTACCGCGCAGCGATTCGAGCGACATCGTTCTTAGTTGCTCACCAGCATCGATGCGAGGGCGTGTTCACGCGGGAAGAGTTCTTTGTCGGTGAACCAGATCGCGATCTCGCGCGCGGCGCTCTCCGGTGCGTCGCTTCCGTGCACGAGATTGCGGCCGATCGTTTGCGCGTAGTCGCCGCGAATCGTTCCGGGCGCGGCCTTGATCGGGTTCGTCGCGCCGATCGTCGAGCGGCAACCTTCGATCGCGTCGTTACCTTCGATCACCATCGCGACGATCGGCGAGCCGGTGAGGTATTCCACGAGGCCCGCGAAGAACGGCTTTCCTTCGTGTTCGGCGTAATGCTTTTTCGCACGTTCCGGCTCGACCATGAGCATCTTCATGCCGACGATCGTGTAGCCGCGACCCTCGAAGCGCGAAAGAATTTCCCCGACGAGACCGCGCACGACGGCATCGGCTTTTGCGAGAATGAGTGTACGTTCGTTAGCCATAGCAGAGGAGGGTGATACGTGCCGGAGGAGACCGCACCTTTTCGGGCGCTCGATGTTACGCACGTTCGCACGGCGCTGACCGGCTCGCTATTCGCCGACGTTCGCTACCAGGCGCTGACCGGATCGACCAACGACGATGCGACGCAGTTGCTCGCCCGCAGCGATGTCTTAGGTACGACCTTGGTCGCCGAGGAGCAAACGGCCGGTCGCGGCCGCAAGGCCGGACGCTCCTGGATCGCAACGGCGGGTACCGGGCTCTTGTTCACGACGATTCTCCCCACGACGCTGCCGGCCGGCGACTTGTGGGCCGTGCCGTTCTGGGTCGCGCTGTGCGTCGCCGACGGCATCACGCGCGCGTCCGCCGTGCACGCCGAGTTGCGCTGGCCGAACGACCTCTTCGTCCAGAACCGCAAGGTCGCGGGCATCCTGTGCGTCTCGCGAGTGGCCGGCGACGTCGCGCACGTGGGCTGCGGTGTCGGGATCAACGTATTCCGGCCGGCCGCGAACGCAATCGCGGCGATCGATCCGCCGCCTGCTTTCCTCGCCGACGCGGCCCCGGACGTACTGCGCGAAGTCGTTCTGATCGAGGTCTTGCTCGCTTTCGAGCGGCGGCTGGCCTCGCTGCACGCGCCCGCGGCGATCGCGCGCACCTACGAAGAGCGCGCCGCGCTAGCGGGCGCGCGCTATCGCGTCGTCGTGGACCTCGGCGAGGTCGAGCTGGATGGAATCGCGCGCGGCCTCGGGCCCGACGGCGCGCTGCGTCTCGATGTCGGCGGCGTCGAACACGCGATCTCGCTCGCCGATGCGCGCCGCCTGTAGGGGCCCGGCTGCACGGCGGCGGAAACAAGTCACATCATGGGCGAGATATTAGGACTAGGTATTTCACATTGGCCGCGGCTGGGCCAAAAGAACGAGCAGCTCTCATACTGGCTGCGGCGGACGCTGGAAGACCCGGACCTTACGCCCGCGGAGAAAGATCCGAAAAACTGGCCGGCGCGGATGCAAGAAGAATGGAGCGACGATCAGGGCTCTTCGCACGCGCAAGAACACCGCGACTCCATGGCCGGCGGATTGCGCGAAGTCCGCAAAGCCCTCGATGCGTTCAAGCCTGATGCGATCGTCGTTTGGGGTGACGATCAGTACGAAAACTTCCGGGAAGATATCATCCCGGCATTCTCCGTGCTCGCCTACCAAGACGATCTGGAGTGCAAACCCTGGGGTGCGGCGCCCAACTTCTGGGACGAGAACCAGGACACGACGTTCAACGTCAAGAGCGCGCCCGAAATCTCGAAGTATCTTGCGACCGGCATGCTCGAGGAAGAGTTCGACGTCGCTTACGCCTATCGGCCGCTGCACTTTCCGCATCTCCCGCACGCGTTCATGAACACGGTGCTCTACCTCGATTACGACCGGGCCGGCTTCCCCTATCCGCTCATTCCCTTTCCGGTCAACTGTTACGGGCGCTACGTGATCAGCCATCACGGTTTCGGTTTTCCGTACGCCGAAGCGAACAAGCCGCTCGATCCGCCGTCACCGTCGCCGAAGCGTTGCTTCGATCTCGGCCGCGCCGCCGCACGCGTCATGGCCAAAAGTCCGTGGCGCATCGCACTCGTCGCGTCGTCGAGTTGGTCGCACGCATTTTTATGCGAAAAGAACCGGCATCTCTGGCCAGATGTAGCGTCCGATCGTAATCTCTACGACGCGATGGTACGCGGCGATACCGACGTGTGGCGCAATACCAAGCTGGCCGACATTGAGAATTCCGGACAACACGAGTTATTGAACTGGTTCTGTCTCGTCGGAGCGATGGTCGAACTCAACAAAAAGGTGACCTGGTCTCAGTTTACCGAGACCTACGTCTACAACTCCGACAAAGTCGCCGCGATTTTCGGTTAACGCGCTGCCGGGCGGCACATCAAGAGCCGCTCGACGATTTGTATTTCGCCGTCGACGCGGGCGCCGACCACGGTGTCGAACGCCTGCTTGACGTCAGGGTGGTCGATATCGTGCATCGCGAGTAACCCGCCCGGTTTGAGCGACGGAAGCCAATGCTGCAGGTCGGCGATCACGGCTTCGACGTGGTGGTCGCCGTCGATGAAGAGCATATCGCACGCAATCGGCGCCTCTTTTTTTGCGACGTCCTCCGACCGTCCGCGGTGCGTCACGATGAAATGCGCGAACGGCTGAGTGTTCGTGTGAAACTCTGCGAACGTATCACGCAGTCCCTCGCCGCCCATCGATTCGTTTTGCCACGTGTCGATCGCATGAACGACTCCGCCCTTGCTCGTCGCGGCGTAGGCCATGAACGCGGTGCTGGCACCCAAGTAGCTGCCGACCTCGACGATGCTGAACCCCGGCTGCAGGTTGAGCGCGGCTTGCAAGAGCGCGAGCCGCTCCGCTGTCGTCATATGGGTCGGAATTGCGAACAGCTGACGAATGAACGTGGTCATCCAGCGGGGGAAATTGAATTCGCCGATCGTGGCGACGGTGATGGTCATGTTGATGTTGTCGTTCACGTCGTCGTGCCCCTACTCTCTTCGTCGGCGGGTCGCAGCCTGAAGACATACGCGTATGTCGAGAAATGATGCATCGCTTCGTGCGTCGTCGCCGCGAAGCAGAACGGCCCAGTGACGGTATCGAATGGCTCGGGCTGTTCGAACAGCGCCGGAGGGAAAATCGATAACATCACGTCATCACGGTTTTCGATCCGAAACTGCGCGCCGGCGATCGCAGCTTCCATTTCCGGCAGACCGCGAGCCGGTCCCGCCGGGAACGGCATTCCTTCCATCACCGGTTTGAGAACCGCGAACGAGCGCGCGTTGGCGGCGTAGACAACGACGTTTAGGTGGCGGGCCGCTAATGCGGCGAGGTCGGAGGGTGACCACTGTCCGAGTTCGCCGATGACCACCCAACCGCTCGGCGGCACGGCGGCGAGCAGCTCCGGTAACGCCTCGTACGCACCGGCAAACGCCGCGCCGTAACGCTCGGCGCCGGCTCGCTGCCAGACCGATCGTGACGTATGCACGAGCGCGCCGATCTTCGCGGCATCCGCTGGAAGGGACGCAAAGCAGCCGTGGGCGTGCATCAGCGCTTCCGCTTCCGCCCGTCCGTATTTCGGCACCGGCCAAACATAAGCCGACCACCGCGCGTCACGGAGCAAGGCGGGAAACGTGCCTTCCAGCGGGACCCAGCGCGCATCCGACTCGCCCTCGAATTGAACGAGCAGACGCTGCTCGTCCGTCAGATACGGGATGTCGGCCTCAGTGTGTGAATACGCGCGAATCTTCTCGACCATGACTTGCGCTCCGCCGATCGCGGAGAGATGCCAACCGCTATCGATGATGTCGAACGCGCCGAACGGGAGCGTACGGATGTCGTTGAGCGTTCGATCGCCGAGGTCACCCCGCGCGAGGGCCTTCGTCCCGATCCAGCGCTCGCTGTTAACGCGGTTCACGTATCCAACCGACAGGAGATGGCGATGCGCGAGAACGCGTCCCGGGTCCGGCCGGCGACCGGCGAATTCCGGCGCAGGGATCTCGTCGACATCGCCGATCAGCACCAAGTCGCCGGACGCGAGATCGGCCAGCGCCGTGGTGAGATGCGCGCGTTGTCCCCACTCGTTCTGCCACGGGTTTGCATCCGGCACGACGTCGTACACGACGTGCACGATGCGATCGCTCCAGCGCGCGAAACGGCCCTTGTTCTGCGCGTAGATCAGCGGCTTCGGATCGCCGCGAAATGTGAACGGTGCCTCGCATAATACGAAGCGATCGACCACATCTTCCAGAATGGAGAGCCGTAGTTCGAGGATGTCCAGTTCGTTGAAGAACGTGAAGCAGTCGACGATCACTGCGGATCTACGATGATAACAAATCCCGCCGTGCTCAGCCGTTCCGCAACCTCTGCCGTCGTCACTTTCAACGTGACGCCGCGGTTGGAAACGGTATACGGAATCGGCCCGTGGGTGACGCTGCGGTCGATCAGCGGGATACGTTCCACCGCGAGCCAACCGGTATCCGCAAACAGCGCGTTGAGGTCGGCCGCGACCAAGGGATGCGGGCCGGCAAAAGCATCGCCGGCCAGAAAGTTCAAAAGATCCGTCCCGTACGCCCCGTTCGAGACGAGCGCGAAGACCCGGGCACCCGAGGTTGCACGCAACAAATCGCGCATCATGGCCGCGGGTTCGGCGAGCGCGCCGAGTCCGTCGACGATGATATTCGTATCCGCGATCGCCGGCATCGCAGCGGCAACGGCTGCAAGCGAAAGGACGGTTAGGTTCGATCGCTGTGTCGCCGCGTGGGCGTAGTACGCGGTTCCGCTGACGAGAACCGTTATCGGAATGTCGCTTGGAAACCCGTCGAGTAATCCCTGGCGCATCCCGTCATCGATCAACGATTGGCCCGGCTTCGCTTCTCGCAAGCTTCGCAGAAGTTCGAGAACTTGTTGTCGGTATCGAAGACCGAGTTCGAATAGTACATCGGGCAGCGCGCGTTGTAGCAATGCTTGAGGCCCATCGCGTGCCCGATCTCGTGCACGGATTCCTTAAGCAAACGCTGGAAGAGCTGGTTGTCGTCGGCCGGCTCACCGTAGAACTCGGGGCGCAATCGATGGAGCGAGACGACGGCGCAGCGGTGCGATTCGCTCGAACCGCCGAAAATGAAATGATGTGAAGTCTTGTAGAGATCGAACTCGGTGATCCCGAGGACGGCACCTTCGCGGCTCTCGTGCGCGGCGGCGAGCTTCGTCGCAAGCGAGCCGAAGAATAGCTGTTTGCGTACGCTGTTGAGGGCGGTCTTGGGGATCGGCAGCGAGGCCCGGACGATGCACGTCGCGAGGAACCGCTCCTCAAGGCACAAGGCAAGACGCGTCAGCACTTGATGGTCGATCATGTTGATCGGGACGACGCTGATCTCGCTCATCGGCGAATGTTGTTTTCGCGCTCGTGGGAAAGGCTGCCTGCGGCCCGAACGGGCCTTAATGATCATTGGCATGGGCATCGATCTGGCCGAGGTCGAGCGCTATCAGTTCAGCGACGCCGAGCGCGAGCGATTCGCACGCAAAGTTTACACCGACGAAGAGATGCACTACGCCATGCGCAAGCGCCACTGGGCGGAGCGACTGGCCGGATTCTATGCTGCCAAGGAAGCGACGCGGAAGGCCTTCGGCCACGCGATCCCCTGGCGTGACGTCGGCGTGACGCACGAACGGTCCGGCCGGCCGGCGATCGTGCTGTTGGGAAAGGCGGCCGAACTGATCGACCGACGCGGCGTGCGCGCGATTCACCTGACGATCACGCATACGGCGACGACTGCCGCGGCGGTCGTGGTTCTCGAAGGCTGATGCGCGCCGTAACCGCCGCGCAGATGCGCGCGATCGATGCTGCCGCAGTTGCGCGCGATGGTGAAATCGCGTTGATGCGGCGCGCGGGCGCGGCAATAGCCCGCGTCATTCCGCGCTACCAGCAGGACGGGCCGGTTATCGCACTCGCCGGCAATGGAAACAACGGGGGCGACGCGTTTGCAGCGCTGGCCCGGTTCGATGGGCGGCGGATCGTCTATCACGATCCCGCCGCAAGCTGGGGCGCGGCACGGATGCACGCGTTTCAGCGCGCGCGCGCAAGCGGCGTGGAACTTCGGCCGTATCCGGCGCACGCTGACGATCTGCGCGGCGCCGGTCTGCTGCTCGACGGTTTGCTGGGCGTGAACGCGCGTTTGCCGCTCGATACCGCAACGGCCGAGCGGGTTGCCTCGATGAACGCCGCCGGCGTACCGATCCTCGCGCTCGACGTCGCGACCGGCTGCGATCCGTCGACCGGCGCGCTAGCTGAGACGCACGTGCGCGCGACCGCGACCGTCGCACTCGGCCGGCCGAAGCTCGGCTCGTTCCTCGATCCCGGCCGCGATGCGACGGGCGATCTGTGGTGCGCGCAGATCGGCATGCAGGGTGAAGATGCGAACGGCATCGACGGTGATGCGTTCGTGCTGACCGCCGATGCATTCGATGCGCTGCGGCCCAAGCGTTCGGGTGATTCGGAAAAGCGGAGCGCGGGCGCACCGCTGGTCATCGCTGGATCGGAACAGTTTCCCGGTGCCGCGATTCTGTGCGCGCTCGGCGCGGCTCGGGCCGGAGCGGGATACGTTACCATCGCGGCGCCGGCGGCGGCCGCAGCGGCATTGCGTGCGCACCTGATCGAGCAGGTTGTCGTCACGTACGATGAAGCCGATCCCCAACGCGCGATCGCAGCGATCCTCGATCTGAGCAAACACTGTGGCGCCATCGCAATCGGGCCGGGGCTCGGTCTCTCGGACGCGATGGGCGAGATCGTGCGTGGCGTGATGTCCGCGACGCAGCTACCGATCGTGGCCGACGCGAGCGCACTCTTTCATCTAGCAAAGCATCTGCCGGAGTATGCGGGCAAGCAACTGATCCTTACACCCCACGCCGGCGAGTTCGCGCGACTCTCCGGCAAAGGGACCGTCGAGCCGAACGAACGCCTCGCGCGCATCCGCGCGTTCGTCGGCGAGTACGGAATCACGACGTTGCTCAAAGGCCGCACGACGCTGATCGCCGATCGCACGAGCGTACACCTCAACCCGACCGGTACGCCGGCACTCGCCACCGCCGGCACCGGCGACGTTCTCACCGGCGTCATCAGCACGTTGCTTTCACAAGGCCTCTCGCCGCTCGACGCGGGCCGCACCGGCGCATTCTGGCACGGCTTAGCCGGAACGTGCGCGGCGCTAACCCGTCCGGTCGGCGTGATTGCCGGCGACGTGGCCGACGCGTTGGGCCGCGCATCCGACGTCGCACCCGACGACGATCCGATCCGGATTTTCTGATGACCACGTTCCCGAATTAGGCAGCACGATTCGGGTCGCCTCAGTGTACGGGTTGCGAGCATGATGAGATTCATGCGCATTCCCGCGAGCCGGTTGTTCATCGGCGTCATCCTTGCCGGCCAGTTCATGGCCAACGTCGACACCGCGATCATCAACGTGGCCACCCCCTCGATCGGCTCGACCCTCCATGCTTCCGGCGCAGAGTTGCAGCTGACGGTCACCGTGTATGTGCTCGCGACGGCGATGTTGCTGATCACGGCCGCGCGCCTGGGGACGCTCTATGGGTACCGCCGGCTCTTTCTTATCGGACTCGTCACGTTTACGCTTGCGTCGCTCGGCTGCGGTCTAGCACCCAACGTCTTCACCCTGATCCTCGCGCGCATCGTGCAGGGCGTCGGCGCAGCGCTTATGGTCGCGCAAGTCCTGAGCGGCATCCAACGAACGCTTACCGGCAACGCCCGAACGCGAGCGATCGGTGCCTACACGATGACGCTGTCGCTGAGCGCCGTCATTGGTCAGGTTCTCGGCGGCGTGCTGATCACGGCGAACGTGTTCGGACTCGCGTGGCGACCGCTATTTCTACTCAACGTGCCGGTCGGTGTGCTGCTGTTCGTCCTCGCTTGGCGGGTGATGCCGCACGACGAACGGACGGATGGTCCGCGTCCGGCGCTCGACTTGATCGGCGTCGGCATGCTGGGACTGACGATGCTGCTACTCATCTTGCCGCTCACGATCGGGCGCGAAATGCAGTGGCCTTGGTGGACGTTTGCGTCGCTGGCCGCGAGCGCCGGTGGTGTCGCGGCGTTCGGACTCTGGCAGCATCGCCTCGGCCGGACCGGGCGCGGACCGTTGCTCAACCTGGCGCTGTTCCGTGAGCCGGCGGTCGTGTGGGGCATCATCGCGCAGATGTTCGCGCGCGTCACCTATTTTGCGCTGTTGTTCGTCGTCGCCATCTACGTGCAGACCGGGCTTAGGGAGAGCGCGCTCACCTCGGGCCTCTCACTCCTGTCGTGGGTTGCGGCATACGGCATCGCCGGCCCGATCTATCCGCGTTTGCCGATGCGGATCGCAGCGTTTTGTGCCCCGCTCGGCGTGCTCATTATGGCGGCGGCATTTGCCGCTACCGCCATCGCGACGGCATTCCACATCGGAACGGGGCCACTGCTCGTCGTGCTGCTGGGTTGCGGTGGCCTCGGCTTCGGCATCTTTCAAACCGCGACGACCTCGCAACTCACAACGGCCGTCGCGAAGGAACGCGCTCCGGATTTAAGCGGCGTCCTCGCAACGATGACGCCGATCGCCGTTGTCATCGGCATCGCGACGTTCGGCAGCGCCTATCTCGCGCTGGCCTCACCCGGCGGTATCGATGCGGCCATGCACGCCTTTGCGGTCGTCAACGCGGCCTTCGCCATATCCGTCGCGATCGCGGCGCTAATAACGCTACGGGCACCGCTAGGAGGCGAACGAGTAGGCGCGCTCCGGGAGGGAGCGGCTCGCTTCGATCTCGTGGAACGAGTCGATCGAAATCGTGACGTCGGCGTAGCGTGAATCGGACGGCCGCTTAGCGATGCGCCACGTCGCCGGCGGCACGCCGTGCGCGCGCCGGAATGCGCGCGAGAAATACGCCGGGTCTTCGTAGCCGCAGCTCACGCCGATCTCGGCGATTGAAAGATCCGTATGTTCGAGCGCGACGCGTGCGCGAGCCATGCGCATGTCGGCAATCCAGCCGCCGAGCGCGCGGCCGGTATGCACGCGAGATAAATCGTTGAGGTAGTTGGCGGTGTAGCCGGCGTCGCGCGCCAAGCGCTCAAGCGTCAACGGCTCCCCAAGGCGCGGCCAAATCGACGCAAATACTTCTTGTAACGTCGCCTGCGCCGGGTGCGGCTCGCGCTTCCAGACATAGGGCAGCAATGCGTTCTTCACGTTGCGAACGTCGTTTGCATCGAAGTGACCGCTCGCAGCGCGATCGGTATATTCGATCATGCGTTTACGCCAGCGCCGGCCATCGGAGGCCGAGAGTTGCCGTTCGAGCAGCGGGCTAAAAGCCGCCGGATCGTCCGGAAGCTCGGCGGGCTCGCGCACGGCAACAATATACATTTCACGATCGTCGCTGAGGTTGCAAGCGAACGTCCCCGCGGGAACCGCGACCAGCGTGTTCGGACGCAAGATGCCCGTCCGTCCGTTGGCACGATACGAACCTTCACCTGCAGCGACGAACAGCAGCAAGTCGTGGCCGGTAATCAATTCCGCGCCGCTCTTTGCATGTGGTTGGTCGTTGCCCTGGACCACGTGGCCCGTGGCAACGGTATCGGGGCCCATGACCACGATCCGCCCGTCGGTCGACTCCATGTCTCGTAGTACCGTCCAAACGTGCCAAAGGTGTCGTTCGAGCGCGGGCATATCCGTGGATTGTCCAAGTCGCCGGCGCCATTCGATCCGTGCTGCGTCCTACCGCGACCCGGTTGCTTGCGGCGTATCATCCGGAGCATGGATGCGCGACGCGATGTAGTCGAGTACGGACTCCGCCGATGGGTCATCGTGCTCGGCGTGATGCTGGCACCGTTGATGGAGACCATCGATTCATCGATCGTCAACGTGGCGCTGCCGACGATCCAAGGCAATCTCGGCGCGACGCTGGATGAATCGGCGTGGATCATCACCGGTTACTTGGTTGCCAACGTCATCGTCATCCCACTCACGCCCTGGTTGCAAACGCGCTTCGGCCGCCGCCAGTACTTCACGGCTACGGTCATCGGCTTCACGGTCGTCTCCGTGCTCTGCGGACTTTCGGGGTCCATCGATGAACTGATCGTGCTCCGCATCATGCAAGGGCTTTTCGGCGGCGGCTTGATCGCCACAGCGCAAGCGACGCTGCGCGACACGTTTACCCCCGAAGAGACCGGCCTGAGTCAGGGCGTCTTCGCCGTCGTCATCCTCGTGGGCCCGATCATCGCGCCGATGCTGGGCGGTTACCTCGTCGACGCCGCCTCGTGGCAGTGGATCTTCTTCATCAACGTGCTGCCCGGCGCGATCTCGGCCTTCGTCGTCGCGACGATGCTACGGAATCCAACCGAACCGGAAGCGGCAAGAGTCGATGTCGGCGGCATCGTGTTGCTCACCCTGGCACTCGGCGGCTTACAATTCGTCCTCGAAGAGGGCGAGCGGCGCGACTGGTTCGACAGCGGGAGCATCGTCATCGCAGCGGTCGTTTCGGGCGTGAGTACGATCGCGTTCGCGATGTGGGAGCTGTTCGGTACGCGCACACCGATCGTCGATCTGCGCATCCTGCGCTACCGCACGGTATCCGTGGGCGTGTTGTTGGCGGGCGGGATCGCCGCCACGCTATTCGGCACGACGTTCGTGCTGCCGCAATACACGCAGACGGTGCTCGGCTTCACGGCGTTCGGCAGCGGCGAGCTGCTGCTGTTCCGGGCGTTACCGATCATGCTCATCGCGCCGGTCGTGGCCGGGCTCGTCGGCGCCGGGCGGATCGACGTGCGCGTCGCGATGGGTACGGGCTATTTGCTCACCGCGATCGGTTCGTTCCTCATCGCGGGTGCGACGACGAGCATGACCTCGTTCCAGCAATTGCTCCCAGGTCTCGTCATCGGCGGCCTGGGTACCGCGATGCTCTTCATACCGCTACTCATCGCGGTGCAGACGTCGACGTCGGCCGACGACGCGCCGAAAGCCAGCTCGTTCATCACGCTGGCCTTTCAGCTGGGCGGCTCGATCGCAAGCGCGATCCTGGTGACGATGATCGACCGCCGGGCCGACTTTCACACGCAAATTCTCGGCGCCGTTTTGACGCCGTCGCGAGCGGTTGTGCGCGATGCGCTCACCACTGCCTCGCCGCAACAACTGATCGCCCTCGTCGCCGCGCAGGCGCAAACGCTCGCATTTGCCGATCTCGCCTATGCGGTCGCTGCGGTGGCGGCAATCTTGATTCCGATCGTGTTTCTCTTATCGCGCTCGCAGCACACCATCACGGAGGTTACGTTCGAATGACGACCGACGATACGGCAGCAGCCGTCGCCCGCCTCGACGCCGATCTCGCGGCCGCCGCCGCAACCGGCGAGCTCCAGGCGTTGCGGCAGCACGCGGTCGTCGCGTACCGCAGCGCGCTTGCGTATGCGGCCGGCCGGCCCGACGATCCGCGCTGGCGCATCCTTGCCCGGGCCGTGGCCACGTTTGCATCGCGCGTCCCGGCCGGATTCGCGCAATCGGGCTATACGACGGCGGCGATCGCGCGGCTCAACGCGCTGGTCGCGGAGAACCTGCGCTAACGCGCGATGCCGGCCGCGGCTGCCTTGACTTTCGGATCGTCGGAGGCGTCCATCCGGTCGCGCAAGGTTCGCAGCAGCACGCCCAACGCAGTGCTCGCGAGCAGCCACCGCTGACGATCGTCGCTCGCCTCTTCGGGGTGTGCGCGCATCCGGGTCTCCATGTACATCACCCGCACGTCTTCGACGCCGTAACGAATGAACTGCAGCAGCGGAACGCCGGCCGGGCGGCCCGCGTAGTCGGAAGCGGCGCCGGCCGCATAATCGGCGAGAAAACGCGCTAACTCGCCGAACTGCGCGGGCGCGGTACCGCTGAGTCCGGGATGCGCGTTCCAGTGCGCCAGCGTCGTTTCAACTTCGCCCGGAAAGTCGATCGAGCGCGCCTGTGCTTCGATTTCAACATCCGATGATTGCAGCGGAGCAGCCCGTTCACGCCGATCGGCAGCGGCGAAATCGACGAGGACGGGCCCCGCCTCGGCTTCGAGCGTTGAGAAGGCAAGATCGAGAACGGCGCGTTGTTCCGTGAGGTCGTTGCGGTGACCGATCGACATGCCGAACGGAAACGGCACCCAAACCGCGCGCGGCGGCTTGACCTTGACGGTGTGTTCGCGCACCAAACTGATGCTGACCGTGCTCAAGCCCCGTTCTTCCAAGACGCGTGCGATCACACCGACCGTGTGAGTGCAAAACGGTCAAGTCGGGGTGAGCAGAACGATCTCGACGCCGTCTTCCAACAGCCGTTCGGCCACTTCGGGCGCCGTCGTCAGCTTGATCGCCGAGGCATCGCGCTGCGCGCCCATGAACGAATAGAAGAACGCGCCGAGCGAGCCGATACGATGTTCCGCTACCATTTCGCGCAGCCGGTCGATCGGAAAGACAACGTTGACGTCGGCCATGATGCCGGTCCGGTCGAACCCGATACTGTTGTGACTTTGCAAGAGATCGGCCGCCGGCGCGTCCGACGGGATGCGGCGATATGTCGGGTCGGACGGAACGAACGGCCGGTCCCCATGCAGATGCACGCCAGCCGTGGTGACGATCGCGACACGCGACGCGGCGAGCGGCTTCGCCGGTCGCCGGAAGGGCGCCGTTTCGTTCTCGTCAACGGCGAGCGCGAGCAAAGCGTTGCGGGCTGCTTCCGGTAGCCGATCGAGCTTTGGCATCACGCCGAGGTTCTACTCGGCTTCGAGTTGCTCCCGGAAGCGCTCGAACGTGGCTGCCGTCTCACCCTGCAAGGGCGGATACCCCAGTCCGAGCGCAGCGAGTCGTGCGACGACGACGTTCGCGATCGCGACGCGCACGAACCACTTCCGATCGGCGGGGATCACGTACCAGGGCGCCGCGTCCGTACTGGTCGCACCCAGCATCTTTTCGTAAGCGCTCTGATAGTGATCCCAATATTGGCGCTCGTGAACGTCGTTCTCGGAGAACTTCCAATTCTTCTTCGGGTCGTCGAGCCGCTTGAGCAACCGCTTGCGCTGCTCATGCTTGGACAAGTGGAGGAAGAACTTGAGCACGAGCGTCCCGTTGCGCGCCAGATGACGCTCGAACGCGTTGATGTCCTCGAAGCGCTCGGCCCACAGGACCGGCGTTTGCGTAACCGATTCGCGCGCCAGCATTTCCTCATGGACGCGGACGACGATGACGTCCTCGTAATAGGATCGATTGAAGATGCCGATGCGCCCGCGTTCGGGCAGCACGCGCGAACAGCGCCACAGGAAGTCGTGGGCGACTTCCTCGTCGGTCGGCGTCTTGAAACTGTACACGTCGACGCCCTGCGGGTTGACGCCCGACATCACGTGCTTGATGGCGCTGTCCTTACCAGCCGAATCCATCCCCTGAAGAACGATCAGCAGCGCATGCGAGCGCGCGGCGGCGAACACGTCCTGCAATTCGGATAACCGCGCAAGATCGCTCTCGAGCAACTCGCGGGCGTCGGACTTCTGCTTGAGTGGATCGCTCGCTCGGGGGTCGAGATGCGCGAGCCGGACCGTCGATCCGGGCGTAACGCGCAATGCGTCTATTTTCACGCTTCACCCGACGCGAGTAATTCGCGCAAGGCAGCTTCGTCGATGATCGCGACGCCGAGCGACTCCGCTTTGGTCAACTTCGTCCCCGCTTCTTCACCGGCCACGACGAACGTGGTTTTCTTGCTGACGGCCGATGTGACTTTGCCGCCGGCCTTGACGATCAGTTCGCTTGCCTCTTCGCGCGTGAGGTTGGGCAACGTGCCGGTGAGGACGAAGACCTTCCCCGCCAGCGGCCCGGCACTCGCGCGTTCCCGTTTCGGCGCGGTTAGGTTGACCCCGGCAGCGCGCAACCGTTCGATCAATGCCCGGTTCGCCGCTTGCGCGAAGAACAGCACGACGCTGGCGGCGATCTGCGCGCCGATCCCGTCGCTCAAGATCAGATCCGCTTCGCCGGCCGCCATGAGCGCGTCGACCGTGCCGTAGTCGCCGGCCAAGATCGCAGCATTTTGCGAACCCACCATGCGGATTCCCAGGCCGAACAGCAACCGCGCTAAGCCGCGCGACTTCGAGCCTTCGATGTTGGCGAGCACGTTGGCGATCGTCTTATCGCCCATCCGCGGCAGCGTCGCGAGACGTTCCGCCGTGAGCGCGTAGAGACCACTGACGTCCTCGACGAGTCCC
>Ga0182030_10001728_pt1 | contig 45518 bp, 43 predicted proteins | sample 812S3MmetaG_FD_121299 | JGI IMG/M metagenome (GOLD analysis project Ga0182030, IMG submission 121299) | Permafrost microbial communities from Stordalen Mire, Sweden - 812S3M metaG (Illumina Assembly) | ecosystem: Environmental > Terrestrial > Soil > Wetlands > Permafrost | place: Sweden...
AAACCGCAAGCCCGTCCGTCTCCCGACGTTCCGACCCGCTATCGCAAAAAGCGCGATGAATTTTGAAACGTGACCGTCAGTAGTCTCTTTAAGACCCCATCGCCCGCGCCAGTTCCGTTCACACGAAACCAACCCAGACAACAAAGCCCCGCAAGGACCCCGCCGCCCACGTCTCTCTTCCTTCCGATGCAATTGTCAAATAGCAGTCGAGGCCGAAACCTCGGAACCCGACGACGCCCTCGCGACGCATGCGCCGCGCGAATCGCCATCGTGCTCAATCTCGTCCGACGCGCCCTCGGAAGACGTGCGAACCGCTCCGCCCCCGCCTCTCGGCAGGGAAGAGAGCTTGAAGAGTTCGCCCGAAAACCGCGGGGGCCTCGCATCCGCTCGAACGCGGATGCGCCGTCGGCGTGCGGCGATATAGGGAAGCCGTTGCGACGTGTCAAACGCTTTTTCGAAAAAACGCGCGCCGCGCGTTTCGGCGCGCGCAAATGACGCGGCGACGCAGCGTCGCGGCGACGCTCACGGCCAGGCGGCGAACGACGTCGGCGCCTGCGGCGGCGCGACGCGCGACGCCTTGCGATAGGCGCCAGGCGACATGCCGACGCGGCGCGAGAAGAAGCGGCTGAAATAGGCGGGATCGCGGAAGCCGAGACCGTAGGCGATCTGCTCCGCCGTCTGCCCGGTGTCCCGCAGGCGCACGCGCGCTTCGGCGATCAGACGCTCGTGGACGAGGCGTTGCGGCGGACGGCCGAAGGCGCGCGCGCAAGCCTCGTGCAGATGGGCGCGCGCGACGCCGAGCCTGCGCGCGTAATCGTCGAGGCCGAGGTTGTCGCGATAGTGCAGTTCGACCAGCTGGCGGAAACGCTGCGCGGCCGGCGCGCCGGCGGCGAGCGCGTCGGAGGCGCGCGCGAGTCCGCCCTCCCGCCACAGATGCATCAGCAACAGGCCGAGATAGAGCCCCGCCATCACCGGCGCGCCCGGACCCGGCTCGCGTGATTCGCGCGCCAACGCCGCAAACAGCATATCGATCTCGACGAGGCCGCCGGCGGCGACGAGGATGCGGTCGAGCAGCGGCCGCAGTTGCGCAGCAAGCGGGTTCTCGCCGATCGTCCGCCAGACGATGTCCTCGCTCGCCAGCAACGCCGCGCCGTCGCCGCCGGCGGCGAGGCGAAATTCGCCGCGCGCGGCGAATGGCAGCCACAGGATCTGCGGCGCGACGAGTTCGAGCGCCGCGCCGTCGCGCGGCTTGAAGACGGCGCGGCCGCGTCGGACGAAAAAGGCGCGAAAGCACGGCGCTCCGTCGAGGCTGGCGGCCGACCAAGCGCGTTCGGCGAGCGCGGCTTCGAACTCAGTCGCGACCAGTGTGGCGCGGTGGGGATTGGCCTCCGGGCGCGGCCGACGCGGCGAGGACTGAAACAAGACTCTTCCTCCCTGACCCGGAAAAAGTACAAGACAAACCGAAGAACGTCCATTGTGACAAGAACGCGAGCGCGGCTAACTCGGCCCGCCAAGCCGCCGAGGCGCGGCGAAAGCTGAGGAAACGAGAGACCGAGCGCCTGCGAGGCGTCGGTCGCAGGGAGAGACGACCCGTGAGCGACGTTGCGTTGCTGGTCAGCGATCGCGACCTGCCCGCCGCCGACGGCGCCGTTTTCGAACGCCTCAACCCGATCACCGGCGATGTCGCGACCCGCGCCGCCGCGGCCAGCGTCGCAGACGCGCAAGCCGCAGCCGCCGCAGCGGCGGCCGCCTTCCCCGCCTGGTCCGCCCTTGGACCGAGCGAGCGACGCGCCCGCCTTGCCGCCGCCGCCGACGCGCTCGAGCGGCGCGGCCCCGACTTCGTCGCGGCGATGGCCGAAGAGACGGGGGCGACCGAAGCCTGGGGCCGCTTCAACGTGGCGCTGGCGGCGGCGATGATGCGCGAAGCCGCGGCGCTGACCACTCAAGTCAAAGGCGCGATCATCGCCTCCGACCGGCCCGGCGCCACCGCGTTCGCGCTACGCCAGCCGGTCGGCGTCGTGCTCGGCGTCGCGCCGTGGAACGCGCCGGTGATCCTCGGCGTCAGGGCGATCGCCGCGCCGCTCGCCTGCGGCAACACCGTCGTGCTCAAGGGTTCGGAAATCTGTCCCCACGTGCATCGCCTGATCGGCGAAGCCTGCCGCGACGCCGGGCTCGGCGAGGGCGTGGTCAATGTCGTCAGCAACGCGCCCGCCGACGCCTCGCGCATCGTCGAGGCGCTGATCGCCCACCCGACAGTGCGGCGGGTCAACTTCACCGGCTCGACCCGCGTCGGCCGGCAGGTCGCCGAGCTGGCGGCGCGTCACCTCAAGCCGGCGCTGCTCGAACTCGGCGGCAAGGCGCCGCTGATCGTGCTCGACGACGCCGACCTCGACGAAGCGGTCGCCGCCGCGGCTTTCGGCGCCTTCATGAACCAGGGCCAGATCTGCATGTCGACCGAGCGGCTGATCGTCGACGAATCCGTCGCCGACGCCTTCGCCGCCAAGCTCGCCGCCAAAGCGGCGACGCTCGTCGCCGGCGACCCGCGCAAGGGCCGCACGCCGCTCGGCGCGCTGGTCGGCTTCGACGCGGTCGAGCGCGTGCTCGGCCTGGTGCGCGACGCCGTCGCCAAGGGCGCACGGCTGATCGCCGGCGGCGGCGCCAATGGCGTGCTGATGGACGCCGCCGTGCTCGACAACGTCACGCCGGCGATGCGGATCTACGCCGAAGAATCCTTCGGGCCGGTGGCGGCGATCATCCGTGTCGGCGGCGTCGAGGAGGCGGTGCGGGTCGCCAACGACAGCGAATACGGCCTCGCCGCGGCGGTGTTCGGCCGCGACATCGCTCGCGCGCTGTCAGTCGCGCAGCGGTTGGAGACCGGCATCTGCCATGTCAACGGGCCAACGGTCCACGATGAGGCGCAGGCGCCCTTCGGCGGCGTCAAGGCCTCCGGCTATGGCCGCTTCGGCGGCGCCGCGGCGATTCACGAGTTCACCGAGCTTCGATGGATCACCATCGGAAGCGGTCCGGGCCGCTATCCGATCTGATGAGCCCTAAGGAGAATTGCGCGATTTTGTTATAGAGTATAATTACATGGCATCAACAGCGCGAAAGCGCGACAACGCCGGCCGTTTCCAGCGGCGCGACGACCACAGGGAGGAAGCGATGACCACAACCAATCGGATGAATTTTGCTTCGGGCGCGGGCCTGTCGCGGCGCACGCTGCTTGCCGGCGCGGGCGCAACCGGCCTCGCGCTGGCGGGCGGACGGCGCGTTTTCGCCGCCGGCGCCGAGAATACGCTGAAAGTCGGCTTCATCAGCCCACGCACCGGCGCGCTCGGCGGCTTCGGCCAGACCGACGGCTACGTGCTCGACGTCGTGCGCAAGTCGCTCGCCTCCGGTTTCGCCGTTGGCGACAAGACGTTCGACGTGAAGATTCTCGATCAGGACACCCAGTCCGACCCGTCGCGCGCCGGCCAGCTCGCCAAGGGCCTGATCAACTCCGACAAGATCGACATGATGCTGGTCGTCTCCACGCCGGAGACGATCAACCCGGTCGCCGACGCCTGCGAGGCGGCGGGCGTGCCGTGCCTGTCGACCGTCATGCCGTGGGAGGCCTGGTATTTCGGCCGCGGCGCCAAGCCCGGCGCGCCCTCGCCATTCAAATGGACCTACCATTTCGGCTTCGGCGTCGAGGAGTTCCACAAGACCTATGTCTCGCAGTGGAACTTGATCCCGACCAACAAGAAGGTCGGCGTTCTCTATCCCAATGACGCCGACGGCAACGCGATCCGCGCACATCTCGCGCCGGCGCTGGCCAAGGACGGCTTCACCATCGTCGACGCCGGCCCCTACGAAGACGGCACCACCGACTATTCGGCGCAAATCGCCATGTTCAAGAAGGAGAAGTGCGAAATCTTCAACTCCTTCCCGATCCCGCCGGATTTCGCCGCCTTCTGGCGCCAGGCGGCGCAGCAGGGCTATACGAAGATGGTCAAGATCAGCCAGATCGCCAAGACCGGCCTCTTCCCCGACGGTATCGAGGCGCTCGGCAATCTCGGCTACAACATCTCCAGCGCCGCCTACTGGCACAAGGCGTTCCCCTATAAGTCGTCGCTCACCGGCGTCAGCGGAACCGACCTTGCCGACGGCTACGAGAAGAGCGCGGGCAAGCAGTGGACGCAGCAGCTCGGCGCGTCGCTGTCGGCATTCGACGCCGGCTTCGCGGCGCTGAAGGCGGCTGGCGATCCGACCAACAAGGAGGCCGTCGCCAAGGCGATCGCTTCGCTCAACACCACGACCATCGCCGGCAAGGTCGACTTCACCAGCGGTCCGGTGCCCAACGTCGCCTCCGGCCCGATCATCGGCACGCAATGGGTGAAGGCGCCAGCGGGGAGCAAGTTCAAGCTCGACTACGTCGTCACCGACCACGTCACCGACCCCAACGTGCCGATCACGGCGAAACTGCTGCCTTACAACAGCTGAACGAAGGACGCGGACCGAACGTGACGCATGAGGCCGGCGAAACGCTGCTCGAAGCCAGAGGGATCCACAAGCGCTTCAACGCGCTGGTGGTGCTCGACGGCGTCGACTTCTCGGTCCGCGCCAACGAGGCTATCGGCGTCGTCGGCCCCAACGGGGCCGGCAAGACGACGCTGCTCAGCATATTGGTCGGCGCGCATGCGCCGACCGCGGGAACGGTGAGGCTACGCGGTCAGGACGTGACCGCGTTGCCGACCGCCGAGCGTTGTCGCCGCGGCCTCGCGCGCACCCACCAGATTCCGCGGCCGTTCTCCGGCATGACGGTGTTCGAGAACGTCTTCACCGCCGCCCGCCACGGCGGCGGCCTTAACCGCGACGCCGCCTACGCGCGCGCCGCCGAATCGCTTACGACGACCGGGATGACCGGCGTCGCCAACCGCCGCGCCGAGACGCTCGGGCTCATCGACCGCAAGCGCCTCGAACTCGCCCGCGCGCTCGCCACCGGCCCGTCGGCGCTGCTACTCGACGAGATCGGCGGCGGCCTGACCGACGCCGAGGCGAGCGAACTCGTCGAAATCATCCTCGAGCTCAAGCGGCGCGGCCTCGCCATCGTTTGGATCGAGCATATCGTCCATATCCTGCTGCGCGTCGCCGAGCGGCTCGTCTGCATGGACGCCGGCCGCGTCATCGCCGACGGCGCGGCGGACGATGTGATGAAAGACCCGGCGGTGATCGAGGCCTATCTCGGCGGAGGGGCGGTATGACGCTGCTCTCGATCGAGCGCCTCGAAGCGCGCCACGGTCTGCTGACCGCCGTGCGCGGCGTCAGCTTCACCGTCGACAAGGGCGAGACGATCGCCCTGGTCGGCGCCAACGGCGCCGGCAAAACGACGCTGCTGCGCGCCATCTCCGGCCAGCATCCGCTCGCCGGCGGGCGCGTGGTCTTCAACGACGCCGACGTCACGTCCCGCAGCGCCCATGTGCGCGCCAGGATGGGCATCGCGCTGGTGCCGGAAGGCCGCCGCCTGTTCGCCAGCCTGACGGTCGAAGAGAACCTGCTGCTCGCCCGCTCCGCCGGCCGCGCCGGCCGGTGGACGCTCGAAGCGGTGATGGAGGCCTTTCCAAACCTGAAGGCGCGGCGGCGCAGCCCCGCCGGAACGCTGTCGGGCGGCGAGCAGCAGGCGACCGCGATCGGCCGCGCGCTGATGACCAACCCGGAGATCATCCTGCTCGACGAAGTGTCGCTCGGCCTGTCGCCGCTGGTCGTCGGTCGCGTCTACGAGCAGCTCGAGGCGCTGAAAGGTTCGGGTGTCGCGATCGTCCTGGTCGAACAAGACCTCAAGCGGGCGATGGCGACTGCAAGCCGCGCGATCTGCATGCTCGAGGGCGCGATCGCCATCGAGGGCGCGACCGCCGAGCTGACGCACGAACAGGTGACGCACGCCTATTTCGGCCTGCGCCGCAGCGCCGAGCACGGAGCGCGGGCGTGATCTTCGTCAACCAGATCATCCAGGGCGTGTTGCTCGGCGGCTATTACGCGCTGATCGCCTGCGGCCTGTCGTTCATGTTCAGCGTCATGCGGATCATCAACCTGGCCCACGGCAGCTTGGCGATCCTCGCCGCCTATGCTTTGTTCGTGCTCGCCGACCGCTACGGCGTCTCGCCCTTCCTCGGGCTCGTCGTCGTCGTACCGGCGATGGCGCTGATTGGCGCCGGGCTGCAGCGCGCCGTTCTCGAACGCAGCGCGCGCGGCGGATTGCTGGTGCCGGTGCTGTCGACCTTCGGCCTGTCGATCGTCATCGACAACCTGCTGTTCCAGCAATTCGGCGCCGACACTCGCTCGCTCGCGCCCTATGTCGGCGATCTCTCTTACGACAGCTGGTCGATCACCGACGACATCGCCATCGGCAAGCTCGCGGCGCTGACCATGGCGACGGCGATCGCGCTGCTCGGCGGCATCCAGCTGTTCCTCAATCACACCCAGCTCGGCCGCATGATCCGCGCCACCGCCGAGGATTCCGACACGGTCGGCCTGGTCGGCGTCAACGCGCGGCGGGTCAATGCGCTGGCGGCGGCGATCGCCATGGCGACGGTGGCGATATCCGGCGCCTTCCTGGCGATGCGCGCGACCTTCGACCCCTACGCCGGCGCGTTGCAGCTCATCTTCGCCTTCGAGGCCGCGGTCATCGGCGGCGCCGGCTCGCTATGGGGCACGCTGCTCGGCGGGATCGTGCTCGGCGTCGCGCAGAGCGTCGGCGCCTCGGTGAGCCCGCAAGGTTTCTTCCTCGCCGGTCACGGAATCTTTCTCGTCGCGCTGTTTCTGCGCCTCTATTTCGGCGAGTTCGGCCCGCGTCTGCGCCGCCTCGTCAGGGGGACGGCGTGAGCGCGAGTCGCGCCCTCGTCGTTGAGCGCTGGACGCGCGAGTCGCGCGTCGCGCTTGCGGTCGCCGCGATCGCCGCCGTTCTGCTGGCGTTTGGGCCGCTGTGGCTCAGCGCCAACGGCGTCGACCGGCTGACGACGCTGTTCATTTACGTGATCCTCGCGGTGATGTGGAACGCGTTGGTCGGCTATTGCGGACTGGTGTCGATCGGCCAGCAGGCGTTCTTCGGCCTCGGCGCCTATTTCGCCGTGCGGCTCGCCGATTCCGGCGTCAGCGTCTACCCGTCGCTGTTCCTCGCCGCGATCATCGTCGGCGCGCTGTCGCTGCCGCTGTCGGCGCTGATACTGCGCCTCAAGGGCGGCGAATTCGCCATCGGCATGTGGGTCGTCTCCGAGCTTGCCCATCTGCTCGTCAACCTCGACACGCTGATCAACGGCGAGACGGGCACTTCGCTGATCGCGCTCAACGCCTACTCGACCGACCTGAGACGCGCGCTGACCTATTGGTGCGCCTTCGCCGCCATGGCCGGTCTGCTGGCGGTCGTCTTCTTCCTGCTGCGCGGGCCGATCGGCGCGGCGATCCAGGCGATCCGCGACGACGAGCAAGCCGCCGAGTCGATCGGCGTACGCGTGACGCGTGCCAAGCGGACCGTCTTCGTCCTCGCCGCTTTCGGCGCGGCGCTCGCCGGCGCGCTGTGGGTGGCGACGGCGGTCACCTTCCAGCCCAAGACCTACTTCAGCCCGCAATGGACCGCCTACATGATTTTCATGGCGCTGGTCGGCGGCCTCGGCACGTTCGAAGGCGCGATCCTCGGCGCCGTCGTATTCTTCGCCATCGAGGCGTGGTTCGGCGCCGCCGGCGTCTGGTATCTCGTCGGCCTTGGCGCGGCGGCGCTGGTGTTCGCGCTCGCCCTGCCGCGCGGGATCTGGGGTTGGGTCGAGGACAAGACCGCGCTGCGGTTGCTGCCCGTCGGCTACCGCGTCCGTTTTCTCGCCGAACGCAGCGCTGCGCCCGCGCCGCCGTCGGAAAAGCGCGCGACCTAAGACACGAGACGCGCGGCGAAAAAGACCGCGCGCAAACGGGAGGACGGAAATGCTGTTCGGCAAGACGATCGTCGTCACCGGAATTTCGTCGGGCATCGGCGCCCGCATCGGCGAGCTCGCCGCCGCGCTCGGCGCCGACGTCATCGGCGTCGACGTCAACGCGCCAGCCGCGCCGCTCGGCGCCTTCGTCAAGGCCGACATCTCTTCGGTCGACGCGATCGCCGATCTCGCGCGCGCGCTGCCGAGCCGCATCGACGCGCCGTGCAACGTCGCCGGCGTTTCTGGCGTGTCGGGCGCCGCCAAGACCCTGGCGATCAACTTCTATGGCCTGCGCGCGCTCAGCGAGGCGCTGGCGCCGCGCTTACGAGAGGGCGGCGCAGTGGTCAACGTCGCCTCGATCGCCGGATACGGTTGGCGCGCCAATCTCGATCGCGCCAAGGCCTTTGTCGACGCGCCTGGCTTCCCCGACATCGCCGCGCTGCTCAAGCGCTTCGACGTCCCCGACGGCGAAGGCTATCCGCTGTCGAAGGAGCTGCTGCTGCTGTGGACGTTGCGCGCCGCCCATCAGCCTTTGTTCCGCGACCGCGGCGTGCGGGTCAATGCGGTCAGCCCTGGGCCGGTGACGACGCCGATCCTCAAGGAGTTCCGCCGGGTTTTCGGCGATCCGCGCGTCGACGAAGACATCGCGCGGGTCGGCCGCGCTGGCGCGCCGGCCGACATCGCTCCCGCCGCGTTGTTCCTGTGTTCGGACGGCGCACGCTGGATCAACGGCGCCAATCTGCCGATCGACGGTGGGCTCGAAGCTTCGATCAACGCCAGCGTCCTCGGGTTCTGAGCCGAGGCGCAAAGAAAGGATCGGTGCGCGGAAAGCGCGCCTTGTGCGACGGGAGGAAACGACATGAAGGTAGATTTCATCATTGACGGCGCGTCGGTCGGCGCGACAAACGGAGCAACCTACAAGCGGCACGATCCGGTAACCGGCAAGGTTGCGAGCGAGGCGGCGGCGGCGAGCGCAGCCGACGTCGACAAGGTCGTCGAGGCGGCCGCGCGCGCCTTCCCGGCCTGGTCGGAGACCGGCCCGAGCCAGCGCCGCGCGCTGCTCAACAAGGCGGCTGATCTGCTCGAAAGCCGCACCGCTGAATTCTCGCAGTTGATGACTGACGAGATCGGCGCGACCGGACCCTGGGGCGGCTTCAACTGCTTTTTCGCCGCCACGCTGTTGCGCGAAGCCGCGGCGCTGACGACGCAAATCGTCGGCGAGGTCATCCCCGCCGACAAGCCGAATGTGCTGTCGATGGGGATGCGCCAGCCTGTCGGCGTCGTGCTCGGCATGGCGCCGTGGAACGCGCCGGTGATCCTTGGCGTGCGCGCGATCGCCGCGCCGCTCGCCTGCGGCAATACGGTGATCCTGCGCTCGTCGGAGGTCTGCCCGGCGACGCATCGCCTGATCGTCCAGACGCTCAACGACGCCGGCTTCCCCAAGGGCGTCGTCAACGTCATCGCCAACGCGCCGGAGGACGCGCCGAAGGTCGTAGCGGCGCTGATCGCCCATCCGGCGGTCAAGCGGATCAACTTCACCGGCTCGTCGCGGGTCGGCAAGATCATCGCCAAGCTGGCGGCGGAGCACCTCAAGCCGGTGCTGCTCGAACTCGGCGGCAAGGCGCCGCTGATCGTGCTCGACGACGCCGACCTCGACGCCGCGGTCGACGCGGCGATCTTCGGCGCCTTCGCCAACCAGGGCCAGATCTGCATGTCGACCGAGCGGCTGATCGTCGACGAGAAGATCGCCGACGCGTTCGTCGCCAAGCTCGCCAAGCGCGCCGCCGCGCTGCCGGCCGGCGATCCGCGCGGTCATGTCGTGCTCGGCGCACTGGTCAGCCTCGAAGCGGCCGAGCGCATGGACGCGCTCATCGCCGACGCGATCGCCAAGGGCGGCAAGGTCGTCGCCGGCGGCAAACGCACCGGCGCGATCGTCGAGGCGACGGTCGTCGATCACGTCAAGTCCGGCATGCGCATGTACGGCGAAGAGTCGTTCGGGCCGGTCAAGCCGGTGATCCGCGTCAAGGACCAGGAGGAGGCGATCCGGGTCGCCAACGACAGCGAATACGGCCTGTCGTCGGCGGTGTTCAGCCGCGACATCCAGCGGGCGCTCGCGGTCGCCAAGCGGCTCGAGACCGGCATCTGCCACATCAATGGCCCGACGGTGCACGACGAAGGCCAGATGCCGTTCGGCGGCGTCAAAGCCTCAGGCTACGGCCGGTTCGGCAGCAAGGCGGTGATCGCTGAATTCACCGAACTGCGCTGGATCACCATCGAAGGTCCGCAGGCCTATCCGTTCTGACTGAGCAATCCTGAGGGCGGGAGTCGCGAAGGCGCCCGCCCGATTTTGCGCCCACGCGGCGCAACGCCGGCGAATTGATCCCCCTCAATGCGGATGGCGGCCTGCAGCGAACAATGCCGCCTGATGTCAGCCGCCATAAGCTGCGACATCGCGAGGGATCGAAGATCGCGCCGAAGCACGCGCGTAGTTTTTGTTGCGCGTGTTCGCGAGAAACGATGCGGAAGCAATCCATGCGGCGGCTGGGGCGCGGGATTGCTTCCCCCTCGGTTTTCCCCAGAACCGAAATCGGACGCCTTCGCTGCGACGGCGACGGACTCCTCATCGGCGAAACGCGGCCGCCCGCCCGCGGCCGGGATCGCGCTCAGGCGCCGATCGACTAAGGAGGCGACGCTTTGAGAGAGCTGGCGCTGTCGGAAGTCTATCGGTTACTCGAACCGGGACCGGTCGTTCTGCTGACGACCTCCCGCGCCGGTCGCGACAATGTCATGGCGATGTCGTGGCACATGATGGTCGAGTTCACGCCGCCCTTGGTCGCCTGCGTGGTCAGCGACGCCGACGCCAGCTTCGCCGCCCTGCGCGCGACGCGCGAATGCGTCATCGCCATCCCAGCGGCGAAACTGGCGAAAACCGTCGTCGCGATCGGCAATTGCTCGGGCCGAGCGACGGACAAGTTCGCCGCGTTCGGACTGACCCGGGTTCCGGCCCGCCGCGTCGCCGCCCCGCTGGTGGCTGAGTGTATCGCCAATCTCGAATGCAAGGTCGCCGACACGCGATTTGTCAAACGCTACGGCCTGTTCATCCTCGAGGTCGTGCAGGCGTGGCGCGACCCGACACAGCAGAACGCCAAGACGATCCACCATCGCGGTCGTGGCGAATTCTCCGTCGACGGCAAGACGATCAAGCTTGCTTCGCGAATGCCATAACCAATGACGCCTTGAGCAAAATTGCCGCGCTCGCCGCGCCGCGATAGGATGGCGCCGTTCTACGCTCGCCGACGGAAAGAACCGATGGCCGAAAAGCCGAGACGGGAGGTGGCGGCGCCGCAACGTCCCGAAGCCGACGATCTCTCCGCCGAGGTCAGGCGCAGCCTTGAGTCCGTCGTATCCCTGCAGGCGGAGATCCCCGAGGACGCGTTCACGGCGCCGGTTCTTGGCGTCAAGCGCGCGGGCAGTGGCGTCGCGATCGACGACGATGGGCTCGTCCTGACGATCGGCTACCTCATCACCGAGGCCGAGACGATCTGGCTGACGACGCCGGAGGGACGGCTGGTTCCCGCCCATCCTTTGGCGATCGACCAGGAATCCGGCCTCGGGCTGGCGCAAGCGCTCGACCGGCTCGGATTGCCGGCGGTTCCGCTCGGGCGATCGCAGGATGCGCAGGTCGGCGATCCGGTGGTGATCGCCTCCGGCGGTCGGCGCCAGTTCGTCGAAGCGGAGATCGTCGCCAAGCATGAATTCGCCGGTTATTGGGAATATCTTCTCGACGAAGCCATTTTCACCGCCCCGGCGCATCCGTTCTGGGGTGGCGCCGGTCTCTTCGCCGGCGACGGTCGGCTCATCGGAATCGGCTCGCTGCATGTCGAAAGCGCCGGCGGACAAGACGTGCCGAGCGACGTCAACATGATCGTGCCAATCGACCTGTTGCCGCCGCTGACCGCGCAATTGCGCGCCAGCGGCCGCATCGACAAGCCGGCGCGACCGTGGATCGGCGTCTATTCTGCGGAAAGCGAAGGTCGGATCGTCATCGCCGGGGTCGCCGACCGCGGCCCGGCGGCGGCGGCGGGGCTTCGCCGCGGCGACATCGTCGCCGCCGTCGGCGAAGCCGCGGTGGGCTCGCTTGCCGATTTATATCGCGGTATGTGGGCTCGCGGACCCGCCGGCGTCGAAATCCCGATCGAAGTGGTTCGCGATGGCCGCAGCGTCTGGCTGCGCGTACGCTCAGTCGAACGCAGCGCTAATTTCAAGAGACCGCGCCTCCATTGACCCCGCCCGTTTCGCGCCGGCCTGCGCCGCTCCCTATATCCAATCAAAACCTCGCCGCTCGCGGCGCGCCTTGCCGAGGTCGCCGCGTGAGCCGGATTCTGATCGTCACTGACGCCTGGCTGCCGCAGATCAACGGCGTCGTGCGCTCGATCGAGGCGCTGTTGCACGAGGCGCCGGCGCTGGGCGTGAAGATCGAGGTGCTCGATTCGACCGGCTTCCGCACGGCGCCGATCCCGACCTACCCATCGATGCGCTTCGCCGTGACGCGGCCGGGCGCGGTGGCGCGCAGGATCGAAGCGGCCGATCCCGATTTCGTTCATATTGCCACGGAGGGGCCGCTTGGTCTGTGCGCGTGGATCGCCTGCCGTCGCGCCGGGCGACCGTTCACCACCTGTTACCACACGCGTTTTCCCGAATATCTGGCGATGCGCCGGGTCGCGCCGCGCCGCGCCGTCTATTGGCTGCTGCGGCGGTTCCACAACGCCGGCCTCGGCATGATGGTCGCCACCCAGTCGCTGGAGCGCGAGCTGCGCGCGCGCGGCTTCGACCGCCTGATGCGCTGGTCGCGCGGCGTCGACAGCGAATTGTTCCGTCCTTGCGAGACCAGCGTTCTCGACCTGCCGCGACCGATCTTTCTCACCTGCGCGCGCCTCGCGGTGGAAAAGAACCTCGACGCGTTCCTGTCGCTCGATCTGCCCGGCTCGAAGGTCGTCGTCGGCGACGGCCCCGACCGCGCGCGCCTGCAGGCGCACTTTCCCGACGCACATTTCCTCGGCGAGCTGCAGGGAACGGCGCTGTCCGCCGCCTACGCCAGCGCCGATGCTTTCGTCTTTCCCAGCCTTTCCGACACTTTCGGCCTGGTTCTGCTCGAAGCGCTCGCCTCCGGCCTGCCAATCGCCGCGTTTCCGGTCCCCGGTCCGCTCGACGTGATCGGCGACAGCGGCGCCGGCGCGCTCGATTGGGACCTCAAGCGCGCTGCGCTGGCGGCGCTGTCGATTCCTCGCGAAACCGCGCGCGCCCACGCGCTCACATTCAGCATCGCCGCCTCGGCGCGCCAATTCGTCGACAACATCTTCCGCGCCCACGCGGCGCCGAGCGCCGAGGCCGGCTTCGCCGGTTGAGCCGCGCGCGGCGACCGCGCGCCACAATTTTGGACGAATCGATGGCGCAGATGGCTATACTTCTCCGCCTGGTGAATGTTCGGCGACGCATGCTGGAAGATTTGACGGATTCCGAGGGTCGCCAACGGTCGCGCTGGGACCGGCTGGCGGTCGTCGATTGGCCGATCGCGCGCGCCATGGCGCTGAGCGGCGATCGGCGCGCGCCGGTCGTCGCCGCCAAGGCGTTGTCGCGGCTGGGAAACGGCCCGATCTACTTCGTCATTCTGGTCGCGCTGATCCTGTTTCGACCCAGGGGCGCGGTGGCCGTCGGGCTGTGCGGAGCGGCGAGCATCCTGTTGCTGCATTGCGTCTATCCGGCGATCAAGCGGTCGGCGGCGCGCCCACGCCCGCGTGATCTCGGCATCGCCTGCCCAGGCGCGCCGCCGCCGCTCGACCGCTATTCTTTCCCCAGCGGGCATGTGATGACGCTGACGGCGGCTTTGTTGCCGATCGTCCTCGCCGCGCCGCGTGTCTGGCCCTACGGCGTGGCGACCTGGGCGGCGATGGCGTGGGCGCGACTGGCGGTCGGCGATCACTTCGCTTCCGACGTCGCCGCCGGAACGTTGATCGGCGCGGGCGTCTCCGGGTTGATCGCCTATTGGATCGTGATATGAGCGGTTTCTCGCGGTCGGCCGCGCCGCCCGGCGCCGTGCGTCGCTCGCCAGTTCGCTAAGGGAAAGGGCGGCTGTCCGATGTCGACGATTGCTCAAGTCGCCGCTGGCTATGCCGTCGCCGCAACGGGCCTGCAGGTCGTCAGCATCGCGCTGGCGGCGCGCAAATGCCGCAAACCGCGCCGGCGCTTCGCCGCCTCGCCAGACGCGCCGCCGGTGACTCTGGTGCAGCCTTTGTGCGGGGTGGAGGCCTTCTCGGAGACGACGCTGGAGGCGGCATTCGCGCTCGATTACCCCGATTACGAGTTGATCTTCTGCCTCGCGCACGCCGACGATGGCGCAGCGCCGCTGGCGCGTCGCGCGATGGAGCGCCATCCCGAACGCAAAGCGCGCCTGCTCGTCGGCGACGAGCGGCCGTCGGTCAATCCCAAGCTCAACAACGTCGTCAAGGGATGGAAAGCGGCGCGCAACGCCTGGATCATTATCGCCGATTCCAACGTGCTGATGCCGCCCGACTATATCCAGCGCATGATGGCGAGCTGGGGTCGCGGCGTCGGAATCGTCTGCGCGCCGCCGATCGGCTCGGCCCCGGAGTCGTTGGCGGCGGAGATGGAATGCGCGTTTCTCAACACCTACGAGGCGCGCTGGCAATACGCGGCCGACGCCTGCGGCCTCGGTTTCGCGCAGGGCAAGTCGATGCTGTGGCGGCGCGACGTCCTCGAAGCCGGCGGCGGCATCGAGCGGCTCGGCGACGAGATCGCCGAGGACGCTGCGGCCACCAAGCTGGTGCGCCGCGCCCGTTTGCGGCCGCGCCTCGCCGCCGGCCCGTTCGATCAGCCGCTCGGCCGACGGGCGTGGTCCGAAGTCTGGGGGCGGCAGGCGCGTTGGGCGCGCCTGCGCCGCGCCACCTTCCCGTTGTTCTTCGCGCCGGAGTTGTTCACCTCAGGACTGCTGGCGATCGTCGCGGCCGCCTTCGGCGCGGCGGCTTTCGGTTTCGCGCCGGAGCGGTTCGCCGGCGTGATCGCGTTGATCTGGTACGGAAGCGAGGCGGCGTTAGCGCTCCTCGCCGGCTGGCGGCTGACGCCGGCGACGCTCGTCGCTTTCGTGCTGCGCGACGCGACGCTGCCCTGGCTGTGGCTGCAAGCGTGGATCATCGACGATTTCGAGTGGCGCGGGCATTCGATGTCGACCGCCGACGAAGCGGCGCCGCCGGCGCGCTGAGTTCAGCCTGAGCCTTTGAGGTTCCTCATCGCGCGCGCACCTTGTAAGGTCGCCGCGCGGAGTGAGCGCGGCAAAGGGGGATTTGATGCGCATCGAGCCGGTCTTCCTGTTCGATCTCGACGGAACTTTGGTCGACAGCGTCTATCAGCACGTGCTGGCGTGGAAGCAGGCTCTCGACAGCGAGGGCATCGAGCTTTCCGTGTGGCGCATCCACCGCAAGATCGGCATGAGCGGCGGCCTGTTCGCCAACCAGCTGGTGCGCGAGACCGGGCTCGCTATCGACGACGACGGGCTCGAGCGTCTGCGGCGCAAGCACGCCGAAGCCTATCGGCGCATGGCCGATGCGATCCGGCCGTTGCCGGGCGCCAAGGATCTGCTCGCCTTTCTCACCGCCGCCGCCATCCCGTGGGCGATCGCGACCAGCGGCCGGATCGAGACCGCTGGGGTGAATCTCGCCGCGCTCGGCGTCGATCCGGCGAAAGTTCCGGTGGTGACGCGCGACCAAGTCAAATACGCCAAGCCCGATCCGGATCTCTTCATCGCCGCTGCGGCGCGGCTCAACGCGCCGATCGAGACGGCGATCGTGGTCGGCGACAGCATCTGGGACATGCTCGCCGCGGCGCGTTGCCGCGCGCTCGGGGTCGGCCTGCTGTGCGGCGGCTACGGCGCGAGCGAGTTGCAGCAAGCTACGGCGTTCCGCGTTTACGACGACCCAGCCGATCTGCTCGTCCACATCGACGAGCTCGGCGGGCGGCGCTGACAGGGAGCAATCGCAACGTGAAAATCTCTTTCCACGGCGCCGATCGCGACGTCACCGGCTCGTGCCATCTGGTCGAGGCCGGGGGCAAGCGCATTCTCGTCGATTGCGGCTTTTTCCAAGGCAGCCGCGACCTCGACGACGAAAACGCGGCGCCGTTCGGCTTCGACGCTGCGTCGATCGACGCCCTGCTGCTGACGCACGCACATCTCGACCATTGCGGGCGCATACCGCTGCTTTACAAGCGCGGCTTCCGCGGCGAGATCGTCGCCACCGGCGCGACGCGCGAACTCGCCCGGTTGGTGATGCTCGACGCCGCCCATCTGCAGGAAGAGGAGACGCGCCGGCGGACGCGGCGCAATGCGCGGGCCCGCGGTCCGGCCGACGGCGCGCCGCTCTACGGGACGCTCGACGCGCTCAACGCCTGCGACCGCTTCGGCCGCGTCGTCGTCTACGGCCAGCCGATCACGCTCGCGCCTGGCGTTGTCGCCACCTTCTTCGACGCAGGACATATTCTCGGCTCGGCGAGCATCTTGTTCGAGCTCGAGGAAGGCGCGCGCAAACGACGCGCGCTGTTTTCCGGCGACCTCGGCAACGCCGGCCGACCGCTGCTGCGTCCGCCGGCCGATCCGCCGCAGGTCGACGCCGTCATCATGGAGACGACCTACGGCGATCGCCTGCACAAGCCGCTCGCGCCGTCGATCGAGGAACTTTATCAAGCCGTCAGCGCGACGTTCCAGCGCGGCGGCAACGTCGTCATACCGACCTTCGCGCTCGAGCGCGCCCAGGAGCTGCTCTATGTTCTGCGTCAGGGGCGCGAACGCAATCAACTGCCGCCGGCGATGCAGGTCTTCCTGGATTCGCCGATGGCGATCTCGGCGACCGAGATCTTCGAGCGCCATCCCGAAGGCTACGGGCCGGTCGTCGCCGAATTGTTCCGCGACGGGCGCGATCCGTTCAGCCTGCCTGGACTCCATTTCACCCGCGAGACCGCCGAGTCGGCGGCGATCAACCGCATTACCGGCGGCGGCGTAATCATGGCCGGCTCAGGCATGTGCACCGGCGGCCGCATCCGCCATCATTTGCGTCACAATCTGTGGCGACCGGAAGCCTCAATCGTCTTCGTCGGCTACGCCGCCCAGGGCACGCTCGCCCGCAAGATCATCGACGGGGCCAAACAGGTCGAGATCTTCGGCGAGACGATTGCCGTGCGCGCCGAGGTCCACACCATCAACAGCTTCTCGGCCCACGCCGACCAGGCCGAACTCCTGGCCTGGCGCGCTCAGACCCACGCGGAGCGCACCATCCTGGTTCACGGCGAAGCGGATACGATGCGCGCCTTCGCCGACAAGCTCGGCGGCGCGAAAGTCGAGATTCCGGCGCTCGGCGAGACGATCGAACTCTGAGGCGGCGCGCCGCGACGGGCGGCGATCAGGAACAAAGCTTGAGCGCGACGCCGATCGCCCAGGCGAAACGGTCGATCAGGGGTTCCGCGGTCCAGCGATCGGTGAACAGCGCTAAATCGAGCGCCAGCAGCACGGCGATTGGCGAGGCGCGCACCAGCATCTGCGGCGTAAGAGATAGGCGGCGCGGCGGGCCGCGCAGCGCCACGAACAGCGCCGCCGCCACGGCGCCGATCAGCAACCCGCAGACGACCTCGGCGACGCTGTGGACCTGCAACTCGACCCGCCCATAGGCGACCGCCACCGACACGCATGCGGCGGCGACGTAGAGCGCCAGTCGCATGCCGACGCGCCGGCCGCCGGCGAGCAGCGCCGCCAGGGAGCCGTAAAACGCCGCGCCGAGCGCCGCATGGCCGCTCGGGCTTTCGATCTCGAAGCGCGGCACGAAGCCGCAGGCGGCGAAAGCGAGCTTGGCCAACAAAGCGAGGGCGACGCAGACGAACATAGCAGCCGTGAACGCCACGGCGTCTCGCCGCGCGCCCAGCCAAAAAAGGCCGACGACCAGCGCGGCACATGCCGGCGCAACCACCGCGACATCGCCCAGACCGCTGAGCAGATCCATCCGCGCTCCGTTGGTTGACGAGACCCGCCCAGCTTCGAGCCGGTCCAACGAATCGGCGCTCGCCGACGAATCGGTTCTAGCCGAGCGCGCCGCCTCCTCGCAATCGTCACGCGATCTGCGACGCAAAATACAACTTGTAGGCTCCATCGTCGCAAGCTATCGCGAAGCGGTTGTCGCGCCGTGCGCCGCGCGACGCGGAGGGCGATCCAGTGAAGGTCCTTCACGTCATCAGTTCGGTCGATCCGCGCGGCGGCGGCCCGGTCGAGGGGGTGTTTTCCAGCTCCGAGGTCTGGTTCCGCCACGGCCATGAGCGTCACATCGTTTCGCTCGATCCGCCGCGCGCGCCCTGGGTCGCGACGGCGCGCGTGCCGACCCGCGCGGTCGGACCCGACGGCGCGCTCTATCGGCTAGCGCGGCCTTGGATTCCGTGGCTCAGGTATGGTTACGCGCCGCGGCTGGTCGGCTGGCTGCGTCAAAACGCGCCGCGATGAAGACGGTTGCGGCGAGGATCTTCAGGTCGAGCGCCATCGACCAATTGTCGACGTACCAAAGGTCCCGCTCGACGCGTCGCTCCATCTGCGACAACTGCGGCGTCGCGCCACGGAAGCCCGCGACTTGCGCCGCGCCGGTCAGGCCGGGCTTGACGTGATGGCGCAACGCGTAATTGGCGATCCGCGCTTTGTATTCGTCGTCGTGGGCGATCGCGTGCGGACGCGGGCCGACAAGCGACATCTCGCCGCGCAGCACGTTGAGGAGTTGCGGCAGTTCGTCGACGCTCGAACGGCGCAGCAGTCGGCCGACGCGGGTGACGCGCCAATCGTTGAGCGAAGCCTGGACGATCGGCCCGCGATCCTCCAACACCCGCATCGTCCGGAACTTGAACATGACGAATTCGCAGTTGTCGAAACCGCAGCGGCGCTGGCGGAAGATCGCCGGTCCCGGGCTTTCGAGACGGATCAGCGCTGCGATTGTCAGCAGTGCGGGCGCCAGCGCGACGAGCGCCGTCGCGGCGAGCGCGACGTCGAACGCGCGTTTGGCGGCGCGCTCGGCGGCGCTGAGCGGCGCGCGCAGCAACGTGACCGAGAAGCGGCGCCCAAGGCCGCTGTCGCGACCGCGCCGCAAGACACGGCGGATCTTCTCGTCGGGATAGAGCCGGAGCGGCAACGGCGATTGGCGCACGAGCGAGCAGAGATCCGCCAGCGCGGCCTCGGCGCCCCACGGCATCACCGCCGCGAATTCCGTCGCCCGCATTTCGCGCGCCCAGGCGATCGCCTGGGCGACGCGGACGCGATCCGATTCGAGCAGCCCGCCGCCAAGCGCCGCCGAACCGGAAAGGCGGACGCGCGCGACCTCCTCCGCGCCGAAATCCGGAAAATCGGCGTCGTCGAGCCGCTCGAGCTCGAACGGATCGCCGAGCGTCACAACCCGGCTGCCTTGGATGGCGCCGCGCCGGATCGCCGCGCGCGCGGCCCGCGCCAGCGCGACCCTGCCAAGCGGCGTCAGCGTCAACGCCAGCACGGCGAACGCGATCGTCGCGCCGCGCGAATGGTCGGCGCCCGACTTGAGCAGAAACAGCACGCTGACGACCGCGAGCTGCGCCAGCGCCACCGTCAGCGCCAGGCGCGGCAGGCTCGCGCCGGGCGCCAGCAGGGTCGGCAGGCGGTAGAGGCCGGCGAGTTGCGCCAGCAGAACGAACACCGCACCCGCCAGCAGCCCGCCGGCGAGGCCGCCGAAGTCCGGCGATTCGCCGAGCGCGAGGCGCCGATAGACAAATTCGCCCGCCAGCGCGGCGAAGGCCAGGACCGCGACATCGAACGCCGCCGCCGCCGCTGGCAGCGCGCCGCACGGCGCCGCCCAACGCCGCGTCGCCGGCGCCGCCGACGCAAATCGCGGAGTGGCCGCGGCCCGATCGAGGACCGCGGACGGGCTGACGACCTCCAATCCAGACCCCTTCGTCGTTGCCGATCGCTGACACGCATAGGTGTACCATCGCCCTTGAATACACGCAAGGGTTGTCTATGCTTCGTAACGGTTGTGCGCCGCCGGCGCCCGACCAGAGACGCGCGACAAACGATTGACGACGGCGCATGAGTGCAGCGATCCCCGCCGCGGTGGGAACCGATCAAGCCCTGCCGGCCGCCCGCCGCCGGAGCGCTGCGCGCGCTTGGCTCGCAGCGGCGCGCCGCCGACTTGCGATCGGCGCTTCGAGCGCGCGCCCGCGCGACGGCGCCGAGCCGCGGCGCTCCTACCCGCCCGCCCCTGATGGCGAGACGCTCTACGTGATCGGCGACGTCCACGGCCGGGCCGACTGCCTCGTCCGCGCGCAGGCGCGAATCGACTGCGACTGCGGCGGCGCGCAGGCCGCGCCGCCAGCGACCGAAATCTACCTCGGCGACTATGTCGACCGCGGCCCCGATTCAAAGACGGTCATCGACCTGATGGCCGCGCGCGTGCGCGCAAAGCGCGTCGTCGCGCTCAGAGGCAACCACGAAACGGCGATGGAGTCCTTCCTCGCCGGCCGTCTGCCCTTCGCCGCCTGGCGCCCGCTCGGCGGCGCGGAGACGCTGCTCTCTTACGGATTCGCCGCGTCGGACCTGCGCCGAGCCGAAGGCCCACGCTGCGAGGACTTCGCCGAACGCCTGCCCGACGACCACCGGCGCTTCCTCGCCAGCCTCGGCGCGTTCCACCGCGCCGGCGGCTATGGCTTCGTTCACGCGGGCCTCAGGCCAGGCGTCGCGCTCCAGAGCCAGGACGTCGTCGATCTTACCGGCATCCGCAATGAATTCCTCGACGACGACGGCGACTTCGGCTTCATCGTCGTCCACGGCCACACGCCGGTCGAGCGCGTCGACTTTCGCGCGAACCGCATCAACGTCGACACCGGCGCCTATCTCTCCAACCGGCTGTCGGTTCTGCGCATCGACGCCGCCGGCGCCGCGCTGCTTGCGCCGGAAGCGCCATGACCGGGGCGACGCTCGCGCCGGCGGCGCGGCGGCTGTGGCTCGGCCGCGCCCTGCTTGCGACCCTCGCAGCGACCGTGCTCGCCCACGGCGGCGCGTCGACAGTCGAACTCGACTTCGCCGCGCTCGGCTTCGCTCTCCTAGCGCTGCTCGCCGTCACAGTCCCGGTCGCGGCGCCGCGCCTCGCCTGCCTGCAGGTGCTGGCGCTGCTGTCGCTCGCCGCGCTGCTCGCCTTCGCGCTTTGGCAGACCGCGCCGCTCGGCGCTTCCCCGTTCGCCGACCCCGCCTGGAAGGCGCTCGGCGACGCGATCGCCGACGCGGCGCCGCGCGGCTCGATTTCGGTCGCGCCGGGCCTGACGCTTGCCGCCGCGCCGGCGCTCGCGGCGCCGTTTCTCGCCTTCGCCGTCGCGCTCGCCTGTTGCCAGAACGACGAGGAAGCGCTGCGGTTGTGGCGAGGGCTCGCCTATTTCGGCGCCGCCTATGCGGCGTTCGCTATCGTCCAGGAAGTGTTCTGGCCCGATCAGCTGTTGTTCGAGCCGAAGCGGTTCTATCTCGGCGACCTCACCGGGTCGTTCGTCAACCGCAACACTGCGGGAACCTTCTTCGGCGTCGCGCTGCTGCTCAATCTGGCGCTGTTGTTCGCCGACCTGCGCATCGTCCGGCTCGCGCGCCTCGCGCGCCGCGGCAAATGGAGTGGCCCGAGCGCCGCGCTGTTTCTCCATCTGTTCGCCGTGCTCGACTGCGCCGCGGCTCTGTTCCTGACTCGCTCGCGCGGAGCGATCGGCGCGACGCTGGTCGCGACATTGGTCGCGACGGCGATGATGGCGGCGCGGCGACTGACCTTGGACCGCGGGCGCGAAGAGCTCTTCGCGCGCTGGCGGCGACCCGCCGTCGCCGCGGCGGCGCTGGCGCTCGTCCTCGGCCTGTTCGCTCTGTTCGCCGGGCGAACCGAGCACCGCGCGCAGGCGCTCGCTTCCGAGGACGCGCGCTGGTGCGTCTTCAGCTCGACCGTCGCGGCGATCGCCGACTATTGGCCGCTCGGCGCCGGCTTCGGCGCTTTTTCGGACGTCTTCCCCGCCTACCGCAACGTAGACTGCGCCGGAGTCTACGGCGTCTGGGACCACGCTCACGACTTCTTTCTCGAGGGGCTGCTCGGATTCGGACTGCCGTTCGTCGGCGCGACGGCGCTCGTCTACCTGACGCTCGCCGCGGCGCTCATTCATGGCGCGCGGGTGCGGCGCCGCCTCCGATTCCTGCCCGTCGCCGGCTTGGCGGCGCTTGTCCTCGTCACGCTGCACGCGATCGTCGATTTTTCGTTGCAGATCCCGGGCGTCGCCGTGTATGTCGCCGCCGCGATCGCCGCGGCGGTCGCCGTGGCGCTCGGGCGCGCGGACGAAGACAGCGCCGCTCGGCGCGGGCTTCACAATCGCGCCGCTTAAGCAGAAATTAGCGCGCGGGTGGTCTGATCGCCGCCGCGGCGGTCCGCTGCGGACGGGCGAAGGACGGGAACGCAATGGCGCCGATGCTGGACAGCCTGTGGGGAGCGGCCGTGCTGATCGGCTCGTTCCTGCTCGTGCTGGGCGCTGTCGTTTTCATCCACGAATTCGGCCATTTCTTCGTCGCCCGGCGCTGCGGGGTCAAAGTCGAGGTCTTCTCGATCGGCATGGGCCCCGAAGTCGTCGGCCGCACCGACAAGCGCGGCTCGCGCTGGCGGCTGTCGGCGATCCCGATCGGCGGCTATGTGCGCTTCGCCGGCGACCGCGACGCGGCGAGCGCGCCCGACGAAGACGCGCTGTCGACGATGTCGCCGGCCGAGCGGCGCCAGACGCTCGCCGGCCAACCGGTGCTCGCGCGGGCGGCGATCGTCGCCGCCGGCCCTTTCGCCAATCTGGCGATGGCGGTCGTCGTCCTTTCCGGCATCGCCTACGCTTACGGCGAGCGCTCCCTGCCCCCGCGCGTCGACGCCGTCGTCGCCGGCAGCCCGGCCGAACAAGCCGGTTTCGCGCCCGGCGACGTGATCGAGAGCGTCAACGGCCGACGGATCGCCTCGTTCGACGACATCATCGACTTCGTCACCCTGCGGCCCGGCGAATCGCTCAGCTTCGTCGTCGACCGCGGCGGCCATGAAATCAACCTGACCGCGACGCCGGCGCTGACGTCGATCGACACGCCGGCGGGCGCGCAACACGCCGGGCGGCTCGGCCTTGCCGCCAACGCCTCGAGCGTGCAGGTCGTCTACCCGACGCCGCTCGGCGCGCTCGAAGCCGGCCTCTCGGATTCGTGGCGCCTCGTCGCCGTCACCGGCGACTACGTGTCGCGAGTCGTCATCGGCCGCTCGTCGGCCGATCAACTTTCTGGCCCGGTGCGCATCGCCAAAATGTCGGGCGCGGCGGCCTCGCTCGGCTTCATCGCGCTGGTAAAACTGGCCGCGATCCTGTCGCTGTCGCTCGGGCTGACCAATCTCGCGCCGATCCCGATGCTCGACGGCGGCCACCTGCTGTTCTACGCCATCGAGGCGGCGCGCGGGCGGCCGCTGAGCCAAGCCGCGCAGGCGTTCGGCTTGCGGCTCGGCGCGGCGCTGGTCGTCGCGCTGATGCTGTTCGTGACCTTCAACGACATCCGCAGCCTGTTCGCCGGCTGAGGCGGCGGCGCTTAAGCTTCGCTGGCGCGGTCGCGCGACAGCGCGACGCCCTTGACCTGCGCGTGGACGCTCACCCCTTCGCTGAGGCCGAGGCGTTCCCATGAGCGGCGCGTGACGCGCGCCAGGATGCGGTCGCCGGCGCCGTCGGCGCCGAGGCCGAGAACGACGACGAGTTCGTCGGCGGCGACCGTCTTGATCGACAGCACGCGCGCCGGCAGAACGTTGAGGATCGAGCTTGGGCCGGGCGGCGCCGGCGCGAGGCTGACGTCGCCGGCAAGAACGCGCAGCCGCCGCCGCGCGCCGACTGGACCGAGCCGGCCCGGCGCGACGAACGCGCCGCCGCCGACCGCGACCGTCGTCAGGCCGTAAGAATCGTCGATCGCCGTGATCGTTCCCGTGAGCGTCACCGCGGCTCCGCGCGCCGCGGCGAGCGGCAGCGCCGGATCGCTCTGCAACTTGCCGAGCGGCCCCGCGGCGACGACGCGGCCGCGATCGATCAGCGCGAGATGGTCGGCGAGCCGCTCGACCTCAGCCATGTCGTGGGTGACGTAGAGCGCCGGCAGCGACAGGCGGTCGTGAAGTCGCTCGAGGAACGGCAGGATGTCGGCCTTGGCGGCGTCGTCGAGCGCCGACAGCGGCTCGTCCATCAGCAGCAGCCGCGGCTGCGACAGCAGCGCGCGGCCGAGTGCGACGCGCTGGCGCTCGCCGCCGGAGAGATCGCGCGGCGCGCGGTCGAGAAGCGGCGCGAGGCCGCAGAGGTCGACCACTTCGTCCCAGCCGACCGCCGGCGCCGGCGGCGCGCCGGCCGGCGGCGCGCCGAAGCGCAGATTGGCCTTGACCGACAGATGGGGAAAGAGACTCGCCTCCTGGAAGACGTAACCGAGCGCGCGGCGATGGGTCGGCGCGAACAGGCGCGCGCCATCCTGCCACAACTCGCCGTTGACGCGGCAACGGCCGTCGCGGACGCGCGTCAGTCCGGCGATGCAGCGCAGCAGCGTGGTCTTGCCGCAACCGGAGGGACCATAGAGCGCCGTCACGCCGCTGGGCGGCGCATCGAGCGCGAAGTCGAACGCGAACGCGCCGAGCCGGCCGGCGAAGCGCGCGTCGATGCCGGCGCCCGCGCTCATGGCCGCCCGCGCGCGAAGCGCTTCTCGATCGCGATCATCGCCAGGATGACGACGAAGGCGAACACGACCATGCCGCCGGCGAGCGCGTTGGCCTTGCCCCACTCGCCTGTTTCGACGTAGTCGAAGATCGTCGTCGACACGACTGCGGTGCGGCCCGGGATCGCGCCGCCGATCATCAGCACGACGCCGAACTCGCCGACGGTGTGGGCGAAGCCGAGCACCGCGCCGGTCAGCAGGCCGGGGCTGGCGAGCGGCAGCGCAACGGCGAAGAACGCGCGCGACGGCGAAGCGCGCAACGTGGCGGCGACTTCGAGCGGCCTGTCGCCGACGGCGGCGAAGGCGTTGCGGATCGGCTGGACGACGAACGGCAGCGAATAGACGACCGAGCCGACGACGAGACCGCCGAAGGTGAAGGCGAGAGTCGACGCGCCCCACAGCCTGGCGATCGCGCCGCCCGGCCCGTGCGGGCCGAGGGCGACCAACAGGTAGAAGCCGAGTACGGTCGGCGGCAGCACGATCGGCAGCGACACGACCGCCGCGATCGCCTCCTTCCACCACGCGCGCGAGCGCGCGAGCCACCAGGCGAGCGGGGTGGCGATGATGACGAGCGCGATCGTCGCAACGGTCGCGAGTTCGATCGTCAGCGCGACGGATTGCAGCGGGCCGGACGTCAAGCGCGGCGGTTCCGGTTCACTCGAGGCTGTAGCCGTACTTCTCGATGATCGCGCGCGCCTCCGGGCCCTTGAGGAAGGCGAGGAAGGCCTTGGACGCCTCGTCGTCGGCGCCGGTCTTCAGCAGCACCGCGTCCTGGCGGATCGGCGCGTAAAGGTCCTGCGGCACGACCCAACGTGATCCCGCAGTGACGCTCGCCAGTTGCGACAAAGCGACGAAGCCGAGCTCAGCGTTGCCGGTGTCGACGAATTCGAACGCCTGGGCGATGCTGTTGCCCTGGACGATCTTCGGCTGAATCGCGTCGTAGACGCCGAGCTTAGTCATCGCCTCGACCGCCGCCGCGCCGTAAGGGGCAGACTTCGGATTGGCGATCGACAGCTTTGCGAAGGCGTTCGCCTTCAACGTCTCGTCGCCCTTGGTCACGTCGAGGCTCTTGCTCCACAGAACGAGCTTGCCGATCGCGTAGGTGAAGCGGCTGTCGGCGACCGCGAGGCCAGCCTCGACCGCGGCTTTCGGCCGATCGGCGTCGGCCGACAGAAACACTTGATACGGCGCGCCCTGCTGCATCTGCGCGTAGAATTGGCCGGAGGCGCCAAAGCTCAGCGCCGCCTCGTCGCCGGTCTTCGCTTTGAACGCCGCGGCGATCTCTTTGGCCGGCGCGGTGAAGTTGGCGGCGACCGCGACCTGGGTCTGGCCGGCCAGCGCGGGGCTGGCGGCGGCGGCCAACAGGCCGGCGAGGGCGATCAGAAGGTTTCGACGCGCCATGTTCGAGCTCCACGATTTCGGCGAAGGGCTCATTCTACGCGATCGTCCGTGAAGTCCAAACGACGCGGCGCCGCACCTATTCGAGCATGATCGGCTGGCGCTCCCAGACGAGCAGCACGAGGCAGCCCTCTTCGCTGACGACTTCGTGCTCGGTGCCGGGCGCGTTGAGCGCGAAGTCGCCCGCCTTGATCAGGCCCTGCGCGTCGGCCTGGCTGCCGCTGATGACGATCACCCGCTCCCAGCCCGCATGGCGGTGACGCGGCGCGCGCGCGCCGGGGCGATAGCGCAAAACCGCCGCCGCCGCCCCGCCGTCGGGATCGCGATGCAGCCACGCCGCTTCGATTCCCTCGCGGAACGGCTCGAAACGCAGCGCCGACGGGTCCGTCAGCAGATCGCAGATGATCAGTTGATCGCCTCCAGGATGGCCGCGACTGGAGCGGTCCAGCCGACGATGCCGCCCTGCACGGGTGCCATCGCAGGCGCCGCCTGCTTGAATTTGGGGAAATAGCCTGCCGTTGCGTCCTCGGCAAGTTGGCGTCTTCAGTGTCCGGCCATCGCTCGGCCGATCGCGGTGCGGTCGGCCGCCGCGGCGGTCGTCTCCAGCACGATGCGCCCTTCCGACATGACGAGCAAGCGGTCGGAGAGGTCGAGAAGCTCGTCGAGATCCTCGCTCACCAACAGCACCGCCGCGCCGCGATTGCGCGCGGCGACGATCTGACCATGGATGTCGGCGACCGCGGCGAAGTCGAGGCCGAACACCGGATTGGCGGCGACGAGGATATGCACCTCGCCGCCGAGTTCGCGCGCCAGAACCGCGCGCTGGACGTTGCCGCCGGAGAGCGAAGCGATCGGCGCGTCAGGCCCCGGCGTCTTGACGCGATAGCGCTTGATCAGACCGCGCGCGGCCTCGCGCATCGACCGGCCCGACAACCAGAATCCGTTCGCCATCGGCGGGCGGTCGAAAATGCGCATCGCCATGTTCTCGGCGACGCTCATCCGGCCGACGCAGGCGTTGCGCAGCGGCTCCTCCGGCAACAGCGCGAGATGGTGGCGCTGCGTCTCGGCGCGCCGAGCGAAGTAGACCTCGCCTTCGACCAGCATGCGGCCGCCGGTCGCGTCGCGCTGGCCGGCGAGCACTTCGACCAGTTCGCTCTGGCCGTTGCCGGACACCCCGGCGATGCCGACGATCTCGCCGGCGCGCACCGCCAGCGTCACGCCGCGCACCGCCTCAGCGCCGTCGGAATCGTCGGCCTCGAGATCTTCGACCGCCAGACGCACCGCGCCGGGCGCGACCTCGGCGCGCGCGACCGGCGCGGCTGGGCGGTCTTCGCCGATCATCATCGCCGCCATCTTGTCGACGGTGAGCTCGGCGACCTTGCCGGTCCCCGCGAGCTTGCCCTTGCGCAGCACCGTCACCGCGTCGGCGTAGGCCAGCACTTCGCGGAACTTGTGGGTGATCAGCAGCGCGGTCAGCTGGCGCTCGCGCGCCATGTCGCGGATCGTTCCCAGCATCTGGTCGGCTTCCTGCGGGGTCAGCACCGACGTCGGCTCGTCGAGAATGAGGAAGCGCGCGCCGAGGTAGAGCTGCTTGAGAATTTCCGCCTTCTGCTTCTCGCCGGCGGCGAGCCCGTGCACCGGCGTGTCGAGCGGCGCAGCGAACGGCATGCCGGCGATGAACGCCGACAGCCGTTCGCGCTCGCGCCCCCAGTCGATCACCTCCGGCGTGTCGGCCCGCGCCATCACCAGATTCTCCAGCACCGTCATCGACGGCACTAGAGTGAAGTGCTGGTAGACCATGCCCAGGCCGAGGCGCGCCGCGTCGCGCGGATTGCGGACGTCGACCTCGCGGCTGTCGAGCAGCAGCGAGCCCTCGTCGGCGTGGTAGAAGCCCATGATGCATTTGACCAGCGTCGACTTGCCGGCGCCGTTCTCGCCGAGCAACGCGTGGACGCTGCCGGCGTCGACCCGCATCGAAACGTCGTCGAGCGCCGCCAGCGCGCCGAACCGCTTCGACATCCCCGCCGCTTCGAGGGAGAAGGCGCCCGTCATGGCAACGCGGCGACGACGCCGTCGGCGTTGGAGACCGCGCCGAACACGCCGCCCTGCATCTTGATCATCTTGATCGCGGCGTCGTGGTTGCCGCGGTCGGTTGCGCCGCAGCAGTCCTCGAGCAGCAGACATTCGAAGCCGCGGTCGTTGGCCTCGCGCATGGTGGTGTGGACGCAGACGTCGGTGGTGATGCCGGTCAGCACGATGTTGCGGATGCCGCGCGCGCGCAGGATCAACTCGAGGTCGGTGGCGCAGAACGAGCCCTTGCCCGGTTTGTCGATGATCGGCTCGCCGGCGGCCGGCGCGAGGTCGGAAATGATCTCCCAGCCGGGCTCGCCGCGCACCAGGATGCGGCCGCACGGGCCGGCGTCGCCGATGCCGGCGCCGATGCGCTGTGAGCGCCAGCGCTTGTTGTCCGGCAGGTCGGCGAGGTCGGGCCGGTGGCCCTCGCGGGTGTGGATGACGTGGTAGCCCTTGGCGCGGAAGGCGGCGAGCGCGCGCTTGATCGGCTCGATCGGCGCGCGGGTCAGCGACAAGTCGTAACCCATCTTGTCGACATAGCCGCCGACGCCGCAGAAATCGGTCTGCATGTCGATGATGATCAGCGCGGTGTCGGCGGCGCTCCAACGGCCGTCGAACGGCCAGGGATAGGGATCGGCGGCGACGAAGGACATGGCGCGTTCCTTTGGTGCGATCGGCTACTTGGTGACGCTGAGCTCGCCGGGCGCGCCAGCGATGCGACGGCGCGACGACGACGACAGAACCAGGATGACGAGCGTCAGGATATAGGGCGCGGCGTTGAGCAGATAGGTGCCGGACGTGACGCCAACCGCCTGCAGCGCGGGCCCGAGCGCCCCAGCGCCGCCGAACAGCAGCGAGGCGCCGAAGCAGGCGATCGGGTTCCAGCGCGCGAAGATGACGAGCGCGACCGCGGTGATGCCCTGGCCGCTCGACAGGCCTTCGTTCCAACTGCCAGGATAGTAGAGCGACAGGAACGAGCCGCCGACGCCGGCCATGAAGCCGCCGAAACAGGTGGCGTAGAGGCGCACGGCGATCGGCGAATAGCCGAGCGCGCGCGCCGCCTCGGCTGAATCGCCGACCATGCGCACGATCAGCCCCCAGCGGGTATTGGCGAGCGCCCAGCGCAGCGCGGGCGTCATCACGAGGCCGACGATGAACAGGCCGTTGACCTCCAACGCCGCGCGCACCTGCGGGATGTCGCTCCAGAAGCCGAGCGGCAGCGCCGGCAGCGTCGGCGCCCTGGGTTGCACCAGCGGCTTGCCGAGATAGAAGGCGAGGCCGGTGCCGAACAGCATCAGCGCGATGCCGACCGCGATGTCGTTGACGCGCGGCAGCGAGCAGACGCCGGCGTGCAGCGCGCCGAGCGCCATGCCGACCACGCCCGCCGCCAATACGCCCAGCCACGGGGAGCCGGTCAGATAGGCGACGCCGAAGCCGCTCATCGCCCCCATGATCAACGTGCCTTCTAGGCCGAGATTGATGCGGCCGCTCTTCTCGGTCACCAGCTCGCCGAGACTGACGAACAGGAATGGCGTCGAAACGCGGATCGCGCCGCCGAGAACCGCGATCGGCACGGTCCACAGGCCGAGGCTGGCGGCGGTCATCGGCCGATCCTCGCTTTCCATTCTCTGAGCGGCGGCAGGCCCTCGCCGGCGAGCAGCGCGACGAACAGGATGCCTTGCAGCACCAGCACGGCGGCGTCGGGCAAATCGAGGCGGCGCTGCAACAGGCCGCCGCTCGCGCCGATGCCGCCGAGCAGGATTGCGACCGGAATGACCGCCAGCGGGTGTTGGCGCGCGAGGAAAGCGACGAGAATGCCGGCCAAGCCGTAGCCGGCGGCGATGTTGGCGTTGGCGCTGCCCTGCACCGCGCCGACCTCAACCATGCCGGCGAGGCCGGCGGCGGCGCCGGCGAGCGCGGTGACGATCACCGTCATGCGGCCGACCGGCAGTCCGGCCATGCGAGCGGCGCGCGGATTGCCGCCGACGATGCGGGCGGCGAAGCCGAAGGTGGTGCGGCGCATCAGCAGCCAGGCGAGGACGCAGGCGATCAGACCGATCGCGAGGCCCCAGTGGACGTCCATGCCCGGCAGATTGCCGATCAGGTCGGCGTCGGGCAGCGGCCGCGTCGACGGCTTGTTGAGGCTGGCGGGGTCCCGCATCGGCCCCTCCACCACCTGGTTCATCACCGCGATGGCGATCGACGACAGCAGCAGCGAGGAAATGGTTTCGTTGACGCCGCGCCAGTGCCTGAGCGCGCCGGCGAGCGCGATCAGCGCGCCGCCCGCGGCCATTCCGGCGATCGCCATCACGACTTGCACGACGATCGCCGGCGCGCCGTGGTCGGCGAGCGGCAGGCCCGCCGCCATCGCCGCGAGGCCGCCGAGGACAAACGCGCCTTCGCCGCCGATGATCACCAGTCCCATCTGCGCCGGCAGCGCAGTGCACAGGGCGGTGAGCAGCAGCGGCGAGGCCCGCAACAGCGTATTCTGCCAGGAGAACCAGGAGCCGAAGGCCCCGACCCCCATCAGCTGGTAGACTTCGAGCGGATTCTTTCCCGCCGCGGCGACGAACAGGCCGAACAGCACGATGGTGGCCGCCCCCGCCGCGAGCGGCGCGGCGAGCGGGTCAAGGACGGCGGCCAGAGCGGTGCGGGGCGGCGGCTCGGCGTCCACGCCCGGCGTCCCTTAGCTGGTCGAGCCGATGACGCCTTCGACGAGATAGCCCATTTTCTCGAGCTCGATGTCGGTCTGGCCGCGCATCGTGCCGGCGGCGATGACGGTCGCGCCCTTGTTGTCCTTGATCGGGCCGGCGAAGATGACGAAGCCGTCGCCCATGAACTTGGCCTTGACCGCGTCGGCCGCGGCCTTGGCGGCGTCGGGCACCAGCGCCGTATAGGGCGAGGTCTTGACGATGCCGGCCTTGAGACCGCCGCGGATCAACCCCGGGATGGTCTTGCCGACCTTGAAGTCGTTGACCAGCGACGGATAGAGCGCCTCCCAGTTCCACTCGGCGCCAGTGAGGTAGCCCTTGGGCGCGAGCGCCGCCTGGCTGGCGTGATAGCCGCAGGTGAACAGGCCGCGCTTCTCGGCCGTCTCGATCACCACCTTGGGGCTGTCGACGTGGCAGGTGACGACGTCGACGCCCTGATCGGCGAGGCTGTTGGTCGCCTCCGCCTCCTTGACCGGCATCGACCAGTCGCCGGTGAAGATCACCTGGGTGGTGATGGTCGGGTCGATCGACCGCGCGCCGAGGGTGAAGGCGTTGATGTTGCGCAGCACCTGCGGGATCGGCTTGGCCGCGACGAAGCCGAACTTCTTGCTCTTGGTGACGTGGGCGGCGACGATGCCGGAGAGATACTCGGCTTCGTCGATGTAACCGAAATAGCTGTGGACATTGTCCGGCAGGCCTTCGTGCCACAGCCCGCCGCAATGGAGGAAAGTGACGTTCGGATACTTCTTCGCTTCCTTGAGGATATGCGGATCGAAATAGCCGAACGAGGTCGGAAAGAGCAGCGTCGCGCCGTCGAGGTTGATCATCGACTCCATGGTCTTTTCGACGTCGATGGTCTCGGGCACCCGCTCTTCCTCGACGACCTTGACCCCCATCGCCTTGACCGCGGCGGCGCCGGCGGCGTGCGCCTGGTTGTAGCCGTAGTCGTCCTTCGGGCCGACGTAGATGAAACCGACCGTCAGCGAGCCGGCCGCGCGCGCCGAGCCGAGCGGCAAGGCGGAAAAGACGGCGCCGGCGGACACGCCGGCGAGGACGGCGCGGCGCGAGATCCGATAATCCTGGGTCATGCTGGAGCCTTTCCTTGGCTGCGGGACGGCGATTGAATGCGTCGGACGGCGCCCGCCTCTTGCATACAAGAAACAAATTGCGTGCCAGCCATTCTAAAATTGACAATATGATATAAATATCAACATAGTATATGAAATGTCGCCGCATTTTACGAGTAGCGTTCGGTGCTTGATGCTTATTATTTGCGTCCAAATCCTAGGCAATGCACAATAAGTGCTCATATTCCCGCCGTCGATCGTCGCGGCGGGGTCGCAAAAAATCGAGTTACCAAAAATCACCCGTGTATTGAAGATATTAGGTTGACACGGGTTCGGTCAATGCGCATACGATCTTGCATGCACGTTGCGAATCTGCCGTTTCTTTCGCGACTCGGCGCAGGAGCGGCGAACCCACAGCGCCAGACGCGCGCCACCGAACTCGCCGCGGCCCTCGCCGACGAAATCCTACGCAGCCGCCTCGCTCCAGGCCAGCGGCTCGACGAGCAGGAGCTCGCCCAGCGCTTCGGGGTCTCGCGCACGCCGGTGCGCGAAGCGCTCGGCCAGCTCGCGGCGACCGGCCTCGTCGAGCACCGACCGCGTCGCGGCGTGACGGTCGCCGTGGTCTCGCCGCAGCGGCTGCAGGAAATGTTCGTCGTCATGGCCGAACTCGAGGCTTCCGCCTCGCGACTCGCCGCTACGGCGATGACGCCCGAAGAGCGCCAGGATCTCGAGGCCCTCCACCGCGCGTCGCAGGCCGCGGTGCGGGACGGCCGCATCGACGAATACGAACGCTTCAATCAGGACTTTCATTCGCGCCTCTACGCCGGCTGCCACAACGGCTATCTGCGCGAGCTGCTCAACGCGACCCGCGCGCGCCTGGCGCCGTTCCGACGCGCGCAGTTCAATCTGCGCGGCCGTCTCGCCGCCTCGTGGCGCGAGCACGACGCCGTCGTCGAAGCGATCCTGCGCGGCGACGGCGACGGCGCGGCGCGGGCGATGCGCGAACACTTGGCGACGGTGAGCGGCGCGGCGGCCGAATACGTCGCCATTCAGACCCATCAGCTCAGCGCCTAGCGCGAGCGTCAGGAGAGCCGCCTTGGACATTCCCGTCCATTCGATCGCCGCCTTGCGCAAGGGATACGCCGAGGGGCGTTGGAGCGTGAAAGCCGTCGCCGAAGCGGCGCTGGTCCGCGCCGCGGCGGCCGAGGCGATCGATCCGGCGATCTGGATCGCGCGCGTCGCAGCCGAACAGCTGCTCGCCGAGGCGGCGGCGCTCGACGCCAAGGGGCCCGCGGGCCTGCCCCTGTTCGGCGTTCCATTTGCGGTCAAAGACAATATCGACGCCGCCGGACTGCCGACCACCGCCGCCTGCCCCGCCTTCGCTTATCGCCCCGAGCGTTCGGCGACCGCGGTCGAGCGGCTGCGCGCGGCCGGCGCGCTGCTCGTCGGCAAGACCAATCTCGACCAGTTCGCCACCGGCCTCGTCGGCGTGCGTTCGCCCTACGGCGCGCCGCGCAGCCCGTTCGATATGCGCTACGTCTCCGGCGGCTCGAGTTCCGGTTCGGCGGTCGCGGTGTCGCGCGGCCTGGTCAATTTCGCGCTCGGCACCGACACCGCCGGTTCGGGCCGCGTCCCGGCGGCGTTCTGCAATCTGATCGGCCTCAAGCCGAGCCGCGGCTTGATCAGCGCCGCCGGCGTCGTGCCGGCCTGCCAGTCGCTCGACTGCGTCTCGATCTTCGCCACCAATGCCGACGACGCGGCTGCGGCGCTGTCGGCGGCGGCGGGCTTCGACCCGGCCGACCCCTATAGCCGCGCGCCGCTAACGCCGATCGACGGCCCGCTGCCGCCGGCGCCGAAGCGCTTCCGCTTCGGCCTGCCGCGCGCCGCCGACCTCACGTTCTTCGGCGACGCGGAAGTCGAGTCGCTGTTCCGCAAGGCGGCCGAACGGCTCGCGCGCCTCGGCGGCGAAGCGGTCGAGATCGACCTCGCGCCGTTCTTCGCCGTCGCGCGCCTGCTCTACGACGGACCATGGGTGGCCGAGCGCACCGCCGCAGTCGGCGAATTCCTCGTCGGCCACCCGGACGCCGGCGATCCGACCGTCGCCGGCATCATCTTGAAGGGCCGCGAGGTCTTGGCGCCGGCGGCGTTCGACGCGCTGCACCGGCTCGAGGCGCTCAGGCGCGAATGCGAATCCGCCTGGCGCCAGATCGACGTGCTGCTCGCGCCGACGACGCCGACCGCCTACACGGTCGAGGCCGTGCGCGCCGATCCGCTGAAGCTCAACGCCAACCTCGGCCGCTACACCAACTTCGTCAATCTGCTCGACCTCGCCGCAGTGGCGGTTCCCGCCGGCTTCGGCGCGAGCGGCCGGCCGGCCGGCGTCACCCTGATTGGTCCGACCCATTCCGATCGCGCGCTGCTCGCGCTCGCCGACGCGCTGCATCGCGCCGGCGAGGCGACCGTCGGCGCGCTCGGCCTGCCGCTGCCCCCACCCGGCCCGCGCGCCGGCGCGTGGAGCGACGGCGGCGGCGTCGATCTTGTCGTCATCGGCGCGCACATGAGCGGATTGCCGCTCAACCGCCAGCTCGCCGACGTCGGCGGCCGCTGCGTCGGCGGCGCGCGCACTGCGCCGATCTATCGCCTCGTCGCGCTTGCCGCCCTCGATCCGCCGCGTCCCGGCATGGTGCGCGTCGAAAAGGGCGGCGCATCGATCGAAGCGGAGATCTGGCGCCTGCCGACCGCCGCCTTCGGCGCGTTCGTCGCCAGCGTCGAACCGCCGCATGCGATCGGCAAAGTCGCGCTCGACGACGGCCGCTGGCTGCCGGGCTTCCTTTGCGACGCGGTCGCCGCGACCGGGCAACCGGACATCGGCGCCTATGGCGGCTGGCGCAACTGGCTCGCCGCCGAAGCCGAGCGCGGCCCACAGGCGCGCGCCGCGCGCTGAGGCGCACGCGGCGTCACGACGTCGCACTCGGCAAAAACGCCCCTCGGTCTCGGACTTCGAGCGGACCGGCAGAGCGATCGCCGACGACGACCGATCGCCGCGCCGCCGCGGCGCGCGGTCGAAACGTCAGACTTGAATCGATTTAGCGATCAATGCGCCGTTCGTGAGGAAAGACGGGCCGCGCCGAGACGCGGAACCGGAAGCGATGGTGGAGCCAGACGGAATCGAACCGACGACCTCTTCAATGCCATTGAAGCGCTCTCCCAACTGAGCTATGGCCCCGAATTCTTTTTGCCAAGCCGCTTGTCCCTTGGGGCGGGGCGGCGTCGTCCGGCGGCGCGGCTTATAACCGCAAATGCGCGCGCCCCACAAGGGCTGTTCGCATGTTTCTTGCGCGGCCCTCGGTCGCGCCGCGCGTTCAGGGCTCCTCGTCAGGCGCGATGTCGCCGTCGATGAGGTTGGTGACGTCGTCCTCGTCCTCTTCTTCCGCTTCGATGAAGGGATCGTCGGGCTCGGCTTCTCCCTCCTCGACGTCGACGTCTTCGACCGCCGGCTCGGCGGCCTTCTCCTCGCTCGCTTCGACTTCGTCGAGCGACACCAGCTCGACGCCGACGGGCGCTATGACCTCGTCTTCCTCGACTTCCACCTTGGCGGCGGCGCGTTCAACGCGCGCGGCGCCCTGGAAGATCGTGCCGCATTTCGGGCAGACGATCGGGTCCTTGTTCATGTCGAAGAACTTCGCGCCGCAGTTCTGGCATTGGCGCTTGGCTCCAAGCTCGGGTTTGGCCACTGGCGACTTTTCCCTGCTGCTGAGGCGGCTGTCGTTCGGACGCTCCCGTTAGTCGGCGGCGCCGCCTGTGTCAATGCGATTCGGCGGGCGCGGTCGACAGCGCCGAAAGAGGGTGTTACGAGCCCAGCCCCAGCCCGGCCCAAAGCCGGCGACGCGAGGTTTTATCAGCCGAATGTCCGCTTCCGCGACGGCCGCCGCCCAGCCGCTCAGCGCCGAGCGCAGCGGCCCGCTCAGAGGGCGCGCCCGCCCGCCCGGCGACAAGTCGATCTCACATCGCGCCTTCATCTTCGGCCTGCTCAGCCGTGGCGAAACCACGATCGAGGGCCTGCTCGAAGGCGACGACGTGCTGCGCACGGGCGAGGCCTGCCGCGCGCTCGGCGCTCGCGTCGAGCGGGTCGGCGAGGGACGCTGGCGCGTCGGCGGCCTCGGCGTCGGCGCGATTCTCGCGCCGCGCGCTGCGCTCGACTTCGGCAACGCCGGCACTGGCTCGCGGCTGATGATGGGGGTGATCGGCGGCCACGGAATCCTGGCGACCTTCGACGGCGACGCGTCGTTGCGCAAGCGACCGATGCGGCGCGTGCTCGATCCGCTGCTGTTGATGGGCGCGCAGGTGATCAAGGAGGCGGAGGGCGGGCGCTGCCCGATCACGCTGCGCGGCGCGCTCGATCCGGCGCCGATCCTCTACCGCACGCCGGTCGCCTCGGCGCAGATCAAATCGGCGGTGCTGCTTGCGGGCTTGAACGCGCGCGGCCTCACCACCGTCGTCGAAAGCGAGGCCTCGCGCGACCATACCGAGAAAATGCTCGTCCATTTCGGCGCCGAAGTCGCGATCGAGCCGGTGGGCGACGGCCGGCGGATCACCCTGACCGGCCGCCCTGAGCTCAACGCCCGGCCGGTCGTCGTGCCGGCCGATCCGTCGTCGGCCGCCTTTCCCATCGTCGCCGCGCTGGTCACGCCGGGCTCCGACGTCGTGATCGAAGGCGTGATGATGAATCCGCTGCGCGCCGGCCTCATCGTCACCCTGCTGGAGATGGGGGCGCGGATCGAAGCGCTCGGCCGGCGGCGCGAAGGCGGCGAGGAGATCGCCGACCTGCGCGTGCGGGCGAGCGAACTCAAGGGCGTCGAAACGCCGGCTTCGCGCGCGCCTTCGATGATCGACGAATATCCGATCCTCGCCATCGCCGCCGCCTTCGCTCATGGCGAGACGCGGATGAACGGCTTGCGCGAGCTGAGGGTCAAAGAGAGCGACCGGCTCGCCGCCGTCGCCGCCGGCCTCGCCGCCGCGGGGGTCGAGCGCGAGATCGTCGGCGACGATCTGATCGTTCAGGGCGACGGCCGGCCGCCGGCCGGGGGCGGCGTCGTCGCCACCCACCTCGACCATCGCATCGCCATGAGCTTCCTGGTCATGGGGCTGGCGTCGCAGAAGCCGATGGCCGTCGACGACACGGCGATGATCGCCACCAGCTTCCCCAATTTCCGCCCGCTGATGGAGAGCCTCGGCGCGCGGTTCGTCTGAGCCGCCCGACCGGCGTCAGTGCGCGCGCTGGACGGCGAATTCGACCGCGTCGAGCAGCGCGTGCTTCCACGGCGAGGGCGGGAACAGTTCGAGCGCGTCGCGCGCCATCGCGCCGTAGAGGCGCGCGCGTTCGACCGTGCCCTCGAGCGCGCGGTGTTTCTTCATCAGCGCCAGCGCCGTTTCCAGATCGCCGTCGGCGATCTCGCCGGCTTCCAGCGTGCGGCGCCAGAATTCGCGGTCGGCGGTCGAGCCGCGGCGGAACGACAGCACCACCGGCAGGGTGATCTTGCCCTCGCGGAAATCGTCGCCGACGTTCTTGCCGAGCTTGGCCGCCGAACCGCCGTAGTCGAGCGCGTCGTCGATCAGCTGGAAGGCGATGCCGAGATTGGCGCCGTAATCGCGGCAGGCCTCGACCTCCGCCTTGCCGCTGCCGGCGAGGATGGGGCCAACCTCGCAGGCGGCCGCGAACAAGGCCGCCGTCTTGGCGCGGATCACTTTGAGATAGGCGTCCTCGCTGGTCGAGGTGTCCTTGGCGGCGGAGAGCTGCATCACCTCGCCCTCGGCGATAACCGCCGCGGCGGTCGACAGCACGTCGAGACAGGGCAGCGAGCCGACCTCGACCATCATCTTGAACGCCTGGCCGAGCAGGAAGTCGCCGACCAGCACGCTCGCTTCGTTGCCCCACAGCACGCGCGCCGCCGCCTTGCCGCGGCGGAGGTCGCTTTCGTCGACGACGTCGTCGTGCAGCAGCGTCGCGGTGTGCATGAACTCGACCGCAGCGGCGAGCTTGACGTGGCCGTCGCCGCCGTAGCCGCATAGGCCCGCCGCGGCGAGGGTGAGGATCGGCCTGAGCCGCTTGCCGCCCGACGAGATGAGGTGGTTGGCGACTTCGGGGATCATTTCGACGTCGGAGCCGGCGCGCGACAGGATCGTCTGATTGACCCGCGCCATGTCGTCGGCCACCAGGGCGACGAGAGGCTCGATCAGCCGCTCAGGCGACTTCTCCTCGAGCGGAACGACGATACCCACGGGCGTTTCCCTTGCCAGCGCCAGACCGCGCGACCATAAAGACGCCCAGGCGAGCCGGCAAGGGCGCCGCCAGCCGAGGCCGCGCGATGATCGAGCTCGTTCGCACCAATGATCTCGTGCTCATCTCGTTCGTCGAGAGCGTGCTGACGCAGGCCGGCGTGCGCTTCTTCGTCGCCGACAATCACATGAGCGCCGTCGAAGGTTCGCTCGGCTTCCTGCCGCGCCGCATTCTCGTCGATTCCGACCAGCACGCGCACGCGCGCCAGTTGATGCATGAGGTCGGCCTGTCGCGCGAACTCAGCGATGGCTGAGCGGGAGGCGACCAGCCTCGACGCGATCCTCGGCGGCCGGCTGCGGTTGCGCCAGACGCGCGGCGGCCATCGCGTCGGGCTCGACGCGATCCTGCTCGCCGCGGCGGCGGGGGCGCCGGTCGCGCGGCTTACCGACGTCGGCGCCGGGGTCGGCGCGGTCGGCCTGGCGCTGCTGCAGCGTTGGCCGCGGGCGACGGGCGAGCTGATCGAGATCGACCCCGAGCTCGCCGCGCTGGCCGAGGCGAACGCCGCGCTCAACGGCCTCGCCGATCGCGCGCGCGTGGTCGTCGCCGACGCGCTCGACGCCAAGAGCCGGCGCGCCGCCGGGCTCGCGGACGAAGCGGCCGAGCTCGTCGTCGCCAACCCGCCCTACCTCGCCGCCGAGGCGGCGCGCGCCTCTCCCGACCCGCGCCGCGCCCGCGCGCATGTGGCGGGGGAAAGCGCGGCGGCGCTCGCCGACTGGGTCGTCGCCTGTCTGGCGCTTCTGGCGCCGGGCGGGCGCTTCGTCATGATCCAGCGCGCCGACGCGCTGCCGGCGCTGCTGCCGGCGCTGCAACGCCGGCTCGGCGACCTCGCCTTGCGCCCCGTCCATCCGCGCGCCGACGCGCCGGCGATCCGGCTGCTGATCGCCGGGACCAAGGGTTCGAAGGCGCCGTTACACATCCTGCCCGGCCTGACCCTGCACGAGGCCGACGGCGCGGCGACGACACTCGCGGCGGCGATCCAGCGGGGGGAGGCGACACTGTAGACGGGGGCGCGGAGGGGCCGACAAGTCGGTTACGCGAGAGAGCGAGATCAAGGCGTTAGGCGCCAAAACGCGCGCGGATTTGCGACTGGGGCGGCGCCTGGCGGGATTGGCGAATTCGTATCCCGCCTCCCGTAATGCCCGACGAGTGGTTTATGTATAAACCATTGTTAAATAGTATTAATCAATTCCGCTTGCGCCGCGTCACGACGGCCTCTGGATTCGCCGTTCCGTCTTCAAAGACGTTTCCGTCGCGGACCGAGCAGTCCGCGGGATCAGCAGCGATCGACCGCTGTTCAAGCCATCTGTGACTGATTGGGCTCCAGGCCCTGATGAGCGTGTCTTCCGATCGTTTGCCGTAGGCGATTTGCGCCGCGCAGGCGGAGAACGCGGAATTGAACGCGATCGCCACCTTTCTGACGGCGCCGCCGCCCGGATAGGGGGTGAAGAACGCCGCCGACGTCCCGCTGAAGTTGATCGCCCAAATGGTCGGCGCTTGAGCGTCGCCGACGCGGCGATCGATATCGCCGCTCCGGCCGTTGACTTTCGGCGTAACGCGCCCGAACACGTGACCCTGCGTGCCGAAATAGAGGCTGATGGTCATGTCGGCCGCGACGCTTTGAAAGTCCTCGTCGCCCTCGGGCCGTTGCACGCGCACTTCGCTCCACGTAATGACCACCGACTTTCCCGAGAGCCCAGGCGGGACGCTCGAATCGCCCGCCGCGCCCGATGGATGGCAGGACACGACAATCAGCCCAAGAACGATCGCCGCCAGTACGGTAGACGAGGGCGGGTTCGCGACCGCGCCGAGGCGTTGTCTGGCCATCGCTCTCCCTTCCGCGCGCTTCGCGGCGCGGAGACGCCGACCTTCTCCTGTCGGGCGATTGTCTTCGAGCGAGAATGGAGCAAGCGGACCTGAAGCGCAACCTGAGTTCGTGGCCGAATTGTTGAGATGGAGGCCTCGATCAGGCTGAGATTGCGGCTGTTGGCGGCCAACAGCAAGACGGCGGCGGCGCCGCGGGTTGTCGGTGCGCTTCTCAGGGTGTCGGCTCTCGATCGCAAGCCAAAGAGCGACGAATCTTCTGTCATCAAGACACACCGGTGTCGTGGCTTGCGAGGTGTTACGCGTTACCGTGTCAGCGCACTCAAGACTGATGAGCCTATGACGCTCTGCGCCGGTCGCCAAATAGAGACAAGATAGGCGCCCTTTGGCTGCAGCGATCCGCTTCTTGAAAGCCCGACGGCTGAGGATTGGCTCGCCACGCCTTCTCTTTTCGAACCTATTCGACCGCGCAGGCGGCGCTCACGAGATGGGGCAGGCTGAAATGGGCCATCTGCCCGTTGTCTTCCCGCGTGGCGATGATGTCCTTGAAGCCGCTTTGCAGGAGATACGCGACTTCGATCCTGCAGCGATTGTCTTTGTCGATGGATATCGTCGTCATCGTAATGGTCTGGATGCCGACGCCGATGCGGCGCAGCTGTCGATCGCCGAGCACTTTCCAGACGACTTTCTCGTTGTGCTCATCACCCAAGGCCGCCGAATTGGCGCCCGTGGTCATGACCCGGAAGCTGCCGTCCGGCTTGCGGTAGCTGTTGGCCCAACTCTCGCTGACCGTGTTTTTCCCCGACAAGGTGAAGGTGAATTCGTGCTTGTGCGTGACGCCGAGCAGTTCGTCCGGCGGCAGCCGGTCATGAACCTCGACGATCTCGCCGCGAATGACCGTCGCCTTGTCCGATTGAGCGTGAGCGGCGGCGCTGCTGAAGGCGAGGACAAGCGGCAGCGCGGCCCCGCCGATCAACGCTCGGAACGCGCAGCGACGGGCCGCGCCAAGGCTCGGCCGCCTTGGCAATTGCATTGGCGGCGGCTTGGCCATCGTCCCCCTCCCGCGTCGCGCCGTTCATCGGCCCTACGCGAAATTGAGCGCAGCAGCGGCTACCGTCAATGTGCAGCCGCGTCCACGCGCGCGGAACGGCGCCGTCCCGATCGGCCTGACGCCGCCGAGACCGGGCTTCGATCTGGAGCGGTTTTCGGTTAGGCTTGCCGTAGCGGTCCGCGACTTTGGACAGGTTCCCGCCTCGACCGCGCAAGCAAAAGAAGGCTGGACGCCGTCGCGGCGGGCCGGCTCGACGTATTCCTCGCCATCCAGGGAGCGAAGACATGCGCCGCATTGCAATCTCGACTATCGCCGCCGTCGCTTGGGCGACCTCGGCAAGCGTTCCGGCCCGCGCCGAGACCATCGACGTCTACGACGATCACGGCGGCCACGTCAGGCAATACGACGCGCGCTGGGCCGCCGCAGCGGCGCGCGGCGTCGACGTCAGGATCGTCGGCCCGTGCCAATCGGCCTGCACAGTTTTGCTGGCCCATATCCCCTACGACCGCATCTGCGTGACGCCGCAAGCCTCGTTCGGCTTCCATCTTGCCGAGCACCCACGAGCCACCGCCATGCTTTGGGCGGGCTACAGCGACGGCATTCGCGAATGGATCAATGCGCGCGGCGGACTGACGCCGGACTTCAAATGGATGGGCGCGCCGGACACGTATCGCTTCTTCCACAAGTGCTGAGGCGGAACTCGGCGCCGTCGTGGCCGCGCGACGACGGTCGTTTGCTTCGGTCGGTGGCGGCAGCGCCAAGCGCCCTGAGCCGTCGCAACTCGCCGTCGATCTCTTGATCGCGAAAGTTCCGATTGAGATGGGCGGTCAAGGGTCTCGACCGCCGGAGGCGGCGCGCTTCGCGCGCCCTTGACGGCCCATCTCAATCGGAAACGGTCGTTTCCAAGAGATCGACGGCGAGTTGCGGCGGCCTCGCCGGTTCGAGCTGAAGGCAGGCGCCGGCGGTCGGCGCCCGAACGCCATTGGCCAAAACCCCAACCGCGTCATGGCCGGGCTTGTCCACGCGATGAGGCTGGCGCAACGCTTCAGGAAGACGCTGAGAAACGGGCGGCGTTTCGTTTTGCAGGGCGACGACGTGGATGGCCGGGTCAAGCCCGGCCATGACGCGTTTGTGGAACCGGGCGGCGTTCGGTTCGCGGTGACGGTTTGCTGTTCCGCTCGGCGACCGAGAAGGCGCGGCCGCCGGCCGCGCCTACAAACGCCTTTCGTTCGCCCTCAATACCGGTACATTTCCGCCTTGAACGGGCCGTCCTGGGGGACGCTGAGATAGGCGGCCTGCGCGGACGTCAGCCTGGTCAGCTTGGCGCCGACCTTGGCGAGATGGAGCGAGGCGACCTTTTCGTCGAGGTGCTTGGGCAGCGTGTAGACCTGCTTGGCGTATTGGCCGGGCTTGGTGAACAGCTCGATCTGCGCCAGCGTCTGGTTGGTGAACGAGGCCGACATGACGAACGACGGGTGGCCGGTGGCGTTGCCGAGGTTCACCAGCCGGCCTTCGGACAGCAGGATGATGCGACGGCCGCCGGGGAACTCGATCTCGTCGACCTGCGGCTTGACGTTGTTCCACTTGAGGTTGCGCAGCGCGCCGACCTGGATCTCCGAGTCGAAATGGCCGATGTTGCAGACGATCGCGCGGTCCTTCATCTTGCGCATGTGGTCGAGGGTGATGACGTCGACGTTGCCGGTGCAGGTGACGAAGATGTCGGCGCGCGGCGCGGCGTCGTCCATCGTCACGACCTCGTAGCCTTCCATCGCCGCCTGCAGCGCGCAGATCGGATCGACCTCGGACACCATCACCCGGCAGCCGGCGTTGCGTAAGGATGCGGCCGAACCCTTGCCGACGTCGCCGAAGCCGGCGACCATCGCCACCTTGCCCGCCATCATCACGTCGGTGCCGCGGCGGATGCCGTCGACCAGCGACTCGCGGCAGCCGTAGAGGTTGTCGAACTTCGACTTGGTGACGCTGTCGTTGACGTTGATCGCCGGCCACAGCAGCCGGCCCTCTTTCGCCATCACATAGAGGCGATGGACGCCGGTCGTCGTCTCTTCGGTGACGCCGCGGATCGAGGCGGCGTTCTTGGCGTACCAGCCGGGCTTGGTCTTAAGCCGCTGCTTGATCGCCGCGAACAGCACTTCCTCTTCCTCGTTGCTCGGCTTGTCGAGGAAGGCGGCGTCGCCCTGCTCGGCGCGCAGGCCGAGGTGAATGAGCAGCGTCGCGTCGCCGCCGTCGTCGAGGATCATGTTGGGTGAGCCGCCGTCGGCCCATTCGAAAATGCGGTGGGTGTAATCCCAGTAATCCTTCAGGCTCTCGCCCTTGATCGCGAACACCGGCGTGCCGCCCGCCGCGATCGCCGCGGCGGCGTGGTCCTGGGTCGAATAGATGTTGCACGAGGCCCAGCGCACATCGGCGCCGAGGCTCTTGAGCGTCTCGATCAACACCGCAGTCTGGATGGTCATATGCAGCGAACCGGCGACGCGCGCGCCCTTGAGCGGCTGGGCGGCGGCATATTCCGCCCGCGTCGCCATCAGGCCCGGCATTTCGGTCTCGGCGATCGCGATCTCCTTGCGCCCGAACGCGGCGAGGCCGAGATCGGCGACGGCGGAATCGGCGGCTTTGCTCATATGGGCGCCCCTGCTGGCTGCTGACCGGGATGTCTTGGTCGGCTTGCCTAGCAAATCCGCCGCAGGACCGCAATAAAGATATAAGCAAGTCTTTATATGGACCGCCGACGAAGGCGCGCGGCGGGCTGCGACGTTAACAGTGTCGGGGAAAGCGCGGCGGGACTTGCCTTTTTGCGCGCCATCGCATGGTATAAGCAAAAAGCACGCCGCGACGCGGCGGGGGGCTCGGCCGGCAGTCGAATAGCGGTGGTTGCGGATGGCGTTGGCGAACAGACTGGCGATGCGGCAGGGCCAGGCGATGGTGCTGACGCCGCAGCTTCTGCAGGCGATCAAGCTGCTGCAGATGCCCAACGCCGAGCTCGCCGCCTTCATCGAAGCCGAACTGGAGCGCAATCCGTTGCTGGAGCGCGCCGACGAGCTGCCGATTTTCGACCCGCCGGCGGCTGGCGGCGAAACGGCGCCGGAGGCTGAGGCGACGCCCGAGCCGGGCGACTGGGCGACCGAAACGCTCGAATCCGACCCCGACGCGCTAGCGCGCAACCTCGGCACCGAAATCGACAACGCCTTCGAACTCGACCGGCCGCCGACGCCGGCCGAGCCGGCGCGCGTCGACGAAGGCCTGGGCCTGTCGGCGACCTCGTGGACGGGCGCGGGCGGGCGCGGCTTCGACGAGGAGTCGCCCGATCTCGAGGCCTATATCGCCGCGCCGACCAGCTTTTCCGAGCACCTGACCCGCCAGGCGCTGATCGCGCTCGGCGATCCGATCGACCGCATGATCGCAGCGGCGCTGATCGACGCGCTCGACGAATCCGGCTACCTCACCGCGCCGCTGGAGGCGATCGCCGGACAGCTCGGCGCGCCGCTCGCGCGCGTCGAAGCGGTGCTGGCTAAGCTGCAGGGCCTCGAGCCGACCGGCGTCTTCGCCCGCAGCCTCGGCGAATGCCTGGCGCTGCAGCTCATCGAACGCGACCGCTACGACCCGGCGATGCAGGCGCTGATCGCCAACCTGCCGGCGCTGGCGCGGCGCGACTTCGGCGCGCTCAGGCGCGCCTGCGGCGTCGCCGACGACGACATCGCCGACATGATCGCCGAGATCCGCCGGCTCGACCCCAAGCCCGGCCGCGCCTTCGGCGCTGTGGTGGAGCCGCCGGCGATCCCCGACGTCTTCGTCACCGCCGCGCCGGACAATTCCTGGCGGGTCGAGCTCAACAGCGAGGCGCTGCCGCGCGTGCTGGTCAACGAGACCTACGCCGCCAAGATCAAGCGCAACGCCGGACGCGAGGAGGACCGGCAGTTCCTGTCCTCGAGCCTGCAGACGGCGAACTGGCTGACCAAGAGCCTCGAGCAGCGCGCGCGCACCATTCTCAACGTCGCCAGCGAGATCGTCCGTCGCCAGGACGGTTTCTTCGTCGGCGGCGTCGCCGGCTTGCGGCCGCTCAATCTCAAGACCGTCGCCGATGCGATCGGCGTCCACGAATCCACCGTCTCACGCGCGACGTCGAACAAGTTCATCCAGACGCCGCGCGGCCTGTTCGAGATGAAGTACTTCTTCACCACGCCGATCGCCTCGGTGGCGAACGGGGCCGAGCAGGCGCATTCGGCCGAATCGGTGCGGTTCAAGATCAAACAGATGATCGACGCCGAGGACCCGGCCGAGGT
>Ga0182030_10001730_pt1 | contig 45495 bp, 42 predicted proteins | sample 812S3MmetaG_FD_121299 | JGI IMG/M metagenome (GOLD analysis project Ga0182030, IMG submission 121299) | Permafrost microbial communities from Stordalen Mire, Sweden - 812S3M metaG (Illumina Assembly) | ecosystem: Environmental > Terrestrial > Soil > Wetlands > Permafrost | place: Sweden...
CCGATTCCGCCACGAACGCGCCCACCGGCACCGCCAATTCTCCGGTCGATACCCCCCGAACAAGGCGCAAAGCTTCGTCATCGCTTTCTCGTCCGCCACGACATTCAATCCGACGAACGTGTCCCTGGGCTTCTCATGCACCAACGCGGGTGACGCCGCGATAACGCCCGGGGTGAATACGCTGCTGCTGTCGGTCTCGACCGTGGCGACCTCGGATGTGGTGGCGTTGGGCGCGACGACCACCAACGACGGCATTCTGCATATTGCCGGCACAACAAGCTCGAACGCCTTTGCGGTTGCGACCGTCGATGTCGGCGCCGGCACAGCCATCACGGCCACGGCAAACAGCGGCTCGGCCACCCTGCCGCTCACCCTTTCGATCTGTCAGACAGACCCGGTCACAGCCGCATGTCTCTCGCCCGCGGCGTCCAGCGTGAATGTCGCGATCGCCGGAAATGCAACGCCCACCTTCTCGATTTTCGCGGGTGCGAGCGGGGCGATACCCTTCTTACCCGGCGTGAACCGGATATTCGTCCAATTCAGCGATTCGTTCGGGGCCGTTCGCGGCTCAACCAGCGTCGCGGTCGAAACACAGTAAACGAAGTTGAGCGCGTTTTTCTAAGGCGCCGACGGGTCTGACGTCTTCAGTGCACCCGGCCTTCGGGCATCTCTCCGTGTAGGCGGGCCAGAATGCCCGAGACGATGCTGCTGGTCGCGGTCAGGCCGATTTCCTGGCTCAGGATCAGCAAGCCCTTTTTCAGATGGTTTTCGGCCTCGGCAATGGCCATTGGGTTGGATTCCAGGGCGGCTTCGATGGCAATCGTGTCGGCTTCGTTCATGTCACCTCTCCACGTGTCTGTCAGGCCCGGGCGCAAATCGACGCCACAAATTTTCATTAATTGAATCTGATCACGACTTAGGCAGCTTTGGCAAATAGGCGGGGGCCGATTGGCGCAGTTTGCGACTTCGCGTCGCACTCAATACGAAACCTGTCTGTGGATCGTGTTCCGTCAGAACCGTTAAGCGACTGTCCGACGCAGCGGCCGGAAGAAGGCGCGCAGCTCGTCGATTAGCACCTGCGGCTGCTCCATCGGGGCGAAATGGCCGCCGTTGGGCACGCGGGTCCAACGCCTGATGTCGTAATGCCGCTCCATGATCTTGCGCGGGAACCAGCAGACGTCGTTGTCGAATCGGATGATGCCGGTCGGCGTATTCACCACCGGCGTGCCGCCGTGGCTGGGCCGCCAGGGGTTCTTCGCCCCCTCGTAATAATACCGCGCACTGGTGCCGATGGTTTGGGTCACCCAATAGATCATGACCGAGGTCAGAAGATCGTCCTTGGAGTGGCACCGCTCCACCACGCCGCCGCAGTCGCTCCAGTCCCGCCGCTTCTCCACCAGCCAAGCCGCCAGCCCGACCGGCGAATCGGTCAGCCCATAGGCCAAAGTCTGCGGCCTAGTGCTCTGAATCGCGGAATATCCGTGGCCTTGGGCAAAGAAATGGACCGTGCGCGCATGCAGCCCGGCCTCGTCCGGCGCATAATCCTCGGGTCCCGGCAGGCCGGTCTGGAAGAAATCGAGCGGCGCGCCGTTCGCCAGATGGATGCCGATCATTCGGTCGGCATGTTTGTGGCCCAGTTGCGCGGTGACGAAGGCACCCCAATCCCCGCCGTGGGCTGCGAATTTCCCATAGCCCAGAACCTCGTTCATCAGCCTTTGCCATAGGTCGGCGGTCATCAGCGCATCGACGCCCGGCCGGTTCAAGGGCGATGAAAAGCCGAATCCCGGCAGGTCGGGCACGATCACGTCGAAGGCATCCGCCGGGTCGCCGCCATGGGATGCCGGGTCGCTCAGCGGGCCGATCACCTTGTGCCAATCCCAGAAGCTCCAGGGCCAGCCGTGGGACAGTATCAGCGGAATCGGATTGGGGCCCTTTCCGCGCTGGTGGATGAAATGGATCGGCACGTCGTCGATCTCGGTCCGGAAATGGGCGAACCGGTTCATCAGCGCCTCGTGATGACGCCAGTCATAGTCGTTGCGCCAGTAATCGATCAGCTCGTGCAGATAGCCCGCCTCCGCGCCATAGGCCCAGTCGCCGTTGGCGAAGTCCGCAGCCCAGCGCGTGCGGCCGGTCCGCTCGGCCAGATCATCCAGAACCGACTCTTCGATCTGAATGGTAAAGGGCTGCGGCTCCATCAGGCGGGTCCTTTCTGGGCAGGGTCCACATAGGCGATAGGCGGCAGAATATCGTCGAAGACGACCGGGAGCGTGCGGATGCCGCGCACCACAGTGCCGACGCAGGGGATTGGTCGGTCGTCCGCCAGCCTCAGCCCCGGCAGCCGCTCCAGCAGCAGCCCCAGCGAAACGCGCAGCTCCGCCCGCGCCAGATGCGATCCCAGGCAGAAATGCGGGCCTCGACCAAAAGTGGCGTGCGGGTTGGTGGCCCGGTCCAGCGAGAATTGCGTCGGGTCAGGGAATATCGCCGGGTCATGGTTGGCCGCGCCGCTGCAGACCAAAATCATCGCCCCGGCCGGAATGTCGACGCCACCGATCGTCACCGCCGTTTCGCTATAGCGCGGCAGCATGGTGGTTGGCGCTTCTTTGCGCAGAGCCTCCTCCACCGCCGCGGCGCGGTCCAGCGGATGGGCCTTCAGCCGGTCGTATATCGCCCGGTTCGAGATGACCTCCAGGATCAGCGCGCTCATCGTCATGAAGGTCGTGCCCGTGCCGGCCGGGTAAATCAGCCGCAGGAAGGACAGTATCTCCTCCTCGTCCAGCCTGCGGCTCTCGATCTGCGCCGTCACCAGTTGCGAGATCAGGTCCTCGCCCGGGTTGCGCCGGCGCTCCGCGACGATCGGGGTCAAATAGCCATCGAGCGCGGCGCGGGCTTCAAGGGCCTGTTCCGGCTCCCATTGATAGCGGATGACCTTGTTCAGCCAGCCGTCGATCTTCGCCTCGTCCTCGATCGGGACGCCGATCAGCCGGCTGATGATGTTGAATGGATATCGCCTCGTATAGGCCTCGACGAGGTCCAGGCTGCGCCGGTCGCCGAATTCATCGATCAGCCCGTTGGCGACCGGCACCAGCAGAGTCTCGGTCGCTCGCCGGATCGCCCCGGGCAGCAGCGCGCCGCCCGCCAGCGCCCGGTTCACACGATGCTGTTCGCCGCGCATCGCTGTCAGGATGCGCCCCATCGCCGGCATGCCTGTGCGTTCATAGGCTGCCGCCGCGGGCAGGCGCTTTTCATCGGCGAAAGTCTCGGTGACGTCGTCGTAATTCAGCAACAGCCAGGCCGTCTCGCCGATATAGCGCACCGGCACGACGCGGCTGCCCTGCGCCCTCAGGGTCGCCAATCGCTCATAGAGATCTTCCAGTGGGTCGCTTCCGAAATCGACCTCCGGCATGACTGGCGCGATATTTCCCATGCTGCCCCCCGCGTCCCTTATTGTGTGGGAGAGTGGCCGAAAGCAGGGGTACCGGCAACGCTTTAGTATTAGGCCTACTTAGATATCGTCATGCGCGGGCTTGACCCGCGTATCCACGACTTATTTTTGTGCAGGTTCAACCGCGTGGATACCCGGATCAAGTCCGGGTATGACGATTGGTGATATCTGGATGCCTCGAATGTCCGAAAACTCTCGCCTCGGCGATTTTCGTGGGGCGTTCAATAACTCTTCGGCAGGCCCAGCACCCGTTCGGCGATATAGCAGAGGATCAGGTTGGGGGTGATCGGCGCGATCCAGGGGATCATCATTTCGCGCAAATAGCGTTCGACATGGAACTCCTTGGCATAGCCGAAGCCGCCGTGGGTCATCACCGCATTCTGGCAGGCGGAAAGGCCCGCCTCGGCGGCGAGATACTTGGCGGCGTTGGCGGCCGCGCCGGAATTCAGCCCATTGTCGAACTGCCAGGCGCCGCACATCACCATCAGCCTCGCCGCCTCCAGCTCCATCCAGTTCTTGGCCAGCGGGTGCTGAACCGACTGGTTCATGCCGATCGGCCGGTTGAAGACCACGCGCTCCTTGGCATAGGCGGTCGCCTTGTTCAGCGCCGCAAAGCCCAGCCCCACCGCCTCGGCCGCCAGCAGCACCCGCTCCGGGTTCATCCCGTCCAGAATATATTTGAATCCCTTGCCCTCTTCGCCGATCCGGTCGTCGAACGGCACTTCCAGCCCGTCGATGAACAGCTCGTTCGAATCCAGCGCCTTGCGCCCCATCTTCTCGATCTCGCGCACGTCGATCTTCGATCGATTGAGGTCGGTATAGAACAGGCTAAGCCCGTCGGTCGGCTTCTTCACCTCCTCCAGCGGCGTGGTGCGGGCCAGCAGCAGAATCTTGTCGGCCACCTGGGCCGTCGAAATCCAGACCTTCTGGCCGTTGACCAGATAATGGTCGCTCTTACGCTCGGCCCGTGTCTTCAGTTGCGTGGTGTTCAGCCCCGTGTTGGGCTCCGTCACGCCGAAACAGGCCTTGACCTTGCCGGCCGCGATCGGCGGCAGCATGCGCTGCTTCTGTTCGGGCGTGCCGTGCATCACCACCGGGTGCAGGCCGAAGACATTGATATGCAAAGCCGTGCAGGCGGCCATCGCCCCGCCGGATTCGGCGACGGTTTGCATCATGATTGCCGCTTCGGTGATGCCCAGCCCCGCGCCGCCATATTCCTCAGGCGTGCACATGCCCAGCCAACCGCCCTCGGCGATGGCCTGGTGGAAATCATAGGGAAAGCCGCCTTCCTTGTCCTTTTTCAGCCAATAGGCATCGTCGAACCGGCTGCAGATCCCGGCGATGGCGTCGCGGATCGCCTCTTGTTCCTCGGTCAGTCGGAAATCCATTACAGCTCTCCTCCGGATTCGGGCGCGTCGGCGGCGATCACGGCGCCTTCGGCCAGCAGATTTTTGATTTCGCCGGCGCTATAGCCGGCCTCGGCCAATATCTCGACCGTATGCTCGCCGAATACCGGGGCGTGGCGATTGGCCTTGGGCTGGGTATCCGACCATTCCGTGGGCTCGCGCATATGGCGAAGCCTGCCTTCGGTCGGGTGGTCCTCATATTCGAAGAACTTGGTCGCCACCAGATGCGGGTCGGTGAAGATCGACTCCAGATCGTGCATCGGCGTCACCGGAATATCGGCATCGTCCAGCAGCTTGGTCCATTCCGCAGTGGTGCGGGTTTTGAACAGCTCCGCCACTTCGGCATAGATCTCGTTGATGTGCTGGGTGCGGGTGGTGACCGAAGCGAATCGCGGATCGGTGTTCAGAGTGCCTTCGCGGCCGATCGCCTGGAAGAAATTGGTCCAGTGCTTGTTGTTATAGATCAGCGCGCAGATATAGCCGTCCTTGGTCTGATAGGGGCGGCGGTCGCGCGACAGCTGGCGGATATAACCGCCCTTGTCCAGCGGTGGGTCATAGGTCAGCCCGCCCATATGGTCGTTCAGGAAGAACTTGGTCATCGTCTCGAACATCGGCACGTCGATCTTCTGACCCTTGCCGTCTTTGCCCCGATGGACCAGCGCCGCCAGAATGGCGTTGATCGCGGTCAGCCCGGTAATCCTGTCGGCGATGGCGGCGGGAACATAGCGCGGAATCTCCCCGGTCGACCGCTGGATCAGCGACGAAATCGTAGAGGCCCCCTGGATCAGATCGTCATAGGCCGGACGCGTACCGTAAGGCCCCTTCTGGCTATAGCCGAACAGGCCGCAATAGATCACCTTCGGGTTCACCTTGGCGACGGATTCATAATCCAGCCCCAACTTCGCCATCGTGTGCGGACGCATATTATAGGTAAAGACATCGGCGCTCTCGATCAGCTTCAGCAGCGCCGCCTTGCCCTTGGGCGATTTCAGGTCGATCGCGATGGCGCGTTTGCTGCGGTTGGCGTTGATGAAGACGGGCCCCAGCCCCTCATGCAGAATCGGCCCGATCTGACGGGTGACGTCGCCGCCGGGCGATTCCACCTTAATCACATCCGCCCCCATGTCGCCCAAGGTCTGGGTGGCATAAGGACCCATCAATACCGCCGTGATATCGACGACGCGAATACCCTGCAAAGGACCTGTCACGCTGCTCTTCCCTTCGGCTCTTAAGGCGCCTTAATTCATGCTGATGAACGCCGATGCCTATAGCTGTGAACAGGCCGGTCGTACAAGCCCGACAGCATAGGCCTGTTCACGCGGCGGCTGAATGAGAAAATCTACGGCGCCCAGATAGACAGCGCCCGCCAACTCCTGCATATCCCAGGCCATGGGGAAGACATCCGATATCGCGCGCGCGCGCCGCCTCTACCGCACCGTGCTGACCATCCGCCGGGCGGAGGAGGCTTTGGCCGTACTGCTGGCCGAGGGGCTGATTCCCGGCTTCATTCACCTGTCCATCGGGCAGGAGGCGGTGGCCGCAGGGGTCATGGATGCCCTGACCCCGGTCGATACCGTCACCTCGACCCATCGCGGTCACGGCCATGCCATCGCCAAAGGCATGGGGCTGGACGCTTTCTTCGCCGAATTGCTCGGCCGCGACTCCGGGGCCTGCCGCGGTCGGGGTGGGTCGATGCATGTAGCCGATATATCCAGGGGCATGCTGGGTGCGAACGGCATCGTCGCCGCCGGCATGCCGATCGCGCTTGGCAGCGCGCTGGCCCATCAGATCCTTGGCCGAGACGCCGTCGCCGTCGCGATCTTCGGCGACGGGGCGATGGCCGAGGGTCTGCTGCATGAATGCCTGAACCTGGCCCGCCTGTGGAATTTGCCGGTGCTGTTCGTCTGCGAGAACAACGGCTGGGGCGAATTCCTGCCGACCGATCGGCAAATCGTCTTCTCGCTCGACAAGCTGGCTGCGGCCCACGGCATCGCCCATGTCGCGGTCGACGGCAACGACGTCGCCGCCGTGGCGTCAAAGGCCGCCGAAGTCGTTGCCGGAGTCCGCAAGGGCGGCGGTCCCGCCATTCTGGAGTGCCACACCACGCGGGTCGGCGGCCATTATGAAGGCGATCCGCAGCGCGGCCGGGACCCCGCCGATCGTGCCGCCAACGCCGCGCGCGACCCGCTGATCCGCGCCCGCGCCGCGCTCACCGAACCCGACGCGGCGAAGATTGAGGCTGAGGTCACCGCCGAAATCGCCGCCGCCGTCGCCTTCGCCCGCGCCGCGCCTCCGCCCAAGTGGGAAGACGCCGCAGCCTCGGTTTACACAATCTGATGACCGAACTCCGCTACAACCACGCCGTCAACCGGGCGATGGCCGACGCTATGGCGGCCGACCCGACGGTCGTGCTGTTCGGTGAGGATGTCGCCGGCGCCGGGGGTGTCTATGGCGCGACCCGCGGCCTTCGCGACAAATTCGGCGCCGACCGGGTGCGCGATACACCGATCTCAGAGGCCGCCATAGTCGGCATGGCGGTGGGCGCGGCGCTCTCGGGCCTGAAGCCCATCGTCGAGATTTCCTTCATCGACTTTATGACCTTTGCGATGGATGCTGTGGTCAATCAGGCGGCCAAGATGCGCACCATGTTTGGTGCCCAGTGCAGCGTGCCGATGGTGCTCAGAACCCAGCATGGCGGCGGCGCGGGGTCGGGGCCGCAGCATTCGCAGTGCCTTGAAGCTTGGTTCGCCCATGTGCCGGGGCTGAAGGTGGTGTGCCCCGCCGACCCGGCCAGCGCCTATGGCCTGCTGCGCGCCGCCATCGTAGACCCCGACCCTGTCATCGTGATCGAACATAAGGCGCTATACGCGACCCGCGTGCCGGAGCCCGACAGTTTGCCCATTCTGCCCATCGGCAAGGCCGCTGTCTTACGCCCCGGCCGCGACCTCACCATCGTGTCCTATGGCGCGGCCTTGCGCGCTGTCTCAGACGCGGCTGCGACGCTGGCCAAGGAAGGCATCGAGACCGAAATCCTCGACCTGCGCAGCATTCAGCCCTGGGATGAGGCGGCGGTGCTGGCCTCGCTTGCCCGCACCCACCGGCTGATGATCGTTCATGAGGCGGTCGAGGCTTTCGGCGTGGGGGCTGAGATTGCGGCCCGCATGGCCGATATCGGCTTCGATGAGCTTGACGCGCCGATATTGCGCGTCGGCGCGCCCTTCATGCCCTCGCCGGTCGCCAAGGCGCTTGAGCGCCGCTACATGCCCAACGCCGACAACATCCTGGCGGCTGCCCGCCGCCTTCTCGCTTAAGGAGCCCGCCTATGTCCGACGATCTGGTTCTCTACGAACAGCAGGGCGCGGTCGCGATCATAACGCTGAACCGGCCCAAATCGCTCAATCCGCTGAACCTGCCGATGCTGGAGGCGCTGGACGCCGTCGTCGTGCGGGCCGAGGCCGACAAGTCGGTGCGGGTGCTGGTCTTCACCGGCGCGGGCGACAAGGCCTTCGTCGCCGGTGGCGATATCCCCGATCTCGATACCCGCCGCGGTCTTGAGCATTATCTCGACTTCGGGGAGCGTATCCACGCAGTCTTCCGCCGGATCGAAACGCTCGACAAGCCGACCATCGCCGCGATCAACGGCTGGGCGCTTGGAGGCGGCACCGAACTGCTGCTCTCGACCGATATCCGCGTCGCGGTGGAATCCGCCAAGCTGGGCGTGCCCGAAATCAATCTCGGCCTCTTCCCCGGGGCCGGCGGGTCTCAGCGGCTGATGCGCCAGATCCCGCTCTGCAAGGCCAAGGAGATGATGTTCCTGGGCGACCGCATTACGGCGACGGAGGCTGAGCGTCTCGGCCTCATCAATCGCGTTGTGCCCGACGGCGCGCTGATGGAGGAGGTGATGAAGATGGCGAACGCCATGGCGAAAAAATCGCCGCTGATCCTGAAGTTCCTTAAACGCTCGATGGTCAACGGCGATGAAATGCCGCTCGGCGCGGCGCTGAAATACGAACACGCGATGATCGGCCTGGTCTTCGACACAGACGACGCCCACGAAGGCTGCGGCGCCTTCACCGAAAAACGCCCCGCCGATTTCAAGGGGAAATAGGGAGAACCAAATGACAGAGAAACGAAACCTGCCCGGCGTCGCCGTGGTAACCGGCGGTGCCAGCGGCATCGGTGAGGCTTGCGCGCGGGAATTTGCTGCGCGCGGCGCCACCGTCGCGGTTCTGGATATCAGCCCGGCCGGCCAGGCGGTGGCCGACGATATCGGCGGCAAGTTCTTCCTCTGCGACGTCGGCGATGAAAAGGTGATCGAGGCCCGGGCGGCGGAAATCGAAAGCACGATGGGGCCGGTCGAATATCTCGTGACCAGCGCCGGCATCCTCCAGAAATCCGCCATGCGCCCCCATGAATTCCCGATCCCCGCCTGGGACGACATCGTGAAGGTGGATCAGCGCGGGACCTACCTCACCTGCCTGTTCTTCGGCCGCAAGATGCTTGAGCGAAAGCGCGGGTCCATCGTCAACATCGCCTCGGTCGCCGGCATGATGTCGACCCCGCTCCATTCCTACACGCCGGCTAAGGCTGCCGTCATCGCCATGACCCAGACCCTGGCTGCCGAGTGGGGCCGATCATGGGTCAGGGTCAATGCCGTCTCCCCCGGCGTCACGCTGACCCCGGCGCTGAAGGCCGCGCTCGCCCGCGGCGACCGCGACGTCTCCACCGTCGAGACCGTATCGCCCCTGAACCGCCTGATTGACCCCGCCGAAATTGCCACCGCCGTCGCCTTCCTGGCCAGCCAGGAAGCCGCCGCCATCACCGGCGTCAACCTGCCCGTCGACTGCGGCTGGCTCGTCTCCAACGGCTGGCACTTCTACGGGGGCTTGCGGGAGCCCCAGGGCTGAGTGTGCGCCGCCCTTATGAGACGGCGGTGCCCCCATAGACGATCTGGACGCGCCGGTTCTGCGGTTCCTTCACCCCGTCCTTGGTCGGGACCAGCAGGTCGCGCTTGCCCTTGGCGACGATCTCGATCTCAGATGACGGGATGCCGTCCTTCTCGAGTTGTGCCGCAACCGATTCCGCACGGCGACGGGATAGACGCATGTTATAGGCGTCCGAGCCGACCGTGTCGGTATGTCCGGTTACGGTCAGTTGGGTCACCTTGGCCGGGCCTGCATTCTTTGCGGCCTGGTCGACGATCGACGCCGCGTCAGGAGTCAGCTCCGACTTGTTGAAGTCGAAGAACACCAGATAGCTCTTCGGTGCCGACGGCGCCGCGGCAACTGCCGGCGGCGGCGCGTAGGTAGCCGCCGTTTGGTCAGCCTCGGCAGCGGGGCCGAAATGATAGCGCAACTGCGCGCCGATCATCCGCGGCTCGCCATATTCCAGGGATTGGACCCCGAAAACGTTATAGAGGCCGAAGTTCTTCGTGACATACACCTCGTCGGTGGCGTTCGTGACGAACATCGAAACGTCGAGCGGCAGGCCATAAACGCCTTTCCAATCCGCGCGCAGATTTAAGAGCCCATAGCCCTGAATGACGCCAGTCGGGGAAAATGTGTTGTCTCCCCTGACATGCGATTGCACGGAATAGGTCGCCGACAGGCTCAAATCGCCCCATTCGCTGGGAATTGGCAGTTCCTGACGCGCGGTTACGCTGACCTTGTTCTTAGGCACGAAGGGAAACTCGAGCCCGGACATATTGCCGGCGAGCGGGTCTGTGAACGTATTGTATTTCGCCGCGATGAATGAATAGGCGAGGGATATCTCCGTTCCGGAGACCGGGATCACAGATCCCTGAGCTTCGACGCCCTGGATTGTTGCCGCCGCTGCGTTCTCGGTGACCGGTGAGCTTAGCCCGTTGATAAGCTGTGTGACCGAACGTTGGATGTTGCTGTAATCGTCGTGGAACAGATCCAGGTCGGTCCGGGCCTTGATGCCCATAATCTCCCAGTCCGATTTCACGCCGAGTTCGACGTCGGTCACATATTCGGGCTTGAACTCGCTGAACGCGGATTGTTTGGGCGTGGATAGGTTGAACCCGCCGCTTTTATAGCCGCGGCTGCCTTTCACATAGAGCAGTGTCTCGGGCGTCAATTGGTAATCCAGACCTGCCGTCCATGTCGGCGCGTGGAAGTTGCCGGACGATGCCAGCAGGCAATTGGGTGCAAACAAACCCGCCTTCTCCGCGCAGAGCCCGCCGAACGAGGGGATAACAATCGCGCTGTCATCGGACCGATAGTCCCAGGTATAGCGATAGCCGAGGGTCAGTTTGAGGCCCTCGAGGCCTTGCGACAGGCCCGCCATGTCATAGGTAAGCTGGCCATAGGCAGCCTGGGAGCGTTGGGTCGAACCCTCCTGAACCTGGATCAGGGTCGGAAGATAGAAATTCGGCGCTACCTGAATGTCCTGGATGACGTCGAATTCGGGGAACGTCGTTGGGGCGCTGTATTCGAGATAGCTGCCGAGCGTCCATTGCAGGTTGCCGCTCAAGGCTTTGCCGCTGAATTGCAACTCGTCGCTATATTGCTGGCTTGCCGCCGTCCAAGGCTCGCCCGAGCGCGGAATAACATCCTGTATCTGAAACGGCGATCCGTCGAAATCGGAAAGAAAGGCCGAATTCTTGTCGACTTGGTAAGCCGCTATGTTCTTGTCGCGAGATTGTCTGCGACGTCCCAGCGCGAAGTATTGATGACGCCGTAATCCCATTCCTTATCGATGCTCAAAGGATCGTTTTCAGTTTCGCGGGGACCCCGCGCGTTCTGCGCGGCCAGATAAGCCTGAGCGACCGCCAGACCGACGGTCTGGACCAGCGTCCCGTTCGGGTTGATGCCGCCCAAGACGACGCCCGGCCCGTTTTCGTCCCGATACAGGCTATTGAAGATGGTAACATTTTCGAAATCGTCCGTTGGACGCAGCACCAGCGTTGCCCGGAACCCCCAATAGTTGCGATTACTGTAATCCTTGCCATGAACGGCGCCAGGGCCAACGTCCGTGGTATAGCCGTCCCGCATCGAGACATCGCCGGCGAGGCGAAGCAGCACCTTGTCGCTGATGATCGGCACATTGATCGCGCCTTCGAACTCGTGCCAGTTGTAGCTGCCGACGGTCACCTGGCCATAGCCTTCAAAGGCGTTTGTCGGCTTCTGCGGCGTGAAGAGAATTGCGCCGCCGGTCGTGTTGCGCCCGAAAAGCGTACCCTGCGGGCCGTTCAGCACCTGGACGTTCTCGAGATCGTAAAATTGCCCGGGTCCGGTACCGCCCTGGAAGGTTCCGATAGCGGATTGTCCGTTGACCAGCGGAACTTCTGCGAAATAGGCGACGACGCCCGCCCCGGCGCCCAACGACGCGGTCTGGCCGCGGAGAGAAAAGCCGCTGCCGAACCCAGCATTGTTGTTCATAATCAGGGACGGTACGAACACCGTGAGGTCCTGCGCGGAGTTGATATTTTTCTCAATCAGGTCCGCGGCGGTAAAGGCTTTGATCGCAATCGGAACGCTTTGCAGCTTTTCCTCACGGCGACGCGCCGTGACGACGATCTCTTCCAGGACGCCGTTTCCCGATGCGGCCTGTGCCTGATCCTGCGCCCGAACGGTCGGCCCATTCGTGAACGAGACCAGCGCCGTGGTCATGCCAAGCGCCAATGACAATGCAGATTTCCGCATCGAACCCTCCCATAAAATCGATTGTCTTCGGGCTGAGCTCCCGCCCGCGATTGTTGAATCGGAACCTACAGGCGCCGCGGGCGGGCGGAAAACCGAATCCCTAATCAGACAAAATCTGTCCGGTTATCAGGATAAATTTTGTCTGGTAGTCTGCCGCAAGGGAGATACCGGAAGGGCCTGTCCGCCGTCAGGCCACGGGGAAGATGAGGTTGAACGATGGAAAAATCGCAACCGCGTATCATGTTGGATGTTTTGCATGAGCTTGTGCGTAGCCGCGGTCTTCGTTACCGGGACATCGCGGCAAAACTGAATGTAACCGAGCGTACCGTAACGCGCTGGTTTTCGATCGAGGGGGTCGACACCCGCGTAATCGAACAGCTTTGCGAATTGGCGCAGGTCAGCTTTCCGCTGCTGCGCGCGCATGCTTCACCGCCGCTCGAACGATCTGTTCGAAGACGCGATGATCGCGGCAACCGCGATCGTCAATAACTTGACGGTCGTAACGCGCAACGTGCGCGATTTCGAACAGCTCGGCGTCAGAACGCTGAACCCCTTCGAAGCCGCTGCAGACTAGGCCCGGATCGGCCGATCGCTCGCCCGCACATAAATCGCCGCGATCCCTTTCAGCCCGGCCTGATCCTCAGCGTCGAACCGCGCGAGGTCGGGGCTGTCCAGGTCGAGAACGCCCAGCAGTTCGCCTTCCTTAATCAGCGGAATGACAAGTTCTGAGCGTGAGGCGCTGTCGCAGGCGATATGGCCGGGGAAGACATGAACGTCTTCCACCAATATCGATTGGCGACGCTCTGCGGCCTTACCGCAGACACCCTTACCCAAGGCGATCCGCACGCAGGCCGGCTTGCCCTGAAAGGGGCCGACGACCAGCTCTGCGTTCGCGTGCAGGAAATAGAATCCCACCCAGCTCACCGCGGGCAGGGTCATGAACAGATAGGCGGACAGGTTGGCGGCATTGGCGATGCCATCGCGCTCGTCGCCCAGCAGAGCGTTCACCTGTTCGGTCAGATCGCGATAGAATTCCGCCTTGCCGGCATTCTCGATCGGCTTTGGCTGAAACATCCCGGCCCTATTGCTTCACCGGCTCCTCATCCGAGCTGGTCGGATGCTCGGTGGTGATCGGCACGATCTTCAGGAACGACCAATTATCCTCAACCTGATCGGTGCGCGGGAGCTTGCTTGCATCCCAACCGCCGCCGACGGCTTCGATCAGGGTGACGCTGGCGGTCAGCCGGTTCTGCAGCACGTTGATTGCAGTTTCCTCGGTCGACAGGGCGGTCGTCTGGGCGGTGATGACGCTACTGTAAGGCACCGTGCCGGCCTTGTACTGATTCAAGGTCAGGCGTTCTGCCTCCTGCGCAGTTTTGACGGTCTGGTCTTCCACCGCGGCCTGCTGTTCCAGGATGCGCAGCGCCGCCAACTCGTCCTCGACCTGCTGGAATCCGGTCAGTACGGTTTGGCGATAATCGGCGACATTCTCTTCGTAGAAGGCGCGGGCCTGCTCCACCTGGGCGCTGCGCGCACCGGCGTCGAAGATGCTCTCGGTCACGCTCGCGCCCAGCGACCAGACATTGGTGGCCGAACCGATCAAATGGCCCAGGTTCGAACCGGAAAATCCGAACGAGGGGGTCAGCGTCAGATCGGGAAAATAGGCAGCGATGGCGACGCCGATTTGGGCGTTGGCCGATGCCATCTTGCGCTCGGAAGAGGCGATGTCGGGCCGCCGTTCCAGCAGGGTGGACGGCAGGCCGGTCGGAACGACCGGCACGGCTGCCGGCAGTCCTGTAGGCGCTATCGAAAAATCCGCCGGTGGCTTACCCACAAGAACCGCGATGGCATGTTCCAGCGTGGCGCGCTGGACCCCGGAATTGATTGCCGAGGCTTGCGCATTCAGTAGCTGCGTCTGTGCCGTCAGTACGTCGGCCTTGGCGGCGACACCCGCATTATATTGGTTCTGGGCAATCTGGAGCGATCGCGTGAAATCCTGCGCCGTCGTATCCAGCAGGCGCCTCAGCTGCTCCTGATAACGCAGCTGGAAATAATCGATCGCCAGCGTCGATTGGGCAGACAGCCGGGCCGAGGCCAGGTCGGCGGCGCTGGCCTGGGCGGTAGCGACATCGCTTTCCACGGTGCGGCGGATGCGGCCCCAGACATCGATATCCCAACTGGCGCCGACCGAAGTGCTGTAGGAATTCTCGGTTGAACTGCGCCCTCCAAGGCTGATGATCCCGCTGCCGGTATTGAATCCGCTCCCGCGGGAGCTGCTGCCCCCGCCGCTGTGCGAGCGTGTGCCGGAGAAATCGCCGCTGATCGTCGGCAGGAAGCTGGCGCGGGCTTGGTCCACGACGGCGCGCGATTGGCGATAGGCGGCCTCGGCGGCCTTCAGATTCTGGTTGCTGATCTCGATCCGCTTTTCCAGCCCGTCCAGCACCGGATCGTTATAGACCTTCCACCAGGGCCCGCGGTCGATGTCGTCCTTCGGCGCGCTCGCCTTCCAGCCGGCCTGTTCCTTGAACGCTGCCTGGGTCGGTGCCGTCGGCTTCTCATAGTCTGGCCCGACCGAGCAGGCCGCGGCAGAGGCGAGCAGCAGCCCCACCAGGATTTTCGATAAATGTTTCATAAGCCGGCTTCCAATGGGCGGTTCCGCAGCGGTATCCGGCCCCTGCGTCCGCTCTTGCGCTTGCGCCATTGGCGCAAACGTTCGATATAAAGATAGACGACGGGTGTCGTGTAGAGGGTCAGCATCTGGCTGACGACCAAGCCGCCCACGATCGATATGCCTAAGGGCCGCCGCATCTCGGTGCCGTCCCCTGACGCGATGGCCAGCGGCAGGGCGCCGAAAATGGCGGCCAATGTCGTCATCATGATCGGCCGAAAGCGCAGCGCGCAGGCGCGCAAGATCGCCTCGCGCGGAGCCAGCCCATCCGTGCGTTCGGCTTCCAGCGCAAAATCGACCATCATAATGGCGTTTTTCTTGACGATGCCGATCAGCAGCAGAATGCCGATGAAGGCAATAAGGGTCAGCTCGTTGCCCGTCGCCATCAGCGCAAGCAGCGCGCCGATGCCGGCCGATGGCAGGGTCGACAGGATCGTGATCGGGTGGAAATAACTCTCATAAAGCACACCCAGCACGATATAGACGGCGGCTAGGCCCGCCACCAACATCAGCGGCATCTGTCCCTGATATTGCTTGAAATTCTTCGCCGTACCCTCGAACCCGCCATGCACCGAGGTCGGCATGCCGATCTGCTGGGTTGTGCGGTCGATCGCCTTGGTGGCTGTGTCCAGCGATTCGCCCACCGGCAGGTTGAAGGCGATGGTGGTCGCCGCGAATGTGCCCTGATGGTTGACGGTCGTCGGTGTCGTGCCGTTGCCGAAATGGGCGAAGGCTGCCAGGGGGATCATGCTTTCCTGCGCCGTGCTGACCGCGGCGCCGGTCGACGCCCCGCCCTTTGTCGTATTCGCCAGCGAATTTGCGGCGGCGTTGCGTGCGGTGTCGTTGGCGACTGCGGTCGCTGTCGGCGCCGCGGTCTTGGACAGAATCGTCGTCCCGGCAACGGCATTGGTCGATTGCGCTCCGCTGACCGCGCCGCCTGCGGTGCTGATATAGATATCCTTCAATATCTCGGGGTTCTGCCAATACTCAGGCGAAACCTCCATCACCACGTGATACTGGTTCAGCGGATTATAAATTGTCGAAACCAGCCGCTGCCCGAAGGCATCGTACAGGGTGGAATCGATCTGGCTCTCGGTCAGCCCCAGCCGCGAGGCGACGTCTCGGTCGACCACCACTTCGGTCTCCAGCCCGCCGGCCTGCTGGTCCGAATCGACGTCCACCACCTCGGGCACGTCCTGCAGCGCGCGGCGCAGTTTTTCGGCCCAGGTGCGAAGGCCGCCCAAATCGTCGCTCTGCAATGTATATTGATATTGCGCGTTGCCCGCGCGGCCCCCGCTGGGGATATCCTGGTCGGCCTGCAGAAAGGTCTGGGCGCCCTTGATCCGGAAGAACTTGGGGCGCAGCCGGGCGATGACCTCGTCGATCGACAGGTTGCGCTCCGACAGGGGCTTGAGCGTGATGTTCATGCTCGCCGTCGTTGTCCCGCTGGGCCCAAAACCGCTGCCGCCGCTGTTGATGTTGCTGACTACGGTTTGCACGGCCGGGTCGGCCTGAACGATCGCGGCCGCCTGGATCATCTTCTGCTTCATCGCCTGGAACGAGGTGCTCTGGTCAGCCCGCACCGTTCCGCGCATATGGCCGGTGTCCTGCTGCGGGAAGAATCCCTTCGGAATGACGATGAACAGATAGATATTCAGTCCGATGGTTGCCGCCAGGATCAGCATCATCAGCGGGCCGCGATCCACCGCCCACACCAACGACCGTTCATAAGCCCCGCGCAACCGTTCAAAGCCGCCTTCGCTCAAGCGGAAGAACAGGGACGTCGGCTTGTTTTTGTGGGTGCGGCCCAGCAGGCGAGCGCACATCATCGGCGTTGTCGTCAGCGAGATCACGAGCGAGATCAGAATCGCGACGGTCAGCGTTATGGTGAATTCGTGGAACAGTCGGCCGACGATCCCCCCCATCAACTGCAACGGCAGAAACACAGCGACCAGCGACAGGCTCATCGACAATACTGTGAATCCGACCTCGCTGGCGCCGACATAGGCCGCCTTCATCCGGGGCATGCCGGCCTCGATATGTCGGGTGGTGTTTTCCATCACCACGATGGCGTCGTCCACGACGAAGCCGGTCGCGATCGTCAGCGACATCAGCGAGAAATTGTCGAGACTAAAGCCCAGTAGATACATCGCGCCGAAGGTGCCGATCAGCGATACCGGCACCGCGACGGCCGGAATCAAGGTGGCGCGCAGGTCGCGCAGGAATACGAACACAACCATGATCACCAGAAAGACGGCCAGCACCAAAGTGCGCTCGACCTGCTTCAATGAGGCGCGGATCGTAACCGACCTATCGTTCGCCACCTGAAGGTCGATCGTACTGGGGATCGATTTTTTCAATTCCGGGATCAGCGCCTTCACCCGGTCGACCGTTTCGATGATGTTCGCGCCCGGTTGCTGGGTGACGATCACCGAGATGGCAGGCTTGCCGTTATAAATGCCGTAATTGCGGATATTCTCGACCGCGCCGTCGTCCTTGTCGGTCACCGCCGCGATGTCTTGCAGACGCACCGCCGACCCGTCGCGATAGGCAATGATCAGCGGCTTGTACTGGGAGGCCAGATTGGCCTGATCGTTTGTGTAGATCTGAAAATGCAGTTGGTTGTTCTCGATCGCGCCTTTGGGTGCGTTGGCGTTAGCGGCCGAGAGGGCCGCGCGAACATCCTCAAGTCCGATGCCATAGCGGAACAGCGCGGTCGGGTTCAGTTCGACCCTTACGGCCGGGAGGGCACTGCCCTGGACGCCGACATTGCCCACCCCCTCGATCTGCGACAGTTTTTGCTGCACGACCGTCGCCGCCGCATCGTAGATCTGCCCTTGTGACAGCGTATCGGAGGTCAACGACAGGATCAGAACCGGCGCTGCCGCGCCGTTGAACTTGCGATAGGTCGGGTTGCTCCTCAGGTTGGTCGGCAGATCTTCGCGCGCGGCGATAATCGCCGCTTGCACGTCGCGCGCCGCCCCATCGATATCGCGGTCCAATCCGAATATCAGCTGAATGGTCGTGGTGTTCTGCGAACTGGTCGACGTCATCTCGGTGACGTCGGCGATGGTGCCAAGATGGCGTTCCAAGGGCGTCGCAACGCTGCTCGCCATAACCTCGGGGCTGGCCCCAGGCATTGTCGCATTGACCGCGATGGCCGGAAAATCGATCTGCGGCAGCGGTGCCACGGGCAGCAGGCGAAAGGCCATGATCCCGGCCAGCGCGATACCAAGCGTCAGCAGCGTGGTCGCGACCGGCCGCGCGATGAATGGCGACGACAGGCTCATGTCACCGCGTCCGGGGCGAAGTCGTCGGCCCGCATCATCCGTGGCGTGCTGGTCTTATGCCCCAGCCGCATCGCCAGCCGGTCGAACGCCAGATAGATGACCGGTGTGGTGAACAGGGTCAGCACCTGGCTGACGATCAGTCCGCCGACGATGCTGACGCCCAGCGGATGGCGAAGTTCCGACCCAGTGCCGGTTCCCAGCATCAAGGGTAGCGCCCCGAAAAGGGCCGCGACGGTGGTCATCAGGATCGGGCGAAAGCGCAGCATGCAGGCCTGATAGATCGCTTCGCGCGGTTCCTTGCCTTCGACTCGCTCTGCGTGCAGTGCAAAGTCGATCATCAGAATCGCGTTCTTCTTCACGATGCCGATCAAAAGAATGATGCCGATCAACGCAATGATCGTCAGGTCGTCGCCCACCAGAATTAAGGCCAGCAAGGCGCCGATGCCGGCCGACGGCAGGGTCGACAGGATCGTGATCGGATGGATGAAGCTCTCATAGAGAACGCCCAGCACGATATACATCGTCACGATCGCCGCCAGGATCAGCAGCAGTTCGCTCGACAGGTTGTTTTGAAAGGCCAGCGCCGCGCCCTGGAAGCTGGTCAGCACGCCCGAGGGCATGCCGATATCTTTCTCGGCCTTCTGGATGGCATCGACCGCCGCGCCGAGAGAGGTGGTTCCCGCCAGGTTGAACGACAGAGTCGCCGCCGGAAACTGACCCAAATGCCCGACGACGAGAGGCGCCGACACCTGGGTCACTTTGGCGACCGCGGTCAGCGGTACCTGGCCGCCGCTGGCGGACGGCAGATAGATCGACGACAGCGAATCGAGCGAGTTCTGCAGTGTCGGGTCGGCCTCGAGTATCACCCGATACTGGTTCGATTGTGTGAAGATGGTTGAGACGATGCGCTGCCCGAATGCGTCGTACAGCGCATTGTCGACCGTGCCGACGGTAATGCCGAACCGTCCGGCGCTGTCGCGGTCCACCGTGATAAAGGCGGCGATGCCCTGACCGGCCTGGTCGCTCGACACATCCTGGATTTCCGGTAGCTGGTTCAACTTATCGACCAGCTTGGGTGTCCATTGGGTCAGTTCATCGAGATTGGCGTCTTCCAGGATGAATTGATACTGGGTGCGACTGATCGTGTCGGCCAGAGTCAGATCCTGCACCGGCTGCATATAGAGCGACACGCCCGAAACCGAGGCAACCTCGGATTGCAGGTCGGCAATCACCTTGGTGGCCGAGTTGCTGCGCACGTCGACCGGTTTCAGGTTGATCAGGAAACGACCGCTGTTCAGCGTGGTGTTGCTGCCGTCGACCCCGATAAAGGACGACAGGCTGTCGACGTCTGGGTCTTTCAATATCGCCGCCGCCAGCGCCTGCTGCCGGTCGGCCATGGCAGCATAGGACACGGTGCCGCTGGCCTCGGATATGCCCTGGATCAGGCCGGTGTCCTGCACCGGGAAAAACCCCTTGGGAATGAGGATATAGAGCAGCGCCGTCAGCACGAGCGTGCCCACTGCCACGGTCAGGGTCAGCGCTTGCCGGTCCAGCACCCAGTTCAACAGGCGGCCGTATTTTTCCATAACGCCGTCGAAAATCGCCTGGGTCCGGCGGGCAAAATCCGAAGGTTTTTTCTCTTCCTTCTTCTGTTTCAACAGCAACGCGCACAGCATCGGCACCAGGGTCAGAGAGACGACGGCCGAAATCAGGATCGTTACCGCCAGAGTGATGGCGAATTCGCGGAACAAGCGCCCAACGACATCGCCCATGAACAAGAGCGGGATTAGCACTGCGATCAGCGAGACGGTCAGCGAGATGATCGTAAAGCCGATCTGATGCGACCCTTTGAGTGCGGCCTCCAGCGGCGGATCGCCCTCTTCGATGAAGCGCGAGATATTTTCGATCATGACGATGGCGTCGTCGACGACGAAGCCTGTGGCGATGGTCAGCGCCATCAGCGAAAGATTGTTCAGGCTGAATCCCAACAGATACATCGCCGCAAATGTGCCGATCAGCGATACGGGCACCGACAGGCTGGGGATGATGGTCGCGCGGACATTGCGCAGGAACAGGAAGATGACCAGCACCACTAGGGCGACTGCCAGCACCAGCTCGAACTCCACGTCGCTGACCGAGGCGCGGATCGTATTTGTGCGGTCGGTCAGGACCGTAACCTCGATCCCGGCAGGCAGCGACGCCTTGATCTCCGGCAGCAGGGCTTTGATCGCGTCGACCACGGCGATGACATTGGCCCCGGGCTGGCGCTGAACATTGAGGATCAGCGCCGGCGTCGTATTCATCCAGGCGCCCAGCTTGGTATTCTCGGCGCTGTCCACCAGGTCGGCGACGTCGGAAAGCCTTACCGGTGCGCCGTTCTTATAGGCGACGACGATATTCTTATATTCGTCCGCGCTTTTCAGCTGGTCGTTGGAATTGATTGAATAGGCCCGCGTCGGCCCGTCGAAGCTGCCCTTTGGTGTGTTAACGTTGGCGTTGGCGATCGTCGTGCGTAAATCGTCGATATTAAGTCCATAGGCCGCAAGGGCCGCCGGATTGGCCTGGACGCGCACCGCGGGTCGTTGGCCGCCGCTGATGCTGACGACGCCAACCCCGGCCAGTTGAGAGATTTTCTGGGCGACACGTGTATCTGCCAGGTCCTGAACTTTGGTCAGCGGCATGACAGCGGATGTGATGCCCAGTGTCAGAACCGGCGCATCGGCGGGGTTGACCTTGGCATAGATCGGCGGGGCAGGCAGATCGCTCGGCAGCAGATTGCCCGCTGCGTTGATCGCGGCCTGAACCTCCTGCTCGGCGATATCGAGCGTCAGATCCAGGCTGAACTGCAGCGTGATCACCGATGATCCGGCTGAGCTGGTCGACGACATCTGGTTCAGGCTGGGCATCTGCCCGAACTGCCGCTCCAAGGGCGCGGTGACCGACGATGTCATAACCTCCGGGCTGGCGCCGGGATAGAATGTCTGAACCTGGATAGTGGGGTAGGCGACTTCGGGTAGGGCCGACAGCGGCAAGAATTGGAATCCCATCAGCCCGGCCAACAGTATCGCGACCATCAGCAGGGTCGTGGCGACCGGGCGCAGGATAAAAATGCGTGACGGGTTCATTGGATGCCGCGCTCAAGCGTCGGGTCGGTCCAGCGCAAGGTGACCGGCGTCATTGCGCCTGCGGAGGTTTGCCCGCCGTATTGTCGCCGTCGGCGGCGCCTTGATTATGCTTGTGCTTTTCGCCGCCCGCGCCTGGCTGCGCGCCGGGAAGGACAACCTTCGCGCCGTCACGCAGGCGATCGACCCCGTCGGTCACCACCGTATCGCCCACCGCGATGCCGGACAGGACCGCCTGTCGCTCGCCTTGGGCGACGCCCAATTTCACCGGTTTGACCGACACCGTGCTGTCCGCTCCGACGACATAGACGAAAGTCCCCGGCGCACCGCGCTGAATCGCCGCCGTGGGCACGACCATCTGGTCGTGCAGCGTGTCGACCAGCAGCTGGATATTGACGAACTGGTTTGGAAACAGGCTTTCGTCGGTATTGTCGAACTGGGCCCTCAGCTTGAACGTGCCGGTTGTTGTGTCGATCTGGTTGTCGATATTGGTCAGGACGCCTGTCGCCAGCTTAATCGTGTTGCCGCGGTCCATCGCCGTCACAGCCAGAGACTGGCCGCTGTGCAGCGGCTTACTGACGTTCAGAACATTATCTTCGGGCAGCGTGAACAGGGTCGATATCGGCTGCAGCTGGGTGACGACCACAATCCCGTTTGTGTCCGCGGGCGTCACATAATTGCCCTGGTCCACCTGCCGTAGTCCGACCCGACCGGTGACCGGCGAGATGATATGGCAATAGTTGAGGTTGAGTCGCGCATTGTCGACCGCCGCCTGATCGGTCACGACCGTGCCTTGATATTGGCGAACCAGCGCAGCCTGGGTGTCCAGCTGCTGGCTGGCGATCGAGTCTTCGGCCACCAGCTTCTTGTAACGTGCCTCGTCGACCTGCGCGTTCTTGAGCAATGCCTGATCGCGGGCCAGCGAGCCTTCGGCCTGCTCCAGTGCTGCCTGATAAGGACGGGGATCGACTTCCGCCAGGAAATCGCCCTTCTTTACCATCTGGCCTTCGGTGAAGGCTATCTGCTGAAGCTGGCCGTTGATTTGGGTTCTGACAGTGACGGTGGCCAGCGGCGTAACTGTGCCCAGAGCGTTCAGAATGACCTGCACGTCGCCCTTTTCGACCTTGGCCGCATTGACGACCATGGGCGCGCCGGCGCCGAAACGCCCGCCGGTCGGGGTTGCCTGTTTCGCGGGGTGGATGATCCAGACCAGAAGGCCGATGACGATCAACCCGCCGAGCACCAGCCATTTGTTGCGCTTGGTCCAGGCCCATGGGTGGAATCCCCCGGCTTGAGGAAATCGCCGGGTGCCTACGGCCGTTTGATCGGTACTCGCCATCAACTATTCTCGCTTGCCGGTCGACCGGAAATGGGTAGATACCAGGACGCCTCGCGGGGCGCTATGGGTCCAGCATCAAAGAACCATAAAGATGGCCCCACCGAACCCCTAGAACGCATCGCAGGAAATGTTCCTGCGATTATGACGCCAAAACCGGGTGAAATCTGGTTGGCTAAGCGCGAGCGAAAGGGCATTGTCGGGCAACCGACCGGCAGGCCATTTAGTTCCGTCTGTCTGTGAAATACGACTTGGGATAGGGAGGGTATTCTTGGGCATTCTTGATGGGAAAATAGTGCTGATCACCGGCGCTGGCCAGGGCATCGGTCAGGGAATCGCCTTCGCGCTGGCGTCCGAGGGCGCCAAGATTGCGGTAACCGGGCGCACTATGTCCAAGCTGGAAGATACGGTCGCAGAGATTAGACGCCGCGGCGGAACAGCACAGGCGTTCCTGTGCGAGGTAACTGCCAAGGAAGACATCGAACGTGTCGTGCGCGAGGTCGTCGCGGCCTTCGGCGGCATCAATATACTGGTCAATAACGCACAGTTGGTTCCGCTGGGTTCGATTCTGGAAGTGACCGACGAGGAGATCACCGACGGCTTCGTCTCGGGGCCGCTCGCATCCATGCGGTTGATGCGCTTGTGTTATCCCTACCTGAAAGGCGACGGGGTGATCGTCAATCTCGGCACCGGGGCCGCCTATCGCCAGGACAGCGGGCGCTATGGTGCCTATGCCGCGGTGAAGGAGGCGATCAGGGCGCTGTCGCGCGCCGCGGCCTGCGAATGGGGCGCCGACAATATCCGGGTGAATGTGATCGTTCCTTTTGCCATGTCGAAGGGGCTTGAAACCTGGATCGCCGAACGGCCCGAGGAATCGTCCGCCTTCCTCAACACAGTGCCGCTGCGCCGCGCCGGCGATTGCGAAAACGATATCGGCCGCGCCGTGGTCGCACTTTGCGGACCGGATTCACGCTATATCACCGGCCAAACAATCGCGCTGGACGGCGGACAGGCTTATCTGGGTTGACGCTCAAGAAACGATACAGAGACAGGAAAACGGGAAATGGAAAAGCTGGTCTATGCCCTTTGGAAGGGTTCGGAAGACTATAAGGACTTCAACAAGCGCCTGCTCGGGCCGCTTCGCAAAAAACTGGGAAAGCTCGGGGCGGACCGGCTCCAGATCAATGTCGTGGACGATACGGTTTCGGCCGGCGCGCCGCTGCGACAAGAAAACCTGCGGCCCGGACCTTCGGCGCTGGTCTCATTCTGGCTGAACTCATCCCATATTCGTGAGCCGTTCGAAAAGGCGCTGGAGGCTGAGGCCCCGCGGATCGCCGGCTATGCGGTGACGGAATCCACGGTTCTGCCGATCACCAAGGTCCATAAGGATGGCGATCGAACCAAGGGATTCTCGCAGATCGCTTTGATCCAGTGCCCGTCGCGGGTCACCCGGGACTATTATCTCGATACCTGGCTGGGCTCGCACACACAGGTCGGCGTCGAGACTCAATCGAACTTCTATTACTGCCAGAATATCGTGAACCGGGTTTTGACCGCCGGTTCGCCACATTGGATTTCGATCGTAGAGGAATGTTTCCCGGTCGAGGCGATGACCGATGCGCAGGCTTTCTACGACGCGGCGGGCGACCAGGCGAAATTTGAACAGCGGCTCGACAGGATGATGTCCAGCTGCGGCCGTTTCATCGATGTCGATAAGATCGATGTCCTGATCACCAGCGAGTTCCGCTTCGGCGGCTGGGCGGACAACAAGGATCAGCCTGCCTATGTCTGCAGCAGGAAGGTCGCTGCCGGTTGACGGGGGAGATGGGTCGATGAAGCTAACTCCCGAGCAGATCGCAGCCTTCGATCGCGACGGATATCTGGTTTTCCCCGATATCCTCGAGGCGGACGAAGTGGCCCTGCTAAAGACCGAGCTGGTCCGGGTTTCTGCGGTCAGCGACGAGCGCATCATGCGCGAACGGGGCAGCGACGCGGTTCGGATCGTCTATGGCCTGCCCGATATCGGCGGCCCGACCTACTCTCAGGCCTATTACGACCTGGCGCGAAACGCGCGAATTCTGCAGCCGGTGATCGACCTCTTGGAAGAGGATGTTTCCCTCTATCACATCAAGTGCAACTTCAAGGAGGCGATCGATGGCGGCTTTTGGCAATGGCATCAGGACTACGCCAACTGGAGCGCTAACGACGCCGCGCCAAAGCCTCGTCTGGTGACCGCTCTGGTCATGCTCGACCATGCGACCGAGATGAGCGGATGCCTCTATTTCGTGCCGGGCTCGCACAAGCTCGGCATCGTAAAGCCGGCTTGGGACGATACCAGCACCTCCTATGCGCTATGGACTGTCGCCAAGGACAAGATGATCGAGATCACCGGTAAAATGGGCGACCCGGTGGCGGTGACCGGCACGCCCGGCACCGTCGTTTTCTTCCACGCGAACATGATTCACGGGTCCGGCCACAATATGTCGCCGCGCCAACGCTGGCAGGTCTATCTGGTCTATAACGCCCTATCGAACGTCCTGGGTTCGGTGCCCAAGCCGCGGCCTGACTATCAGGCGAACCGAAAGGCTGAGCGGCTGGAGGTTTCCAGGCTGCGCGCGCTGGCCGACGCCCCGGCCTGCGCCTGAGGGTCAGTTGTAATGGGTCAGTCTGAATTTCGGCTTTGGGGGGATTGCGGTCTGTCCGCTTCCGGGCATGGAAAGGCATGTCGGTCATTCGCGGGCCTAGATTGGCCACTTGTCACCTCGGAGCATGGAATGCGTGGGGCTTTCGAGCAGGAGTTCTGTTCTGCTGGTTTAGAGCCTTTTCCGTATCACAAAGCGTCCGATGCCTCAGAGTCAGAGTGACCTGATGTCCCTAAACCGTCCAACACTTGATTTGATAGCACCGGGTGCTACATTAGCGCTATGGCCGATGCTGAGCAAACTGCAAGGGCTTTCAAAACCGGCTGGTTCGCCAAGGCGGCACGGAAGGCTCGCATCAAAGACGCTGAATTGTTCGAAGCGCTTCAGGAAGTCATAAAGGGCCAGGCCGACGATCTCGGCGGCGGAGTCTTCAAGAAACGACTGAACAAAAACATGCACCGAAGCATCATTCTTGCGAAGGGCGGACGATACTGGATTTACGAATATTTGTTCGCGAAGAAAGATCGACAAAATATCGCGGACGACGAACTAGAGGATTTCCGCACTCTCGCCAAGGGCTACGCCATGCTGAGCGAAGAACAGATCGCCCGGCTCCTAGAAGACAAAGACCTGACGGAGATATGGCATGACGACGAAAAGTAAGTTCAAGAGCGATATTTCCGAGGCGATCCACTCGTCTGCGGCGATGCTTCACAAGGTCGGCGTGCTCGACAAGGCGACGATGCGTGATTTCGATGGGCGCCACCTCATAGTGCCAAGCGAGATCGAGCCGGCTCAAATTAAGCAGATCCGCGAGGCCAACAATGTCAGTCAGCCCGTGTTCGCCCGCTACCTAAACACGAGTGAAAGCACAGTCGAGAAGTGGGAGACAGGTGCCAAGCGGCCGAGCGGCATGGCGCTCAAGCTGCTCACGGTCATACAGAAGCACGGGCTACAAGTGCTCGGCTAAAGCCGGCTCGGGGCAACTGACGTCGCAAACTCACACATTGCCGCTCCAATCGCCGGCGATTGCGCCACAGGCAAGATGTCGCGCCAAAAACCTGAATACCATTGAAAATCCCTATTCGTTTGAATTCTTCAACGGCATCTGTGGTTCCTTCTCGCCATCGTCCCCCGAGGTCTACGAACGTCTGCTTGCAGCGAAGAACAAGTGTCGCTGGAATGGCTCCGATGGGTCCGGTTTGAGACGCTCTAAGCTCGCTGACTTTAAGTCCGCTCTTGGTGACCTTGGGGACAGTCTTCGCGTCGCCTCGCTAGCCTCGGCAATTCCGAGGCGAGTCGTCGAGATATGGTGAAAGATGTCGAAAGGTCGCGAAACGCCCATACCAATGGGCATCCACCTCAGGTGAGTCTCGGAAAGTAGGTTCCCGCAGATATCCAGGCCATGGCGGCAGAACGCGCCGTGTACTACTATTCAAGCCAGATCACCCACGCGTTTCGCTCTTCTGAGCACATGGGTCAGGAGGCTAAGACCAATCTCGATATGCTTGGCAGGCAACGATTCACTTATGGGATATTGGGAAATGCTACCACGTCGTCGGCCAGTTCGATTCATGGTTGCACTTGCTGGCGGTGTCAGTGGGTTTGCGCTTGCCTATACGCACCCCGCAGCGGCGCAACAGGCGGTTCAGCCCACAGCCGGCGGCGGTCTCGGGGAGATCGTGGTGGCGGCGCGCCCCAATGACGTTGCCTCCATTCAGCTTGGGGAAGGTCTGCAGGGCACGCTGTCTGGTCCCCCAAACAACGGCGGCGCGACCATGGCCGAGCCCAAGATGCCGACCAGCGGCTTCGAAGGATTCATCGAGGGTTCGGTCGGCAATTACGGCCGGAGGGCAATGGGCGGCGCGGTTACCGTTCCGCTTGTGCAGGACAAGGTTCTACTGCAGGTCGAAGGTTACGAAACCCACACCGGCGCCCGGTAACAGGGTTCAAAAACTGCGCTTACCGCTTCATGGGGGGCAAGACCATTCACAATGATGGCTCGTCCCGCCGCTTTCGCTACGTCCGCTATCAAGCAGCGCGGAAAACCTGCTGAAGGACTTTGTTGGGTCGAAACCTGAAATTTAAGGTGACCCACTGCCGGCTCAGGCCGGGTCTTTCTTCTGGCGGCTGAACATCTTGTCCAGCCCGATCGCCTGGCGGTGCCAATCGCGTACCGGGATGGCGGGATAGCCGGCAACGATTTCGCCGGGAAGAATATCCCGGGTCACGCCGCTGCCGCCCGCCAGCTTCGCGCCCGTGCCGATCACCACATGGTCCGCGATTCGGGATGCGCCGCCGATCACAGCGCCGTCTTCGATCGTGACGCTGCCGGCAATGCCGGTCTGCCCGCACAGGATGCAATGCCGCCCGATGTTGCAGTTATGTCCGATCTGAATCTGGTTATCGATGACTGTCCCGTCGCCGATCGTGGAGTCGCCCAGTGCGCCGCGGTCGATCGTTGAATTGGCGCCGAATTCGACATCGTCGCCGATCAGCACCCGGCCCAGTTGCGGTACGCGCCGCAACCCTTTCAGCCCTGGCACAAAGCCGAAGCCCTGCGCGCCGACTACGGCGCCGGAATAGATATGGACCCGGCTGCCCAGGATCGCATAGCCAATGGTCGTATTCGGTCCGATTATGCAGTCCTCGCCGATCACAACGCCGGGGCCGATGACCGCGCCCGCGCCGATAACCGTGCGTGCGCCGATTTCAGCACCCTTCGCGATCCGCGCGCTGTCTGCGATCCGGCAGCCCTCGCCGATTTTGGCGGCGCCGCGTTCATCTTCGATCCCCAGCGCTTCCTCGGTCTTGGGATAGAACAGCCAGGCGACCTCGGCAAAAGCCTGGCGCGGCAGGGCCACATGAATGAAATGCGGTGCGTCCGCGGCAGGGGCCTTTATCAACTCGCGGCTGGTAACGACCACGCCCGCGCGCGTTTGGGTAAAGGCCTTGCGATAGCGGTGATCGGCGAATAGCGCGATCTCCGACGGCTGAGCCTGATCCAGCATCGCCAGATCGGTTACGATGAAATCGCGCGGTGCGCCGTCCGCCAAATTTCCGCCAAGCCGGTCGGCAAGATCGCCCAGCTTGAACGGTCCGGCGTTGGTGAAAAAGCGGGGGTCGATCATAAATGCCTCCGGCTACGCCGCGGCGCCGGCGGTATGGCGGCGTTTTTTGTTCCTGAAATCATGCGAGCCTGTGCAGGTCTTCGGGTCTTCCTGTGGGCCGAAAATCAGACCCTTCTGAATTTTGGTCGTCGTGGTCGTCGGCAATTTATCACGAAAGACGATCCAGCCCGGCGTTTTGTAATAAGCGAGTTGGCCCTGACAATGGGCAAAGATCGCCGCGGCGGTAGCGTGGCTTGGGGCGATACCCTCCTCCAGCACCACGCAGGCCATGACCTCCTCATCGCGCAACTCGTCCTCTATCGGCAGAACGGCGACGGTATTCACGCTGGGATGGGTGATGATCGCCTCTTCGACCTCTGCGGCCGAGATATTCTCTCCGCTGCGCCGGACGATATTCTTGCTGCGATCGACGAAATAGACCATCCCGTCCGGCGCTTGGCGCACCAGGTCGCCGGTATGGAACCAGCCGCCCTTCCAGGCCGCCTCGGTCGCCTCGGTCTCCTTCAAATAGCCCGAGAAAAAGCCCTTGCGCGGGTCCGGCCCGGCGCAGCGGACCAGCAGTTGGCCGACCTCGCCCGTCGGCACGGCATTATCGTCGCCATCGCCGATTTTGACCTCCAGCCCCGGGCGCGGCCTGCCGATCGCACGGGTAGTGATCTGGCGTGGCTCGATCGCGTCGCAGATCAACCGGCCGGTCTCGGTCATGCCCCAGACCTCCACCATCGGAAATCCGAAACGTTTCTCGAAAGCCGGATGCAGCGTCGGGTCGACCCCGGCGCCAAGCCCGAATTTGATGCTATGCATGCGCTCTTCGGGTACCGGCGCCTGTTTGAACAATATGGGAGGGATGACGCCCATGTAATGGACCGCGGTGGCGCGCGTATCGATCAGGTCGCGCCACCAGCTTTTCGGGTGGAACCGGTCGGCCGAAATCAGGCAGCAGCCCGACATGACGACCGCCATCAGGCTCATGACGCCGGAATTCAGATGATAGACCGGGAATGGGTTGAATATCCGCTCCTCGCCGAAGGTGAAGGACAGTCGTCCGCCGTGGGTCAGGTACCAGGCGCCCGAGGTCAGGAAATAGTCGTTCGAGATCATGCAGCCCTTGGACCTGCCGGTCGTGCCGGAGGTATAGAGCAAGGCCGCTTCGGTCGAGAGACCGGGCAGGGTGGTCAGTGCGGGCTTGGTTGGTGTGGCCAGCCGGTCCGGCAAATTTTCGGCCGAATAGACCGGCAACGCCACGTCCCGCCTGGCTGCGACGGCGATCATGTCGGCCATGCGCGATCCGGCTGAAAATGCCAGATCGGCTTCTGAATGGCTGACCGCATAGAGCATATCGTCTGCGGTGCTGTCCGGGTTCAGCGGGACGATGCTGGCGCCTATGGCATTCAGCGCGAACAGATGAAAGAAATGCTCCGGTCGGTTGCCCAGCAGCAGGGCCACACGATGTCCGTGCCCGACGCCCGAACACTCATACAGCGCGCGCAACGCGGCGATCCGCTCCAGCGCCTGCGCATAGGTGAATTCGACGCCGGCGGGGTCATAATCCCGGTCGACCTTGGCCGGCACAGCTAGGAAGGCATTATCCGGATGCGTCTTGGCGGTTGCTTCGATTGCCGCGAAGGCGGTGGTGAAGCTGTAGGTGAAATCTGTCCCCATGGTCCCCAAGTCTGCTTTCCCTGATCTCATTTTGCTTATGTGTAATGACCGGCAATGGTCATCAGCAGGTCATATTCCATCTGGCTGGTGTTTCGTCCGCATGCGGCGAAGACGACGCTGCGCCGTCCGCCGAACACATGGCCGTGGGCCTGCATAATGTTGATGATCGCCCAGCGCACCAGCCCAAATATTTCCCAGTATCGCACCGCTTTGGGGTCGACCGGCGGGCCGCCTGCCGCGACATAGCCCTGATATAGCGGGTTGCGCTCGCTGAAGCCGCCCACCGGCAGGTTGTTGCTACCGAACCGCCATGACCGCGTGCTGATCCAACCGAAATCTTCGACCCCGCTGCCGATATGGCTGCATTCCCAGTCCAAAACGGCGCTCAGCCCCTTCTCGGTGATCATGAAGTTGCCGTTGCGAAAGTCGCCATGGACCAGAACGCGCTTTTGCGGCAGCGGTCGGTGGGTCTCCAGCCAGCGCAGGCCGAGTTCGATTCCGGGGTGGGGCTCGTTGTAATAGTCATAGCGCGCCCGTTGTGCCGCGATCGGGTCGACGCTGTCGGTTATCCGCTCCAGGAACGCAACCTCTTCAAGCGGGATCGCATTCAGATGCGCGGCAAAGGCGCCCAACTCGCCCGCCAGCCGCGTGCGCGCCTCGGCAAAGGCCGGGTCGGCGATGATGCGCTTGGGCATGGTCTCACCGGCCACGAAGCCGGTGACGAAACCCGCCCCCATGTCGTCGGTGTCGTCGTATTGGAAGACCGGCTCAGGCACCGGAAGTCCGTGCCGGAATGCGGCCGCCATCACCTGAAACTGATTCGACGGGGACAGGAACGGGCTGTCCTCGGCGTGATAGGTTTCCTGGCGCGAGACCAGGCGGCGCGAGGCGCTGCCTTCGACCAGGTCGAATACGACCGTTCGGTTCGACCCGCCCAGCGTCGGGGCCACGATATTGTCGATGCGGGCAGCCTCACCGAAGCGCCGCCTGACCGCATTGCGAATATCATCAAAGCCGTCGGGTTCGGCCGATGCGGCCCGCTGCTGGGTTTGGTGCCGTGTGCTCATGGGGTCGGAACTTATAGCCGAGCCGCACCGGCCAGCAAGCAGGGGCGGACGCCATGGCCGTTTTTCACCGGTATTTCGGGTTGCATCCTGATCTGGCATCTGATGTGTTGCCTTCGCCGGCGGTCGCCCCGCGACCGCCGGCGCAATAAACAAACAGAATTTGGACCCGCACCCTAAAATGTCCGAAACGATCATCGTCATTGGCGCCGGACACGGCGGCGCGCAAATCGTGGAATCCCTGCGCTCTGGCGGGTTCGACGGCAAACTCATCATGATCGGCGACGAGGCGCACCGCCCCTATGATCGGCCTTCCACCTCCAAGGAACTCCTCAGCGGCGGGATCGATATCGATCGGATCTTTCTGAAGCGCGACCAGTTCTACACCGACAAGACTATCGACCTCAGGCTTGGGGTCCGAGTGACTTCGATCGACAGGCAGACGCACAGGGTCGCGCTTTCCACCGGCGAATCGCTCGCCTATGACAAGCTCGTCATCGCCACCGGTGCGCGGGCGCGACGTTTACAGGCCCCCGGCGCCGATTTGGAGGGCATCTTTTACTTGCGCAGCCTGGCCGATTCGCAGGCGATCGGCGCACGGCTGGGGCCCGGCAAGAAACTGGCGATCATCGGCGGCGGCTATGTGGGGCTCGAGGTTGCGGCCAGCGCCACGAAACTCGGCTGCAAGGTCGCGGTGATCGAGATGCTCGAAAGATTGCTTGCCCGCGTTGCTGGGGTTGAGATTGCGGATTTCTATGAAAAGGCTCACCGCGACGCCGGCGTCGATCTCCATTTCGGGGTGGCGATCGAAGGCTTCGTCGGCGACGGCGCCGTGCGGGCGGTAAAGCTCACCGACGGGAGCGAGATTCCAGCCGACGTGGTCGTCGTCGGCATCGGTGCTGTTCCCAATACCGAACTGGCAGGCGAGGCCGGGTTGGCTGTCGAAAACGGCATTCTGGTCGATGATTGCGGACGCACGAGCGACCCGACGATCTTCGCGATCGGCGACGCCACCAATCATCCCAACGATCTGCTGGGCAAGCGGCTACGCCTGGAATCGGTGCCTGCCGCGATGGGACAGGCGCGTGCCGCGGCCAGCGCGATACTGGGCAACCCTAAGCCTTTCCACGAAATCCCCTGGTTTTGGTCAGATCAATATGATCTGAAACTGCAGATCGTCGGCCTGTCGGAGATCGGCGATCAGGTCGTCGTCCGCGGAAACCCGGCCGACCGCCGATTTGCCGCCTTTTATCTTCGCCACGGCAAAATCGTGGCCGTCAACGCGGTCAATTCCGCACGGGATTTCATGGTCGGCAAGAAACTGATTCTGGAAGGCCGCGTGCCGGATGTGGCGAAACTGGCTGACCCGGAGTGTCCGCTGGCCGAGGTTTGACAGCGGCTTTGGGGAAAGACATGGACGAGAAAAAGCAAAAGCTGAAAGACGAATTCACCGCGGCCCGGGGCTATTGGAGCCCTATCTGGGACGATATTCTCGATCTGACGCCCGAGTTTTTCGAAGCCTACATGAATTTCTCATCGGTGCCGTGGAAGACAGGGACGCTCGACCCCAAAGTGCGGGAGCTGATCTATATCGCGATCGATTCCTCGACCACCCACATGTATGAGCCCGGGCTCAAGGTCCATATCCGCAACGCGCTGAAATACGGGGCGACCAAGGCCGAGATCATGGAGGTCTATCAGCTGACCTCGGTTCTGGGCATCCACACGGTGACCACCGGCCTGCCGGTGCTGCTCGACGAAATGAACAAGGCGGGCCGCGGGCTTGAGCTCGAGAAACAGCCGCTGACGCCCGAGCAGGAGGCGCTGAAGAAAACCTTCACCGAAAATCGCGGCTATTGGAGCCCGCTGTGGGACGGGCTGATCCGCCTGTCGCCTGAGTTTTTCGAAGCCTATATGAATTTCTCGTCCGTCCCGTGGAAGACGGGAACTCTCGACCCCAAAGTCCGCGAACTGATCTATATCGCGATCGATTCCGCCACCACCCACCTCTATGAGCCGGGCCTCAGAGTCCATATCCAGAATGCCTTGCGTTACGGCGCGACGGTGCAGGAGATTATGGAGGTCTATCAGCTGACCTCCGTGCTCGGCATCCATACCGTCACCTTCGGGATGCCCGCCCTGATCGATGAGCTGGCGCGAGCCGAGGGCAAGGCGGACTAGGATGAGGCCGGGGCTCTGGTTGGTTCTGTTCGGCGCCTTCGCGGCGCAGGGCCTGTGCATCTTGGGCGGCGCCGGGACATTGGATTGGCCCGCCGCCTGGGCCTATCTCTTCGTTCTCAGCGGTTCGATGGTCGGGCTCACTGTGTCGCTCGCCCAGCGGGATCCGGCGCTGCTCGCCGAACGGATGCGCGGCACCGCCCAAAAGGGCCAGCCGCTGTGGGATAAGATCTACGCCAGCTCGCTGCAACTCATCTGGTTCGGCTGGCTGATCCTGATGGGACTGGACCATCGCTTCGGTTGGTCGGCGATGCCGGGCTGGCTCACCTGGGTCGGCGTCGCGTCCGTGGCGCTCGGCTTCTGGATCATTCACCTCACCTTCCTTGAGAACAGCTTTTTGTCCCCCGCGGTCAGGGTGCAGAGCGAACGCGGGCATGAGGTCGTCTCGACCGGCCCCTACGCAATCGTGCGCCACCCGATGTATGCCGGGGCGATGTTCCTGTTCGCAGGTACCGCCCTGGCGCTGGGGTCCTGGTGGGGCCTGCTGGGCGGCACGCTGCTGGAACTCAGCGTGGCCTCGCGTATCCTCGGTGAGGAGCGTGTGCTGCGCGCCGGTCTGGCCGGTTATGCCGACTATGCCGATCGCGTGCATTATCGACTGATCCCGTTCGTCTGGTGATCAGCCCCGCGCCCGTTTGGGCCGCGATTTCGACAGCCAGTGGACGAAGAACGCGCCCAGCGCGGCAATGCCGATGGCCCAATGGGCGATGGCGGTCCAGTTCAGCCAATCGGGGTCGCCGATATAATAAAGCAGATATCCGCTGACGATCAGGAAGATTGTCGTACCCGCCATCGTCCCGCCTGATCGCCTGCGCCAGCGCAGGGTCCATCCTGTCACCACATGATGGCTCCACATCCAGCCGAACAGCCATGTCGCCAATACCGCAAACCCGCCGTGGCTGATCAGCCACCATTCCTCCAGTGGGTTGGTCTTGAAGCCGAACGGGCCCTTCACCCGCATGAAGTAATGGAAAAGCACCCACAGCCCGCCGGTCAGCCACACGCCCCAGCCCGTGACATAGAGCAGGATACGATAGGGGCGCGACAGCCGCATCGGGGCTTTGGGCGCGGTCTTGGGGGATGGGCTGGCCTTGGCGGTCAATTGGTAACTCCGATCGTTTGCCAGCCCATCCCGTCCTTAAGGAGATAGGCGGTAGCGTCGTGGCGCTTCAGAATGTCGTCGGCGCGGCTTCCTTCGGTCAGCACGATCTTGGTCAGCGCATCGGCGACCATGCAATCCTCGGCGACGACCGACACGAAATCCTGCGTGCCGACGCCGTGCCGGCTGGCGCCATCCAGATGCGGGCCGACATCCCGGCCCGAGACCTGGCGCAGACGGTCGCGTCCGCTGCTGCTGGCGACGCTCGCATTCTCGATTTCCAGAACCGGTACTGCGTCGCCATCTGCGGGCGCGCGCAACAGGACGCGTTCGGCGTCGGGACCGGAAACACGCAGGTCGCCCCCGGCATTCACCGAGCATTGGATGTTGGAGGGCAGCCCCATGGCCTGTAGGGCTCGGTCGACGGCATAGCCTTTGGCGATGCCGCCCAGATCGACCCAGAGCGGGCGGGCAAGCCTGACATGGCCGGAAGGGATCAGTTCGATATCCTGATACGTGGCATTCGGGTCGGGCGCTCGGGCCGCGCCGGGGACGGGCAAAAAGCCCCAGGCGACCAACTCGGCTGCAACGGTGATGTCGAATATGCCGCCGCTGTCGGCGGCAAGGTCGGCGGCCTGTTGCAGCACCGTGAAGGTCCGGGGATCGACAGCGATAGTCTCGCCGGCCGCCGCGCGGTTCACGCGGCTGACGTCGCTGTCGGCTTCGTGAAAGCTCATCAGCCGGTGAATGTCGGCGATCGCGGCAAAGCCGCGTTCGATCGCCCGAACGGCGTCGGCTTCGCTAAGGCCGGCGACCGCGATCGCGACATAGGTGCCAAGAAGCGGACGGGACCGTTTGATCGAAGCGTCGGGCGTCTGCTCAGTCCGCCTTCTCATAGCGGACCGCGGCAAAGCTTGCCGTCAGGCCGCCATCGATCACATGCGCGCCGCCATTAATGAAGGATGCGCGCGGGCTTGCCAGATACAGCGCGAATTCCGCGATATGCTGGGATTCGCCATAGCCGCGATAGGCCGGCATCTTCAGTTCGTCCGGCGGCACATAGGTGTCGACCATCTCACCGAAATTGAGCGGCGTATTGACCCCGCCCGGCAGGATCGCATTGATCCGGATGCCTTTTTCGGCCAGCGGTTCGGCCGCCGAACGGATTAGCCCGATTAGCCCGTGCTTGGACGCGCTATAGGCCGGGTTGTTCGCCAGGCCCAATATACCGCCGGTCGATCCGGTGACGACGATTGCGCCGCCCGGCCTGATGGCCTTGCCCGCGGCGCGAATGCCCAGGAAACAGCCGCGCAGATTGATCGCAATAATCCGGTCGAAGGCCGAAATATCGTCATCGTCAAAGCTGGTGCCCGGGCCGTAATAGCCGGCATTCAGGAAGGCAATGTCCAGACCGCCGAATCTGGCCACCGTTTCGGCCACCATGCGGTCGTTGTCTTCCTTGCTCGATACATCGACCTTGGTCGCGAAGGCCGTGCCGCCTTTGGCCAGGATTTCCTGGGCGACTTTTTCGGCCCGTTCGATATCCATATCGGCGATGCAGACCTTGCCGCCTTCATTGGCGAAACGATGCACCGCAGCCTTGCCGATGCCCGACGCGCCGCCGGTGACGATGATCGACTTGCCTTCGAACTGTCCTGTCATAATTCCCCCTGCGCATGAAAACGGCGCCGATTTGTGGTCGGCGCCGTTCATACAGTCGTTTCGATTATTCCGCTGCTGCGGCCAGCTTGTCCTTGAAATGCGGGATCAAATACTTGCCGATGTTGCGGATGGTTTCCATCGTCACCTCATGCGGGATGGTGCCCATCTGCACGAGGAACAAGATCTCGTCCGCGCCGGCGTCGACCAGCCGCTGAACATAGCGGATGGCCTGCTCGACCGAGCCGTAGGCATCTTCCTCGATGTGATAGTTGCTGGTCGCCGCGTCGGTGACCGGGATCCGTTCCTGGCCCAGATAGGCGACGATCTGCTCTTTCGATTTTTCCATTGCGGCCATTTGGACGTCGGCATCCAGGTCGTCGACGCTCGGCTTGTCGCCGCCGGCATACCAATAGCGGATGGATTCGGCGAAGAAACGCTGCCCGCGAGTTCCGATGCGCTTGGCTCTGTCCCGGTCATCGAGAATGACCGCTGGGCACAGCGCCGCTAGATGCTGGTGCGGCCTGAAGCCGACTTGGTCTTCCGGCTTACGTTCGGCATAGGCCTTGCGGTAAATCGCGTTCTTCTTGGCGATTTCGTCGGGGCCGGAAAAGCCCAGAACCAGCGCTCCCAGCCCGCGCGAACCGGCGATGGTCAGAGCTTCTTCGCGGGTGCAGGCCATATACATAAGCGGATGGGGGTCTTGGAAGGGCTTGGGATGGATCGGACGCGGCGGAATGTCGATCAAGTCGGAGTGGTGCTCAAACTCCCCCTCCTGCCACATCTTCGGAATCATATACATCGACTCATCGACCTGGGGCGTCACGTCCTCAAGCTTGGTGTCGAAGGCGCCGGTTTCTTGGATCGTACCGCCCTTGCCGACGCCGAAATGCAGGCGGCCGCGCGACAGCAGGTCCAGCGTAGCGACACGCTCGGCGACCTTGATCGGATGGTTCATCTTGAACGGCAGGCAGACGACGCCGTGGCCGACATGAATGCGGGTCGTGCGCCCGGCGACGAAGGCCAGAAAGCTCTCAGGTGCGGATAGATGCGCATATTGCGTCAGGCAATGATGCTCGACGGACCAGATGCAATCGAACCCCATCTCTTCGGCCAAGACCGACTGGTCGACCATGTCCTGAAAGACCTGGGCTTCGTTGGCGCGCGAGGTATCCACCATCTGCGCTTCATAAATGATCGAAAATTTCATCTGTAGTTCCCCTTCGCCCGGTGACGAGCCCATGTGTCAGAAATCGCCGCGCGATTCGGCCGCGCAATCTGTCCGCGAACATTGGCCGGAACATCGTCTGTTTGGACGAGACCCTGCCCTGCTCAGTTTCGTAGCCCACATTCGCTGGATTGACGCGGTTGCCGGCATTCCTACATGGATTTCCGCCATTCGCGCAATATCGGATGCATGGTCGGCACGGTTTTCTCAATCGCGGGGTTCGACAATGAGGGGCCGCTTATTCGCTGCGTTCAAACAAGTTTCTGTGACCTTGTCTGGTGTCGTGGGCGGATCGGCTATTCTGCGGTCGTTTTTCATGGTATGATTACAAGTGAACACAGGAGATTACCATGAGCCAGGAATCACCGACCGAGCCGATCACCGTCCGCACAGCAAAAGAGATCGTCAGCCAGATCGATGCTCTAGCGGCGGCGACGGATCGCTCGCGCAACTACATCGTCAATCTGGCGCTTCGACAATATCTGGATGCCAATAACTGGCAGATCGAACGCATTGAAGACGGCATCGCCGCTGCCCGCGCGGGGCGCGTAAGGCTGGCTGAGGACGTATTCGCTGATATCGCGGCCAAATATGGCTGGAAAGGCTGATGCGGCTCGTCTTCGCCGAACCGGCGGAGCGCGACCTAAACAGCATCATCGATTATATCGCGCTCGATAACCCCGTCGCCGCCGAAAAGGTCTATCGCGCCATCGTAGCTACCGCCGAGCGGTTACTGAATTTCCCTGAGATCGGCCGGCCTGGCCGCATCGAGGGCACGCGTGAATTCCCGGTGTCCTCGTTGCCGTATCTGGTCGTCTATGAGGTTGGAAGCGAAGCCGTAACCATCCTCGCCGTGTTCCACACCGCTCGCCATCTTGCTCAAGCGCTTACAGAGCGAAGAAATGAGATCAAGCGGTAACGGAAGCTAACAATACCACACACCAGAACCGCCGCCCCTACCGCCCCACTCGCCCGAACAGCGTCAGCTCGGCATAGGACGCATCCCCCGGGTCGTGCCTTCCGCGCACCGCGCCGGCGGCGAAGGTTGTGTAATCGTCTTCGTTCACGCTCTGAACGTTGCACCAGTCCATCGCCAGTGAGCGGTGGCTGAATTTCCAGATGCCGCCGCGCTTTTCGTATTTGTCCAGGTAACGCCCGCCGACGATGATTTCCTTGGCGTCGGGGGCGTGGGTGCGGTGATAGGCGACGACGTAAAGCTCGCCCTCGGCCTTGTCGCCCCGCACTTCGTACAGCGCATTGGAGATCGAATGCACCGTCGCGTCCCACATCGCCATGATGGTGGGCAGCCAGGCGACATATTCGTCCGGCCCGCCCTTGAACATGTCGCCGTGATCGTCGATCGCGTCGTCGTGATACAGCGTGCGGACCAGCGCGAAATCCTGCCGGTCGATGCCCCGGCAATAGGTCAGGCCCAGTTCGCGCAGCTCATGCTTGTCGAGCATGAGCTGCATGCGTTCCGCGGTCATCGTCAGACGCCGAACCCGCCGGAGACCGAGATCTTCTGCCCGGTGACATAGAGCGCCTTGTTTGAGGCGAGGAATACCGCGGCATAGCCGATCTCTTCCGGCTCGCCCCAGCGCTTCAACGCCAGCAGCTTGTGCGTCTCGTCGATCCAGGCCTGGTCGAACACGCCCTGCTTGGTTAGCTCCAGGAACATGCCGGCCTTGATCACGCCGACCAGGACGGTGTTAGCGCGGATGCCGTGCTTGCCCTCTTCCTTGGCCAGACCCTGAATCAGCGCCTCGTTGGCCGCCTTGGGGATGACCGAAAGCCCGTCCTTCTCAGGCCACCAGCTGTCGCCGGCCGAACCCAGATGCACATAGGAACCGCCGCCCGCCGCCTTCATCACCGGCAGCGAGGCATGGACGACGCGGAAGAATCCGTTGACCTCCTGGTCGATCGATTTCTGCCAGCGCTCCAGCGTGTATTCGGAGATATAGAGCTGCTCGGTCAGCGGGGCCGCGCCATAAACGACTGTGTGCAGGCGGCCATGCGCCTTGACCACATCGGCGATCACCTGGGCCACCTGGCCCGCGTCGCTGGTCGACAGCTTATGGGTCGTCGCCTTGCGGCCCGTCTTGCGGATAGTCTCGGCGGCTTCTTCGGCCGGGCCCTGGTTGTTGTGATAGGTGATCGCGACGTCGCTGCCGGCATTGGCGAATTCGGTGCAGACATAGCGCCCGATGCCGCCCGACCCACCGACGATGAGCGCCGCGCCCTCAGGAAAAAGTTTGTTAGTCATTCTCGTGTCTCCAAATTTCCGTGATGTTAGTCGTAAATCTCAGAGCGTCATGCGCGGGCTTGAACTGCGTATCCACGTCTCTTGCCCCCCAGCGGAACCGCGTGGATGGCCGGGTCAAGCCCGGCTATGACGGTACAGGTTGTCAGGCCTTCTTCTTGTTCAGCGGCGTGTCGGCGACCGAATGGCCGGCTACCAGCGCTTCCAGCACGCCCGAGGCATAGCTGCCGAAGAACGCCGCCTTGAACTCGCTGCGCGTGCGGCGGATTTTCCATTGGCCGTCGATCTTCTCGTAATCGTCGTGATAGAGCAGCGACAGCAAGGTCAGGGTCTCGTCCTTCGTGTCGACCTTGCGGTAATCCAGGCACCACAGCGCCTTGGCGTGCGTATCGTCGATGATGTCGATCTCGGCATTGCCGCCCTGGTGCTTGTCCAGCACATTCGGGTGGCAGGCCTGGGCCTGGAACATCTCGCAAAAGCCGTCGGCCGTGTCGAAAACCCCCAAATGCCCGACGATCACCGCGCATTTGCCGTCTGGTGCGAAGCAGGCACGCACCGCCGGCGGGTCCTGCTGGTCGCAGGCGTTCAAATAGCGTGCCTTCAGGCGCCGGATCGCCTCGATATCTTCAAGGTGCTGAACGCGCCGCAAAACTGCTGCGAGATCGATTCCCGTATCCGTCAACGTTGCCTCCCTGGCATGCTGAATTATTGTCCCGCCTATTGGCGCGGCAATGTAGCAATCGCGAAATTTATAAGAAAGGAATTTGCGCGTATCAACGCAGCCGGCGGGCGGATTTGTCTTTCTTCAGAAATCTGCGTTGCCGAATTCGCAATTTTGGGCGCGGTTGTCCGGTGCCGGCCAGGAATTCGGGCCTTCCTTCGGCGTCCGCATTGGGCGGTATTGTCGCCGCCCCGCCCGGGCGATTTGCAGTCGTGCTTTTCGCGACCGTAGTGTAGTGATCGCGAAAGTCGAGGCGCCAGCAAGGGTCGGAGCAGTTAGATGGATTTCGGTTATTCCCCAAAAGTCGAGGCGCTGCGGGAAACGATGACGGCCTTCATGGACGACCATGTCGTCCCGGCCAATATCCCCTGGCACCGGCAATATTCCCACGGCGTCTACCCGCTCGACGTGCTTGAGCCCTTGAGGGCGAAGGCCAAGGCGGCCGGACTTTGGAACATGTTCATGCCGCATCTGCCCGAGGGCATCGAAGGCACCGGCCTCACGAATATGGAATATGCCCCGCTGGCCGAAATCATGGGCCGGCTGTTTTGGGCGCCCGAAGTCTTCAATTGCGGCCCGCCGGACACCGGCAATATGGAGCTTCTCCATATCGCCGCGACCCCGGTCCAGCGGGAGCAATGGCTGAACCCCCTGCTGCGCGGCGAGATTCGCTCCTGCTTTGCCATGACCGAACCCGACGTCGCATCGTCTGACGCGACCAATATCGCCACCCGCATCGAGCGCCGCGGAGACGAATATGTGATCAATGGGCGCAAATGGTTCATCACCGGCGCCACCCACCCCAATTGCAAAGTTGCGATCGTGATGGGCATCAGCAATCCGGATAATCCGGCCCATTCCCGCCAGTCGATGATCCTGGTGCCGATGGATGCGCCGGGCCTGACCATCGTGCGCAATATCCCCTTCATGAATCTGAATGAGATCGAGGGGCACTGCGAACTGCATTTCAAGGATGTCCGCGTTCCCGCGAGCAACCTGTTGGCCGAGGAAGGGTCGGGCTTTGCTCTAGCCCAGGCGCGGCTTGGACCGGGCCGTATTCATCATTGCATGCGCTTCATCGGCCAGTGCGAATTGGCGCTCGATCTGATGGGCGAGCGCGCCCTTTCCCGCATCGCCTTCGGCAAACCCCTGGCGGAGCGCGAGGTCATCCGCGACTGGATCGCGCTCAGCCGCATGGAAATCGATCAGGCGCGGCTTCTCGTACTGCGCACCGCCTGGATCATCGACCAGCACGGCAACAAGGCGGCGCGCAACGATGTCTCGATGATCAAGATCGTCGTGCCGCGTCTGCAGGTGAATGTCATGAACCGCGCCATTCAGATATTTGGGTCGGCGGGTCTCAGCCCGGATACGCCTTTGGCCAATTTCTGGACCTGGGGCCGGTCGCTGCAGTTGGGCGATGGGCCGGACGAGGTTCATATGAAGGGAATCGGCAAGGCCGAGATCGCGCGCATCAAGGCTCTGAACGGCCAGGCGTCGCGCTATCTGACGCCCTATCATGCCGTCCATGGCGACCCGACCCGCGAGGCGTGATGACCGCTTGGCATGACAGTCCCGCGATGCGGTACGAGGCGCATTATGGCGACCGCCTCGTCCGCTGTTTTTCCGCCCGGCCCGGCGGAGTCGACCAGATATTGCGTGAAACCGTGGCGCGGAACCCCGGGGCCGAGGCGCTGATCGACGGGGATGTCCGTCTTACCTATGCCGAGTTCGACCGGGCGGTCGACAGCGTGGCGGCCGGGTTGATCGCCAAGGGCTTCAATCCTGGCGATCGTGCCGCGCTGCTACTCGGCAACCGGTTGGAATTCGCATTCGCCGTACTCGGCGTCATCCGCGCCGGCGGGGTAGTGGTGCCGCTGAACACGCGGGAGCAAATGCCCGAAATCCAGTTCAACATCGACAACAGCGGCGCATCGGTTCTGATCTTCGAATCCGTACTGGCCGACCGTATTCCCTCGAATGAAACCGTACCCAGCCTGCGTCACAGTTTTGCCGTCGGCGTGCCGGTATCGGGGACGGCGCCCTTCGCCGATCTTCTGCGCCCGGCCGCGCCGGTCGACACGGTCGCAGTGCCGGAGGAATCGACAGCGGTCATACTTTACACCTCGGGCACGACCGGTAAGCCCAAGGGCGCGATGCTGACCCAGATGTCGATGGTCATGTCGGCGATGCATTATGTGTTTTGCCTGGGGCTGAACGGCGAGGACCGCGCCCTGATGGCGGTGCCCGCCACCCACGTCACGGGCCTGGTCGCCATCCTGCTGGCGATGGTGCGCGCCGGCGGCGCGACAATCTTCCAGACCGTGTTCAAGGCCGCCGATTTCCTGGCCCTGGCGTCGAAGGAAAGGGCGACCTACACGCTGATGGTCCCGGCCATGTATAATCTGTGCCTGCTTCAAGCCTCGTTCGACGCCTACGACCTGTCGGCCTGGCGGGTCGGCGGCTATGGCGGGTCGCCGATGCCGATCGCGACGGTTCGCAAACTGGCCGAAAAGCTGCCCAATCTGCTGCTGTTCAACTGCTACGGCTCGACCGAAACCACCTCACCCTCGACCATTACCCCGCTGGGCATGGCAGAGGCGAAAATCGATACGGTGGGCAGGCCCGTGCCCTGCGCCGATATCCGCATTGTCGACGATGACGGCCGCGAGGTGCCGCAGGGCGATTCCGGTGAAGTATGGATCGGCGGCGGGCATGTCGCCGCGGGCTATTGGAACAATCAAGCGGCGACCGAGGCGAACTTCACTGCAGGCTATTGGCATTCCGGCGATATCGGTGCGGTGACCGAGGATGGTTTCGTCAAAATCCTCGACCGCAAGAAGGATATGATCAATCGCGCAGGCTATAAGGTCTATTCGGCCGAGGTCGAGGATGTGCTGGCCCATCACCCAAATATCGGTGAGGCCGCGGTGGTGGGCGAGCCCGACCCGGTTCTGGGCGAAAAGACCCACGCCTTTGTCCTGATCAAAACCGGGACACTGACGGCCGATGAAATCAAGGCCTTTTGCCGCGAACGTCTCTCGGACTATAAGGTCCCGGACTTTGTGACGTTCGTAGACCAACCGCTGCCGCGCAACGCGAACGGCAAGATTTTAAAGCGGGCTTTGCGAACAAACTGAAATTAGCCGGGAAGGATCGACGCAATGTCGGATAAGAGAAGAGTAGCCGTCGTGACCGGCGCAAGCCGCGGGGCGGGCCGTGGAATCGCGATCGCGCTGGGCGAGAAGGGCTATGTTGTTTACGTGACCGGCCGCACCCAGAAAGAGGGGCAGGCCGCGCTCCCGGGCACGATCTATGAGACCGCCGATGCGGTTACCGCGGCCGGCGGCGTCGGCATCCCGGTGCGCGTCGACCACGGCGCCGACGATGAGATCAAGGCGCTGTTCGAGCAGGTGGAAAAGGAACAGGGCCGCCTCGACATTCTCGTCAACAATGTCGCCCATATCGACGACCAGCTGATCCTGCCGGGCGGATTTTGGGAAAAGACGCTGGATCTGGCCAATATCCTGAATGTCGGCCTGCGCAGCCAGTATGTCGCCAGCTGGTATGCCGCGCCGATCATGGTTCGCCAGAAGAAGGGGTTGATCGTCTTCACCTCTTCCTTCGGTTCGGTCTGCTATATGCACGGCGCCGCCTATGGCGCGCAAAAGGCCGGTGTCGACAAGTTCGCCGCCGACATGGCGGTAGACCTCAAGGAACATAATGTCGCCGCGGTTTCGATCTGGATGGGCATGCTGCTGACCGAGCGCAGCAAGAAGGCGATCAAGGACCATCCCGAAACCTACGGCCAGTTGGCCGAAATGGCAGAGACGCCGGAATATACCGGCCATGTGATCGCCGCGATGTATGACGACCCCGACCTGATGTCGCTGTCTGGCCAGACCGTGATCGGCGCGGAGATTGCGCCGGACCGCTATGGCCTGACCGATGCCGGCGGCAAAAAGCCGATCTCGCACCGCCCCTTCCTGGGCGACCCGCGGGTCGCCCATCCGGCCGTCATTCGCTAATCGATTTAGAATTCCACGGGGAAAATTATGCTGCTGAAAGACAAGGTTATCGTGATTTCCGGCGTCGGGCCGGGGCTGGGGCGCAAGCTGACGCTGCTCTGCGCGAAGGAAGGTGCCAAGCTGGCGATCGGCTGCCGTAACACCTCGTTCCTGAACGACCTCACAGCGGAGGTAAAGGCAGGCGGCCACCAGGTCGTCTCCTCGCCGACCGACGTTAAGGATGTCGGCCAGTGCAACGCGCTGGTCGATGCCGCGGTAAAGGCCTTTGGTCGGGTCGATGGGCTGGTCAACAGCGCCTATCAATATGCCCCGGCGAATTTTGAGGATGCCGATCTGAACACCTGGGCGGCGACGATGGATGTCACCTGCTTCGGTGCGCTGCGTATGGCCCAGGCCGCGATACCGCACATGAAAAAGGCCGGCGGCGGCTCGATCGTGAATGTCTCTACGATGGAGACCCGCAAGAACCGCGCGGGCGAGGGCGCCTATGCCATCCCTAAGGCGGCGCTGGAAATGGCGACCCGGCAGTTGGCCTTCGAACTCGGCAAATACAAAATCCGCGTCAACAGCACTTTGATGGGCTGGATGTGGGGCGTGCCGGTGGAAAATGCGCTGAACGGCTTCGCCAAGGCGAGCGGCGCGCCGCTGCAGACGATCATCGACGGTGTCGTGACCCAGATTCCGCTGGGTGAAATTCCGACGGACGACGATTGCGCCAAGTCGGTCGTGTTTTTCCTGTCCGACTATTCCAATGTCGTGACCGGCGCCGCGCTGAACGTCAACGGCGGTGAGTATATGTCTCCGTGAAAGCCGTCTGATGCCATTCTATCGC